>Ga0209024_1000259_pt1 | contig 107062 bp, 105 predicted proteins | sample AutmiccommunBRH5_FD_187380 | JGI IMG/M metagenome (GOLD analysis project Ga0209024, IMG submission 187380) | Deep subsurface microbial communities from Mt. Terri, Switzerland - Autotrophic microbial communities BRH/5 (SPAdes) (version 2) | ecosystem: Environmental > Aquatic > Deep subsurface >...
TTGCCTGACGATCATAGAGCTTTGGAACCACCTGATCCCATCCCGAACTCAGAAGTGAAACGAAGCATCGCCGATGGTAGTGTGGCATTCGCCATGTGAGAGTAGGTCATCGTCAGGCACTTAAACAAAAGCCCCCGTCGCGTAAGCGTCGGGGGCTTTTTATTTACATGTGCTCCGGCATACGGGGCTTGCGATTGGCGCCGGCATTCGTGAATATCCCAGCGGGAGAGAAGTTGTCCGCAGAACAATAACGATGGAGATGGTGATGAGCCCAATGAAAACCCCGCTTCAGGCATTTGCCGACACGGTCCGGCGCCGCGGCAAGGCCGTGGCCATGATCCAGCCTCTGGGTGGTGGCCGGCTACGTGAGTACAACTGGCTGGAAATTCAGGATGAAGCCCTGCGAATGGCAGCCTATCTGCGCAGTCTGAATCTGCCTCAGGGAACCAATGTAGCCCTGATGTCAAAAAATTGTGCCGAGTGGATCATAGCGGATCTGGCGATCTGGATGGCTGGGCACATCAGCGTACCGCTCTATCCGACCCTGACGTCTGCCAGTGTCCGTCAGGTCATGGAGCACTCCGGGGCGCCGGTGTTGTTTGTCGGCAAGCTGGATGTCTGGGAGGAGGCTCGTGCCGGTGTGCCAGAGTCTGTCCAGTGCGTCGCCTTTTCATTGGCTCCTGAAGATGCTCGCCAGCGTTTCTCTCGCTGGGAGGATCTGGTGGCCAGATATCAGCCTTTGTCTGACCCGGCAGATCCCGGTGAGGACGCATGTGCGACAATTATTTATACCTCAGGCACCACCGGCACGCCGAAGGGCGTGATGCACAGCTTCCGCAATTTTGCCCTGGTCGGCACCAATCTGAAGAATGTGTATAACCTGGTTATCAGCGACCGGATGATTTCCTACCTGCCCCTTTCACATATTGCCGAGCGCGCGGCGGTTGAACTGGCGCTGCTCTATGTTGGCCACGAAGTTTTCTTTGCGGAGTCGCTGGAAACTTTCGGGGAGGATATCAAGCGGGCCAGACCCACGCTGTTCTTTGCTGTGCCGAGAATCTGGAGCAAGTTCTATCAAAAGGTTAATGACGCCATGCCGCCGGCGAAGCTGCGCCGACTGCTGCGGATTCCTGTTCTGAACCGCATTATCAGGAAAAAGATTCTTGCGGCGATGGGGCTTGATGAGTGTCGCATAGCACTCTCGGGAGCTGCCGCGCTTTCTCCTGAGGTAATTGAATGGTTCAACAGGCTCGGTCTGGAAATCCTTGAAGTTTATGGCATGACCGAGAATATGGCCTGGTCCCATACCACCCGAAGCGGCGATCAGAAGGTTGGCTGGGTGGGTGTGCCGAATGAGGGGGTTGAATGTCGCATTGCCGAGGGTGGCGAGATTGAGGTGCGTAGCCCCGGCAATATGCAGGGCTACTACAAGGATGAGACGCAGACCCGCGATACCTTTGCCGAGGGCGGCTGGTTGAAAACCGGTGACGTGGGAGAAATTGACTCGAACGGTCGATTGCGAATCAGTGGCCGTGTAAAAGAAATTTTCAAGAGTGAAAAGGGGAAATACATTGCTCCCGCACCAATTGAAAACCGGCTGGTATCGTTTCCGGGCATTGAACAGGCTTGTGTGATGGGGCCGGGTTTGCCACAGCCGATTGCGCTACTTAATCTGTCTCCGGAGGAGCAGGTCAGGCTCAAGCAAGCAGGTCGAGAGCACTACACGCAGGAGCTGGCAGAGTTGCTTGCCCGGGTTAACGATGAACTTGATGCACATGAGCGACTGCAGTGTCTGGTGGTGGTGCCAGAGGCCTGGGCAGTTGAGAACGGCATGCTCACGCCGACGCTCAAGCTGAAGCGCAATGAACTGGAAAAGTGCTATGCCGACCGGGTTCCGGGTTGGTCTCGATCCCGCGGCGTTGTCTGGGGATGAGTCGAGAGGATTTTCTTTGTCACTGGGGGCGCCTTTCATGGCGCCCCTGCTTTGTCTGCTTGCCATCACCTGTGTCGGGATAAAACTGTGGACTCTGAATTGATCCAGGCATTGGCTGATGGCGAGTTTCATTCCGGTGAAGCCCTGGGAAGTGTTCTCGGCATTTCCAGGGCCGCAGTGTGGAAGCGCATCGGGCAGCTGGCAGCGGTCGGTGTAGATGTAGAGCGCATCCGTAGTCGTGGATACCGGATCCCCGGGGGGGTGTCATTGCTTGAGGCGCCGAGGCTTCAGGCAATGCTGGCGCGGCCTTTGTCAGTTGAAGTGCTGCAGTCGACGGACTCTACCAATGCCGAAGTATTGCGGAGGCTGGCTTCAGATATGCCTGCCCCGTTTGCCGTTCTTGCCGAATATCAGTCCGCAGGGCGTGGGCGGCGAGGAAGAAGCTGGTCTTCGCCTTACGCCAGCAATATCTATCTTTCAGTGGGTTGGCGTTTCCCGGTGGGCGCGCCGCGTCTGGAAGGGCTGAGCCTTGCGGTTGGCGTAGTGGTGGCGGAGGCATTGTCGGAAAATGGCCTGGCAGGCCGAGTGGCCCTGAAATGGCCAAACGACATCTGGGCAGGCGGCCGGAAAATTGGCGGCATTCTGATTGAGCTGAGTGGTGATCTTGAGGATGCCTGTGCGGCAGTAGTAGGAGTCGGCATCAATGGCAGGCTTGGGCTGGCTGCTGCAGCAAGCATTGATCAGCCCTGGACCGATATTTATACGGAACTGGGTTCTGTTCCTGATCGGTCGGCTCTGGCCGCAGATCTGCTTCGGCGTCTGCATGACATGATGTCCGGTTTCCCGGCGACGGGATTCAGTGTCTGGTTGCAACGCTGGGCAGCTCTTGATGCGCTGTCAGGGCAGGCCGTGCAGGTTGTCACTGCCGCCGGTGCGGTCAGCGGAACGGCGGCCGGGGTCGACAGCAGCGGTGCATTGAGGCTGTTGACAGAAGACGGAGCAGAGTTGCTGTTCCATGGCGGCGAGGCGAGTTTGCGACCCGCCTCTACAAGCCTCAAGAGGAAAGAATGAACGCGTTGTTTCTTGATATCGGCAACACCGCGCTGAAGTGGCGCTGTTACCTTGATGGCGCCGTCCATCAGGGAGATGCGGTACATCGCCGCGACTGGTCCTGTTTGCGGCAGATCGATGCAATTGAATGGCACAGGCTGGAGAGAATAGAAGTTGCTTCTGTCGCCGGGCGGGACGCGGATCCGCTGCTTGCTGCCGCCATCGTCTCGCTTGGGCAGGTGCAGCCTCGTTTTTATTATTCCCGTGCCAGCGATGCCGGCGTCGTGAACGCCTATAGCGAGCCGCACAGGCTTGGAGTGGATCGCTGGCTGGCAGTAATCGAGGCCTGGCATCGCTACGGTGCTGCTGTCATTGTTGATTGCGGTAGCGCCCTGACTCTGGATGCCGTAACTGCAACAGGGGAGCATTTGGGCGGCTATATTGTCCCGGGGCTGGCGATGCTGGAGAGGAGCCTGATTCAGGGAACCGGCTCGGTACAGGTTGATGGTGCTTCTGCTGAAGACAGTATCGCCCCGGGCTGCTCTACTTCTGAGGGGGTGAAAAACGGGATAATGCGCATGACCGTGGCCTTTATCACAGATGCTGTGGTTGCGCTGGGGCAGGGGCTTCCGGATACTGCTCCGGTGCTTCTGACCGGTGGAGACGCCGCCAGAGTGGCGCGGGTTTTGCCGATTGCGACGGAGCTGGCGCCGGATCTGGTGCTCGATGGACTTGAGCGGGTCACCGCAAACTGACGCTGGGGTATCTGAATCTATGCGCTGGGTCTTCTTTTCCCTGTTAATACTCAACATGGTCTATCTGGTGTTCAGTCTCGTTATGCGGGCCGCCCCGGCGCCGCAACGGGTGATTGCTCCGTCGGTGACGGCGGCCGAGACGCTGGTGCTGCTGGATGAGTCCTCGTTATCCGGAGCGGGGGATGCACCGGCCGGCTCCGGCATGCCGCCACTGTGCCCGGTGGCCGGTCCGTGGGATCAGCTGGCAGCGGCGGATCAGGCTGCCCGGGTGCTATCCGGTAGCGGCTATAAAACTACAGTCGAGTCGCTGAAAGTTGCGCGAGATCGCCTCCATTGGGTGCATTTGCCCGCAGTTGCCGATCGTGAGCGGGCTCTGAGGGTGCTGCGCGAATTGCAATCCCGGGGTGTCGACAGCTTTATTGTTGGTGATGGCGAGGATGCCAACGCCATTTCTCTGGGGTATTTCAGCAGCGCTGATTCCGCCCGGGGGCTAATGATGAAAATGCAAACTGCAGGCTATCCAGCCGAAATCCGGCAGACCGTGAAAGAGGCCACGGAGTACTGGCTGAGAGTTAATGCCGAGAGCATCCGCGACGATGGCGAGGCGCTGCGAAAGCTGATTGCCAGTAATCCGGGGATATCCGGCAATCACGTGGCCTGTGCCGGATCATCCCCGGTTCCTGCGCCCGTCCTCGATGAAAATCTTCCGGCAGATCAGTGAAAGAGTTTGCCGCCACCGGATTGATTCATTAGAATCCGCCATCTTTTGCCGGCTGGCGTAGCTCAATTGGTAGAGCAGCTGATTTGTAATCAGCCGGTTGTAGGTTCAAGTCCTATCGCCAGCTCCAGTAAAACAGGCGCTTACCGCTGAAACTTGTCAAGAAACGTGTTGACATGGCGGGGTGCCGAAAAGAGAATGTAGGCCCTTTTTTGGAGGGGTTCCCGAGCGGTCAAAGGGATCAGACTGTAAATCTGACGGCTCAGCCTTCGCAGGTTCGAATCCTGCCCCCTCCACCAGTTAGGACGTTGGCGGCCTGCGAAAAAGGCTGCAACGGGAAAAGCCAGTGACAGTGCTGGCAGGCGCTGACGCCGGAAATCGGGTCTCGCGGGTATAGTTCAATGGTAGAACCTCAGCCTTCCAAGCTGATGGCGCGGGTTCGATTCCCGCTACCCGCTCCAGATTCTGCGCTCTGGCCGGGAAGTGACAGTCTGGCTTGGCCAGAAAGGTTTTGCTCATATAGCTCAGTCGGTAGAGCACTTCCTTGGTAAGGAAGAGGTCACCGGTTCAAATCCGGTTATGAGCTCCAGTTTCCGGGCTCGGACTTCATGTCCGGGCCCGGTTATGTATGGCGCCAAGGGGCGTCTGGTGGTCCGGCTCCATGAATTGGCTCCGGTCCGTTTTTCCGGGGCGACTCTGTGCATGTCTCCGGTGCACATTCAGCTGAGAGGTATTTAGTCGTGGCAAAGGGAAAATTCGAGCGTAACAAACCGCACGTTAACGTAGGCACGATTGGTCACGTTGACCATGGCAAAACCACGCTGACGGCGGCGCTGACTAAAGTGTGCGCGGAGACCTGGGGCGGCGAGTTCCGCGCCTTCGACCAGATTGACAATGCTCCGGAAGAGCGCGCCCGTGGTATTACCATTGCGACCTCGCACGTTGAGTACGAATCCTCGATTCGTCACTACGCGCACGTTGACTGCCCGGGGCACGCTGATTATGTGAAGAACATGATCACTGGTGCGGCGCAGATGGACGGAGCGATTCTGGTGTGTTCAGCAGCTGACGGCCCGATGCCGCAGACCCGCGAGCACATTCTGCTGTCGCGTCAGGTAGGCGTTCCGTACATTGTCGTGTTTCTGAACAAGGCCGACATGGTTGACGACGAAGAGCTGCTTGAGCTGGTTGAGATGGAAATCCGTGAGCTGTTGTCCAGCTACGACTTCCCGGGTGACGACACCCCGATCATCAAGGGTTCTGCGCTGAAGGCACTGGAAGGTGATCAGTCCGAGATTGGTGCGCCGGCGGTAGTCAAGCTGGTTGAGACCCTGGACGTGTACATTCCGGAGCCGGAGCGTCCGATCGACAAGCCGTTCATCATGCCGATCGAAGACGTGTTCTCGATCTCTGGTCGTGGCACAGTGGTCACCGGCCGTGTAGAGCAGGGTATCGTCAAGGTGGGTGAGGAAGTGGAAATCGTGGGTATTCGCGATACCACCAAGACCACCTGTACTGGCGTTGAAATGTTCCGCAAGCTGCTCGACGAAGGTCGTGCCGGCGAGAACGTGGGTGTTCTGCTGCGTGGTACCAAGCGTGACGATGTCGAGCGTGGTCAGGTACTGGCCAAGCCGGGCTCAATCAAGCCGCACACCCATTTTGAAGCTGAGGTGTACGTGCTGAGCAAGGAAGAAGGCGGCCGTCATACGCCGTTCTTCAATGGCTACCGTCCGCAGTTCTACTTCCGTACTACGGATGTGACTGGCGCCTGTGACCTGCCGGAAGGTGTGGAAATGGTGATGCCGGGCGATAACGTCAAGCTGGTGGTGAAGCTGATCAACCCGATTGCCATGGATGAAGGCCTGCGCTTCGCGATTCGCGAAGGCGGCCGTACCGTTGGCGCCGGCGTGGTAGCTAAAATCATCGCCTGATCCGGCTGCGGATCAACAGCATGGCCGGGGCATGCGCCCCGGCCTGCTGCGTTTCGATAAAAGAGGTTACAGGCCCGTAGTTCAATTGGTAGAGCACCGGTCTCCAAAACCGGGTGTTGGGGGTTCGAGTCCCTCCGGGCCTGCCATATATTTGCTGCCGCTCAGGGTAGCGACAGGGTGTAACGAATGAGCGAGAAGGCTGAACAGAGCTCCGCCGGCGCACTGGATGCCGTGAAGTGGGTTGTAGTAACCGCTCTGGTGGTTGCGGCCATCTGGGGCAACGGCTATTACGCCGAAATATCGCCGCTGTATCGGGCGCTGGCTATTGTTGCGCTCGCGCTGGTGGCGGCCTTTGTTGGTTTGCAGACTGAGCAGGGCAGAGCATTCAACCAGCTTCGCAAGGATGCAGCGATTGAATTGCGCAAAGTGGTTTGGCCAACCCGTCAGGAAACGGTACAGACGACGCTGATCGTGCTGGTGTTTGTTGTCATTGTTGCCCTGATTCTGTTTTTGATGGACTGGGTTCTCAACAGTCTGATTTCCTGGGTGATTGGCTGAGGTAAAGCACATGGCAAAGCGCTGGTACGTCATCCACGCCTATTCGGGTTTTGAAAAGCACGTCAAGCGTGCCCTTGAAGAGCGCATCAAGCTGCGCCAAATGGAAGATCAGTTCGGTCAGATTCTGGTGCCCACTGAGGAAGTCGTGGAAATCAAGGCTGGCCAGAAGCGCAAGTCCGAGCGGAAGTTTTTCCCGGGCTATGTATTGATCGAAATGGATATGAACGATGACAGTTGGCACCTGGTCAAGGAGACCTCCAAGGTGATGGGCTTTATCGGCGAAGATCCGAAGAAGCCGGGTCGGGTGGCGCCGATTACCCAGCGCGAGGCAGATGCCATTCTGCAGCGCATGGATGACAGTGTCGAAAAGCCGAAGCCGAAGACATTGTTCGAGCCGGGCGAAGTGGTGCGGGTCTGCGATGGTCCGTTTGCTGATTTCAACGGCGTAGTCGAAGAAGTGAATTACGAGAAAAGCCGCCTGCATGTAGCAGTGCTTATTTTCGGACGCTCCACCCCGGTGGAGCTGGAGTTCAGTCAGGTCGAAAAAACCTGATTAAAGGTCGTCGCCGAAAGGCGGCATAACGCAAACCTCAGGGGAGCCTTTCGTCCATCCGGGCGGGGCGCTGGAACCCAAGGAGCATAGTCATGGCAAAGAAGATTCAGGCCTATGTCCGGCTGCAGGTAAAAGCTGGCCAAGCCAACCCGAGTCCGCCGGTCGGTCCCGCACTGGGCCAACAGGGCGTGAACATCATGGAATTCTGCAAATCGTTTAACGCGCAGACCCAGCACATCGAGCCGGGTGCTCCTGTGCCGGTGGTCATTACCGTGTACAGCGACCGCTCTTTCACCTTCATCATGAAGACGCCGCCGGCGTCGTTCCTGCTGAAAAAGGCGGCTGGCATCAAGAGTGGTTCCGGCGTGCCGAACAAGAACAAGGTGGGCAAGGTAACCCGTGCCCAGCTGGAAGAGATTGCCAAGACCAAGCAGCCGGATCTTACCGCGGCTGATCTGGATGCGGCTGTCCGTACTATTGCTGGCAGTGCCCGTGCTATGGGCCTGGATGTGGAGGGCTAAGTCATGGCTAAACTGTCAAAGCGTGCCCGTCTGATCCGTGAAAAGGTCCAGCCCGGTAAAGTATATGCAATCGAGGAAGCGGTAGGCCTGCTCAGCGAGCTGTCGACCGTTAAATTCAAAGAGTCCATCGATGTAGCGGTGAATCTCGGCGTTGATCCGCGCAAATCGGATCAGAACGTCCGTGGCGCCTCCGTGCTGCCGCATGGTACCGGCAAAACTGTCCGTGTGGCGGTGTTTGCTCAGGGTGCCAACGCTGAAGCGGCCAAGGCTGCCGGTGCTGACGTCGTCGGTTTCGACGATCTGGCCGAGCGCGTTCAGGCTGGCGAGATGGATTTCGATGTTGTCATCGCAACCCCTGATGCCATGCGTGTGGTCGGTAAGCTCGGCACTATCCTTGGTCCGCGTGGTCTGATGCCGAATCCGAAGGTTGGCACGGTAACCGCAGACGTTGCGACCGCGGTGAAGAATGCCAAGGGTGGTCAGGTGCGTTTCCGCACCGACAAAGGCGGCATCATCCATTGCACTGTTGGTCAGGTCGGATTTGACGTCAACGCGGTCAAGGAAAACCTTGAGGCGCTGCTGGCTGACCTGAAGCGGATCAAACCGTCTACGTCCAAGGGCGTGTACATCCGCAAGATCGCTTTGTCCTCGACCATGGGTCCGGGCCTGGCGATTGATATCAGCACCCTGTCGGTCTGATCCGGCGGGTGAGGTAATACACCGGCGTCGCTGAAAGGCGCGCCGGCAACGGACTTTGAATGTCCGCCTTCGGGCGGGTGCGTCAAAGACCACAGGCGCCCGGCCGGTTTCCGGATCGGGCTTAAAACAACAGCCTGCGCAGACGCGGTGTGGTTCAGTTTCACTGTGCCCCCCGCGTATGGAAGCGGTAACGCGACCATAAACCGGGTGGTCGGCCATTTTGGTCGATCGTATCAATGAGGAGATTACACAGTGACTCTTAGACTCGAAGACAAAAAAGAGATCGTTGCGGCAGTGAACGAAGCTGCCAACAGCGCATTCTCCGCTGTGGTCGCCGACTATCGCGGTCTGACGGTATCTCAGCTGACCCAGCTGCGTTCCAAGGCTCGCGAGCAGAACGTTTATGTACGGGTGGTTCGTAACACTCTGGCGCGTCGTGCGCTGGAAGGTACCAACTTCTCCCTGCTGAACGATGCCCTGGTCGGCCCGAGCATCATCGGTCTGTCGATGTCCGTGGACGATATGGGCGCTGCTGCCCGTCTGTTCAAGGACTTCGCCAAGGACAATGCCAAGCTTGAAATCAAGGTTGGTGCCTATGAAGGCAAATTGTTCGCCGGCGCAGAGATCGATGTACTGGCCACGCTGCCGAACCGCGAACAGGCTCTCACCATGTTGGTGTCCGTGCTGCAGGCTCCGGTATCGAAGTTCGGCCGACTGCTGACCGCACTGAAAGAAAAGAACGAAGCTCAGGCTGCCTGATCGCCGCCTGAACCACACCTGATCAAGATCTGGAGAAAGAACATGGCACTGTCCAAAGAAGATATCCTGAACGCCGTTGCTGAACTGTCCGTGCTGGAGCTGGTTGAGCTGATTTCTGCTTTCGAAGAGAAGTTCAACGTTTCTGCCGCTGCTGTTGCTGTTGCCGCTGCCCCGGGTGCTGCTGCCGCCGCTGTTGAAGAGCAGACCGAGTTCAACGTTATGCTGACCGGTTTCGGTGACAAGAAAGTCGGCGTGATCAAGGCTGTTCGTGAAGCCACTGGTCTGGGCCTTAAAGAAGCCAAAGACCTGGTAGAAAGTGCTCCGGCTGCTGTGAAAGAAGGCGTTTCCAAGGCCGAAGCAGAAGAGCTGAAGAAGAAGATCGAAGAAGCCGGCGGCACCGCCGAGCTGAAGTAAGCGCGAATGCGCTTGTCTTTCCTGCTCCGGCCGGGAAGACAGGGGCTGGCAGCCGGTTTCGGCTGCCAGCTTTTTGTCGTTTTTGCAGTATGTCGTCAGGTCCGAGCAGCACTGACGCACTTTAGATAGCAACACGATGTCGCCAGGTTGGCGATGCAGCAACCGCCGAGGAACGCAGATGGCATACTCATTCACTGAGAAAAAGCGGATCCGCAAAGATTTCGGCAAGCTCCCGACTGTGATGGAGGTGCCGTACCTTCTCGCAATCCAGCTTGATTCCTATCGCAAGTTTCTGCAGCAGAGTACCTCTGCTGACCAGCGCCTCGAAGAAGGCCTGGAAGCTGCTTTCCGTTCCGTGTTCCCGATTTCCAGCTACTCGGGTAACGCTGCACTGGAGTATGCCGGCTATGAGCTTGGCAAGCCGGTGTTTGACGTCAAGGAATGTATCCTGCGCGGCGCCACCTATGCGGCCCCGCTGCGCGTTCGCATCCGTCTGATGATCTACGACCGTGAGTCCTCCGGCGCGATCAAGGATATTCGCGAGCAACAGGTCTATATGGGTGAAATTCCCCTGATGACCGAAAACGGTACCTTTGTTATTAACGGTACCGAGCGCGTTATTGTTTCCCAGTTGCACCGCTCTCCGGGCGTGTTCTTCGATCACGATCGCGGCAAGACCCACAGCTCCGGCAAGCTGCTGTATTCCGCCCGGATCATTCCTTACCGTGGTTCCTGGCTGGATTTCGAATTCGATCCGAAGGATCAGGTATTCGTCCGTATTGACCGTCGTCGCAAACTGCCGGCTACCATTTTGCTGCGTGCGCTGGGCTACACCGCCGATGAAATCCTGGCGATGTTCTTCGACACCAATGAGATCGTGCGTGATGGCGCCAACTATCGCATGAAGCTGATTGCCGAGCGCCTGCGTGGTGAGACTGCGACGTTCGACATCATGGCCGGTGACAAGCTGGTGGTGGAGCGTGGTCGTCGTATTACAGCTCGTCATATCCGGGAGCTCGAAAAAGCCAATATCGAGTATCTGGATATCCCGGGCGAGTATCTGCACGGCAAAACTCTGGCCCGCTCGGCTGTTAATCAGTCAACCGGCGAAGTGCTGTTTGAGTGCAACACCGAAATTACCGCCGAGGTTCTGGTCAAGCTTGAGAAAGCTGGCGTGACCGCATTCGAGACGCTGTACACCAACGATCTCGATAACGGTCCGTTCATGTCGGATACCCTGCGCACCGACCCGACTCGCAGTCAGCTTGAAGCGCTGGTGGAAATTTACCGGATGATGCGTCCGGGCGAGCCGCCGACCAAGGAAGCGGCAGAAAACCTGTTCAAGAACCTGTTCTTCACCGAAGAGCGTTACGACCTGTCTGCAGTGGGTCGGATGAAGTTCAATCGCCGTCTTGGTCGTGAAGAAGAGAAGGGTGCCGGCATTGTCTACGATGGCCGCTACTTCTCGCTGCGCAGCGATGAAGAAGGCAAGCAGTACTACCAGCACATCGGTGAAGGCGTATCGGACATTATCGACGTGCTGCGCACGCTGGTAGATATCCGTAACGGTAACGGCATCGTAGATGACATTGATCACCTCGGTAACCGTCGCGTCCGCTCCGTTGGCGAAATGGCCGAGAACCAGTTCCGCGTCGGCCTGGTCCGTGTTGAGCGCGCCGTCAAGGAGCGTCTGAGCCTGGCCGAATCCGAAGGCCTGATGCCGCAGGATCTGATCAACTCCAAGCCGGTTGCTGCCGCGGTCAAGGAGTTCTTCGGTTCGTCCCAGCTCAGCCAGTTTATGGATCAGAACAATCCGCTGTCGGAAGTGACTCACAAGCGTCGTGTCTCGGCGCTGGGCCCAGGCGGTCTGACCCGTGAGCGTGCCGGCTTTGAAGTCCGTGACGTGCATCCGACCCACTATGGTCGCGTTTGTCCGATCGAGACGCCGGAAGGCCCGAACATCGGTCTGATCAACTCGCTGGCAACCTATGCCCGCACCAACGAGTACGGCTTCCTTGAGTCGCCGTACCGCAAGGTGGCGAACGGTCAGGTCACCAATGACATCGAGTATCTGTCTGCCATTGAAGAGGCCGAGTGCGTGATTGCACAGGCGGACTCGAAAGTGGACGGCAAAGACAAGTTTGTCGACGAGTTCGTTACGGTACGTCACCGCAACGAATTTACCATCATGCAGCCGGCCCAGATCACCCACATGGACGTGTCGCCGCGTCAGGTGGTGTCGATTGCAGCGTCGTTGATTCCGTTCCTGGAACACGATGACGCCAACCGCGCACTGATGGGTTCGAACATGCAGCGCCAGGCCGTGCCGACCCTGTGCACCGAGAAGCCACTGGTCGGTACTGGCATCGAGCGCCATGTGGCGCGCGACTCCGGTGTCTGTGTGGTGGCGCGTCGTGGTGGGGTGATCGACAAGGTCGATGCTTCGCGCATTATCGTCAAGGTCAACGACGGTGAAATCGCAGAAGGCGAGGCTGGCGTCGATATTTACAACCTGACCAAATACACCCGTTCCAACCAGAACACCTGCATTAATCAGCGTCCGCTGGTGAAGATCGGTGACAAGGTGACGGGCGGTGACATTCTGGCAGACGGCCCGTCCACCGATATGGGGGAACTGGCGCTGGGTCAGAACATGCGCGTCGCCTTCATGCCGTGGAACGGCTACAACTTCGAAGACTCGATCCTGATCTCCGAGCGGGTGGTGAAAGAAGATCGCTTCACCTCCATTCACATTCAGGAACTGAGCTGTGTGGCTCGTGACACCAAACTGGGGCCGGAAGAAATTACCGCCGATATCCCGAACGTGGGTGAAGCGGCGCTGGCCAAGCTGGATGAGTCGGGCATTGTCTATGTTGGCGCCGAAGTTGGCGCTGGCGACATTCTGGTTGGCAAGGTAACGCCCAAGGGCGAGGCCCAGCTGACTCCGGAAGAGAAACTGCTGCGCGCGATCTTCGGTGAGAAGGCGTCCGATGTGAAGGACACTTCCCTGCGGGTACCGTCTGGCGTCAAGGGCACCATCATTGACGTGCAGGTATTTACCCGTGACGGCGTCGAGAAGGACGACCGTGCCCGGCAGATCGATCAGGCCCAGCTGGAACAGTTCCGCAAGGACTTGAAAGACGAATACCGCATTCTCGAGCAGGACATTCTCGAGCGTCTGCGCAAGCAGCTGCTGGGCCGCAAGGTCAATGGCGGCGCTGGCCTCAAGCGTGGCGCCGAGCTGACTGCGGATCTGCTTGCCGAGCTGGATGCGGAGAAGCTGTTTGAGCTGCGCCCGGCGGAAGATGACGTTGCCGAGCAACTGGAGCGCGCCCAGCAGTATCTGGAAAACCACAAGCGTGACCAGGAGGAGCGTTACAAGGACAAGCAGGGCAAGATTTCCGCCGGCGATGACCTGGCTCATGGTGTGTTGAAAGTGGTCAAGGTCTACCTGGCCATCAAGCGTCGCGTCCAGCCGGGTGACAAGATGGCCGGCCGTCACGGTAACAAGGGTGTTATCTCGGTGATCATGCCGCAGGAAGACATGCCCTATGACGAGCACGGTGTTCCGGTCGATATCGTCCTGAACCCGCTTGGCGTACCGTCGCGGATGAACATCGGTCAGATTCTTGAAGTGCATCTGGGTCTGGCAGCCAAAGGCCTCGGCGAGCGCATCAACGAGATGCTGGCGCAACAGCGCAAGGTCGCCGAGATTCGCGATTTTCTCGACAAGATCTACAACGGCACCGGCATCAGCCTGCGCAAGGAAGATCTGAAGAGTTTCAGCGACGCTGAAATTCTTGAGCTGGCGGGCAACCTGTGCGGTGGTGTGCCGATGGCAACGCCGGTATTCGATGGCGCCAAGGAAAACGAGATCAAGGACCTGCTGAAGCTGGCCGGTCTCAATGCCTCGGGCCAGATGGAGCTGTGGGATGGTCGTACCGGCGACAAGTTCGACCGCGCGGTAACCGTCGGCTACATGTATATGCTGAAGCTGAACCACCTGGTGGACGACAAGATGCACGCGCGTTCGACCGGTTCTTACAGCCTGGTTACCCAGCAGCCGCTGGGTGGCAAGGCGCAGTTCGGTGGCCAGCGATTCGGTGAGATGGAAGTCTGGGCTCTGGAAGCGTATGGCGCTGCCTACACGCTGCAGGAGATGCTCACGGTCAAGTCTGACGACGTTAATGGCCGTACCCGGATCTACAAGAACATCGTTGATGGTGATCACCGGATGGATCCGGGTATGCCCGAATCCTTCAATGTGTTGCTGAAGGAAATTCGCTCTCTCGGTATCAATATCGAGTTGGAAAGCGAATAAACGGATATCTGGATTAACGTACGTTTTTGCGAGCATTAGCTCTGCATGGAGGACTGGCCTTGAAAGACTTGCTGAATCTTCTGAAAAGTCAGGGACAAGTCACTGAGTTTGACAAACTCAAGATTGGTCTGGCGCCGCCGGACCTGATTCGGTCCTGGTCGTTCGGTGAAGTGAAAAAACCGGAGACCATTAACTACCGTACCTTCAAGCCGGAACGGGATGGCTTGTTCTGTGCGCGCATTTTTGGTCCGATCAAGGACTATGAGTGCCTGTGCGGTAAGTACAAGCGCCTCAAGCACCGCGGTGTGATCTGTGAGAAGTGTGGCGTTGAAGTCACCTTGACCAAGGTCCGGCGCGAGCGCATGGGCCACATTGAGTTGGCCAGTCCTGTGGCGCACATCTGGTTCCTCAAGTCGCTGCCGAGCCGCATCGGTCTGATCCTCGATATGACCTTGCGTGATATCGAGCGGGTGTTGTATTTCGAATCATTTGTAGTAGTTGAGCCGGGCATGACCAGCCTGGAGAAAGGACAGCTGCTGAATGACGAGGAGTATTACGAAGCCCTTGAGCAGTTCGGTGATGAGTTTGATGCCCGTATGGGTGCCGAGGCGGTCCAGTATCTGCTGTCTGATCTTGATCTTGAGCAGGAAGTGAAGCAGCTGCGCGAGGATATCGATGCCACTGGCTCCGATACCAAGCTGAAGAAGCTGTCCAAGCGCCTGAAGATCATGGAAGCCTTCTCCACCTCCGGAAACCGCCCGGAGTGGATGATCATGAATGTGCTGCCTGTGCTGCCGCCGGACTTGCGTCCGCTGGTACCACTTGATGGTGGCCGTTTCGCGACCTCGGATCTGAACGATCTGTACCGCCGCGTGATCAACCGTAACAACCGTCTCAAGCGTCTGCTCGAGCTTTCCGCGCCAGACATTATTGTCCGCAACGAGAAGCGCATGCTGCAGGAAGCGGTTGATGCACTGCTGGATAACGGCCGTCGTGGCCGTGCCATTACCGGCACCAACAAGCGTCCGTTGAAATCTCTTGCCGACATGATCAAGGGCAAGCAGGGTCGTTTCCGTCAGAATCTGCTCGGCAAGCGTGTCGATTACTCCGGTCGTTCGGTGATCGTGGTAGGTCCGACCCTGAAGCTGCACGAGTGTGGTCTGCCGAAGAAAATGGCACTGGAACTGTTCAAGCCGTTTATCTTCGCCAAGCTCGAAGCCCGTGGTATTGCGACCACCATCAAGGCCTCGAAGAAGATGGTCGAGCGGGAAACCGCGGAAGTCTGGGATATCCTGGCTGAAGTGATTCGCGAGCACCCGGTCATGCTGAACCGTGCGCCGACCCTGCACCGTCTTGGTATTCAGGCATTCGAGCCGGTTCTGATTGAAGGTAAAGCCATTCAGCTGCACCCGCTGGTCTGTGCCGCGTTCAACGCCGACTTCGACGGTGACCAGATGGCGGTACACGTACCGCTGACGCTGGAAGCACAGCTCGAAGCCCGTGCCCTGATGATGTCGACCAACAATATCCTGTCCCCGGCCAGCGGTGATCCGATCATCGTGCCGACCCAGGACGTTGTACTTGGCCTGTACTACATCTCTCGCGACCGCGTTAATGCGCAGGGCGAGGGCATGATCTTTGCCGACACCAAGGAAGTCAGCCGCGCCCTGGGTGGCAAGCAGATTCATCTGCATGCCCGTATCAAGGTGCGTGTCGACGAAACCGTGCGCGATCAGGAGGGTAACGAGTATTCCCGGACCTTTATTGCTGATACCACTGCCGGCCGTTGCAAGCTGTGGGAAGTGGTACCGAAAGGTATCGCTTTCGAAATGGTGAACCAGCCGATGACCAAAAAATCGGTCTCCCGGCTGCTCAACCAGTGCTACCGCGTATTGGGCACCAAGCACACCTGCATTTTTGCCGATCAGCTGATGTACCTCGGTTTCCGCGAAGCAACCTACTCAGGTTCTTCAGTCGGTATCGAAGATATGGTTATCCCGGCGGAGAAGGCGGAAATTCTTGGCAAGGCCGAAGATGAAGTGCGCGAGATCGAAGAGCAGTTTGCTTCCGGTCTGGTAACCCGCGGTGAGCGTTACAACAAGGTTGTCGATATCTGGTCACGTACCAACGACCTGATCGCCAAGGCGATGATGGACAACCTGAAAACCGAAAAAGTCCTGAACGCCAAGGGCGAACAGGAAGAACAGGGTTCGTTCAACTCGATCTGGATGATGGCCGACTCCGGGGCCCGGGGTTCTGCGGCGCAGATTCGTCAGTTGGCCGGTATGCGTGGTCTGATGGCGAAGCCGGACGGTTCGATTATCGAAACGCCGATCACCTCGAACTTCCGCGAAGGTCTGAACGTACTGCAGTACTTTATTTCCACCCACGGTGCTCGTAAGGGGCTGGCCGATACCGCGCTGAAAACTGCGAACTCCGGTTACTTGACCCGTCGTCTGGTGGACGTGGCCCAGGATCTGGTGATTACCGATCCGGATTGCGGCACCGAGCAGGGCCTGCTGATGACGCCGCTGATCGAAGGTGGTGATGTGGTCGAGCCGCTGCGCGAGCGGGTGCTGGGTCGTGTGGTGGCGCGTGATGTGGTCAAGCCGGGCACTGACGAAGTGTTGGTGGCTGCCGGTACGTTGCTCGACGAGATCTGGGTCGACAAGCTTGAAGGTCTTGGTGTCGACGAAATCTTCGTTCGTTCGCCGATCACCTGTGAAACTCGTTGGGGCGTTTGCTCGTCCTGCTACGGTCGTGATCTGGCCCGTGGTCATCAGGTCAACATCGGTGAGGCGGTCGGTGTTATCGCTGCCCAGTCGATCGGTGAGCCGGGTACCCAGCTGACCATGCGTACCTTCCACATCGGTGGTGCGGCAAGCCGGGCGTCTGCGGTGTCCAATATCCAGATCAAGCATGGTGGCAAGGTACGTCTGCACAACGTCAAGTTCGTGCAGCACAAGTCTGGCCTGGTGGTGGTGTCCCGTTCCGGTGAGTTGGCGGTTGCTGACGAGCTGGGCCGCGAGCGCGAGCGCTACAAGGTGCCGTACGGTGCAGTCATTACCGTGAACGAGGGCGAGCATGTCAATGGCGGCCAGATCGTCGCCAGCTGGGATCCGCACACTCACCCGATCATCGCCGAATCCGCCGGTCAGGTGCAGTTTGCCGATATCGAGGAAGGTCTGACGGTAAATTACCAGACTGACGAACTGACCGGCCTGACCAACATCGTGGTCATGGATGTGAAAGATCGTCCGCAGGCTGCCAAGGACTTGCGTCCGGTGGTGCGTCTGGTGGATGCCAAGGGCAAGGCAGTTACCTCCGCCAACAATGATGCGCCGGTGCAGTATCTGCTGCCGCCGACCGCTATCACAGGCCTGAGCGTTGGTGCCCAGATCGCCGTTGGTGACGTTGTCGCCCGTATCCCGCAGGAATCCTCCAAGACCCGTGACATCACCGGTGGTCTGCCGCGAGTGGCCGACCTGTTCGAAGCCCGTCAGCCGAAAGAAGCGGCCATTCTGGCCGAGAAGACCGGTGCCATCTCGTTCGGCAAGGAAACCAAGGGCAAGGTTCGTCTGGTTATCACCCCGGACGATGGTGGCGAGGTCCATGAGGAGCTGATTCCGAAGTGGCGTACCCTGAACATCTTTGAGGGTGAGAGTGTCGAGCGTGGCGAGGTGATCTCTGATGGTCCGCTGAACCCGCACGATATCCTGCGTCTGCTGGGTGAAGCTGAACTGGCTCGTTACATCGTTAACGAGGTGCAGGAGGTTTACCGGCTGCAGGGCGTGAAAATCAACGACAAGCACATCGAAACGATCATCCGTCAGATGCTGCGCAAGGTGGAAATCACCGAAGTCGGGGAGTCTTCCTTCATCAAGGGCGAGCAGGTTGAATTTGCCCGCCTGATGGAAGAGATCGATCGCCTCAAGGTTGACGACAAGATGTTGCCGCGTGGCGCGCGTCTGCTGCTGGGTATCACCAAGGCGTCGCTGGCGACCGAGTCGTTCATCTCCGCGGCCTCCTTCCAGGAGACCACCCGGGTGCTGACCGAAGCCGCCGTTACCGGCAAGGAAGACGATCTCCGCGGTCTCAAGGAGAACGTGGTGGTGGGTCGTCTGATCCCGGCCGGTACCGGTTATGCCTATCACCAGGAGCGCCGTCGCAAGCGTGAACTGGCCCGGGCGCCGGAGCAACCGACTATGGACGAGCTGGAAGCCCGTCTGGCGGAAGAGCTCAGCAATTCGGAAGAGGGCTGATTGGAGGGCCCGGCACCTTGACTCGGTGCCGGGCCGCTCCTACAATCGCCGACCCTTGAGGTAGCGTGCCCGGCTGATGTCTGTCGGGAGGGGTTGGTCGCTATGTCATTACTTATTTGAAAGCTGGAGTGTCAGGTTCATGGCAACCGTAAATCAGCTGGTGCGCAAGCCGCGTCAGAGCAAGGTAGAAAAGAGTGACTCCGTGGCCCTGCAGGGTTGCCCGCAGCGTCGTGGCGTGTGCACCCGTGTTTACACCACCACCCCGAAGAAGCCGAACTCGGCTCTGCGCAAGGTGTGCCGTGTACGCCTGACCAACGGCTACGAAGTCAGTTCCTACATCGGTGGCGAAGGCCATAACCTGCAGGAACACAGCGTTGTGCTGATCCGCGGTGGCCGGGTCAAGGATCTGCCGGGTGTGCGTTACCACACCGTCCGCGGCACCCTTGACGCCGCTGGCGTGAACGGTCGCAAGCAGCGTCGTTCCAAGTACGGCGCCAAGCGCCCGAAGAAATAATTGCCCGCCGGTTCCCGGCAGCAATAAAGCGTTAACAGACGCCCGGTAGCCTGCGAAGGCTCCCGGGCGCTGACAATTCAAACTACCGCAATTTCTATTGCGGCGGGATGAGTAAGGCCGGGCGCTCTCTTGCAGGGGGCTGTCCCGGATAACCCTGAAGACATCCCCGCCATGGCGGGGATATATGGAGCATCCAATATGCCAAGACGTCGCGTAGCCGCGAAGCGGGAAATCCTTCCGGATCCCAAATTCAACAGCCAGATTCTGGCCAAGTTCATCAACCACGTTATGGAATCCGGCAAGAAGTCCGTTGCCGAGCGTATCGTATACGGTGCCCTGGAGATTGTTCAGGAGCGCAAGAAGAGCGAGCCGCTCGAATACTTCGAGAAGGCCCTCGACGCAATCCGTCCGATGGTGGAAGTAAAATCCCGCCGCGTTGGTGGTGCCACCTATCAGGTGCCGGTAGAAGTCCGCCCGAGCCGTCGTACTGCTCTGGCTATGCGCTGGCTGGTGGATTACGCCTCCAAGCGTGGCGAGAAGAGCATGGCCGCCCGTCTGGCGGGCGAGATCATGGACGCCGCCGAAGGCAAGGGCGCAGCCATCAAGAAGCGTGAAGACGTGCACCGCATGGCGGAAGCGAACAAGGCGTTTTCGCACTACCGTTTCTGATAATTCGCCGACATTACGAGGACATTTACCGTGGCCAGAAAAACCCCCCTGTCGCGCTACCGCAACATCGGTATCAGCGCGCACATTGATGCCGGCAAGACCACCACCACCGAGCGTGTGCTTTTTTACACCGGTGTATCGCACAAAATTGGTGAAGTGCATGACGGCGCTGCAACCATGGACTGGATGGCGCAGGAGCAGGAGCGTGGTATCACCATCACCTCTGCCGCGACCACCTGTTTCTGGTCGGGCATGGACAAGAGCTTCCCGGAGCACCGTGTAAATATCATTGATACCCCGGGACACGTGGACTTCACCATTGAGGTGGAGCGTTCCATGCGTGTTCTCGATGGTGCGGTGATGGTTTACTGCGCAGTGGGCGGCGTTCAGCCGCAGTCGGAAACCGTTTGGCGTCAGGCCAACAAGTACCGGGTACCGCGCATCGCGTTCGTCAACAAGATGGACCGTACCGGCGCCAACTTTGTTCGCGTGGTCGAGCAGATGCGGGCCCGCCTGCAGGCTAATGCCATTGCCATGCAGCTGCCGATTGGTCAGGAAGAAGATTTCAAAGGCGTTGTTGACCTGGTCACCATGAAGGCGATCTGGTGGAACGAGGACGACAAGGGCGTTACTTTCGAGCTGAAAGAGCCCCCGGCAGAGATGATGGCGGCCTGCGAAGAATGGCGTGAAAAGCTGGTTGAGACCGCTGCGGAAGTCAACGAAGATCTGATGGAGAAGTACCTGGGCGGCGAAATGCTGACCGAGGATGAGATCCATAAAGCGATTCGTGCCCGCGTGCTGGCCAGCGAAATCGTTCCTGTGTTCTGTGGCTCGGCATTCAAGAACAAGGGTGTGCAGGCCATGCTGGATGCGGTAGTGCGCTACCTGCCAGCTCCGGATGACGTTGAGGCTATCCGTGGTGAACTGCCGAATGGTGAGCTGGCTGAGCGGAAATCTTCTGACGACGAGCCGTTCTCGGCTTTGGCGTTCAAGATTGCCACCGACCCGTTTGTTGGCTCCCTGACCTTTATTCGGGTTTACTCCGGCATCCTGAATTCTGGCGACTCGGTACTGAACGCGACCAAAGATCGTAAAGAGCGCGTTGGCCGTTTGCTGCAGATGCATGCCAACAACCGCGAAGAGATCAAGGAAGTTCGTGCTGGCGATATCGCGGCCTGCGTGGGTATGAAAGATGTCACCACCGGTGAAACCCTGTGTGCTCTGGACAAGCCGATTATCCTTGAGCGAATGGAGTTCCCGGAGCCGGTAATTTCCGTTGCGGTCGAGCCGAAATCCAAGTCGGACCAGGAGAAAATGGGTCTGGCGCTGGGTCGTCTTGCGCAGGAAGATCCTTCATTCCGTGTTCGCACCGATGAAGAGTCCGGTCAGACCATTATTTCCGGTATGGGCGAGTTGCACCTCGACATCCTTGTTGATCGCATGAAGCGCGAATTCAACGTCGAAGCCAATATCGGTGCTCCGCAGGTTGCCTACCGCGAAACCATTCGCAAGTCGGTTGAGCAGGAAGGCAAGTTTGTCCGTCAGTCCGGCGGTCGTGGTCAGTACGGCCACGTCTGGCTGCGCATTGAGCCGCAGGAGCCTGGCACGGGCATTGATTTCGCCTCCGAAATCGTCGGTGGCGTGGTGCCGAAGGAATATTTCGGTGCTGTCGAAAAAGGTGTTCGCGAGCAGCTGCAGAACGGCGTTATCGCAGGCTTCCAGGTTGTCGACGTCAAAGTCACTCTGTATGACGGCTCCTACCACGAAGTCGACTCCAACGAAAACGCCTTCCGTATGGCCGGTTCCATGGGCGTGAAAGAAGGCGCTCGTAAAGCGAGCCCGGTCATTCTTGAGCCGATCATGAAGGTCGAGGTCGAGACGCCGGAAGACTACATGGGCGATATCATGGGCGACCTGAACCGTCGTCGTGGTCTGGTTCAGGGCATGGAAGACATGATGGGTGGCTCGAAGTCGATTCGTGCCGAGGTGCCGCTTTCCGAAATGTTCGGTTATGCCACCAGCCTGCGCTCCATGTCCCAGGGCCGTGCGACCTTCTCCATGGAGTTCACCAAGTACAGCGAAGCGCCGAATAACGTCGCCGAGCAAATCATCAAGAAGCACGGCTGATTCGTCAGCCGTCCAACCTGAGACAGAGGTATTTAGTCGTGGCAAAGGGAAAATTCGAGCGTAACAAACCGCACGTTAACGTAGGCACGATTGGTCACGTTGACCATGGCAAGACCACGCTGACGGCGGCGCTGACTAAAGTGTGCGCGGAGACCTGGGGCGGCGAGTTCCGCGCCTTCGACCAGATTGACAATGCGCCGGAAGAGCGCGCCCGTGGTATTACCATTGCGACCTCGCACGTTGAGTACGAATCCTCGATTCGTCACTACGCGCACGTTGACTGCCCGGGGCACGCTGATTATGTGAAGAACATGATCACTGGTGCGGCGCAGATGGACGGAGCGATTCTGGTGTGTTCAGCAGCTGACGGCCCGATGCCGCAGACCCGCGAGCACATTCTGCTGTCGCGTCAGGTAGGCGTTCCGTACATTGTCGTGTTTCTGAACAAGGCCGACATGGTTGACGACGAAGAGCTGCTTGAGCTGGTTGAGATGGAAATCCGTGAGCTGTTGTCCAGCTACGACTTCCCGGGTGACGACACCCCGATCATCAAGGGTTCTGCGCTGAAGGCACTGGAAGGTGATCAGTCCGAGATTGGTGCGCCGGCGGTAGTCAAGCTGGTTGAGACCCTGGACGTGTACATTCCGGAGCCGGAGCGTCCGATCGACAAGCCGTTCATCATGCCGATCGAAGACGTGTTCTCGATCTCTGGTCGTGGCACAGTGGTCACCGGCCGTGTAGAGCAGGGTATCGTCAAGGTGGGTGAGGAAGTGGAAATCGTGGGTATTCGCGATACCACCAAGACCACCTGTACTGGCGTTGAAATGTTCCGCAAGCTGCTCGACGAAGGTCGTGCCGGCGAGAACGTGGGTGTTCTGCTGCGTGGTACCAAGCGTGACGATGTCGAGCGTGGTCAGGTACTGGCCAAGCCGGGCTCAATCAAGCCGCACACCCATTTTGAAGCTGAGGTGTACGTGCTGAGCAAGGAAGAAGGCGGCCGTCATACGCCGTTCTTCAATGGCTACCGTCCGCAGTTCTACTTCCGTACTACGGATGTGACTGGCGCCTGTGACCTGCCGGAAGGTGTGGAAATGGTGATGCCGGGCGATAACGTCAAGCTGGTGGTGAAGCTGATCAACCCGATTGCCATGGATGAAGGCCTGCGCTTCGCGATTCGCGAAGGCGGCCGTACCGTTGGCGCCGGCGTGGTAGCTAAAATCATCGCCTGATAAAAAAAGAAGGGCCAGGGTATTGCTCTGGTCCTTCTTTATCTCTACAATTCGCGCCCTCTCGGCCCTATAAGCCGGAGAAGGCTAGACCAACCGGGGCATCGTTCCCGGGCTAGATCGCAGATCTTGCCGCCACCGAAAGGATGGCCGGCAGGGTTTTTTTGCCATCTGTAAGCATGGTTCGTTACACGTTCGGAGTTTGTTAGCTATGGCTAACCAAAGAATTCGCATTCGGCTCAAGGCATTTGATCATCGTCTGATTGATCAGTCTGCCCAGGAGATCGTAGATACCGCCAAGCGTACCGGTGCCCAGGTAATGGGCCCGATTCCGCTGCCGACCCGTAAGGAGCGGTTTACGGTTCTCGTCTCCCCGCACGTCAATAAAGACGCGCGGGATCAGTACGAAATTCGTACCCACAAGCGTCTGGTCGACATCGTTCAGCCCACGGATAAGACCGTGGATGCGCTGATGAAGCTTGATCTGGCCGCTGGCGTGGATGTGCAGATCAGTCTGGGCTAAACCCGGTCTGGATCGGCTCGGCTTGAAGAAAGACAACGAGCGGGTGCGCCCGCGGAAAGTTGTGCAGAGGTAGACAATGGCGATTGGTGTAGTCGGTCGGAAATGCGGGATGACCCGCGTGTTCACTGAGGATGGCAACAGCATCCCGGTGACCGTGATTGAGGTGACCCCGAACCGCGTGAGCCAGGTAAAAACGGCTCAGACGGATGGTTATGATGCGGTCCAGGTAACCGTGGGTGAGCGTCGCGCTTCCCGTGTTACTGCCGCGCAGGCCGGGCACTTTGCCAAGGCGGGTGTGGAAGCGGGTCGTACGGTGCTTGAATTCCGTGCAGATGCTGGTGATCTGGCGCCGGGCGCCTCTATCACGGCGGACCTGTTTCAGGCCGGCCAGATGGTAGATGTCACCGGGGTGTCCAAGGGCAAGGGTTTTCAGGGTGTTATCAAGCGCTGGAATTTCTCCATGCAGGATGCCACCCACGGTAACTCTCTGTCGCACCGTGCGCCGGGCTCCATCGGCCAGAACCAGACCCCGGGTCGCGTGTTCAAGGGCAAGAAGATGGCTGGCCACATGGGTGCCGAGCAAGTCACTGTCCAGAATCTGGAAGTGGTGCGCGTCGATGCAGACAAGAACCTGCTGCTGGTAAGAGGCGCGGTCCCCGGTGCTACCGGTGCTGACCTCGTGGTCCGCCCGGCAGTGAAGGCCAAGGCCTGAAAGAGGAATAGAGGATGAATCTCAATACTGCCTCTGGAGGAACTGTGACCGTTTCCGAGGTCGCCTTCGGCAAGGATTTCAACGAGCCGCTGGTGCATCAGGTGGTGACTGCGTATCTGGCTGGTGCCCGTCAGGGCAGCAAGGCGCAGAAAACCCGCTCTGATGTCCGCGGTGGCGGTAAAAAGCCGTGGAAACAGAAAGGCAGCGGTCGCGCCCGTGCCGGTACCATTCGCAGCCCGCTCTGGCGTGGCGGCGGTGTGACCTTCGCAGCAGTGCCGCGCGATCACTCCCAGAAAGTGAACAAGAAAATGTACCGCGGTGCGCTGCAGTGCATTATGGCCGAGCTGATTCGTCAGGAACGTCTGATTGTGGTCGACGAGTTCGCCATTGCCGAGCCGAAGACTCGTGTGCTGCTGGACAGGCTGAAATCGCTGGGTCTGAGCAACACCCTGATCGTGACCGGCGAAGTGGACGAGAACCTGTTCCTGTCTGCCCGTAACCTGCCGCGCGTTGATGTGCGGGATGTTAACGGTGTGGATCCGGTCAGCCTGATTGCTTTCGAGAAGGTGCTGATCACCGTGCCGGCTCTGAAGAAGCTTGAGGAGGCGTTGGCATGAACAAGGCGCGCATTTTCCAGGTCCTGCTCGCTCCGCACGTCTCTGAAAAGGCGACCGTGGTAGCAGAGAAAGGCAATCAGTTTGTTTTCCGTGTGGCCCGCGATGCGGACAAGCGTGAAATCAAGGCTGCCGTCGAAGCCCTCTTTGAAGTCAAGGTCAAAGATGTGCGGACGCTGAACGTGAAGGGCAAGAACAAGGTATTCGGTCGGCTGCAGGGTAAGCGCAGCGATTGGAAAAAAGCCTATGTCTCGCTCGAGGCTGGTCAAGACATTGACTTCCTGGCTGTTGAGTAAGGAAGGGAGAAGGAATCATGGCGATTGTAAAGTGTAAGCCGACTTCTCCGGGCCGCCGTTTTGTTGTCAAGGTGGTCGGTGAGAATCTGCACAAAGGTGCTCCGTACGCTCCGCTGACTGAGGCGAAGCAGAAAAACGGTGGCCGGAACAACAACGGCCGGATTACCACCCGTCATCAGGGTGGTGGTCACAAACAGAAGTACCGCGTGATTGATTTCCGTCGTGACAAGGACGGTATCGTCGGTGAAGTTGAGCGGGTCGAGTATGATCCGAACCGCTCTGCCCACATCGCGCTGGTCAAGTATATGGATGGCGAGCGTCGCTACATCATCGCTCCGAAGGGTCTGAAGGCGGGTGACAAGGTTGCATCCGGTCCGCAGGCCTCCATCAAAACCGGTAATGCGCTGCCGCTGCGCAATATCCCGCTTGGTTCCACGGTGCATAACGTGGAAATGAAGCCGGGTAAGGGCGGTCAGCTGGCTCGCTCTGCCGGCGCTGCCGTGCAGGTCCTGGCGAAGGAAGGTCAGTATGTCACCCTGCGTTTGCGCTCCGGCGAAATGCGCAAGGTGCATGCCGAATGCCGCGCAACCATCGGTGAAGTATCGAACAGTGAGCACAGCTTGCGCTCTCTGGGTAAGGCTGGCGCGAAGCGCTGGCGCGGTGTTCGCCCCACCGTTCGCGGTGTGGTTATGAACCCGGTTGATCACCCGCATGGTGGTGGTGAAGGTCGCACTTCCGGTGGTCGTCATCCGGTGACGCCGTGGGGTATCAAGACCAAGGGTTACAAGACCCGCACCAACAAGCGTACCAGCAAGATGATCGTTCGCGATCGTCGTGCGAAGTAACGGTTAGAGAGAGGTTGACGCCGTGCCACGTTCACTGAAGAAAGGTCCGTTTGTAGATCACCACCTGCTGAAGAAGGTGGAAGAGACTGCGGAAAGCAACAGCCGCAAGCCGATCAAGACCTGGTCCCGTCGCTCCATGATTATTCCGGAGATGGTGGGTATGACCATTGCGGTCCATAACGGCAAGCAGCATGTGCCGGTTCTGGTAACCGAGCATATGGTGGGCCACAAGCTGGGCGAATTCGCCCTGACCCGCACTTATCGCGGGCACATCGTGGACAAGAAGGCCAAACGGTAAGGTAGCGAGCCATGGCGAACGAAGTTGCAGCCCGTCTGCGCGGAGCAAAAATCTCTGCCCAGAAAGCCCGACTGGTAGTAGACCAGATTCGTGGCAAAAGAGTTGAAGAAGCCCTTAACACGCTGGCGTTTTCTCCCAAGAAAGCAGCCCAGATAGTGAAGAAGGTGCTGGAGTCCGCGATTGCCAATGCGGAAAATAACGACGGTGCGGATGTGGATGAGCTGAAAGTCTCCACTGCGTTCGTGGATGAGGGCATGTACATGAAGAGGATCAAGCCGCGGGCAAAAGGCCGTGCTGACCGTATTCTGAAGCGTACTTGCCACATCACCGTCAAGGTTTCGGAGGAGTAACCAGATGGGCCAGAAAGTTCATCCGATCGGTATTCGTCTGGGCATCGTCAAGGAGCACAACTCCTTGTGGTATGCGAGCCCGAAGAATTATGCCGACTACCTCGTCACCGATCTCAAGGTGCGGGACCACCTGTTCGGGCGTCTGAAAAACGCCTCGGTCAGCCGTATCAAGATCGAGCGTCCGGCGGACAACGTGCGTATTACCATTTTCACCGCACGCCCCGGCATTGTGATTGGCAAAAAAGGCGAAGATGTTGAGCGTCTGCGTAAGGATGTCGCCCAGATGATGGGTGTGCCGGTCGCCATCAACATTGAAGAAGTACGCAAGCCGGATGTTGATGCCCGTTTGGTGGCAGACAACATTGCTGGACAGATTGAGCGCCGCGTGATGTTTCGTCGAGCCATGAAGCGCGCTGTACAGAATTCGCTTAAAGCTGGCGCCGAAGGTATCCGGGTACAGCTGTCCGGGCGCCTGGGTGGTGCGGAGATTGCCCGTACCGAGTGGTACCGCGAAGGTCGTGTGCCGCTGCACACTCTGCGCGCAGATATCGACTACGCCAGTGTGCGAGCCGAGACCACTTACGGCACCATCGGTATCAAGGTATGGATCTTCCGCGGTGAAGTTCTGGGTGGTATGGACCAGATTCAGCAGGAAGAGAAGGCAAGCAAGGCCCCGAGCAAAAAGCGCGGCCGTGGCTAAAGGGTAATTGACGATGTTGCAGCCGAAACGAACCAAGTTCCGGAAAATGATGAAGGGCCGCAACCGCGGTCTGGCACAGCGCGGCAGCAAGGTGTCTTTCGGCACCATCGGTCTGCAGTCTGTTGCCCGCGGCCGGCTGACTGCGCGCCAGATTGAGGCGGCTCGTCGCGCCATGACCCGTCACGTCAAGCGCGGTGGCAAGATCTGGATTCGGGTTTTCCCGGACAAGCCGATCAGCAAAAAGCCGCTGGAAGTGCGGATGGGTAAAGGTAAAGGTAGCGTCGAGTACTGGGTCGCCGAAATTCGCCCGGGCAAGATGTTGTACGAGATGGAAGGTGTGTCGGAAGAAATCGCGCGTGAGGCGTTTCGCCTGGCAGCAGCCAAGCTTCCGCTCGAAACCCGCGTCGTTATTCGGACGGTGATGTAAGCCATGAAAGCTAACGATTTGAGAAGCAAGAGCGTTGAAGAGCTGAAGCAGGAACATCTGTCTTTGCTCGAGCAACAGTTCAAGCAGCGGATGAAGAAGGCCTCTGGCCAGCTCTCCAAGACGCATGAGATGGGCGTTGTTCGTCGCGATATCGCGCGAATCAATACCATCCTGAAAGAGAAGCAGGGTAACTGATTATGGCAGACGCTAACCAGCAACTGCGCCGGACCGTTACCGGCAAAGTGGTCTCCAACAAGGCCGACAAATCCATCACGGTTCTGATCGAGCGCCGGGTGAAGCACCCGGTATACGGCAAGTTCCTGCGCCGTTCGACCAAGCTGATGGCGCATGATGAAAACAACCAATGCCGCGAAGGCGACATTGTCACCATTGAGGAGTGCCGTCCTCTTTCCAAGCGTAAGGCCTGGATGCTGGTGAATGTAGTGGAACAGGCCCCGCAGGCCTGAGGCGAGCGTTGCTGTAGCTGCCCGAGGGCAGAGCTGGAGAGATAAGCGATGATTCAGACCGAAACGATGCTCGAAGTGGCCGATAACAGCGGCGCCCGTCGAGTGCAGTGCATCAAAGTGCTGGGCGGCTCCAAGCGCCGTTATGCCGGCGTGGGCGACATCATCAAGGTCACCGTTAAAGAAGCGATCCCGCGTGGTCGCGTCAAGAAAGGTGATGTGATGAATGCCGTGGTGGTACGCACCCGCAAGGGCGTACGTCGCCCGGATGGTTCCGTGATCCGCTTCGATGACAATGCTGCTGTGTTGCTTAACAACAACAAGGCGCCGATCGGTACACGTATCTTCGGACCGGTTACCCGGGAACTGCGTACTGAGCAGTTTATGAAGATTATTTCCCTGGCACCTGAAGTTATCTAAAGGCGGGTGAAGGTATGTTGAAAATCAAACGTGATGACGAAGTAGTCGTGATCGCCGGCAAAGACAAGGGCAAGCGTGGCAAAGTGCAACGCGTGCTGGCCGACGGCCGCCTGATCGTAACCGGCGTCAATATCGTCAAGAAGCACGTGCGGCCGAATCCGCAGCGTGGCGTTCAGGGCGGTATCGTCGAGCAGGAAGCGAGCATTCACCACTCCAACGTGGCGATCTGGAATGCCCAGGCGCAGAAGGCGGATCGGGTGGGTTTCCGTGAAGAAGAGGGCAAGAAAGTCCGCTTCTTCAAGTCCAACAACACAGCGCTGGACGCTTGAGGTCGATTGAGTCATGAGCAACTTCAGGAACAAATATGATAGCGAGATTGTGCCGAAACTCCTGAAGGAGTTTGGCTACAAGAACGTTATGGAAGTGCCGCGCATCACCAAGGTCACCCTGAACATGGGTGTTGGCGAGGCTTCCCAGGATCGCAAGGCGATTGACGGCGCTGTGACTGACATGACCAAGCTGTCCGGTCAGAAGCCGGTGGTAACCCTTGCGCGCAAGTCGGTTGCAGGCTTCAAGATTCGTGAGGGCTGGCCGATCGGTGTCAAGGTGACCCTGCGTAGCGAGCGTATGTACGAGTTTATCGAGCGTCTGGTCTCTGTGGCGGTTCCGCGGGTCCGCGACTTTCGGGGTCTGAACCCGAAGTCTTTTGATGGCCGTGGCAACTATTCCATGGGTCTCCGTGAGCAGATCGTGTTTCCGGAGATTGAATTTGACAAGGTTGATAAGCTGCGTGGTCTGGACATTACCGTGACCACCACGGCGAAAACCGACGATGAAGCGCGGGCACTGTTGCGTGCCTTCAACTTCCCGCTGAAAGGCTGAGGTAGAGAGTCATGGCCAAGACTTCGATGGTAGAACGGGAAAAGAAGCGCGCCAAACTGGTTAAACAGTATGGTGCCAAGCGTGATGCCCTGCGCGCGATCATGCAGGATCCGAATGCGGAGCCTGAGGCGAAGTGGGAAGCACAGGTCAAGCTGCAGAAACTGCCGCGCGATTCTTCCCGTATTCGTCAGCGTAACCGTTGCCGCATCACCGGTCGTCCGCACGGCGTATATCGCAAGTTCGGTTTGGGTCGTAACAAGCTGCGTGAAGCAGCAATGCGCGGTGATGTGCCGGGTCTGGTCAAGGCCAGCTGGTAAGCAGGAATAGCGGAGCGATAGCAGCATGAGCATGCAAGATACCCTGGCGGATATGTTTACCCGTATTCGCAACGCCCAGATGGCCAAGAAGCCGGGCGTGGAAATGCCCTCCTCCACCACTAAAGTGGCTGTTGCCAAGGTGTTGCAGGATGAAGGTTACATCGCCGGCTACAAAGTCGTCGGTGAGGCGAGCAAGCCGGTACTGTCCATCGAACTCAAGTACTTCGAGGGTAAGCCGGTAATTGAACGTATCAAACGAGTGAGCACACCGGGTCTGCGTATCTATAAGGGCGCAGGTGATATCCCGAAGGTGAAAGACGGTCTTGGCGTTATGATCGTTTCCACCAACGAGGGCATCATGACCGATCGCGCAGCCCGCAAGGCCAATGTTGGCGGCGAGTTGCTCTGCGAAGTGTTTTGACGATAGCGGCATAGACAGGTTAGGTGCAGCAATGTCGAGAGTAGCGAAAAGTCCGGTAAAACTGCCGAGTGGCGTCGAGATCAAGATCGATGGCCAGCAGCTGACGGCGAAAGGTACAAAGGGCGCCCAGACCATTGCCATCCACCCACTGGTGGAAGTACGCAATGAAGAAGGCACGTTGCGTGTGATTCCGAAGAAGGAGTCGCAGCAGGGTTGGGCGCTGGCCGGTACTACCCGTGCACTGCTGTCCAATCTGGTCACCGGTGTATCCGCCGGGTTCGAGCGCAAGCTGGATCTGGTTGGCGTTGGTTACAAGGCGCAGGCCGCTGGCAAGGTGCTGAACCTTACTCTCGGTTTCTCCCACCCGGTTGCCTACCAGCTGCCGGAGGGTGTTACCGCCGAGACCCCGACGCAGACCGAAATCGTCCTGCGCGGCATCGACAAGCAGGTGATCGGTCAGGTTGCGGCCAATGTTCGCGCCTTCCGTCCGCCGGAGCCGTACAAGGGTAAGGGTGTTCGCTATTCCGGTGAGCAGGTTCGCCGGAAAGAAGCCAAGAAGAAATAACCGTTGAGATTGAAGCGATGAAAGACAAGAAAGAGCAGCGTTTGCGCAGAGCACTGCGCACCCGGAGCAAGATCAAGGCCCAGGGTGGTGAGCGTCTTTGCGTGTTTCGTACTCCGCGTCACATCTATGCACAGATCATCAGCGCCAGTGGCGACACGGTGCTGGCCTCGGCCTCGACGGTAGAGAAGGATCTGCGTAGTGGCGCTACCGGCAATGCCGACGCTGCTGCTGCAGTGGGCAAACTGATTGCCGAGCGCGGCAAGGCAGCGGGCGTCGCCCGTGTGGCTTTCGACCGCTCCGGGTTCCGGTATCACGGCCGGGTCAAGGCGTTGGCTGATGCCGCGCGTGAAAACGGGCTTGAATTCTAAGGGTGCGGTTTATGGCAAAGGTTGATCCCAACGAAGGTCTGCAGGAAAAGCTGGTTCAGGTGAACCGCGTGGCCAAGGTGGTCAAGGGTGGCCGCATCTTCTCCTTCACCGCGCTGACGGTGGTAGGTGATGGCAAAGGTCGCATCGGCTTCGGCCGTGGCAAGGCCCGCGAAGTGCCGGCTGCTATCCAGAAAGCTCTGGAAGCGGCTCGCCGCAACATGATTCAGGTCGAGCTGGCAGGTTCCACCCTGCAGCACCCGGTCCGTGCCGCCCATGGCGCCTCCAAGGTGTACATGCAGCCGGCTTCTGAAGGTACCGGTGTTATTGCCGGTGGTGCGATGCGCGCCGTGCTGGAAGTGGCAGGTGTTCAGAACGTACTGGCCAAGTGCTACGGTTCGACCAACCCGGTCAACGTGGTACGTGCCACCTATGAAGGTCTGAAGAGCATGTCCTCGCCGGAACAGGTAGCGGCCAAGCGCGGCAAGACCGTAGAAGAGATCCTGGGCTGAGGCCCGGCTGTAACGGGAACAGAACGATGGCGAAGATCAAGGTTACCCAGACCAAGAGCAGCAACGCTCGACTGGAAGCTCAGAAAGCCACCTTGCGTGGTTTGGGCCTGCGTCGCATCGGTCACACTGTCGAGGTCGAAGACACCCCGGCAGTACGTGGCATGATCGGCAAGGTTTATTTCATGGTCCAGGTTGAGGAAGCGTAATCATGCGTCTGAATGAATTGCGTCCGGCAGCGGGCGCCAAGACTGCACCGAAGCGTCTCGGCCGTGGTATCGGCAGCGGCCTTGGCAAGACCGGTGGCCGTGGCCACAAGGGTCAGACCGCCCGCTCTGGTGGCTCCATCAAGGGTGGTTTCGAAGGCGGCCAGATGCCACTGCAGCGTCGTCTGCCCAAGTTCGGCTTCAACTCCAAGATGGCTGCCGGCACCGCCGAAGTGCGTCTCGGTGAGCTGGGCAAGGTGTCTGCTGATGTGATTGATCTGGCGGCCCTGAAGGCTTGCAACGTGGTCCGTCACGACATGCTGCGTGCCCGCATCATTCTGAGTGGCGCGATTAATCGTGCTGTCACCGTGCGTGGTGTGGCGGTAACCAAAGGTGCTCGTGCTGCCATTGAAGCAGCCGGCGGCAAGGTCGAGGAGTAATAACGACGATGGCGAGGAATCAGGCCCGGAGCCTTCCGAACGGCATGAGCCCTGACAGCTCCGCGATGCGGCAGCTGTGGCGGCGCATCGGTTTTCTGTTCGGTGCCCTGGTGGTGTTCCGTATTGGCGCCCATATCCCGGTCCCGGGTATCAATCCTGATGCCTGGGCGCGGATCTTCAGCCAGAACGAAGACACCTTCCTCGGCCTGTTCAACATGTTCTCCGGCGGTGCGTTGGAGATGATGAGTATTTTTGCGCTGGGCATCATGCCGTATATCTCTGCGAGCATTGTGATCCAGCTGATGACCGCGGTGGTCCCGACTCTTGAGCAGCTGCGCAAGGAAGGCGAGTCCGGTCGTCGCAAGATTACCCAGTACACCCGTTACCTGACGGTAGTGCTGGCGCTGATTCAGTCTTTCGGTGTGGCTGCCGGCCTGCACAGCCAGGGCGCGAGCCTGGTGGGTGATCTCGGTGGCATGGCGTTAGCGTCGTACTATTTTGTCGCGGTAACGTCGCTGGTAACCGGCACCGTGTTCCTGATGTGGCTGGGTGAGCAGATTACCGAACGCGGTATCGGCAACGGCATTTCTATGATCATCTTTGCCGGTATTGTGGTCGGGTTGCCCGGAGCCGTTGGCCAGTTGTTTGAAGCCGCCCGTCAGGGAGAGATGAACCTGCTGGTGATGTTGCTGGTACTGGTGATAGCCATTGCCGTGATCTACGCAGTGGTATTTGTCGAGCGCGGCCAGCGTCGCATCACAGTGAACCATGCCCGCCGTCAGGAAGGTCGCAAGATTTACGCAGCGCAGCAGAGCCATCTGCCGTTGAAAGTGAACATGGCGGGTGTGATCCCGGCAATTTTCGCCAGCTCGATCCTGCTGTTCCCGGCCTCTATCGGTCAGTGGTTCGGCAGCGCCGGTGGCGAATCTGCCTGGTCTGACACCCTGCGTTCGGTAACTGATGCACTGTTGCCGGGTACGCCGCTGTACGTCCTGTTGTTCACCGCTGGCATCGTGTTCTTCTGCTATTTCTACACGGCGTTGATGTTCAACCCGAAGGACGTAGCGGACAACCTCAAGAAGTCGGGTGCCTATATTCCCGGGATCCGTCCGGGTGAGCAGTCGGCGCGCTACATCGATACCGTGATGAGCCGTCTGACCCTGATTGGTGCAGGTTATATGTCGGCAGTGTGTCTGCTGCCGATCATCCTGCAGGAAACGGCGAACGTGCCCTTCTATCTGGGTGGTACCTCGCTGTTGATCGTGGTGGTGGTGGTGATGGACTTCTGGGCCCAGGTCAATGCGCACCTGATGTCGACCCAGTACGAGAAGCTGATGAAGAAGTCCAACATGAAAGGTTATGGCAGCACCGGTCTGGTGCGCTGATTCAGAGAAGAGGCTAAGGCAATGAAAGTACAGGCTTCGGTGAAAACGGTGTGCCGTCAGTGCAAAATCATTCGTCGCAAGGGGCGGGTGATGGTAATTTGCGCCGCAGAACCGCGTCACAAGCAGCGCCAGGGCTGATTCCGGACCCCGGAATCACGCACAGGTTGAAATCCGTCGTCTCTGACGCTAGTATCGCCGCCCTTCGGCGTTACCCCAGAGCCGGCAAGTAGAGTGTAAATCGGAGATATATCGGATGGCCCGTATTGCAGGCGTAAACATCCCGGACAACAAGCACGCGGTGATCTCGCTGACCTATATTTTTGGCGTCGGCAACACCACTGCGAAGAAGCTTTGCGTTGTCACTGGCATTGACCCCACCACCAAGGTGCGTGATCTGTCAGAGGCACAGCTTGACGCCCTGCGTGGCGAAGTGGCCAAGCTTCCGGTCGAGGGTGACCTGCGTCGGGAAGTCAGTATGAACATCAAGCGGTTGATGGATCTCGGGTGCTTCCGCGGCATCCGTCATCGTCGCGGCTTGCCGGTACGCGGTCAGCGTACCAAAACCAATGCCCGGACCCGCAAAGGTCCGCGGAAACCGATTCGCAAGTAAGTCCTGAGTCCAGGTAGGCACGTATCATGGCGAAAAAAGACAGTGGCGCACGTCGGAAGAAGGTAACCCGTACCGTAGCGGACGGGATCGCGCACGTACACGCGTCCTTCAATAACACCATCATCACCATTACCGATCGTCAGGGGAACGCGCTTTCCTGGGCGACCTCCGGTGGTGCCGGTTTCCGCGGCTCGCGCAAGAGCACCCCGTTTGCTGCCCAGGTGGCGGCGGAGAACGCGGGTAACGCGGCCAGGGACTACGGGCTGAAGAACCTCGAAGTTCGCGTCAAGGGCCCGGGCCCCGGTCGTGAGTCCTCGGTACGTGCCCTGCACGCCTGTGGCTACAAGATCACCAGCATTCAGGACGTGACGCCGATTCCGCATAATGGCTGCCGTCCGGCCAAAAAGCGTCGCGTGTAACGGGAGTAAGCAAGCATGGCAAGATATCTCGGTCCGAAGTGCAGACTGTCCCGTCGCGAAGGCACGGATCTGTTTCTGAAGAGTGGCATTCGTCCCCTCGACTCCAAGTGCAAGGCAGAACAGGCACCTGGTTTTGCTGCTGCCTCCCGTCGTGGTGGCCGCCTGTCTGACTATGGCGTCCAGCTGCGTGAGAAACAGAAGGTACGTCGTATGTACGGCGTGCTGGAAAAGCAGTTTCGTAACTACTACAAGAAGGCCTCTGCGGGCCGTGGCGCCACCGGCGAAGTTCTGCTTCAGCTGCTGGAAGGCCGCCTGGACAATGTTGTCTACCGCATGGGCTTTGGCTCGACCCGCGCAGAAGCGCGTCAGCTGGTCAGCCATCGCGCCATTCTGGTTAATGGCCGTTCGGTTAACGTGGCCTCCTATCAGGTTCAGCCAGGCGACGTGATCAGTGTGCGTGAAAAGTCGAAAAACCAGCTGCGCGTCAAGAGCGCAATGGAACTGGCCCAGCAGCGCGGTTTCGCGCCCTGGATCGATGTCAACGAGAAGGGCCTGGAGGGTACTTACAAGACTCGTCCAGAGCGCGTTGACCTGCCGGCCGAGATCAATGAGAACCTGATCGTCGAGCTTTACTCGAAGTAAGCACAGCCTGAGGGATTTCCATGACCGCCGTGAACGATTTTCTGACCCCGCGCGCTATCGCGGTCAATGCCGTTACGCCGACACATGCCAAAGTGGTTCTTGAGCCGCTTGAGCGTGGTTTCGGTCATACCCTCGGTTCTGCTCTGCGCCGCATCCTGCTGTCTTCCATGCCGGGTTGCGCGATCACTGAAGTAGAAATCGACGGTGTACTGCACGAGTACTCGGCTATAGAGGGCGTGCAGGAGGATGTGATTAATATCCTGCTTAACCTGAAGGGCATCGCCATCCGTATGGATGACCGTGCCGAGGCTGTGCTGGAACTGAACAAGAAGGGCATGGGCCCGGTGACTGCCGCTGACATCCAACGCGATCACAGCGTTGAGATCGTCAACCCGGAGCACCTGATCTGCACCATCAATGGTGAGACCGAGCTGCGCATGAAGCTCAAGATCACCAAGGGTCGCGGTTACGTGCCGGCTGATTCCCGTCGCTCGGAAGACGATGAGACCCGTGGCATCGGTCGTCTGCAGCTGGATGCCAGCTACAGCCCGGTGCGTCGCGTGGCCTATGTGGTTGAAGCCGCCCGTGTTGAGCAGCGCACTGACCTGGATCGTCTGGTTATTGATCTGGAAACCAACGGCACCATCCAGCCGGAAGAGGCGATTCGTCGCGCCGCTACCATCCTGCAGCAACAGATCGCGGTATTCGTCGATCTGGAGCAGGAGCGTAAGGTCGAGAAGAAGGAGCGCCGCGAAGAAGTGGATCCGATCCTGCTTCGTCCGGTTGACGATCTCGAGCTGACCGTGCGTTCGGCCAACTGCCTGAAGGCAGAGAACATTTACTACATCGGTGATCTGGTTCAGCGCACCGAGGTTGAGTTGCTGAAAACCCCGAATCTGGGTAAGAAGTCGCTCACCGAGATCAAGGACGTTCTGGCCTCCAAGGGCCTGTCTCTGGGTATGCGCCTTGAGAGCTGGCCGCCGGTCAGTCTGCGTGACGACGATCGCCTGACCAACAGACTGCGTTAATTGAATTGACTGGGCGCCACAGGCGCCCGTTAGCAAAGGAACAGAACCATGCGTCATCGCAAAAGCGGCAGAAAATTTAACCGCACCAGTGCCCACCGTCAGGCCATGCTGCGTAATATGGCGGTGTCGCTGATCGAACACGGCGCCATCAAGACCACCTTGCCGAAAGCCAAGGAGCTGCGCAGCGTCGCTGAACCGCTGATTACTCTGGCCAAGGTTGATTCGGTTGCCAATCGTCGCCTGGCGTTTGCCCGTACCCGCTCCAAGGAAGCCGTGGGCATCCTGTTCAACGAGCTGGGCCCGCGTTACGCCAACCGGCCGGGCGGCTACATGCGCGTCCTGAAGATGGGCTTCCGCACCGGCGACAAAGCGCCGATGGCGTATGTTGAGCTGGTTGATCGTCCGGAGCCGGCAGCGGCTGCTGACGCTGAGTAAGCATTACAGCACTGAATAAAAAGCCGGGCGATGCCCGGCTTTTTTGTTTCTGCTAAATACGGATTCAGCCCTGAATCAGAAGCCAGCCAGTGGCCATAACCAGAGTTGCGAAGGAAATACCCAGCGCAATAACCAGAATGATGGCCGGGTCTTGCAGCAGGGAACCGCCGGATGGCCTTCTCGCAGGTTGTGGCAGGGTAACATCTGGTTGACGTGATGAGCGGAAGACAGCGTTGTTCATGGAAACACTCCCGATTAAGGTAAAGCGGCCGCAATCCGGCCGTTCTGTAACATGATGAAGGAGCATTGTTGCGACGGGATTAACGCCAGATGAATAAAGCTAGGGAGCCTCTGAAAAACTGCCTATCTGTTGTAGGAGCGGCCGATCGGCCGCGATTTTTCCGAGCTTCCCTAGTCCATTTTCAGCATGGTCTTCAGGAAGCGGCCGGTGTGCGAAGCCTTGCTCGCCGCCACTTTTTCCGGTGTGCCTTCGGCGATGATCTTGCCGCCGCCATCGCCACCTTCCGGGCCAAGATCGACAATCCAGTCGGCGGTCTTGATGACATCCAGGTTGTGCTCAATCACGACAATGGTATTGCCATGGTCACGCAACCGGAACAGCACATTCAGGAGCTGCTGAATATCATGGAAATGCAGGCCGGTGGTCGGTTCATCAAGGATGTAAAGGGTTCTGCCAGTGTCACGCTTGGACAGCTCGCGGGCCAGCTTGATGCGTTGTGCTTCGCCGCCGGACAGGGTGGTGGCTGCCTGCCCCAGTGTAATATAGCTGAGGCCGACATCGATCAATGTCTGCAGTTTGCGGGCAATAGCCGGCACCGCATCGAAAAAGGTGCGGGCGTCTTCGACTGTCATGGCCAGCACCTGATAAATGTTTTTGCCCTTGTACAGAATCTCCAGCGTCTCCCGGTTGTAGCGCTTGCCGTGACAAACCTCACAGGGCACGTAGATATCCGGCAGAAAATGCATCTCGACCTTGATCACGCCATCACCCTGACAGGCCTCGCACCGCCCGCCACGGACGTTGAAGCTGAAGCGTCCGGTCTTGTAACCCCGTGAGCGTGCTTCCTGGGTGCCGGCAAACAGATCCCGTATCGGCGTGAACAGTCCGGTGTAGGTGGCAGGGTTGGAACGCGGTGTACGGCCAATAGGACTCTGGTCTATGTCGATGACCTTATCGAAATGCTCCATGCCTTCGATTTTTTCATACGGTGCCGGCTTTAGCAGAGTGGCGCCGTTCAGCTGGGTTGCCGCCAATGGATACAGGGTGGCATTGACCAGCGTTGACTTTCCCGAGCCGGACACGCCGGTGACACAGGTCATCAGGCCAACCGGCACCTTCAGGGTCGCGCCCTGCAAGTTATTGCCGGTAGCACCGTGCAAGGTCAGCCATTTCTTGCCGGCCGCCATGCGCTTTTCCGGAATGGCGATCTGCTTGCGTCCGGACAGATAGTCGCCAGTCAGCGAACGCTTGTTGTTCATAACATCTTCTGCACTGCCAGCGGCAACGATTTCGCCGCCATGGACACCAGCGCCAGGGCCGATATCGATGACATAGTCAGCCATGCGAATAGCATCCTCGTCGTGCTCCACAACCAACACGGTATTGCCGAGATCTCGCAGCCGCGTCAGGGTAGATAGCAACCGCTCGTTGTCGCGTTGATGCAGGCCGATGGACGGCTCATCAAGCACATACATGACGCCTACCAGACCGGCACCAATTTGCGATGCAAGGCGGATACGTTGAGCTTCGCCGCCGGACAGGGTGTCAGCATTGCGAGCCAGCGACAGGTAGTCGAGGCCGACGTTAACCAGAAACTGTAATCGCTCACGGATTTCCTTGAGAATCTTTTCGGCGATCTCGCCACGATGGCCGGGCAGCTTCAGTGACGAGAAATAACTGAACGATTTACCCACCGGCATGGCAACCAGATCTGGCAGCGGCCGGTTATCGATAAACACATTGCGTGCGGCTTCGCGCAGACGGGAGCCGCCACAGTCCGGGCACCGGGAAGTGCTCATGTAGCTGGCCAGATCCTCGCGGACGCTTTCCGATTCGGTTTCCCGGTAGCGTCGTTCCATGTTCGGGATGATGCCCTCGAACGGATGGCGGCGCAGCACCACATCGCCGCGATCATTCAGGTACCGGAACTCGACCACTTCGCTGCCGGTGCCATACAGAACTTGCTGGCGCATGGCCTTGGTCAGCTTGCGGAACGGCTTGTCGATGTCGATACCGAGAAAGTCCGCCAGCGAGGTCAGCATCTGAAAGTAATAGACGTTGCGTCGATCCCAGCCGCGGATGGCACCCTCGGCCAGAGACAATTCATCCGAGACGATGACCTTGTCTTCGTCGAAATACTGCTTTACGCCAAGGCCATCACAGCTCGGGCAGGCACCGGCCGGGTTGTTGAAGGAAAACAGCCGCGGTTCCAGTTCCGGAATTGAATAGCCGCAATGGGCACAGGCAAATCGGGCAGAAAAGACAATATCTTCAGCATCACCTTCCATCGGCGCGATGACGGCAATGTCGTCGGCCAGTTCCAGCGCGGTTTCGAAGGATTCCGCCAGTCGGTTGGCAAGGTCGCTGCGTACCTTGAAGCGATCGACTACGACTTCTATGGTGTGTTTCCTGCTTTTGTCGAGCTCCGGCGCGTCATCCAGCTCGTGTACGCGGCCGTTAATGCGGGCGCGAATAAAGCCGCGCGCGCGCAACTGATCAAACAGGGCCAGATGTTCGCCCTTTTTATCCCGCACCACCGGCGCCAGCAGCATCAACTTGCTGCCTTCCGGCATTGCCATGACCTGATCAACCATCTGGCTAACGGTTTGTGCAGCCAGTTCGACCTGATGGGTAGGGCATCGAGGCTCGCCAGTGCGGGCATACAAAAGCCGCAGGTAGTCGTAGATTTCAGTAATGGTGCCGACGGTGGAGCGGGGGTTGTGACTGGTAGATTTCTGCTCAATGGAAATGGCCGGTGACAGGCCTTCGATATGATCGACGTCCGGCTTTTCCATCATCGACAAAAACTGCCGTGCGTAAGTCGACAGTGATTCGACGTAGCGTCGCTGGCCTTCCGCATACAGGGTATCGAAAGCCAGTGACGATTTGCCGGATCCGGACAGACCGGTAATCACTACCAGCTTGTCGCGGGGAATATCCAGATCAATGTTTTTCAGATTATGGGTGCGTGCACCCCGTACCAGAATCTTGTCCATGGAGAGAAACTACTGGCCAAAATGACAGCGCAGTATAGGGTATTTGGGGTGAAGGCTCTATCAGAGTGTGGGAGGGTCGTTGTGTGCACAAACAAAAAAGGCCGGCATCGGCCGGCCTTCCTGCTATGGGCTGGGCTCAGAGATTTTCCTGGGCCCAGTTCACTGCCTGCAGGCGGTTGGAGGCGTTGATTTTCTTGAAGATGTTGTAGATGTGGGTCTTGATGGTGTGCGGGCTCAGGCTCAGGCTGCGGGCGATGTCCGAGTTCTTGGCGCCGGTGGCCAGCACTTTCAGTACTTCGATCTCGCGCTCGGTCAGGGTGACTTCGCTGCGGGCAAAAGTCTTGTTGAAACCGCGGGATTTCATCAGGTACTGCTGCAGCACTTTGCGCGGCAGCCATAGCTCGTTTTCCATCATCGCCCGGACACCCTTGAGCAGCTGATTCTGCGGGCAGTCGTGCAGGAAGCCGCCGTTCACCATCGGCAGGCCGGCCAGACGAGAGAGGGAGTCTTCGTTGTCGACGTTGAAAATGCCGATCAGCAGGTCTTCATCAATCTGCTGATCAATTTCCATCAAATGGCTGATCAGCGCATTGATATCAATAGTATTGAAATCCCCTAACACCAGAGTCTGATCGTGGTGACGAATCTGATCTGCGGAAAGCTCTTCCACAAGACGTACGGCACTGGCCGAAAGGCCCTGCTTGGTCAGGAATTCCGCGAGAAGCGAGTTTTGCAGGTGTTGTCCGCCGACGACATATACTTGTTGTTTTGTGTCCAAATCAGTCATGGCTATCCATCCGGGAGCATATCAATGACACCGCACGTCCCGCGCAGGGCCTGTGCGGGTAAGAAAAAACGGTGAACAAGCGCGAATCTATCATCTGTTGACTCAGGGTTCAATTTGTCCTCTGTGCTATCGGTACAGTATTTCAGGCCATTCGGCGGGGGTCAGGGCGTTGGAGGACAGGCGAGTGGCCACTTTCTTCCCGATAGTGGAGAGCAGGCGCACTCCTTTCGACTATCGGATACGATGCACTGCAGACCTAAACCTGACACAATATCCCGCCTAAATGCGGCACGGACAGACGGAGTCAAAGCATGGCGCGCGGAGTAAACAAGGTAATCCTGATCGGCAATCTGGGGAATGACCCGGAGACAAAATTCCTCCCCAGTGGTGGTGCCGTGACTAATGTCAGCCTGGCCACCTCCGAGTCCTGGAAGGACAAGCAGACCGGTCAGATGCAGGAACGGACCGAGTGGCACCGGGTAGTGTTCTTTAACAAGCTCGCCGAAATTGCCGGCGAGTACCTGAAGAAGGGCAGCAAGGTATACGTTGAGGGCAGTATTCGTACCCGCAAATGGCAGGGTCAGGACGGTCAGGACCGTTACACCACCGAGATCGTTGTCAGCGAAATGCAGATGCTGGACGGTCGTGGTGAGGGTGGTGCACAAGCTCGTCAGGGGGGCTATTCGGCGCCGGCACAGTCCGACGCTGGCGACGCGCCAGCGGCCGGTGGTGGTTATGCGGCTCCGTCGGGAGACTTCGACGACGACATCCCGTTCTGAGCGCTGTCGTGAACGATCAGGTCATCAAGCCGGGTCTTTGGCTGGGCGCTCTGCTGCTGGCGATGCTGGTGTGGGGGTTGGTCATGCTGCCGGCCAGGCCGTTGCTGGCACCATTGAGCGGTATCCGGCTGGGGCCCGCCGAATTGCAGCTGTCCCGTATCGAGGGGCGCCTCTGGCAGGGTAGTGCCCGCTGGCAGTGGCAGGCCTTGTCTGGCAGGCTGCGCTGGGATACGTCCTTGCGTGGTTTGTCTTTTGGTGCTGACCTGACGGTTTCCGGGGACGTTATTGCAACCGGCTGGGCTGGTGCCGGGCCGGGGGTCTTCTCGCTGGTCGGCATGGATATTGTCCTGCCGGTGGCACCTCTGGTTCAGGGCATGCCGAATGTATCGGCGGAGGGGATGGCTACCGTTCGCGGGCTGAGCCTGCAATGGCAGGGTGGAGCGCCGCGTGGAGCAGAAGCGCAGCTTTCCTACTCTGGCGGGCGGGTTTCCTGGGCGGCCGGACAGGGGGCAGACATTCCGGTATTGACCGGTACCTTGCATCAGGAAGGGGAGGCGGCGGTGCTTACGGTGCGCTCCCCGGATAATGCATTGCTTGCTGACGGTCAGCTGACGAACGAAAGTGCCCGGTTGCGGGTCTACCGTGCCTGGCCGGTATTGCTCGGAGTCAGTCAGGGTGGCAGCCCGACTGATGTAGTATTTGAAACCAGCCAGCAGCTGGCACCATAACGAGAATGAATGTGATCAGCCCCGCCCTTTCCCGCCTCTTTGTTCGTGCCGAGAGACCGACGCAGTTGTTTGCTGCCTTGGCGCTGGCGGTCTGGCTGGCCTGGTGGGCGGCGGATAGCTTCTGGTTGTTTGTCAGTGGGCCGGCAGTGATTTCAACGGAGCCCCCGCTACCGGTTGTCGAGGTGGCCAGAGGCGGTCAGTCTGCCAGCGTCAGCACAGATCGAATTCGCAGCTGGGAAATCTTTGGAAGGCCGGGAGGAAATGCCGCAGTGGTGGCTGTCGAGTCAGCACCGGATACCCGGTTGCGGCTTGAGCTGCTGGGTCTGTTCCAGCATCCGGACAGCGTTCAGGCCGGCGCCATTATCGCCGAGCAGGGTAAAGAGGGAGAGTTGTTTCGAGTCGGTTCCCGGGTGCCGGGCAATGCTACGCTGGAGGAAATTCTTGCCGACCGGGTGATCCTGCTGCGGGCAGGCCAGCGTGAGGCCTTGCGGCTGAAGGAGCCGGAGCTGGGTGGCGTTGAACAGACGACAACGACAGCCAGGCCGCAACGACTCGACAGGCGAGACGCATTTGCCGGCCGATCGCCGCCGCAGGAACTGGTGCAGCAGCACATGCTTGATAGCGCCAACGCGGATCTGTCAGCGCAGCGCACTATGATCATCCAGCAAATGGGGCTGGCTCCGGCTGAAGGCGAGGGTTACCAGATCGGCGCTGGCGCGCCGGCAGAAGTATTGCAGCAGGTTGGCCTGCGACCGGGCGATGTGATTGTCTCGGTGAATGGCCAGACGCTTGGCGAAGAGAGTAGTGATATCGCCGCTTTGCAGGAATTTCGTAACTCCGGTGCAGCAAGCATCGTGGTACAACGTGGCGCGCAGCGCTTCACCGTGAATTATCCGCCGTAGGAACCCAGGCGATGGCAATGAAAGCAATGGCAAAGAAGACGAGTATTCTGGTGCTGATGGCGGCTTTGGCCGCTCCGGCATGGGCAAACACATCGGTCAAGCCGGTAGAGGCGGGTAAAACCTGGACCGTTAATATCCGTAACGCGGACCTGCAGGCATTTATCACTCAGGTAGCGGAAATGACCGGCAAGAGTTTTGTCGTCGACCCGCGTGTGCGAAGCCGTGATGTCACCGTTATTTCCAGCCAGGCGTTGTCGGCGGCGGAAGTGTACGAACTGTTCCTGTCAGTGCTGCAGGTGCATGGTTATGCCGCCGTGCCGGCCGGCGACGTGATCAAGATCGTTAACAACACCACGGCGAAACAGAGCAATCTGCCACTGACCCAGTCACGTAGCGTCAAGGGAGAGGAGTTGATAACCCGGGTGATTCCGGTAATGAACACGCCGGTGGATGAACTGGTGCCGGTGCTGCGTCCGCTGGTGCCGCAGTACGGCCACCTGGCCTCGGTCAGCTCTGCCAATGCCCTGATTATCAGTGACCACGCAGACAACATCCGCCGCATGGAAGCGATCATGGCGCTGCTCGACAACGCTGATTCACAGGAAGTGGAAATGATCGCGCTGGAGCATGCCTGGGCCGCTGACCTGATCAAGATGCTGGAGAATCTGATTCCCGAGCGCGGCGGCAAGCGCAAGGATCAACCTTCCAGTGTCACGCTGGTAGCGGACGAGCGAACCAATCGGCTGATCGTCAAGGGAGATCGCGAAGCCCGTGACCGGATTCGCAGGCTGGTGATCGAAATGGACGTACCACAGGATCAGGGCAGCGGTGTGCAGGTGATCCGTCTTGCCAATGCCGATGCCAAGGGAACCGCAGAGTTGCTCAAGAATTTCGCTGATGGCGCTGCGCCCGGTGGCGGTGCCGACAAGCCTGCCGGTGGCGCTGCGGCTGCCAGTAAAGTGTCGATTCAGGCGGATGAATCACTCAATGCCCTGATCATCCGTGCCGAGCCGGCGATGATGAATGAGCTGCGTAATGTGATTGCCCAGCTTGATGTGCGTCGTGCCCAGATCCTGATCGAAGCAGCGATTGTTGAAGTCGGTGGCGACAACGGACTGAATCTGGGTTTTCAGTGGGCTGCCGGTGATCCCGAAACCGGCGTCGGCGGAATCAATTTTTCCAATTTTGGCACCAGTCTGAATGATATTGCTGCAGGCATTGTCACTGGCGCGCCACCGTCGCTTGGCGATGGCATCAGCGTCGGTGGTGGCGAGCTGGACAGCGACGGCAACCTGCGTTGGGGGGGCTTCCTGCAGGCCCTGGCTTCCAGCAGTGCCGTCAATCTGCTGTCGACACCGAGTGTGATGACGCTGGATAACCAGGAAGCCTCGATCATCGTCGGTCAGAACGTCCCGTTCGTGACCGGGCAAAGCACCAGTACCGGCGCCGGCGTGACCAATCCCTTTACCACCATCCAGCGCGAAGACGTGGGTATTACCCTGAAAGTGACCCCGCACCTGGCTGGCCCGCAAACCGTGCGGCTGGTGCTGGAGCAGGAAGTCTCGGATGTTCAGCGCTCGGTATCCGGTGTTAATGCTGCCGATATCATCACCTCGAAGCGCTCCATCAACACCACCGTGCTGGCGGACAACCTGGAAACCATCGTGCTGGGCGGTCTGATTCGCGATGACAGTGAGAAAACCGTGCGCAAGGTGCCGATCCTTGGCAGCATTCCGGTGCTCGGCATTCTGTTCCGCTCGACCAGCACCAACAAGGTCAAGCGTAACCTCATGGTGTTCCTGCGGCCGACCATTCTGGATGACCGGGTCAATGCCCTCAGCATCACCCGTCAGCGCTATCTCGGCATTACCGCTCTGCAGTTCAAGCCAAGCAAAGATGGCGAGCTGAAGCCGACCGTGCGCGAGCCGCTGCCGCAGGATGTCGAGCAGCTGTTCGAGGGCCGCCGCGAGATTCCGGCAGAGATGCAGCAGTGGCTGCAGGATCGTTACCCGGAGCAGAGTGATCTCGGCGCCGTCAGGGAGGACGCCGAGCCGATACAGGGCGAGTCAACGGGGCAGGAAGAGGCTGGGGAGATTGTCGCCCCGGCACCCTGAGCGACCACACAATGATTCACTTTGGCCCTGAATTTCCCGTATATTCGAGGCTTGGATTTGGCCCGCGGGGGGTCGGCGGCACCGTTACTGACACGGAATCCGGCAAGGAGTTACAGGGGATATGCTGAAGCTGCAATTCAAGGATCATCGCAAGCCAGCCATCTGGCTGGTGGATTCCCGTTACGCCATCGGGCGCGACAAGTCGAACGACATCGTCATAGACGAGGAAGGCATCAGTAATTTCCACGCCGAATTGCGGGTGGAAGATGATGACAGGATTTTCATCACTGACGCTGGCAGCATTAACGGTACCTTCGTCAATGACAAGCAGATCAAGGCCCGCACCCAATTGCGAGCCGGTGATCTGATTCGCCTGAACAAGTCGGAATTGCGTCTGGTTGACCCGAAAGAGCAGCTCAAGGCCCAGCCGGAAGACTCGGCCACGGCCATTTCCCCGGCCCTGCAGGGGCTTAGTCTTTCCAACCGCCCGGCCAGCGGCTCCGGGGTGGGTGGCGTGCCGGTGGGTTGGCTGCTGCGTGGCAAGACCGGCTCCATCGCCGGTGAAGCCTTCCCGATTCCGCCGACCGGCCGGGCTATTCTCGGCCGCTCTCAGACCTGCGATATCGTCCTGCCTGGCACCCATGTATCGCGGCAGCATGCCGAGCTGTATTTCCAGAGCGGTCGCCTGCATGTGAAGGATCTCGGCTCGTCCAATGGTACCTACGTCAACCGCAAGAAGGTGCAGGAAGGGGTGGTCAATCCGGGCGATGAGTTGCGCTTTGACACTCTGGTATTCCAGGTTGAGGCTCCGGAAGCGCCGGTGGTAGAAGAAACCGGTGGTGACAAGACCATGTTCCGTCCGGCGGTTACCTCTGCACCGGCATCCGCTCAGCCGGCTGCCGCGGCTAACCCTGGGCGTCCTGCTGCGCCTGCGCCTGCACCGGTGGCCAAACCCGCCGCCACCAAGCCGGCACAGCCTGCCGCCCCGCGGCCAGCGCCAGTGCCAGCTCAGGCCAGCAGCTCCGGTAAGGCGGGTCTGATTGTTGCAGCGGTGGCGGTGGCCGGCTTGATCGGCATTGCCTGGTTCGTCATGTCCTGATGCGCACAACCCGGTGGCCCGCGCCGCCGGAAGTGTCAGCGCCCCAGCGTTTTCAGGTTTTCCAGTACCTTGCCAACCCGTTCCAGCTTGCCAGCCAGTTCGGCGTCGTTCGGGTATAACGGTGCAACTTCCTTCCAGGTCTTTTTTGCAGCAGCATAGTCGCCAGCCGCGTACAGGCCATCGCCATCCTTCAAGCCGGCGCGGAACCTCTCCCGTGACAGGCTTTCCAGTCGGGTCGCTTCCTCGTCAAGGCTGCCATCCTGATTGTTGTTTTGCAGGTAATCGCGGGCGGCGATCAGATCCTTGATTGATTCGGTTTTCCGGTATTGCTCAATCAGAGTATCGGCACGTTGGCTGGTGCGTTGCGCGGCGAGTCTTTCCTGCCGGTGGGCGGCGCCCGCCAGTTGCCGCTCTGCTTCTGCCAGTCGCGGGTCTCGCTGTTCCACCCCGCCCAATATTCGCGCACTGCCGAGCAAGTCACGGGTGCGCGGCCAATCCTTTCTTTCGGCAAAATAGTGGCCCAGCCGGTTCATCTGCGCTGTGATATCGGCGCGCCGCTTTTCCAGATGCGCTGCCAGGGTTATCGCCCCCTGTTCTGTCAGCGTACTCAGCTGCTCTTTGTTCGCCTGTTGGCTGATGAGCCACTTCGCTTCCGAAACCAGCACCTCCGCAGCAATCTGGTGAAAGCGAAGCTGCTGCCGTTCTTCCAGGTCATGACGTGCCTGTGCGATCAGGCCATTGCCACGCCACTGACGACCGAGTTCGTCCATCAGCGCAAAGGCTTCTTGCCAGCGACCGCTGGAGGCGAGATTGCCAGCTTCCTTGATGCGGGCGCGCTGGTGCTTTTCGACCTCTTGCAGCACGGCATTGCGTTGTTTTACCAGCGCATCGTACTGAGGGTGTTGCGGTGAGGTGCGCTCGACGATTTCCAGGGCCCGGGCGTGATCGCCGGCCTTTCTTGCCGCCGCCAACTCGGCTTCGGCATCGACATTCATTGGCACCGGGCCAATGCAGCCCGCCAGGGTGGCAGCGACCAGCAGTGCAGCAAGGAGCTTATTCGGCAGCACGTCGAGGAGTATCCATCAGCTGATTGATAAAAGTGGCAATACGCTGTTCCATCAGTGTTTCCGATTGTGCGTGCACACCCTCGACGATGAAAGTGTTAACAGACTCATTGCGGCCGCGAATGCGCATTGCCCCGGATTGCCGCAGCCGCACCCGCGGGCGCACATTCGGGTTGGAAACCATGTCCTCGGAAGCGACTACTTCGCCGGCGCTGGCCATATTCGACAGCCGCGAAGCGAGGTTCACAGAGTCGCCCACCACGGTGTACTGCATGCGGTCGTGAGAGCCGAGATTGCCAGCCAGCATGTTGCCGGAGTTGATGCCGATGCGGAAGTTTACCGTGGTCAGGCCGCGGCGCTGACGCAGCACATTGAGGCGATTAACCAGGCGCTGGATCATCACCGCGCAGCACAGGCCGTGGTATGCATGTTCGGCATCATCTTCCGGTACACCGAACACGATCATGGCGCAATCGCCCATGTATTTGTCGATGGTGCCGCGATAGAAGGTCGAGGCCATGGAAATGGCGTCGAAGTAGGCGTTCAGCAGTTCCGCCACTGCATCCGGGGCAATGCTTTCCGACAGCCGGGTAAAGCCGACGATATCGGCAAACACCACGGTGGCTTCGACTTCCCGGCCGCCGAGAGATACCTGCTTCAGGTCTGCCATCATTTTCTTTGCCACCGTCGGGCTGACAAAGCGCGATAAAACTTTCTCGACCTGGTTTTTTTCCAGCAAGCCGGACGCCATGTTGTGATAGGCCTCGACCAGCTGGCCGATCTCGTCATTGCGGCGATCATTGAGGCGGAATTCGAGATTGCCATTGCGCAGTTCGCTGGCGGCTTCAAGCAGATCATGAATCGGCTGCGACAGGCGTCGGCTGACCAGAAAAGAGACAATGATCGCGATTGCACTCATGATCAGTGTCGCCGTAAGAATGGCTTTCCGCGCCTCCTGACGGGCGGCATCAATCGGTGCCCGTGACACGCTGACTGCCGCATGGCCAGCGGTCAGGTCGTTGACCTGCACCGGAGCGAAATAGGTGGTCAGCATTTCGCTGCCGCTGCGCCAGCGCAGCAGGCTGCCACCGGCGGTCGGCAAAATGTCCTGTGGCAGGGTGCCGGCCTGTTCGAGCAGCTTGCCGTGGCGATCAAACAGCGCCGCGCCGCGTAGCGAATCGCTCTGCATCAGATTGCCGAGAATGATATTCAGGCTGAAGTGATCTTCGGCGAGCAGCGGCTCGCGGATAGTGTCGGCCAGTTGTTGTGCCAGTGTGCTACCGAACTGGTCGGCCTGATTCTGCATCCGGTCGAGCTGGCTGTTCATGATCAGGCTGCCCAGTACCGCCATGCCAAGCAGGATCATGATTGAAATCGACAGGCCCAGCTTCCAGGCCACCGGAAAATAGTCAGGCAGCAGGGGCCCCAGGCTGTCGCTGAGATTGCGACGCACGTTGACGAACTTGTCCCTGATACTGATTCCCACCTGATGCGATCCTGCTGTACTGCCAGCCATGGCGCGTACCCCGGTATTGGTCTCTTCCTTGCTGGCCCGGCCAATCCAGCCAACCGGGTAGCTGACATCGATACTATCGTTTTGTGAGCCAATGCGCACTTCTACTGCTTTCGCTGCCCCTGATCGGGTAAGCCGGGGCAGGATCAGGGGCTACTTGCGCCGGCGCAGCGGCCGGATATTACTGCCAGCTCCTTCGCCGGTGAGTGGCAACTTACCACCAGAACCCGGCATCTCTTTGCCGAAAAACTCCGGCACGATCTGGTAGCCGGTGTTGGCGATCAGCTCGCTGGTCTTCGGCAGTACCGTGTACATGGCCTGTGAAAGCACGCCAAACGCCGTTACCTTGCGCTTCGGCCGGGTCACAATCGCCTCGCACATCCAGTCCACCGCCTTCTCCGGGCTCATCGCCGGGAAGTAATTGTACAGTCTGGTCGGCGCGATCATCGGCGTGCGCACCAGTGGGTAGTTCATCAGGGTAAAGCTGATGCCGGTATGCAAAAGCTCGTTCTGGGCCGCCATGGTCCAGCCCTCGAGCGCGCACTTCGAGCCCAGATAAGCGGAGAAACGCGGCACGCCGTTGAACACACCCACGGTGGTGACATTGATAATGTGGCCGTCGCCGTTGTCCTTCATCGACGGGATCAGGTTCATGGCCAGGCGGATGGCGCCGAAATAGTTCAGCTGCATGGTGCGCTGGTAATCATGGAAGCGATCCAGCGAATACACCACCGAGCGGCGGATCGAGCGGCCGGCGTTATTAATCAGGATATCCACCCGGCCATGATCCGCGAGCACCTTCTGGCAGAGGCGGTCGCAGTCGTCCAGATCGGCGATATCGGCGCGGTAGGCCACCGCCTCACCACCGTTGTCGCGGATCTTCTCGGCCAGATCCTCCAGCGCATCAGCGGAGCGGGCCGTTAGTAGCACCGTGGCACCGGCCTCGGCCAGCTTGTGGGCAACACCCGCACCAATACCGGAGCTGGCACCAGTGATCAGCACCACTTTGCCGTCTACCCGGCGCCGCAGAGCCGCATTCGGCATCAGCCGCTGGTGTACCCCGCGGGCCGCGCTTTCCACAAAGCGCTTCGCATGAGGCCGCAGATCCGGCACGCCAAGGGCAATACCGCCAAGAGTGATTCGTCGTGACATGGTGCTTCTCCGGTTGTCAGGAACGAAGGCAGTCTATTCTGCGCTGCTTTTCGCGCCAGTACACAGGGGGGAGAAAGTTGTCGACGGGTGACAGGGTGGGCGGGGTTGTTGACTGGGGGTTTGTACAGTATATAAGCAGGGGTGATGCGCTGAGTAAGCTTTCGATTACTGAAAGGCAGCTGATTCGACTGGGTAACCCTCCATGCTGAAAATTGTGCACTGCGGAATAGTGCATCGCGCTAGATGACTGAACGAGCATAGTAATAATCTTGGCTATTCTATTCTCCGATTTGGAATTGTCACGAGAGTCAATCGAATGCCATGGAGGGTTCCAGGTGCTGGATGAAGAATAGCTTGCTGACAAAAAAGGTGTTTAAAGGTGAGCGGACTTTAGCGGAGTCTTCGAGCGGCGCTAGTAATAAGGCGTTCAGGTTGCAAATTCTTACTGGTTTTGAATGGGAGAGGGGGAATGGCTAAGACGGCTGCAGAGCGAGCAGGGAAGGTGGTTGGTAATATTCCAGTAGAAATTAGCTATCGGATTATTGAGCTGTTCAGTGGGGGGCTTTACTCAAGTCCTCATAAAGCATTTGAGGAGCTTGTGACAAACTCCTATGACGCTGACGCGCAGCGTGTTGGAGCGTATGTTCCAGAGGATCTGACTAAAGCAAACGCCTATATCTGGATTATTGATGATGGGGAAAGCATGAACAGTGAGGGATTGCGAGATCTCTGGAAAATAGGCGAGTCGAGAAAAAGAGAAAAAGAGTCTGAAAATGGACGAAAAAAAATTGGAAGATTTGGAATAGGAAAGCTCGCAACATATATCATAGCTAGAAAGCTTACCTATATTTGCAAAGTCGGGAATGTTTATCGTGCAGTGACAATGGACTACGAAAAAATTCCATCGGAGGGAGGTATAAAGACTAAATCATTGATTCTTGATGAAAGGGTAATTCCGAAAGCGGACGCACAGAAGCTAATTGACCCCCTCCTGCGAGTCGATGAAGAAAATTATGCGCCATTTCCACTGTTCGGTCCCGGATCTCCGGCCAAGTGGACGATTTGCCTAATGGAGGGCTTGCAGCCAAAGGCGCTTGAAATTCAGATGGGAAGGCTTAAGTGGGTTCTCCGAACGGCTCTGCCATTGAACCCAAAATTTAGTCTTTGGTTCAATGGGGAGAAAATCGAGTCAACCAAAGCGGAGCTCCCGGTAAGAAAGCGGTGGGTTGTCGGGAAAGATGATGAGATAGCAACTAAGTTCTATCGGCCATATAAGTTAAAGGGAGATAGAAAGCGCTACGTTGATTTGGGAGCGATAAAGAAAGTATGGGGTGAGTTTGAGCTATACAAAGACTCTCTTGTATCGGGGGCAAAGTCGGAATTTTATGGACGAAGCCATGGCATCTTTCTTATGGTTCGAGGAAGACTTATCAATCTTGATGACCCACTGTTAGGTATGAAGCCTTTTAATCACGGAACATTTAATAGGCTAAGAGTGGTCGTTCATGCTGACTATCTCGATGAGCATATTACCTCGACTCGTGAATCGGTTCAAAGTACGCCGGCGTATGATCAGGTGAAAGAATATATATCCAAGAAGATCAATGAAATTCACAATTGGCGTGTTGGTGAGGATATGGAAAAACCGGGAAGTGGTGGCGAGTACCGCGTCGCCGCCGCATCCTATGATCTTGCACACGGCGCGATCTCGCGAGCGGTGAAAAGGTGCGTGAGTGAAGGGGTTTCCGACCTTTATATGATAAATGTACCTGAGGTTAAAGAGTCTGATCGTGAGGAATTTATTTCTCATTTGGATGAGGATGCAAGCAGTGACGAAGGGATTGTAAGGGGCTATGAGTGGTGCTCGAGTTATCCATCAAATCCGGTGGCAAGTTTCGATGTGGCCGAGAGGGTTATTTACATAAATACTCTCCATCCTTTTGTAATGCTAGCAAGCGAAAGCATGCAGAACACTTCAGCTGTAGAAATTTTTGCTACTACTGAAGTCCTCACTGAGGCGCAATTGATTGATGGCGGAGTCAGTTCAGAGGTAAGGAAAGATGTATTATCAAAGCGGGACAGAACTTTCAGAAGTCTATGTGGGACCAGAAGAGATAGCATTTCTGTTGTTGCGCAGAGATTGCTTGATGCGACTGATGACGCCGATATGTTGGAAGAGGCGTTAACCGATGCGTTTAATATCATTGGATTTGAAGCTTCGCGAATTGGTGGAAATGGAAAGCCTGATGGTTTGGCGGCTGCAGGATTGAATGCTGATGAAAAATACAGCTTTACATATGATGCAAAGAGTACGAGGTCTAAGTCAGTTTCTGCACATAATGCCAACATGGCTGGCATAGCAAGGCACAAGAAAGATTACGGCGCAGATTTTGCCGTTGTTGTGGCTAAGGATTTTCATGGAGACGATAAGGCAGCCATTTCAAAAGAAGCGTTGGAGTTGGGGATTACGCTTCTTTCTGTTGAGGACTTGGCAAAGCTAATAGTATTGGGAGGGGTTAGAAGGATCTCGCTGCTAGATTACTGCGAGATGTTCAAGACGTGTCGTACGCTTCAACAATCTCGAGATTGGATAAATGGACGATTGTCGAGGCCGCTGGAGGCGGCGCCATATGAGGATCTAATTAACGTAATATATGAAATCCAAGGAGAGGATTTGCATGCTTGGCCGGATATTACGGCAATACGATATAAGAATAGTCAGAAATATCCGTTGCTTGCGTCAATGCACCCTGATGAGATTGCCAAGCATCTTCGGACATTGAGCCCCTTGGTGCCACAGCTAATTAGCTTTGATCCAGGAAGTAAGCAGTGTTCCTTGCGAACAAAACCGGAAGTTATTCTGGCTCAAATACAAAAAACATGTTCATCAATGCCTATGCAATTTAGGGCTGAAATAGAGAAGGCATTCTGCGGGAATTTTTCTAAATAGTATGAAAAATATTGATCTTAAAAGTAACAAGGTTATCACTGGTGATGCCAAAGTTCTGGCAAGAGCGCTTCCTGTTGAGGTTGTTGATATCATAATTAGCAGTCCCCCTTACTGGGGCCAGAGGGCGTCCAAGGGATTTGGGGAGGAGGTTGATCCCCGGGATTACCTAGATAACATTGTATCGGTTTTCGTCGGTTTAAAAGATGCGCTATCGGCCGATGGTGTTATTTGGGTTAATTTGGGTGATAGCTATAACACAGATATAAATTGGCGTTATGAGGATAAAAAATATAGTACGTTGGGAAAGGATCGCACGGGGTTAAATGGGAGCAATAAAGCGTATACAAAGGAACGCATCGCTAGAAAGGCGTTTGTCGACAAAGGTGAGGCATGGCTGAAGAAGGCAAATTTGCTTCAGCTTCCTGATAGGTTCTCTTCGATGATGGTGGACAATGGTTTTTTCTATCGCGGAGAAATTATATGGGTGAAATCTGCAGCGATGCCGGAAGGTCGTTGTCCCCGCCCTCACAGATCCCACGAGAAGATTTTGCTTTTTTCTAAGAGCCAAAATCATAGATTTACTCGGTCGCCGCCTGTTAAAACTGTTTGGGAGATGAGGGCGGAGAGAAGTAGGGGGATTGAGCACTGTTCAAGATTCCCGGTGGAGCTTCCTATTCGGTGCATGGAGGCAAGCGGCGATGTTGGCTCTGATACTTTGGTTCTAGACCCTTTTTCGGGGTCGGGAACCACGGGGCTAGCGGCTAAGTTTATGGGTTGTGGTTTTATTGGATTTGAAATTGACAGCTCACGCACGAAAATAGCGAATAAAAGAATTAAAGAATTCGACGATCGAAAATTTGTTAGAGAGATGGTATGAGGTGGTTGTCAGGGTCAGTATTTTCAGATTCAGAGAGGGTTGATTCAACGAGAAGGCATTGGAGGGAGACATGCTTTGAGTTTCTTGATAGGTCTGCTGACAGAGATTGTCAGAATATTCGAGAAGAGATAGATGATTTGATTTCTTTTGTTCGTGACGAAGATGCAGCGCGGGATATTCTTGGTCGGCTCAAGGGGAGATCTGAGGAGGGGTTCTTATCCGCTTATATGGAGATGAGGATTCATAAGTGCATTGTAGATATTGGATATGAGGTTGGCTTTCATCCTCGCCTCAATCCCTCTTCACCAGATCGACCTGACTTTGTATTGAAAAAGAATGGTGAAGATATTTGCTTTGTCGAAGTAAAATGTATTTTTACTGATTCTGATGCTGATAGGAAGTCTAGAAAAAAGATAGATCATTTCTTGGCGAGTATGGATAAACAGAGGTTTGATGGATATGTTATTGATATTGAGGTCAATGGGTTTGCCAAAGATGATATTAATGTAAAGGAAATAAGGAAAATAATTCGCAAGAATATAGATTTGTTCCCAAAGAACAAAGATGAGATGGTGGTTTATCACGAAGTGATATCAAGTGATTTCGAGATCAAGATGGTTGCAAAGAGGCATGTTGCCAATTATACAGTTGGTTCTGTTTATATTGGACCGGGTAATAAATCTGTATTGAAGATGGTGAGGTCTGGAGTTAGAAGAAAGGTTAAGAAATATTCAAATCCTAGGCTGCCTATAGTGTATGTTTTTGGAATCCATGGAGCGGGTTGGGGGGTGGATATTGGTGAAGAGATATGTTTTGGTAATGCTGTTATTAATCATGATAAAAGAAGATTGGAGTTGACTGGAGAGGGAGAGTTTAGTGTTTTCAGAGAGGGCTATAGAGCCAGTGTTGCGGGCATGGCTTTTTTTGATGATTGCAATCCATTTCGGGTAAAAAGAAGTATTGGCGCCGCTTTTTTTGGGAACCCCCAATATAATCTCAGGCGCGATGATATTCCTGGTTGCTTTCAGCATATATATTTACTCGGCCCTGCTTAGGTTGAGCGTGCAGATTATATTCTTTGTACGAGCATAATGGGATTTAACCAGCCAGTGCATGAGGTGGTAGCGCTTGGTTTTTGACTGGGAAGATGCAGGATGAAGTTGCGTTTGAGGGATGCGCTTAGAGATCTTTTCCGCGATATTGATGATGAAGATAGCGTGGTTGAGCGTGTCTCGGTCTTATTGCCGCATGACATTCTCTTGGCTTCCGGGGTCGCACTCGAAAGTCACTGGAAGGAGTCCTTTCGAAAAGGGTGGGTGTATAGAGTGGACCCTCCAGACCCTCGTATACCTCTTCAGCGGCATGTTCACATTGCAAAAGAGAAACATAGAGGTTCAAAGGCCATGCAGGTGTCGTGGAATGCTGACGGTACAAGGCACGACAAACATTCCTTCAACGACAAGTTGGGCCAGAACGAATTTGTGCAGAAGCTAGCCAGAGATGCATTAAAAATCCCGGACAATGTATGCCTTGAAAGCCATGGCTTAGAGGAGGTGTCTATTGCGAGTGATGATGCAAAATTCTCCGAGGACTTCAAGGAGGCATTTATTAAGTTCATGGTCGTATCTTCGAGAGGCAATTGATTCTTCCGGTTGGAGCTTCTTCCGGCGGGCAACGATGAAGAAGTTGATTCTTGATACGATCTACGAAACGGTCGGGGATCTGAATAAAGGGGGTGTGATGAAGGGTTCTATGTTGCGCGGTTTTGATGCCTTGTGCTTGCCGCCAGCGAAGGAGTACACCCCAGCGCAGATCAAGCGTATCAGCAGATAAGCCAAGCCAGCCAGGCGGTGTTTGCTGCTTGCCTCAATGTCAGTCTGTCAACCGTTCAGAAGTGGGAGATTGGCGGGAAGAAATCGAATGGGTTCTCGTTGAAGTTGTTGAATCTTGGGAAGGCGATCGAGGTGTTGCTTTGAGGGTGGGGGTCATCGCGGTCTAATTGTTGACTCGGTCCACTCTAGAATCAATTTAGTCCTGCACAGCCAGCCCCCTCTGACACCCCATAAAACGGAAACGGATTAAGAAGCTGCCGCCGCCGCAGCTGCCGGTCCGCTAACCTCATCACATACGCGTTTAAACCGCTCCCGAATCATGCTGATCATCATGCGATGATGGCTTAGGCGTCGTCCTGATTGACCAGGAACGCTGGTGCAGCGTCGAGGCAGGCGGTGAGTTAGCTCATTCACCCACCGGCCTGCGATCAAAGATACCAATCACCGGCGCGCCATGGGCGCGCATGATCGGCTCGATCTCGCGGAACAGCGCGTGGTAGTGATAGAACGGCACGCGGGGAAACGCGTGGTGGATCGAGTGCAGGTTCTGACCGAGCCAGAACCACTCGAGAGGTTTCATCCAGACCGGCATGATCAGGCTGTTGGTGTTGCGATAGCGCGCCGGCTCTTGGTACGGCAGGTGCGGGCGGTAGGCAAACCAGTAGGCGGTGAATAAGCCGCCCGCAAAAAAGCCTGCGAGCAGCAGCACGAGGGTCGGCGCGGTCGGGAAGAGCGCCAGGAAAGTCAGGCGCCAACCGATCGCCAGCGCCACTTCGGCGAAATAGATGGCGCGCTCGCGCCGCGGCATCGTCGCCCAGTGGTCGCGGAACAGGAAGGTGTTCTGCGTCCACAGAAACTTGAATCCGCAGATGATGAAGGCCAGAAAGCCGTTGCGCATGCCGCTGACGATGAAGTCCGGGTCCTTGTCCGGCTGGTTGGTATAGCGATGGTGGGTGAAGTGCTCCGCCTTGTGCGTGGAGTAGGGAACCATGATCAGCGGCGCAACGAGGTAACCACAGAGATCGTTGAGCCATTGCAGTCGCTCGCGGCTGCCGTGGATGTTGCCGTGGGCGGCCTCGTGCAACGGCGTGTACGACATATACGTCAGCGCGGCATAGATCAGCGTCGCTGCCCACAGCGGAGTCACACCGGCCACGAACAGCCAGAGATTGGCGACAAAGCCAACTAGCACGAGTGCCACCAGGGCGACTGTTGGCCATGCCAGAGCGCCGGTATACTTCTTCGAGATCGCAATTGCCTGCTTGTTCAGCGCATTCAGATCCTGTTCCATGGGGCATTCCGAGTTCATGTTGACGAGCCTCCAATCTAGGGGCGCTGGCGACGCGCGACAGCGCATTGCCGGCCTTCGGCAGGGCATATCCGGCCAGGTGGCGGTCAAGTAGTGGTTAAGAGGAGCGGAGTATCTCCGTAGAGGGCATGTCGGCGCAGACGAGTGTTCTACATCCGATCGCCATTGCTCAGGTGATGGTCAACTTCGCGACGCGTTACGGCGTCGACGCCGAGACCTGTCTGCTTGGTACGGACATCACCGAGGCACAGCTGCGCGACGCGGATGTGCTGATCTCGCGCGAGCAGGAAATGCGCCTGATCGAGAACCTGATCCTGGCGCTGCCGCAGGTGCCGGCGCTGGGTTTCGAACTGGGCATGCAATACAACGTCGCCACGTTCGGCGCCTGGGGATTCGCGCTGCGCACCAGTCGCACGCTGCGCGAGGGGATCGAGCGATCCCTGCGCTACCTGCCGTTGAGCACGGCCTACTGTCGCTTCTGGTCGGTGATCGACGAACACGAGCTCGCCTTTTGCGCCGATCCCGGCGCCATTCCGCAGCACCTGCGCCAGTTCCTGCTGGAGCGCGATACCGGCACAGCGGTCAATCTACTCACGGAACTCAGCCTGTCCGGTATGCGCCCGAGTGGCCTGGAGTATGAAGGGTCGACGCCGGGGTCGGAGCACGTCGCACGCATCGAGGCGTTGTGCGGTATTGCGCCGCGCTATGGCTGCGCTCGCAACGCCATTGTGATGCGGCGGGAGGATGTCGATATCCCGTTGCCGATGTACGACGCCCACCTGGTGCGCCTGCTAGAGGACCAGTGTCGCGCCCAGCTCAAGCGGCGCCAGGTCGGCGGCGTGACCGGCCAGGTCCGCCAGCTTATCCTCGGGCCGCTGGGCCTGGTCGCGTCAATCGAGGATGTCGCGCAGCACATAGCCATGGCGCCGCGCAGCGTGCGGCGCAGGCTCGAAGAAGAAGGCACCAGCTTCCGCGACATCGTCGAAGCAGAGCGCCGGCAGCTGGCCGTGCAGCTGCTGCAAGGCACCCAGATGAAACTCGACGAGATCGCGCTGCAGCTCGGCTACGGTGACACGGCCAGTTTCACCCGTGCGTTCCGGCGGTGGTTCGGGCAGGCGCCGGGGGAGTATCGAAAGTTGTCCGGGGGCTCGCCCCTTAACTTGAGTGCTGGATTACGAAAATGACTTACCACAGCAAGAAAACAATAGAGAAGTTCTTTGGCCTATGTGACTGGCTAATGCAGACTTATGAGTTTAGGAAGCGCCTGTTCGACGAGAATCCAGATGAAGGAGAGCTAAGGAATCCGAGGCACGAGCACTTTTTCTATCGAATTCAAGTGGTTTTCCAAGAGTCATGGATGCATCAGCTTGCCAGGCTCCACGACCCAGCCGTCCAAGGGGGAAATATCAACCTTACGTTCGAGTACATAATTGAATACGGGGGATGGGAGCAAGATTTTAAGGATGAACTGCTGGCACTTAAGAGGGGATTGGACGTGCTCTACCCGTCTATAAAAATCGCCAGGAATAAGCTGCTAGCACACAATGACTACAAGACCATGATTGGCCAAGAAGAAGTCTTTGGTTCTTTTAAAGAGGGCGAAGACGAAAAATACTTCACTGTATTGAGGGAGTTCTGTGAAAGGATTTCTCAACAGGTTTTCGGTGAGCCATTCGTTTACGACGATCTGGTAAAGAACGATGTCGCTGCCTTCATGACCCAGTTCATGAGAGGAAAGATCAAAGATTTACCCGCTAAGCAGAGCGTCAATCCGGCCCATCCAACCCCTCCGGCGCCCCATAAAACGCAAACGGATTAAGAAACTGCCGCCGCCATAGCAGCTGCCGGTCCACCGCCGCGAGTTCTGCTTCATCACATACGCTTTGAAATCGCTCCCGGATCACGTTGATCTGGTGGGCGATGATGGCTTTGGCGTCGTCCTGGTTGAGCAGGAAGGCCGGTGCGGCGTCGAGGCAGGTGGTGAGTTGGCTCATGCGGTTGCTGCCGTGAATCAGCATGGCCTGGGTGGCTTCGAAGCCGGTGCGGGATTGCGGGCAGATGTCGTAGGCCTTGGTCAGGGTGAGCGCCTGGCCATCCCAGAAGGCGGCATGGTTGCGGGCATGGTCGTCGGTGTTGCCGCACAGAACATTGAATGTCAGGCGCCCGAATAACTCTCTGAGTGTGGCTGTGGGGTTGGTGAAACGATGGCGAATGATTTCCGCCAGCGTTTCGTAGCTGGCGTAGGCGGCCATCATTTCATCGAGTTCGAACAGCGTCAGGGCCGATACCATGGCTTTGCGTTGCCAGCCCTGTGCGACGTGCACGCGATCGAACCGTTCGATCAGTAACACATCCTTGCCCAGCGCGCGGGTGAGTTTGACCGGGGCCACGTCCAGCCCGACCTCGGCGGCCAGACGCATGGCAATAAACTCGGCCTTGACGATGTTGTGCAGATCATTGGCGGACGAGAATTTGGCGATGTACTTGCGTTCGCCTTCCTCCAGCAATGCCTTCGGCCGGGCGCCGCCAATGGAGGTGCCATGTTGCAGGGCCACGTCCAGATCCGGGTGTAACGGTATTCCCTGTTCCACTTTTTCCACCGCCTGCATCAATTCGCTGAGCGAGGCGGCCCGCTCCTGACGTGGCACATACTCAGTCGGGGAGTGCTGGAAATCGAGGGCGCCGATCCGGTCGGAGCCGGATTCCAGCAGGCAGGTCAGCTCGTCCGGTTCGGCGCCGTTGGCGACACTGCCGCGCAGGCCGAGTTTGTGATTGATCAGTACCCGTCGCCCCCAGGCATCCGGGGAGGCATCGCGAATGCAGCTGGCCATGGACAGGCCGGGTAGCGGCGACAGGATGCCTTGTTGCAACGGCAGCTCCGGGCTGTAGAGGGCGATGGCGTTGTCGCGTTGCAGGTAGCTGCGGCCATAGTTGAACAGCAGTTGGCCGTTATGGCGACTGAGGCGCCCGGCCACCACCGGAGCTGTTTCACCGGGCAGCCAGATCCAGACATAGGCTTCGTTATAGGCAGCGTCAGAAGTCATCTTTGACGTCCTTTCTGGAGGCTCTCACCGCTTGCGGCAGCAGCGGTTGTTTCTCCTGACTGTGGCGCAGGCGGCGATCAAGCTCCCGGCTGTCGGCGTCGAACAGGGGAATGCCGACAATCGTGGCCACCTCGAATACCGCCCCGATGGTGCAGCCCGGGTCGCCTTTCTCGATACGCTGCAGCAGGGAGCGGGAAATGCCGGCGCGCTCGGCCAATGCTGCGGTGGTCATACGGGCACGAATGCGCTGCTCGCGGATCTGGTTCCCAAGCAGGGTAAGGGCCTGGAGGCTGTAGCGGGACCAGGTGCGGCTGGGGGGTTTGGCCATGTTTTTTGTGTCTCGTTTATGAGTCTTTATGGATTTTTTGGATTATTAATGATTCATAGATTAGCACTGGCGCCTTGCGCGGTCAATAAATGATCAGCGCTCCAATGCGGATAGCGAGAGTTCAGTTGTAAAGGATTCCTTTACAACTGCCGAGGAATCCTCGGAGGTTCAAGTGGAGGGGCGTCAGGTGTAGAGGTGATCGCGGTCGGTCGACCGCTCCTACGAAAAAGAGAGGCGCCGGGAGGCGCCTCTCTTCGTTGTGGGAAAGAGCTCGGCGATTACGCCAGATCAAACCGATCCGCATTCATCACCTTGGTCCAGGCTTTAACGAAGTCTTTCACAAACTTCTCCTTCGCATCAGCTTGGGCGTACACCTCCGCCAGCGCCCGCAGTTGCGAGTTGGAGCCGAAGATCAGGTCGACCCGGGTGGCGGTCCACTTGACCTTGCCGGTCTTGCGGTCGCGGCCTTCGAACTCTTCCGCGTCTGCGTTCACCGGTTTCCACTCGGTGCTCATGTCGAGCAGGTTGACGAAGAAGTCGTTGTTGAGCGCACCGGTTTTCTTGGTGAACACGCCGTGTTTGCTGTTGCCAACGTTGGTGCCGAGTACGCGCATGCCGCCGACCAGTACGGTCATCTCCGGTGCGGACAGGGTCAGCAGTTGGGCGCGGTCGACCAGCATTTCTTCCGCCGGTACGGCGTAGCGCTTCTTTTGGTAGTTGCGGAAGCCATCGGCGACCGGTTCCAGCACCTCGAAGGATTCCGCATCGGTTTGCTTGGCCGTGGCATCGGTGCGGCCGGGCTGGAACGGCACCTCAACCTTGACGCCGGCCGCACGAGCGGCTTCTTCAACGGCAGCAGCACCGCCAAGCACGATCAGGTCGGCCAGTGACACGCGGGTTTTTGCGCCCTGTGCATTGAACGCCTTCTGGATGCTTTCCAGTTTTGCCAACACCTTTTTCAGCTGCGCCGGTTGGTTCACTGCCCAGTCTTTTTGCGGGTCCAGACGAATGCGTGCCCCGTTGGCGCCGCCACGGTTGTCCGAGCCGCGGAAGGTAGAGGCCGACGCCCAGGCGGTGGAGACCAGTTGCGAAATGGTCAGGCCGGATTCGAGGATCTGCTTTTTCAGCGCGGCGATGTCTTTCTTGCCGATCAGCTTGTGGTCCACCGGCGGCAGCGGGTCTTGCCAGACCAGGTCTTCCTTCGGCACTTCCGGGCCGAGGTAGCGGGATTTCGGGCCCATGTCGCGGTGCAGCAGTTTGAACCAGGCGCGGGCGAAGGCGTCGGCAAATGCCTTCGGGTTCTTGTGGAAGCGGCGCGAGATTTTCTCGTAGGCCGGGTCCATGCGCATGGCCATGTCGGCGGTGGTCATCATCGGCCGATGCTTTTTCTTCGGGTCGTGGGCGTCGACGACCATATCCTTGTCGGCGACATTTTTCGGGTGCCACTGGTGGGCGCCGGCGGGGCTCTTGGACAGCTCCCACTCGTAGCCGAACAGCAGGTCGAAGTAGCTCATGTCCCACTGGGTCGGGGTGTAGGTCCAGGCGCCTTCAATGCCACTGGTGATGGTGTCGCCACCCTTGCCGGTGCCGTGGCGGTTTTTCCAGCCGAAGCCCATTTCCTCGATCGGCGCGGCTTCCGGTTCCGGGCCTACCAGTGCGGCGTCGCCGGCACCGTGGGCCTTGCCGAAAGTGTGGCCGCCGGCGGTCAGGGCGACGGTTTCTTCGTCGTCCATGCCCATGCGGGCAAAGGTTTCACGAATGTCGTGGGCGGACAGCAGCGGGTCCGGGTTGCCATCCGGGCCTTCCGGGTTCACGTAGATCAGGCCCATCTGCACGGCGGCCAGCGGATTTTCCAGATCGCGTTTGCCGCTGTAGCGGCTATTTTCGGATTTGCTATCGGCAAGCCATTTGGTTTCGGCGCCCCAGTAGATGTCTTCTTCCGGAGCAAAAATGTCGGCGCGGCCGCCGCCGAAGCCGAAGGTTTTGAAACCCATGGATTCCAGTGCCACGTTACCGGCCAGCAGCATCAGGTCGGCCCAGGAGATCTGGTTGCCGTATTTCTGCTTGATTGGCCAGAGCAGGCGTCGGGCCTTGTCGAGGTTGCCGTTGTCCGGCCAGCTGTTGATTGGCGCGAAGCGCTGGTTGCCGGTGTTGCCGCCGCCGCGGCCATCGCCGCTGCGGTAGGTGCCGGCGCTGTGCCAGGCCATGCGGATAAAGAACGGGCCGTAATGGCCATAGTCCGCCGGCCACCAGTCCTGCGAATCGGTCATCAGCGCGTGCAGGTCTTTTTTCAGGGCTTTGTAGTTGAGCTTCTTGAAGGCCTTGGCGTAGCTGAAGCCGGCGCCAAGGGGACTGGATTCTGGTGTGTGCTGGTGCAGGATTTTCAGATTCAGTTGATTCGGCCACCAGTCCTGATTGGCTGGCCCCTTGCTACCCATGGTGGTCTGGGCGCCGTGCATGACGGGGCATTTGCCCTCGTTACTTCCCGTGCTACTACCCTTGATAGCAGTCATTGCTCTCTCCCGGTTCCTGAGTGAATTGATCAGATCCCTGACACAGGCAGCGTACGCTGCTTGCAACAGCTTGTCTGGCTGCCTGCGCAATAACACTAGTTATAGATCATGACGTTCATATCACCCCAACGCAGGCTTTGCATAGCGTTGATAGCCAGAATTAATCGGGTCTTGATTCAAATCACGTTCTGCTGAAGGCAGGGGGAGATTGACGAGAATGGCGGTGAGGATATCGGCTGAGATGGAGACGAAAGAGGCGCTTGAAAGCGCCTCTTTGCAGTCTGGCAAAGTGCCAGCCAACTTCGCCGTCGGTCGACGGCTCCTACGGGAGGGCTTACCAGTAGTCTCTTTAAGCAGCTGCGAATCTTGCCTGCCTTGCCGCGTGCAGTTTTTTATAGCTTTCAATCAGCCGCTGATGTTTGTCGAGCCCTTCCAATGCCATGCTGGTAGGCGTCAGGCCATGGAAGCGCACGCTGCCGTTGACCGAGCCGATGACGGCATTGAGAATCTCATCACCAAACATGCGGCGGAAGCTGACCAAGTAATCCTCCAGCGCCAGCTCGTCATCCAGTGTGACTTCCAGTACTGCCTGCATGGCCTGATAGAAGCGTCCGCGCTCCATGGTGTTGTCGTTGAACTGGAGAAAGGCTTCTACCAGTTCCAGAGCGCTGTCCAGCTGACCCAGCGCCAGATAGATAAGCAGTTTCAGTTCCAGAATGGTGAGCTGGCCCCAGACAGTGTTTTCATCAAATTCAATGCCGATCAGGGTGATAATCGTCATGTAGATATCGCGGTCGCTTTCTTCCAGCCGCTCTACCAGAGCCGCCAGCTCGTCGTCGCTTAAACGGTGCAGGTTGAGGATGTCCTCGCGGAACTCCAGCGCCATATTGGTGTTGTCCCAGATCAGATCGTCGACCGGGTAGATCTCGGAATAGCCGGGCACCAGAATCCGGCACACTGGTGCGCCAAGATCTTCAAACACGGCCATGTAACACTCATGGCCCATGTCTTTAAGTATGCCAAACAGGGTGGCGGCTTCTTGTTCGTTACTGCCGCTGAAATCCCAATCACAGAAATCGTAATCCGGGCGGGCACTGAAAAAGCGCCAGGACACCACGCCGCTGGAATCGATAAAGTGTTCGACGAAATTGTTCGGCTCGGTGACGGCCATGCTGTTGAAGGTGGGTGGCGGCAGATCATTCAGGCCTTCGAAACTGCGGCCCTGCAGCAGCTCGGTCAGGCTGCGCTCAAGCGCCACCTGGAAGCAGGGGTGCGCGCCGAAGGAGACAAACACACCGCCGGTTTTCGGGTTCATCAGGGCCACACACATCACCGGGAACTGACCGCCGAGGGAGGCATCCTTGACCAGCACCGGAAAGCCCTGCGCCTCCAGTGCCTTGATGCCTTCCTGAATATGCGGGTAGCGGCTCAGTACTGCCTCCGGCACCTCCGGGAGTGCCACTTCATTCTCGATAATCTCTTTTTTAACGGCCCGCTCGAAAATTTCTGACAGGCACTGCACCTGAGCTTCCGGCAAGGTGTTGCCGGCGCTCATGCCGTTGCTGAGGTACAGGTTTTCAATCAGGTTGGACGGGAAGTAAACCGTTTCACCATCGGACTGGCGCACATAGGGAAGCGCGCAGATGCCGCGCTCCGGCGTGCCGGAGTTGGTGTCAAACAGATGTGTGCCGAGCAGTTCGCCATCGGGGTCATAGATTGACAGGCAATGCTCATCGAGAATGCCTTTGGGCAGTTTGCCTTTGGCGCCGGGTTGAAACCATTTCTCGTTCGGGTAATGGACGAAGTCGCTGTTGCCGATGTCCTGGCCAAAATACTGATCGTTGTAGAAAAAGTTGCAACTCAGCCGTTCAATAAATTCACCCAGCGCCGAGCACAGCGCCGCTTCCTTGGTGGCACCCTTGCCGTTGGTAAAGCACATCGGCGATGCCGCATCACGAATATGCAGTGACCATACATGCGGCACGATATTGCGCCAGGAGGCGATTTCGATCTTCATGCCAAGGCTGGCCAGAATGGCGCTCATATTGGCAATGGTTTGTTCCAGCGGCAGGTCTTTGCCTTCAATAAAAGTGCGGGTGCTGGCGTCCGGCTTTAGCGTCAGCAGCGCCTGGGTGTCGGCATCCAGATTCTCCACGGTCTCAATCTGGAAATCCGGCCCGGCCTGCACGACTTTTTTCACAGTGCAGCGTTCGATCGAGCGAATGATGCCTTGGCGATCCTTGTCGCTGATATCTTCCGGCAGCTCTACCTGAATCCGGAAAATCTGTTTGTAGCGATCCTCCGGGTCGACAATGTTGTTCTGCGACAGGCGAATATTGTCCGTGGAAATATTGCGGGTGTTGCAGTACACCTTGACGAAGTAAGCCGCGCACAGCGCCGACGATGCCAGAAAATAGTCAAATGGACCGGGCGCCGAGCCGTCGCCCTTGTAGCGGATCGGCTGGTCCGAGATGACGCTAAAGTCGTCAAACTTTGCCTCGAGCCGGAGGTTGTCGAGATAGTTGACCTTGATTTCCATGGACAGTGTACCGGGGCAGATATGGGGGCGGGCGCAGGGCGCACTATGGCCGCGATGGTCTCATAAAGCGGGAAATATGGACACCATCACCGCCGGGGTGTGAATGCCAGAACGGAAAAGCCCGGCAGTTTGCCGGGCCTTTTCCGTGTGCGCTTGCCGCTGTGCGGATGGTTTACCAGTGGATGCCCTTGAACAGCCGTGAGAAGGCCTGCTGTTCGCGGCTCATCCGCTTCGGGGTTTTCTCTTTCTGGCCCAGTGCCGCAGACGAGTCGGAGAAAATCTTGTAGCCGGTATTCATGATGGTTTCGGTGATCTTCGGGGTCAGGAAGTGCATCACCTGACCGACAATGCCGAGGCTGGTGGCGATCCGTTTCGGCTGGCGCACGATGGCATCGCAGATCATGTCTGCAGCCTGGTTCGGGCTGATGGTTGGCACATGGTTGTAGATCTTGGTCGGTGCGATCATCGGTGTGCGCACCAGTGGCATGTTGATGGTGGTGAAGCGGATGCCGTGGTGGGCAAGCTCCGACGCCGCGCAGCGGGTGAACGCATCCAGTGCCGCTTTGGAAGCAACGTAAGCAGAGAAGCGCGGCGCACTGGTCAGTACACCAATGGAAGAAATATTGATGATATGGCCAGCGCCCCGTTCGGTCATGGATGGCAGCAGCTGCATGATCAGACGCAGGGCGCCGAAATAGTTCAGCTGCATAGTCCGTTCGAAATCGTGGAAGCGATCATAAGAGTGCTCCACGGAACGACGGATCGAGCGGCCGGCGTTGTTAACCAGAATGTCGACCTGACCGTGATCGGCAATGATCTGCTTGATCAGGCGGTCGCAGTCGTCCAGATGCGATACGTCAGCGCTATAGGAGAAGGCCTTGCCGCCCAGTTGTTCGATCTCGTGCAGGGTTTCTTCCAGTTTTTCCGCGGTACGGGCGACCACCAGCACGATGGCGCCGGCACGGGCCAGCTTCAGGGCGGCGGCTTTACCGATGCCGGAGGTGGCGCCAGTCACCAGTACGACTTTGCCGGAGACGCGTTCCTCAAGGCTGATTGACGGGGCGCTATCGTCTTCGCGCTCGTCACGGTCCGGGTCCAGATGGTTCTCCCAGTAATCCCACAGCAACTGGGCATAGGCTTCCAGTTCCGGTGCTTCAATGCCGCTGCCGTTCAGTGCGGCCCTGGCATTGCTGTTGTCGAAGCTGGTCGGGTAGCTGAGAAACTTCAGCGCCGACTCGGGAATATCCAGCCCCTCCAGCGCCTGATGCAGGAAAAACTTCGCCGGTGTCAGCGAGCTGATGCCCTTGCGCACCATGCCGGGCACCGCCTCGAATACGCTGTTGTCGATCCGCACCGGCATTTTCGGTGCATCGGCAACGCCGGCAAAAATGTTCATCACCTCGCCAACGCTGTAGTGACGATCTGCGGTCAGGTGGAAACACTGGCCATCGCGGTCCGGCACATGGGCAATGTGATCAATGGCACTGGCAACAAAATCCACCGGGACGATATTGAACTGACCCCCTTCGATGCCGAGCAGCGGTACCCAGGGCGGTAACACATCGCTGAGCTTCTGGATCAGTTTGAAGAAGTAGTAGGGGCCGTCGACCTTGTCCATCTCGCCGGTCTGCGAGTGGCCGACCACCATGGACGGGCGGTAAATGCGCCACGGCAGTTTCGCTTCGAGTCTTACCAGCGCTTCGGCTTCGTGCTTGGTCTGCAGGTAGGCATCGGCCAGCTCGCCGGCCTCGTCGAACATGTCTTCGCGGAAGGTGCCGTCATACAGGCCGGCAGCGGCAATCGAGCTGATGTGGTGGAAACAGATGGCATCCAGCTCCTCGGCCAATCGCAGGGCATTGCGGGTGCCTTCGATATTGGTATAGCGCTGCTGGTTTTCATCGGCGGTAAGATCGTAGATCGCCGCCAGATGAAAAAAGTGATCAATCTTCGCGGCGGCGAGATCGTCGCGGTCGCGCTTGCTGACCCCAAGGACCTTCTTGGTCAGGTCGCCCTTGATGCCAACCAGACGCTCCGGCTCGACATTCAGGCGCCGGCGCAGGGCATCGAGTTTGTATTCGGAACCGGGGCGAATCAGCGCGAAAACACGGCTGTCCTTGCGGCTGAGCAGGCGGGCAATGAGAAAGCGACCGATAAAGCCGGTGGCGCCAGTAACGAAGTAGTTCATGGTGTTCCCCTTTTTTGCCGAGATTTCTTGTTCAGGCTGGCAGTGATGCGGTGTGTCCGCGTCAGCGCCGGCCAGTTCCCTGAAGTCTGTGCCCGGACTGTAGCGGAATCCGGCGCGGCTGCCTTCCTGTTTTGTCTTCTCCAGCCAGCTTCGCGATGATGGCCGAATTATGGCTAACAAGTGTGAGGCGAAATGTACGGGTTGATCGCCTTTTGGTCAATCATCCGAAATTCTTAGCTTTGTAGGAGCGGTCGATCGACCGCGATTATCCATGGCATGGATCGCGGTCGGTCGACCGCTCCCACACTGGTGCTTTCAGACAGTGGCATTATCGTATAACTTACAACTGTACATTCAGTGGAGCGGGTTATGACCCTGAACCGAGCCGAACGCAAGGCCCTGACCCGGCAGAAGATCCTTGATGCAGCAATGCAGCTGCTGGTCAGTGGCCGCGGCCTCGACAGCCTTGGCCTGCGCGAGGTGGCGCGCGAGGCCGAGCTGGCAGCGCCGTCGCTGTATAACCACTTTCCCGATATGGACAGCCTTGGTCAGGCGCTGGTGGATCAGGCCTGCTTCCGCCTGCGCAATGCCATGCGTCAGGGCCGGCGCGAACTGATCGTTGCCGACCCGGCCGGCGGAGTGCGCGATCTGGTCGATCGCTTCCTTGCCTATCTGGCCGGCAATGAGGCCGAGTTCCGCCTGCTGGTGCAGCAGCGTCTGGGTACTTCGGCGAGTATTCGCCGCCGGGTACACCGTGAGCTGCAGCTGCTGGTGGAGGAGCTGGCGGACGATGTCCGCAGCGTCGGTGAGCACCGCAACCTGCCGCCGGTGGACGACCTGCGCGCCGCCGAGGCGGCGGTGGCGGTGATGTTCGGCTACGGCATCCTGGCGCTGGATATGACCCCGGCCCAGCGCCGCGCCGGTCGCGACCGGGTGGTGGTGCAGCTGTCGATGGTGTTTCTCGGCGCCCGTGCCCTGCTCGGCGGTGCCCGCCTTGGCGACGTCCTGACGGTGCAAAAGGAAAACCCGTAGAGCGGTCGATCGACCGCGAAAAGCTTTCGCGGCCGGTCGGCCGCTCCTACAGGGGAGGTTACTTTAAGTATGTCTTGTAACTTTATGATGAGATTCACAAAAGATGGCTTCCGGGGCTTGCCTTTATCTGAAAGTTACTTTAAGAATGTCTCCTAAGTCATTGATATTTGAAAAACGGAGGCAGGCATGGCATTCGATCCCAGAGATGTGTACGACGCGGCCGCGCTGTATGACATGTGGCTAAACTGTCACAGCTGCACCAACACCTTCGATTTTGAGCCGAACCGGCCGATCGGGCTGGACTACTATCACGACATCGGTCAGCGCGCGAAAGGCGAGGGTTGGCTGGTGGCGGAGCAGAAGCAAGGGGTGGAGGACGCCTACATGGTGTTGTGCCCGCACTGCGTCAGCCACTACGGGCTGGAAATCCGCCACGAACGTAATATGCGCATCCCGCCAGCGATTGAAGAAATCTGCCGGGCGATGCAGGTGGCGGAAAAGGAACAGGCCGCCGCCTGAACAGCTTCTCCGGTATCTCCTGTTCGCCGGGGTATGTCAGTGGTTACTTATCTGCACCGGCTTTTTCTTTCAGGGCTTCCCCGCCTTTCTCCAGCGCCTTGCCGGATTCGCGCAGCAGATCCTTGCCGGCGTCACGCATCGTCTCCGGCACGCTCTTGCTGGTGAACGGGTTGGCGTACAGCGGCTGGCCCTTGCCGATGTTGACGCCGCCCCACAAGCCGAGCAGCAGACCGATGACCAATCCGGTCACCAATGTTTTGAGTTTTGCCATCGCGAAGTCCTCCTTTGCCGGTCATCATAGGCGCCCTTTAAGCGGCAGACTGTGACCGCTGCCGGAATCTGATTCGAGGAGTTGCCATGACCTTGCCTGCCACCACTGCCGAAACCATGTCCCTTGCCGAGGCCCTGCGCCAGCGTCGCTCGGTGCGCGGCTACCGCCCGGACCCGGTGCCACAGGCGGTGCTGGATGAGGTGTTCGGCCTTGCTCAGCTGGCGCCGTCAAACTGCAATATCCAGCCGTGGAAGGTGTTTGTCGCCTCCGGGGCGATGCGCGACGAGCTGCGCAGCCGCATGGTCGCGCACGTGACCAGGGGCGATCCGGTCCAGCCGGATTTCGAGCATCTGCCCAACTTTGAAGGCGTCTACCGCAAGCGTCAGGTGGATTGTGCGGTGGAGCTGTACAACAACATGGGCATCGCCCGCGATGACCGCGAAGGCCGCGCCCGCGCCAGCCTGCGTAACTTTGAACTGTTCGACGCCCCGCACGTTGCCTTCATCGGCATGGAACGTCAGTTCGGCGTGACTGTGGCGCTGGATGTCGGCATGTATATCCAGACCCTGATGCTGGTGATGACCAGTTTCGGTATCGGCAGCTGCGCCCAGGGCTCGATGCGTTACTACCCGCAGGATGTCCGCGATCTGTTCGGCGAGCCGGACAGCACGGCGATTCTGTGCGGCATCAGCTTTGGTTACGAAGATGAAAGCGTAGCCGCCAACCGTACCCGTGTCGGCCGTGAGCCGCTGGGTGAAAGTGTTTGTTTCCGTGCCAGTGTCTGAGGCCGGACTGAGGGAGTAACCATGCCGATTCGTGAGTTCGATTCACTGGAAGATTTCAGCGTCGAGGAGTTCAGCCACGGCGAGTACACCTACCCGGTGTTCCGCAAGGGCAGCGGCCCGGCGGTGCTGGTGATCCATGAGGTGCCGGGCATTACCCCGGAAGTGGCGCGCTTCGCCCGCACGGTGGCGGATGCCGGCTTTACCGTGTTTATGCCGTCGCTGTTCGGTACCCCCGGCCAGCGCTTCTCAATCGACTATGTGGCCCGGCAGATGGGCGCCGCCTGCATCCGCAAGGAGTTCAGTGTGCTGTCCGCCAACAAGGCCAGCCCGGTGACCGATTTCCTGCGTGGTCTGGCGAGAGCTGCCCACGAGGAGCTGGGAGGCCCCGTAGGCGCCATCGGCATGTGCCTGACCGGCAACTTCGCCCTGACCCTGGCGATGGATCCCTGGCTGATGGCGCCGGTGCTGAGTCAGCCGTCGCTGCCGGTGGGGCCGTTGCCGGCGCTGCGCCGTGGCCTGCATGCCTCGCCGGCGGTGGTGGCGGCGGTGCGCCAGCGGGTCGAGGAAGAGGGCCTGAAGGTGTTGGGCCTGCGCTTTACCGCTGACCCGCTCTGCCCCGGGGCGCGCTTCAGGGAGCTGGAGAAGCAGTTTGGTGATGGCTTCGAGGCGATTGAGATCAATTCAAAGCCGGGTAATCCACACCGCATCCCGCTGACCGCCCATTCGGTGGTGACCACGGATCTGGTCGACGAGGCTGGCCACCCGACCCGGCAGGCGCTGGATCGGGTGCTGGCGTTCTTCCGTGAGCGTCTGCAGGGCAATGCCGCGACGGCCGGTGCCTGAAGAGAGGGCGCGGATATGCTATAGTTCGCGCCCCTGATTCCCACAGCGGACCCGCATGATCATCGTCAAAGGCTCGATTCCGGTGAAAACCGACCGTCGTGAAGAGGCGGTCACCCTGATTCAGCAGCTGGCTGAGGCCTCCCGCACTGAACACGGTTGCCTGTCCTACGAGGTCTATATTCGGGCCGATTCGCCGGAGACCATTGTAATCTGGCAGCAGTGGGATTCGCTGGATGCGCTGGAAGACCATTTTGCTTCCGAGCATGTTGATATGTTCCTCGATGCCATTCCTGATCTGATCGAAGGTGATGTGACGTCTGCGCAGTTCGATGTGCAGGAGGCGGAGTGGAGTGAGCAGGAAGATTCGGTTGAATTGCCGCGCGTGCAGTACGCCGACAATATTGTTCTGCACTGACCTTTCCCTCTGTTGTTTCTCCCGCCCCTGCGCTGGCACCAGCCACCTTGCCGGCATGGACGTTGTCCCGCCACATTCCGATTCCCTGTAGACTGACGGCCTGTTCCGGAAAAGGGCTCCGCATGAAAACCCGTATTCTGTCCGTCGCTGAAGTGCGCGACAGCTTCGCCCGTCATGGTTATGTCTGCAATGACCGGATTGCCATGGCGGTGTATCTGGCCGCGCAATTGCGCAAACCGGTGCTGGTGGAAGGCCCGCCCGGGGTCGGCAAGACCGAGCTGGCCAAAGCCAGTGCTGCGTTTCTGGAAGCGCCGTTGATTCGCCTGCAGTGCTACGAAGGCCTGGATGAGGCGCGGGCGCTGTATGAATGGAAGTATGGCAAGCAGTTGCTCTATACCCAGTTGCTGCGTGAGCAGCTTGGCGGTCGTCTCGAAGGGGCGCAGGGGCTGGCCGAGAGTATGGCGCGGCTGGGTGATCTCGGTGATGCGTTTTACTCGGAAACCTTTCTTGAGCCGCGGCCGCTGTTGCAGGCGTTGCGCGCCGATGAGTCGCCGGTGCTGCTGATCGACGAGGTCGACAAGGCGGATCAGGAGTTCGAGGCGTTTCTCCTTGAGCTGTTGTCCGATTACCAGATTTCCATTCCCGAGCTGGGCACGGTCAAGGCGCGGCATGAGCCGCTGGTGTTTCTGACCAGTAATAACAGCCGCGAGCTGTCCGACGCACTGAAACGCCGTTGCCTGCATCTGTATATCCCATACCCGGATGCGGCGCTGGAGCAGCAGATCATTGCCGCCCGGGTGCCGGAGGCCTCGCAGGCGCTGCGCAAGCAGTTGGTGGATTTTGTTCAGAGGCTGCGCACGCTGGATCTGAAAAAGCAGCCGGCGATTTCCGAATCGATCGACTGGGCCCGGGCGTTGCTGTTACTGCATGTCGAAAGCCTTGATCCGGTGCTGGTGGACAGCACGCTGAATCTGTTGCTCAAGCATGAAGAAGATGTCCGTCAGGTGCGTGATGATCTGCCATCGCTGCTCAAGTGAGATGAGCTGATGTCGGAGCAGGTGATCGGCCGTTTCGTCAAGGTGCTGCGTGGCGCCGAGGTGTCGGTGTCGCCGGCGGAAACGCTGGATGCGGTACAGGTTACGGCGTTGCTTGGTTATCAGGATCGTGAAGCGCTGAAGCAGGGTTTGTCGCTGGTGCTGGCAAAAAGCGAACATGACAAGCTGGCTTTCGACGAATGTTTTGACGATTTCTTTCGTTTCGACGGCGTGCCGCCAGTAGCCCCGGATACCGGTTCCGAGCAACCGCCATCACTGATGGAGCGCCTGCGAGATATGCTGCCGGGGCAGCAGGGCGGCGCCGGTGCCTCTTCGGCGCTGGGGCAGCAGTTGCTGGCGGACGATAGTGCTCAGCTGAGTCGGCAGATGGCGGAAGCGGCGCGCCAGGTCGGTCTGGACAATATTCGCGTGATTACCCAGAAAGGCTTGTACGGCCGGCGCATCATGCAGGCGCTGGGTGGCGAAGCGCTGGATCAGGAAATTATCGCGCTGGATAGCAGTGAGCGGCGTCAGGACCAGCGTCTGGGGGCAGAATTGCGTAGCGCCCGCGATCAGCTGCGCGAAGCGGTGCGTGAGTATGTTGCCGATCAGTTTCTGTTGCAGGCGCGTGAACAGGGCCGGCAGTTGCGCGAGCAGATGCTGCGCGAGGCGAACTTGCGCACGCTGGCGGAGTTTCGTGATGTGCGCAAGCAGGTAGAGAAGATGGCGCGGCGGCTGGCACGCAAGCATGGTCGGCGTCAGCGCCGTGCCCGGCGTGGCCAGCTGGATGGTCGGCGCACTACGGTAATGGCGCTGAAGCATGGCGGTGTGCCGGCGTCGCTGGTCTGGCGCCGCCGACGCATTCAGAAGCCGAAGTTGATGGTGATTTGTGATGTCTCCAGTTCGGTCAGTGCCGCCGCGCGTTTTCTGCTGCTGTTTTTGTATGCCGTGAATGATGTGGTGCCTTCGGTGCGCAGCTTTGCCTTTGCTTCCCGTTTCGGTGAGGTGACGTCGTTATTCAATACGATGTCATCGGATCAGGCCATTAACGAGGTAATGGATCGTTACGCCGGTTCCGGCACCGATTATGGCGCCATGTTGCGGGATTTCCTTGGTCAGTGTGAAAGCGATCTGGATCAGCGCACCACGGTGATTATTCTTGGTGATGCCCGCAACAATGACTTGCCGGCGGAGCAGCAGTTGCTCGGCCATATCGGTCGTCGCTGCCGGCAGGTTTTCTGGCTGAATCCGGAGGCGCGTTCGCGCTGGGGCAGTGGTGATTCGGTGATGTCGTTGTATCAGCCTTACTGCCGCGATGCATTGCCGTGCTCGAATCTGGCCGGGCTGGAGCGTTTTGTTGACCGGCTGCTGCGCGATCTGACTCGCGGTTGAATTTCGCAGGAGCCGTCGATCGACGGCGAAGGTTTTTCGCGGCTGATCAGCCGCTCCTACGGGACGGCGGGTGCAACTGTAGGAGCCGTCGATCGACGGCGAAATTTCCTGATAGCAAGATTTCGCGGCCGCTCGGCCGCTCCTACGGATTGTCCGGCTGATCGAGGTGCAGGATGGTGCGCAGCTTGCGATCCAGCTTTTCACTGTTAATCGGTTTGGCGATGTGGCTGATCATGCCGGCATCATGGCAGGCGCGGATTTTGTCCGGCACCGCATGGGCGGTCAGCGCAACAATCGGAATCGGTGGTACTTTGCCTTCGTTCTGCAGACGAATGATTTCTGCCGTGGTTTCAAAGCCATCCATATCCGGCATTTCGCAATCCATCAGGATCAGGTCGTAAGGGCGGCTATCGTTAAGCAAAACAGCAATCGCTTCCGGTCCGCTTTCCGCCACTTCCACCTGATGGCCCAGCTTGCGCGCCAGCCCCTGTGCCACCAGCAGGTTGACGTGGTTGTCGTCGACAATCAGTAACCGTACGCCCGGTGTTTTATCCCCGGCCTTGTCGATCGCTTCTGTCTGTCGCTGTTCAACCGATGTTTGCGGCAGCGGCAAACGGAACCAGAAACGCGAGCCCTTGCCCGGCGTGCTCTGCACCCCGATTTCACCGCCGATCAATTCGACCAGCTGGCGACAGATGGCGAGGCCCAGGCCAGTGCCACCGTAGCGCCGTCGTGTCGAGCTGTCGGCCTGCTGGAATAATTCGAACAGCTGGCTCAGGGTATCCGGGGCAATGCCAATACCGGTGTCTTCCACTTCGAACAGTACGTAGTCGGTGTTGTCGTGATCGCGGCGCAGCCTGACCCGAACCTCGCCTTGTTCGGTAAATTTCACGGCGTTACTGATCAGGTTGCCGAGAATCTGTCGTAGCCGCAGCGGATCACCCTGACACAGGGTGCCGATGTCGGGGTCCATATCCAGATTGATGCGCAGCCCCTTGATCCTTGCGTTCTGGGCATAAAGACCGGTGGTTTCAGTGGCCAGTGCCGACAGGTTGAACTGCTCGGAAATGATCAGCACCTTGCCGGATTCAATGCTGGCGTAATCAAGGATGTCATTAATCAGCGCCAGCAAGGTATTGCCAGACTGTTCGATCACATGCAGGTGACGTTGTTGTTCGGGATCGCTGACGCCGTCTTTCAGCACGTCGACGGTGCCGATAATGCCATTCAGCGGTGTGCGGATCTCGTGACTCATTACAGCGAGGAACTGGCTGCGGGCGTTCAGGGCATTGTGCAGTTCCCGGGTGCGCTCGACCACGCGTTGTTCCAGTTCGACGGTGGCCTCACGCTGAATGCGTTCGTTTTCGTCACGCAGCATGGTGAAGCGGTAGGCCAGCGCAAAGGATAGCAGCCAGGCCTCAATCATGCTGCCGACCTCAAAACCATGATCGATCAGCCAGCTGCTGTCGATGAAAGAAAAGGTTTTCAGCATGAACAGAATGATCATGACGGCCAACGGACTGAATGACAGCAGAAAATAGCGGGCCGGCCGGTAACCGGTGCGGATGCCGTCAATAGTAATGGCGATAATCGGTAGCACCAGGAAGCCGGCGCTGGCGCTGATGATGCGCAGCACTATTCCGGTTTCCACCAGCATCGAAATTGGTGCCAGAATGACCAGCGTCCAGCCGGCATAATGCACGGCATGACCGATTCGTGGCCTGGCTTTTCTCAGGCGCATGAAGTCTTTGGCAAACAATGCGAAAAAACCGGTGGCGAGAATGGCAGAGGCCGCCTGCACCGCATTGTTCAGCCACGGCTGCTCCGGCCACAGTAACTGAAACGGCAGGCTTTCACGGCTGGTCAGGTAGCCAAGCAGGCCACTCAGGTAAAGGCAGTACATCAGATAACTGCTGTCGCGGATCGAGAAATACAGCAGCAGGTTGAACAGCAGCATGACACCGATGGCGCCCAGATACAGGCCAACAAAATTCTGGAACACAGTGTCATATTGCTGGAAGGCGTAAGGGCTCATCGTCACCAGCGGCAGCTCAATGGCGCCGGGTGATGCGGCCCGGAATACCAGCCGGTAATCCTGACCCGGCTTCAGCTCCAGCGGGAACAGCAGGTTGGAGTGCGGGTAGGGGCGCTCACTCCAGGGAACCTGGTCGCCATGCCGAAAGCTGGCGACTAACTGGTCCTGCTGGTCAAACAGGAACAGGTCAAGATTGTCCATGTGCGGCCGGCCAGCCTGAATAATCCAGTTCCGCTCGCTGGTGTCGTTGTGCAGCGGAATCAGAAACCAGATGGCGCTGCGATCAAAACCGAAGGAGGGATGATTGCCGCGTTCATTCAGGGTGCCTCTGTCCCGTAGCCGGGTCAGCGCCTCACGGGGGCCGAGCTGGTGCTCCGGGTCGCGCAGCCACTGCATCGACGCCAGCAGCTGATCGCCGCCGCCGGACAGCAACGCGGCACTGGCGCTGACCGGCGCCAGCAACAGGGTCAGCAACAGTAAATGATTCAGTCTCCGGGTCAGGCGAAATTGGTGCACAGTCGTCCTTGTTATTTGAGGTGTCGGCTCCCTCTGGCAGTCTAGCCCGCCTTTTGCCTGGCACCAACCGGCAATAAGGATCAAGCGGTTCCCGGCTGACTTGAGTGACCGGCGTGGCAGGGGCAGACTGTGGCGTCCCCATTGCGGAGCTGGTTATGGAAACCCGTCTTCACCACCGTACCTGCAACCTCTGTGAAGCCATGTGCGGCATCGAGATCGAGCTCGCCGGCGATACCATTACCGCCATTCGCGGCGACAGGAACGATCCGTTCAGTCGCGGCCATATCTGCCCGAAGGCGGTGGCGCTGCAGGACCTGCATCAGGACCCGGACCGTTTGCGCCGGCCGGTGCGGCGTACCGCCGATGGTTGGGAGGAGATCAGCTGGCAGGAAGCGCTGGATGAAACCGCCGCGCGATTGACAGCAATTCGACGGCAGCATGGCGGCGAGGCCATTGGCCTGTATGCCGGTAATCCCACCGCCCATAACCATGGCGCCCTGCTGATGCTGCTGCCGTTTATCCGCGCCCTTGGCAGCCGTAACCGTTACAGCGCGACTTCCGTGGATCAGCTGCCGCACCAGCTTGCCTGCCTGAAGATGTTCGGCCATCAGGTCCTGTTTCCGGTGCCGGATATTGATCGCACCGAATATTTTCTGGTGATCGGCGCCAACCCGATGGCGTCCAACGGCAGCATCATGACGGCGCCGGACATGCGTAACCGGCTGAAGGCAATTCGCAGTCGCGGCGGCAGGATTGTCGTGTTTGATCCGCGCCGCACCGAGACAGCGGAAGTCGCCGATGCCCATCATTTTATCCGCCCCGGTACGGATGTGTTTCTGCTGCTGGGTTTGCTGAATGTGCTGTTCGCCGAGGGGCTGGCAAAGCCGGGCCGTCTGGTCGATATGATCGATGGCTTTGAATTGCTTCAGGGCCTGGTTAAACCGTGGACCGCCGAGCGCTCGGCAAAACACACCGGGGTATCGGCGGACATCATCAGGCAGATTGCCCGCGACTTTGCCGCCGCCGGCAGCGCCGCCGCATACAGTCGGGTGGGCACCACCACGTCCGAGCACAGTGGTTTGAGCGCCTGGCTGGTGTATGCGCTGAATATTGTCACAGGCAACTTTGATCGCGCCGGTGGCCTGATGTTTACCAAACCGGCGTTTGATGTGGTCGGCATTGCCGGCATGACCGGTGAAACCGGCGGCTTTGACCGTTTCCGCAGCCGGGTGCGGCAGATGCCGGAGTTCGGCGGTGAGTTTCCTGTGGCCACACTGGCCGATGAAATTCTCACTCCGGGCAAGGGGCAGATCCGCGCCATGGTGACCCATGCCGGCAATCCGGTGTTGTCGTGTCCGGATGGTCAGCGTCTGGATCAGGCATTCTCCGGTCTCGATTTTATGGTGTCGATTGATTTCTATATCAACGAAACCACTCGTCATGCACACATCATTCTGCCGCCCACCGGCCAGCTGGAGCACGCCCAGTTTGATCCGGTGTTTCATCTGCTGGCAGTGCGCAACACGGTCAAGTTTTCGCCGGCACTGTTCGCGCCGGAACCGGGCGCGCTGCATGACTGGCAGATTCTGCTCGAACTGATTACCCGGCTGAATAGTCGCGATCGCTGGTCCGGCTTTGCGGCCAAGGGGTTGCACCGGGTGCTGTCACGGCTCGGTGATACCGGCATGATTGATTTTGGCTTGCGGCTCGGTCCGTACGGTGACTGGCGCGACAAGATCAACAGCCTGCGCGGTTTGCTGGCGCGTCTGCCGCTGCTTGGCAGGGGCAGCATTCCGATGCCTGAAGATGGCGAAGGCCTGACACTGGAAAAAGTCATTGCCGAACCGCATGGCATTGATCTGGGGCCGTTACAGCCGGCGCTGCCAGGCCGGCTTTACACTCGTGATCAGCGCATCCATCTGGTGCCTCAGATATATATTCAGGAGCTGGAGGCGCTGGATCAGGTTTTACCGCAGGCCGATGACCAGTTGCGTCTGATCGGTCGCCGTCATGTGCGCAGCAATAATTCCTGGATGCACAACAGTCAGCGGCTGGTAAAAGGAAAAACCCGTTGCACGGTGATGCTGCATCCGCAGGATGCCGAGCGTCTTGGTATTGCTGACGACGCCGAGGTGGAAGTCAGTACCGAAGCCGGAAGTATCTGTCTGCCGGCGGAAATTACCGACAGCATCATGCCCGGCGTGGTCAGTATCCCACATGGTTTCGGCCATGCCCGCGCAGGTGTGCGGCTGGGCGTTGCCAGCCGCCATGCCGGTGTCAGTATCAACGATGTGATTCGCAATGATCGCACCGATGCATTGACCGGCACGGCGATTCTGAATGGTCAGCCGGTGCAGGTGCGTGCGGCAGTTGCCGGCTTGTAGCATGCCTTGCAAAAAAAAGCCCCGCAGTGCGGGGCTTTTTTCGCAAGGTTGCGATCAGCCTTTTTTGTAGGCTTCGGCAGCTTTGAGGATTTCGGCGCGGGCGGCGGCGGCATCAGCCCAGCCATCCACTTTTACCCACTTGCCCGGCTCGAGATCCTTGTAGTTCTCGAAGAAGTGCTCGATCTGCTTGGTCAGCAGTTCCGGCAGGTCGCTGACTTCCTTGATCTTGTGATACATCGCCGACAGCTTGTCGTGCGGTACCGCGATCAGCTTGGCATCTTTGCCGGCTTCGTCGCTCATGTTCAGCATGCCGACCGGACGGGCGCGAATCACAGAACCCGGCACCACCGGGTACGGGGTGACCACCAGCACGTCCAGCGCGTCGCCATCTTCGGACAGGGTCTGCGGGATATAGCCGTAGTTGGCCGGGTAGAACATCGGCGTGGCCATGAAGCGGTCAACGAATACAGCGTGGCTGTCCTTGTCGATCTCGTACTTGATCGGCGAGCTGTTGGCCGGAATCTCGATAACTACGTAGATGTCGTCAGGCAGGGATTTGCCCGCCGGAACCTTGTCAAAATCCATGATCTGTCCTTTACCGGAGGTTGCTGGGGGCGCGGATTATAGCAACGGAAAACCGGGGCAGGCCACTTTGTGAGCGGGGCTGTCGGACCATGCCGGAGGCCGGCATGGTCCGGAGGGGTTACTTCTGGACCTTGTGCCCTGCGGCTTCCCAGCCCGGGAAGTTGCCTTCCAGCACCTGAACCTTGGTGAAACCGGCCTTTTCCAGCACTGCGGCGGCCTGACCTGAGCGGTTGCCGGTGCGGCAGTAGAGCAGGATCGGCTCGTTCTTGTGGGCCGACAGGCTGTCGACGTAGTTGCCCATCTCGGTGTGCGGGATCAGGCGGGCGCCGGGGATGCGGCCAGCGAGGAAGTCGTCCTCGGTGCGCACATCAATGATAAGTGGCGCCTTGCCGCTGCTGATCTGGCTGGCAAGGGTCTCGATGGAGACGTTCTCGGCGGCCAGCGCCGGGGCGCCGATCAGGGACAGGCAGAGCAGTGAGGCAGAGACAAAACGTTTCATGGTGATACTCCTTGTGAGGGCGATGATTCCAGTGATTCCCATTCCTGCAATTCGTTCCACAGGTTTTCGGCGTCGCGGACCATGCTGGCAATCGACGGCTTGGCCGTCGGGTTGGCAAAGCTGGCCGCCAGCGCCCGGGTGGCGCACTCGTATACAAATTCCTTTTTGCTCATCTGTGCAAGGACTTTCATCACGGATGCCTCTTTCATCTCTCCGAAGGAGCGGCTGATCAGCCGCGAAAAGCTTTCGCCGTCGGTCGACGGCTCCTACAGTTTTTCCGCAGTAGAGGTGGCGATTTCCTGCCCGGATTTCTTGTAGGAGCGGCCGATCGGCCGCGATCTTCAAGGGGCATCGCGGCTGGTCAGCCGCTCCTACAAGGTGTTACAGCTCGAATTTACCCTTCAGTTTCTTCGCCACCGGCGCCAGTTTCAACCTTGCCTGTACTGGCAGGCCGTTGTGGTACGGGGGCTGGGCTTCGCCCTGAATCAGTGGCGACAGGTATTCGCGGGCGGCCGGGGTGATGCCGAAGCCATCGCGGCTGATGAAGTTGCGCGGCATCTTCTTCTCGACATTGGCGACCTGGGCCAGCGGTGCCTCGCCGATTGACCAGCTGTACTTCTTGCCCTTGCCGCGGACAATCGCCGGCATCACCGCGTTATGGCCCGCTTCGGCAAACCGCACGGCGGCGCGGCCGACTGCGTAGGCCTGCTCCAGATCGACTTCGGAGGCCAGATGGCGGGCCGAGCGCTGCAGGTAGTCCGGTACGGCCCAGTGATACTTGTAGCCGAGCTTGTCCTTGACCATCTGTGCCAGCACCGGGGCAACACCGCCGAGCTGCTTGTGGCCGAAGGCATCCACGCTGCCGGCATCGGCAAGGAAGGTGCCGTCCTTGTAGCGGGCGCCTTCAGATACGGCGATGACGCAGTAGCCGTTCTTTTTCACCACCTGATCGACTTTTTTCAGGAACTTGTCCTGATCGAAGGCGATTTCCGGGAACAGGATGATATGCGGCGCATCGCCGTCCTGCTCCTGGGCAAGGCCTGCGGCGGCGGCAATCCAGCCGGCGTGGCGGCCCATTACTTCCATCACGAACACCTTGGTCGAGGTGGCGCACATGGACTTAACATCCAGCGCCGCTTCGCGGATCGATACGGCGGTGTACTTGGCCACTGAACCGAAGCCCGGCGAGCAGTCGGTGATCGGCAGATCGTTGTCGACGGTTTTCGGGATGTGAATGGCTTGAATCGGGTAGCCCATGGTTTCTGCCAGCTGGGATACCTTCAGGCAGGTGTCGGCGGAGTCGCCGCCGCCGTTATAGAAGAAATAGCCGATATCGTGGGCGCGGAACACTTCGATCAGGCGCTCGTACTCGCGACGGTTCTGTTCCAGTGATTTGAGCTTGTAGCGGCAGGAGCCGAAGGCGCCGCCGGGGGTGTGTTTCAGCGCGGCAATGGCGGATTTCGATTCCTGGCTGGTGTCGATCAATTCCTCCAGCAGGGCGCCGATGATGCCGTTGCGGCCGGCGTAGACCTTGCCGATCACCTTGCTTTCCCGGGCGGCTTCAATGACGCCGGCGGCGGAAGCATTGATGACGGCGGTGACGCCGCCGGACTGGGCGTAGAAGGCGTTTTTGCGGGCAGATTTCCTGGCCATGGGATCGGGGCTCCTGAAGGGGCGGGCGGATTGGCGCGCATTCTAAAGATATTGGTCGGTGGGCGCACGGTCTGGCTTGGGTAATGCCTCGGTGCGGGCCGAGGGAGGGCGAGGGGCGCCATAGCCCGGTACAGTCGCTCCCCGATAATCGCTTGGTGTACCGGGCTATGACGCCCCTCGCCCGGTGCCAGTTGAGGCAGTGATGCCAGTCATGATCCAGAAAGACCAGAGCGGAAAGCACGAAAGAAGGGGATGCGAGGTTGTGGCGGTCATCAGGGGTTGCCGGGACTGTGTGAGACATGGATGTCGAACACAAGCCCCCAGGGATGGGTTCACGGCGGGTCCCGGCAGCCCCTGATGACCGCCACAACCGGCGAAGGTCACTGCCCACCTGAACTGATAAGCCTCGCAGGTGCCAACCGAAACCCGGCCCGCTACACTGCCCCGACGATTTCCGGAGCTCCAGAAACATGCACATTCATATTCTCGGTATTTGCGGCACCTTCATGGGCTCGCTGGCGCAACTGGCGCGGGACATGGGCCATCGGGTCACCGGTGCCGATACCAATGTCTACCCGCCAATGTCGGATCAGCTGCGCGCCGCCGGCATCGAGATTCACGAAGGCTACGACGCCGCCCAGCTTGATCCGGCGCCGGATCTGGTGGTGATCGGCAATGCCATGAGCCGTGGCAACCCGGCGGTGGAAGAAGTGCTGAATCGCGGCCTGCGCTACACCTCTGGCCCGCAAATGCTGGCTGACGTGGTGCTGCCGGAGCGTTGGGTAATTGCTGTTGCCGGCACCCACGGCAAAACCACCACCTCGTCTATGGTGGCCTGGTTGCTGGAAGCGGCCGGCATGGCGCCGGGCTTTCTGATTGGCGGCGTGCCGGGTAATTTTCCGGTGTCAGCGCGGCTTGGTGACACGCCGTTTTTTGTTGTCGAAGCGGATGAATATGACACCGCATTTTTCGACAAACGCTCCAAGTTTATTCACTACCGGCCGCGCACCGCGATTCTCAACAACCTTGAATTTGATCACGCCGATATTTTTGAAAACCTCGGCGCCATCCAGAAGCAGTTTCATCATCTGGTCCGCACTATTCCCGGTAATGGGCGGATCATTCTGCCAACTGGCGAAGTGGCGCTGGAGGAAGTGCTGGAGAAAGGTTGCTGGAGTGAAGTGGAGCGGTTCGGCGCTGGCGCCGGTATTGACGTGCAGCTGCTCAGTGATGATGGCGGCCACTTCGCCGTGCTGGAAAACGGCCAGAAAATTGGCGAAGTGCGCTGGAGCCAGACCGGCATGCACAGCGTGAAAAATGGTGTGGCGGCATTGCTGGCGGCGCGGCATGTTGGCGTGTCGCTGGCGCAGGGCTGTGAGCTGCTCAGTGATTTCCTCGGCGTCAAACGCCGCATGGAGTTGGTCGGTGAGGCGCATGGCGTGCGCGTCTATGATGACTTCGCCCATCATCCGACGGCGATTGCCACCACGCTGGAAGGGCTGCGAAAAAAAGTCGGCAAGGAAAAGATCATCGCCGTGATCGAGCCACGCTCCAACACCATGCGCATGGGCGCGCATCGTGACAAGCTCGCCGACAGCGTGTTGGCGGCGGATGAAGTGATCTGGTATCAGCCGGAGGGCATCAACTGGTCGCTGGATGATGTGGTCAAGGCGTCAAAGGTGCCGGCAAAAACCCTGTCCAGTATTGATGCGGTGATTGCCGATATCTGTGCCCGTGATGCCACGCCGCTCAGCGTCGTGATCATGAGTAATGGTGGTTTTGGTGGTATTCACGGCAAACTGGTGCAGGCACTAAAGGGGCGCTGACGCGCCCCGGATTTGCTATCAACCGCGAATAACCAGGGTGCCGGCCATCTTGTCATGCCAGCCCTGCTTGCGTTTGTCGAACGCCACCCAGATAAAGCCCAGTCCAAGCACCAGAAATGACGGGTAGTAACCAAGGTAACGGCCAATCAGCTGGCCAGTGCTGCATGGTCCTGCCGTTTCCGCATCAACAATTTTCAGACCAAACACCATCTTGCCGGGCGTGGCGGACTTGTATATCCAGAAAGCGATTGAGGCGATGGCGGGGAAGATGTAGCTGATAACGAAGTCGGCGGGGCCGCGCAGCATGCTCTGTTCTGTGTAAAAACTCTCGCCATAGAACGCATACAGGAAAGGTGAGGTCACCAGCAGGATCAGGATGGAATCAATGATGGACGCTCCGACCCGGCGCCAGAAGCCGCCATATTGCAATGCGGCCAGCGGATCGTCAGGGGTTACCGGTGCGGCCGGGGACTGGTACGGATTGTTCATGCTGACACTCCTTTGCATGGTTTGATTCAGTGGCTGTGCAGCTGGCCAACGTCGATGCCCTGATGTTGCAGGTCAGCATGATAGGAGCTGCGCACCATCGGCCCGGACGCCACCGAGCTGAAACCCAACTGTTGGGCAATTCGTGCGTACTCGCGAAACTCATCCGGGTGCACGTAGCGCTCCACGGGCGCATGGTGCTTGCTTGGCTGCAGATACTGGCCGATGGTCAGCATGTCGACATCGTGGGCCCGCAAATCCTTCAGCACGCCAATCACCTGATCAAAGGTTTCACCCAAACCGACCATGATGCCGGACTTGGTGGTGATGTCCGGATGCTGTGCCTTGAATTTTTTCAACAGCGCCAGTGAGTGATCATACTTCGCGCCGGGACGAATGGTTTTGTAAAGCTCTGGCACGGTTTCGATGTTGTGGTTGAACACATCCGGTGGCTGGGTGGCGAAAATTGCCAGCGCTTCATTCATGCACAGCTTGAAGTCCGGCACCAGCACTTCAATACGGGTGCCCGGTGACTGCGCGCGGATTTCGCCAATGCATTCGGCAAAATGTTGCGCGCCACCATCGGCCAGATCATCTCGGTCCACCGAGGTGACCACCACATATTTCAACGCCAGATCGGCAACGCTTTCGCCGAGATGTTTCGGCTCATCCGCGTCCAGTGGTTTCGGCCGGCCAAAGCCGACATCGCAAAACGAACAGCGGCGGGTACAGATATCGCCCATGATCATGAAGGTGGCGGTGCCGCTGCCGAAACACTCCGGCAGGTTCGGGCAGGAGGCTTCCTCGCAGACGGTGTGCAGTTTCTGCCGGCGCAGCATCGACTTGATCCGCTGGATTTCGCCGTTGGCCGGCACTCGCACCCGGATCCAGCTTGGTTTGCGCTGGATCACCGGTTCGTTGACTATCGGAATGGCGCGCACCTTGTCGGCGCCGCGCAGTTTTTCACCGGGGGCAACCTTGCGACGGGCCGGACGCGATTCGCTCATGGCGAGGGGGACTCCTGCGGGGATCGGGACAGGGCGCCAGTGTACCAGTCCGGCGGCCCGGCGGCAGTGACGTTGTCGAAGGCAAAGCGCTGACACAGGGCCTGCTGAAGGCCGGCTTCGACCGCAGCCCGACCGGGATCGGCGCCGAGCAGGGCCAGGCTGGTCATTGGCTGGCCGATATGGCCACAGGGGTTGATGCGCTGGAACACCGCCATATCGACATCGCGGTTCAGTGACAGGCCGTGATAACTGCGGCCATGGCGGATACGCAGGCCGAGCGAGGCGATCTTGGCGTTGCCGACATACACGCCCGGCGCATCCGCTCTTGGCGCTGCCTCGATAGCCAGGGTGGCCAGATAGTCGACGATGGCCTGCTCAATCCGGGTGACCAGTTCCCGGGCGCCGATGCCCATGCGGGCAATATCGAACAGCAGGTAACCCACCGTCTGCCCCGGGCCATGCCAGGTGACCTGACCGCCGCGATCGGTCTGCACCAGCGGGATCGGCCCCGGATTCAGCACATGCTCCGGCTTGCCGGCCTGACCCAGCGTGAACACATCGGGATGTTCGAGCAACCACAGTTCGTCCGGCGTGCGCTGGTCACGCTGGTCGGTAAAGGCCTTCATCGCCTGCCAGCAGGGTGGGTAGTCGACGCAGGGAAAATGGCGGGTCAGCAGGTTTGGCATGGAGATGATTGTAGAGGTCTGCGGTCTGATTCGTCATCCGCAACCTGTTTCCTTGACCTGGGGGTGGCCACAGGGTTGACACTGTCACTATTCATTTGCCGAGGAGTCAATCGATGAAGCCGGAACAGAGCGCCGCCTGCCAGCGGGAATTGTCTGCAGTGCCGCATGTTCGTTCGCACTGGGCCATGCTAAAGCTGGAGTGGCAGCATAGTTTGACACTGCATCCATCAAACTTGTCTGGAGCATGACATGTCGACTTTATTCCGTTTTTCGATTCCGACGATGAAGTGTGGTGGCTGCGCGCGCAAGATTCGCGCCGCGCTGGAGCCGCTTGCCGGTGTGCATGATATTGCCATCGATATCAGTGGCAGGGTTGTTGAGCTGCGCATTGATGGCGGCGATTCCACGCCCGTTATGGCCGCGCTGGCACAGGCTGGCTATCCCGCAGAAACTGTGTCGGCGGATACTGCTTTGGAGGCAGAGCCTGGCCACTGCAGTATTGATGACCCACCGCAGCAGATTGAATCAGGTGGCGACGGCATGCGTCTGGCCATTACCGGTGCGACCTGTGCCAGTTGTGTGCGTACTATCGAAACGGCGCTGTCGTCGGTGCCGGGGGTAGAGCGAGCCAGCATGAATCTGGCCGATCACAGTGCTCATGTACTCGGTGCGGCAAGCCCGCAGGATCTTGTCGCTGCCGTCGAGGCGGTTGGCTACGGTGCATCGGTGGTCGAGGATGATAATTCGCTGGAAGAGGAACGTGAGCGCGCTGAGCAGCAGCTTTATCGTCGCTTGATTCGCGATACATGGTTGGCATTGGGCCTCGGTGCGCCGCTGATGGCGTGGATGGTATTCGGCGGCAGCATGATGGTGCATGCAGGGGGGGCAAGCCAGCTGGTATGGCTGCTGATTGGCATGCTGACCCTTGCCGTGCTGGTATTTGCCGGCGGGCGCTTTTTTGTTGGCGCCTGGAAGGCTGCCGTTCACCACAACGCCAATATGGACACCCTGATTGCGATCGGCACCGGCACAGCCTGGGTGTATTCGATGGTGTCGGTGTTGGCACCATCGTTGTTGCCGGAACAGGCAAGGCATGTCTATTTTGAGGCCTCGGCGATGATCATTGGCTTCATCAATCTCGGCCTCGCTCTGGAACTTCGTGCGCGCGGCCGCGCCAGTCAGGCAATCAAGCGGTTGCTGGGTCTGCGAGCGACTACTGCGCGTCGCGTCGCAGACGATGGCAGCGAAGCGGATATCGACATTGCACAAGTCACGACCGGCATGCGACTGCGGGTGCGGCCCGGCGAAAAAATTGCGGTCGATGGTGTGGTGGAAAGCGGTTCCACGCTGGTGGATGAATCCATGCTGACCGGCGAGCCGGTACCGGTCAGCAAGCAGGCCGGTGATGCCGTGTCTGCCGGCACCATAAACCAGCAGGGCAGTCTGGTTTACCGCGCCACCAGAGTCGGCAAAGACACCGTACTGGCCCAGATTATTGCGCTGGTCAAAAAAGCACAGGGCTCGCGTCCGCCGATTGGCCGTCTCGCTGACCGGGTGTCTGCGGTATTTGTACCGGTGGTAATGCTGGTTGCCATTGGTGCGGCGCTGGTCTGGTTCAATATCGGTCCGGAGCCGCGGGCCAGTTATGCCATGGTTGCATTGACCACGGTGCTGATTATTGCCTGCCCCTGTGCACTCGGACTGGCAACGCCCATGTCAGTGATGGTCGGTGTTGGCAAGGCGGCGGAGTCGGGCATCCTTATTCGTCAGGGTGAGGCGTTGCAAACAGCGTCCGAGCTGACCACGATCATTCTCGATAAAACCGGCACCATAACCGAGGGCAAACCGTCGGTTACCAAAGTGTTTGGCTATGCCGGCTGGTCAGAGGATGACGTGCTGGCGCTGGCCGCCGCACTGGAAAATGCATCAGAACACCCGCTTGCTTTCGCCGTGATGGAAGCCGCTAGAGAGCGTGGTCTGAACGCGGCCATGGTGAGCGATTTTGTCGCCGAGAACGGCAAGGGTGTACAGGCTCGCTACCACGACAATCTGGTAAGAATTGGCAACTTGCGTTGGCTGCGCGATGAGGGCGTGGATGCTGATGCGGGTTCGGCGGATGCGCGCAGCATCACCGATCAGGCTGGCACACCCTTGTATCTGGCATTGGACAAAGCCCTTATCGGCGTCATTGGCGTGCGCGACCAGATCAAGCCGGATGCCCACGCGGCGGTGGCGCGCATGCATGCCCGCGGCCTGAAAGTGGTGATGATCACCGGTGATGTGCGCGGTACCGCCGAGGCGATTGGCAGGGAAGCCGGCATTGATGAGGTGATTGCCGAGGTGCTGCCGGCTGACAAGGCGTCGCATGTACGTGCGCTACGTGATCGCGGTGAGCGTGTTGCCATGGTCGGCGACGGCATTAATGATGCACCAGCGCTGGCCGAGGCCGATGTCGGATTTGCTATCGGTACCGGAACGGACGTGGCAATTGAAAGTGCCGGGATCACGCTGATGCGTGGGTCCTTGCACGGGGTGGTCGATGCCATTGCGGTGTCATCCGCCACGGTGCGCAATATTCGCCAGAATCTTGTTGGTGCGTTTCTCTACAACGTGCTCGGTATTCCGGTGGCGGCAGGGCTGCTTTATCCGCTCACCGGCCTGATGTTCAGTCCGGTGATCGCCGGGCTGGCCATGTCGCTGTCATCGGTTACGGTGGTATCGAATGCCAATCGGTTGAGATTGTTCCGGGCGAATCCGGACGGGGAGGCCGTATGACAACGATATGGGTAAATGCTGCCGGGTTGGCAGCCATGATGATGATTGTCTGGTGGTTCTGGCTGTGGAAACCGCGCAATGCCGTCGATACGAAAGATGGCGTAATTGACATCCGGGTTGCCAACGGGACCTACACGCCGGCATTGATTGATAGTCCTGCGGGGAAACCGCTGACGCTCAGGGTGTTGCGCGAAGACGCCAGTCCCTGCGCCGAATATCTGATCATCGAGGGGCTTGGCATTAGTGAGACATTGCCGATTAACCGTCTGTATACGGTGAAGCTCCCGGCGCTGGCGGCAGGCGAGTACCGTTTTCACTGCCAGATGAACATGTATCAGGGTATTCTGAGAGTGCACTGAGCAGAGTATCGGCACGGAGAGATTATGTTAAGGGAGATCAGCGCCACTCGGCAGAATCCTGACGAGCCGCGCAGACGCTGGTTCAGCTTGGCGATGGATCTGTGACCATGCAGCGGCAGGTCTGGCGTACCCCGAAGGCTGGCTGCCTGCGCAGCCTGATGCTGCAACAGGAATCGTTGCCGGAGCTTGGCGCCCATGATGTGCGTGTTCAGGTCACGGTGGTGGGGCTGAACTTTGCCGATATTTTTGCCCTGACCGGTCTGTATTCCGCCACGCCGGCAGGCAGTTTCATTCCGGGGCTTGAGTACGCCGGCAAGGTGATCGGCGTTGGCACGGCGGTGGAGGCTTTCTGTATTGGCGACCGGGTTATGGGCGTGACCCGTTTCGGTGGTTATGCCACGGTGATCGACAGCCCTCAGGAATATGTTCATCTGATCCCGTCGGATTGGGATGACGCTCAGGGCGCTGCTTTTCTGGCCCAGACCATGACAGCCTGGTATGCATTGAAGACGCTTGGGGATATTCAGCCGGGACATCAGGTGTTGATTCACAGTGCTGCCGGCGGAGTGGGTTTGCAGGCTATGCGGCTGGCTCGCGCGGTTGGTGCGAAGCCGGTCGGCAGCGTCGGTACCACAGAGAAGCTGGCATTGTTGCGGGCCGAAGGCTTTACGGACGTGCTGGTGCGCCAGAAATCATTTTCCAGTCAACTGCAAAGCCAGGCACGAAATTTTGATCTGGTACTGGATGCCATTGGTGGCGCAGTGCAACTGGCCAGTTTTGCTGCACTGAAGCCGATGGGAAGACTGGTAGTGTTTGGCGCCGCCGATTTCACGCCGAGCGGTAGCCGACCCAACTATTTAACCGCCGTCTGGAAGTTTCTGCGGCGACCGCGTTATGACGTGATGTCGATGATCAGCGAGAACAAGTCCGTGCTGGCGTTCAATCTGATCTGGTTGTGGGAACAGCAGGACAGAATGCACATCCTGCTTGAGGAGCTGCAGCAGATGGAGTTGCCGCCGCCGCACGTTGGCCACCGTTTCCCATTTTCCGACGCACATCGGGCGCTCGATTGCCTGCGTTCCGGGAAAAGCACCGGCAAGGTGGTATTGGAAGTCTTCTGACACACGTGCGTCAGAACACCACCTTGACGTGGCTGCACGCGTTCAGCTCGGCGTAAATCCGGGTCACGTGATCGCGATGTCGCACCACTATGCGAGCGTTCACTGAAACGTAATTGCCCTTCGCGCTTGGTGTTACCGAGATATGCGCATTCGGATCAAAATCTTCCAGATGTTGGGTCAGAATGGCGACCACAGCCTGTTCCAGCGGGCTGTCCGCCGCACCCATGACCTTGAGGGTCATTGCATGGGGAAATTCCCAGAGGTGTTCATTGATGGTCATGATCGTTCCTGTGTTTCGCCGGTTAATGGTCGGCTATCCGGGGATGACATTCGGGTTTACAAGCCGCACAGCGCACGCTTGAAGTCGACATAATACCGCGCCATATGCTGCCATACCGGGCCTGGCTTGCCGTTGCCAACAGTATGACCGTTCAAACGGGTAACCGGCACGACTTCCCGGGTGGAGCTGGACAGCCAGACTTCTTCGGCACTCTTGAGCTCCGCTTCCATGACCTCCCTTTCTTCGATTGGCATGGCATGCTTGCGTGCCAGTTCTACCAGCAGGTCGCGGGTGATGCCGGGCAGAATCAGGTGGCTTTTCGGTGGCGTGACGATCACGCCTTGCTTGACGATAAAGAAGTTGCTGGCCGAGCCTTCGGTGGCAAATCCGTCGCGGATCAGAATGGCCTCGGAGGCACCCTCGCTGACCGCCTGCTGCCGCAACATCACATTGGCAAGCAGGGCGATGCTTTTGATGTCGCAGCGGCTCCAGCGGATATCGTCCAGTGTAATGGCGGCAACGCCGGGGGTGGTGTCCGGCATGTCGGCGGCAGGGGTGGCGATCTGTCCGGTCATGGCAAAAATAGTTGGCGCGACCGGCGGTGCCGGGAAAGCATGATCACGTTTTGCCGCGGCGCCGCGGGTAACCTGCAGGTAGATGTAGATATTACCGCCACCGTTCTGTTCGATCAGGCTGTTGAACAGGGCCGTCCAGTCAGGCAGTGCCAGCGGGTTGGGCAGCCCAATGGCAGCCAGTGATGCGTCAAGCCGGTCGAGGTGCTCATTCAGCCGGAACAGCTTGCCACCGTAGGCAGGAATGACTTCGTACACACCATCGGCAAACAGAAAGCCACGGTCGAGCGGCGAAATACGCGCTTCGTCCAGTGGCATGAATTTTCCGTTCAGGTAGGCGATGGTCATGCCGGTCTCGTCATCAATGTCCCGGTATCAGAACAGGCCGCGGAAAAACAGTTGAATGCTGTGCCACAGACGTTTGAAGAAGCCGGCCTGCTCGACATCATTTAATGCCACCAGTGGACGATCCAGCAGCACTTCGTCATTCAGGGTGATGACAACATTGCCAAGAGTGTCGCCCTTGCGAATCGGTGCGCGGATATCCGGGTGGACCTTCATTTCTGCTTTAAGATCTTTCTGGCTGTCCCGCGGGATGGTCATAACCAGATCGGTCAGCGGACCAATATCCAGTTGATTGCTCTGGCCCATCCATACCCGCACCTGCGACAACACATCGCCGGCGCTGTAGGCGTGATAGGTTTCGAAGAAACGGAAACCCCAGGTCAGCAGCTTCTGCGTTTCTACGGCACGGGCCTGCTCCGAATTGGCACCCATGACAACGCTGATCAGACGCTGATTGGCTTGTTTGGCAGAGGCAACGAGGCAGTAGCCAGCTTCTTCGGTGTGGCCGGTTTTCAGGCCATCAACGCTGGCATCACGCCATAGCAGCAGGTTGCGATTCTGCTGCGTGATGTTGTTGTAGGTGTAACTCTTTTCCGCATACAGGGCATAGTGCTCGGGAAAATCATTGATGATTGCCAGGGCAAGTGTCGCCATGTCACGGGCGCTACTGAAATGTCCGTCCGCCGGCAGGCCGGTGGCATTGCGGAAGCGGGTGGTGTTCATGCCAAGCCGGTCAGCATGACGATTCATCAGGTCAGCAAAGGATTCCTCGCTGCCGGCAATATGTTCCGCCAGTGCCACGCTGGCGTCGTTGCCAGAGGCAATGATGATGCCCTTGAGCAGATCTTCGACACTGACCGAAGTGCCTTCGCGGATAAACATGCGCGAGCCACCAGTGCGCCACGCCTTGACGCTGACCAGCACCTGATCTTTCAGGCTGATGTTGCCGCGTTCCAGTTCATGGTCGGCGACATAAGCCGTCATCATCTTGGTCAGGCTGGCCGGTGGCAGCTGTTCGTCGGCGTTGTGTGCCACCAGCACCTGACCGCTGGCAGCATCCATCAGGATATAACCGCTGGCTGCAATCTGCGGCGGCTTGGCAATCAGCGAATCCGCACTGGCACTCAGTGGGATCAGCAGGGCAACAAAAAAGGTGATTAGCCGGGAGGATCGGGTCCGTGTCATCGTATTCTCTCGTGCCTGGGCGCAGTGGTTGCGCGGGATGTGGTGTATCAGAGGTCAGGGCCGTTTGACCGCAACAGGCGGAATAATTCCCGATACACGCGCGAATTGCGCGCATTCTAGGCTGCATGCGGGGAAAAGTCAGGGGGCGGCGGCGTTGACCGGGGTCGGGAAGCCGGCCTGGGCGATGGCCTCGCGGGCGCTGAGACGCTCCTGCTCGGTGCTGAACGGGCCGATCCAGACCCGATGAATGTTGTCGCTGGTGCGAATCGTGATGGGCCAGGAGAACCGGTCAGTGAGATCGGTCAGCAACGCCAGAGCGCTGCCACGTTGGCTGAATGCGCCGGCCTGCAGGTACAGGGCGCCGGCCGGTGGAGGCGGGCTGCTGGTGGCGGCCATCACGGTTTGTGGCCGATTGGCCGGCTCCGTACTAAGTGCCTCGACCCGCACCCGGCCGGTACCACGCTGGTCGATATCCAGCTTCACGGCGGCGGCCCAGGACAGATCAATAACCCGCTCGGAGTGAAACGGGCCGCGATCATTAATGCGGACAATGGTGCTCTTGCCGTTATCCAGATTGGTGACCCGGGCCCAGGTCGGTAGCGGCAGGGTTTTGTGGGCGGCACTGAGCTGGTACATGTCGTAGGACTCGCCACTGGAGGTGCGGTGGCCATGGAATTTGGCGCCATACCAGGAGGCGATGCCGTCTTCGACATAGCCGCGGGATGATTCCAGAACTTCGTAGGTGACGCCCCAGACCCGGTAGGTAGGGCCATTGCCGTAGCGGCTGCGGGGCTCATCTTTGGGGGTTGGCTGCGATAGTTGCTGCATGCGCTGGCGATCGGACTGAGGCGCGTGATCCTGGGCAATGCTGTAGCGGTCGCTGCCGGGCGCGCCGTTGTCGTCGGGTACGCTCGAGCCATGCGGCTGATAAGGTGACGAGGCACAGCCGACAAGCAACAGCAGAAGCAGTGGCAATAACCGGTTCATCAATGACGCTCTCCGCCTTGTTCGCGCAGGTCCCGGGACAGATGATACGCCGCCATCGCGTACAGGTAACTGTGGTTGTAGCGGGTGATGACATAAAAATTCTGCGTGGTCAGCCAGAATTCACTGCCTTGTTCGCCCTGCAGCTCGATTAATGCAATCGGGGTGTCGTTCGGCAAATCGTCGAAACAGAAGCGGCTTTCCTTGCAGGATACCGTCACGGCGCCGGCTTCTCTTGCCTCGCCCAAAGTGGTGCGAGGCTTGTCCAGCTCCTGCACCAGAGCCTGCCACCTGGCACCCTTGACCCGCGCCCGCGCTGCCACCGGCAGGCCTTTCTGCCAGCCATGGACGCGAAAATAGTTGGCAATGCTGCCAATCGCGTCCGCCGGGTTGTTGAGCAGGTCAATGCGTTGATCCTGATCCTGATCAATGGCGTAGTGAATGTAGCTGGTGGGAATAAATTGCGGGTAACCCATGGCGCCGGCGTAGGAGCCGGTGACCTCGCTGATATCAATGCCGGCTTTCTGTTCCAGGCGGAAAAGCTCTTTCAGCTGGCCGCGGAAAAAATTGGCGCGTGGCGGGTAATCAAAACCCAGCGTGGTCAGCGCATCGAGCACTCGCCAAGTGCCCTTGTGGCGCCCGTAACGGGTTTCCACGCCGAGAATGGCAAGAATCATTTCCTGTGGCACGCCATGCTCGTTTTCCACTGCCGCCAGCGTGGTTGCGTGGGTGCGCCAGAATTCCAGGCCTTGTGCTACCCGGTCCGGTTGCACGAACAGGCGTCGGTAATCCGCCCAGGTCAGGGTTTTCTCTGCCGGTTTGGCAATTCGCTCAAGGATGGTGTCCTGTCGCTGTGCCGTGCCGAGCAGTGCCAGAACCCGTTTACGGTCGAGCCCCTCGCTGGCCAGCTCGTCGGCCACTTTTAATGCCTCCGGGTGATTGGCATAGCTGCTTGCCAGCGCGTTTGCACCAAGACAGCTGAGCAGAATCATCGGTATCCACTTGTTCACAGCTACTCCTTTATCCCATCAGGCTTCGGTGGGTATGAATGGACATCAGAATACCGAAGCTGGCTAGTAGCGTCACAATCGATGTGCCGCCATAACTGATTAGTGGCAATGGCACACCGACCACGGGCAGCAGACCGGAAACCATGCCGACATTGACCAGAACGTAGATAAAAAAGGTAATCGCAAGGCCGGCACCCAGCAGTCGCGAGAACAGATCCTGGGCATGATAGCTGATCCACAGGCAGCGGCCGATGACGAACAGGTACAGGGCAAACAGTAGCAGAATGCCGAGCAGGCCGAGCTCTTCGGCGAGCACCGCAAAGATAAAATCAGTGGAGGATTCCGGCAGGAAGTCGAGACGCGACTGGGTGCCGTTCAGCCAGCCCTTTCCGTCAATGCCCCCGGAACCGATCGCGGTCTTCGACTGGATGATGTTCCAGCCGGCGCCGAGTGGGTCGGCTTCAGGGTTCAGAAAAGTATCCACACGACGACGTTGATAGTCATGCATGAAATTGAAATACATCAGTGGCGCGGCCACCGCGACAAAGGCTACAGCAGCACCAATAATGCGCCAGCTGAGGCCGGCCATAAACAGGATGACCAGACCGGATATTACGATCAGCAAGGCGGTGCCAAGATCCGGCTGTTTGCCGATCAGCAGTGCCGGCACGATAACAATCGCCAAAGCGATGGCAACATCGCGAAATGACGGAGGCAATGGCCGGTCACGAAAGAACCAGGCGGCCAGTGCCGGCACGGCGATCTTCATTAGTTCCGACGGCTGGAATCGACCGAAACCGGGGATATACAGCCAGCGCTGCGCGCCCTTGGCCTCAATGCCAACCAGCAGTACCAGAATCAGCATGATCAGGCCGATGCCATACAGCAAGGGTGTCCAGAAGCGAAATGTTCTTGGTGGGAACTGGGCCAGCACAAACATGGCGGTGAAGCCGACCAGAAAGCGCATGCCCTGCCTCATCAGCAGGTTAATGTCTTCGCCGCCGGCGCTGTACAGGATGAACATGCCATAGGCCATGATCGAAAGCAGCCCGGCCAGCAGCGGTGCATCAATATGCAGGCGGAAAGCCAGGTCACGGTTTGAAGGCCCACGCTGATGGCTTGGCAGCTGGCGCAGATAATCGCGCGAACTCATGGTGTGGCTCCTTTGTCGGGCTGCAATCGCGGTTTCGACAGATCGCGCAAATCGCCTTTGCCATCCAGTAGCCAGGCATCCATGACAGCGCGTGCTACCGGCCCCGCCGTGCTGCCTCCGGATTCGCCGTTCTCGACCAGAACAGCAACGGCAATGGCCGGGTTGTCGACCGGAGCAAAGGCAACAAACAGGGCGTGATCACGCAGACGCTCGGCGACATCCAGTTTTTTGTATTCAACGTCAGAAGCCAGGGAAAACACCTGTGCGGTGCCGGACTTGCCTGCGATCCGGTACGCTGCCCCACGACCGGCGGCGCGGGCGGTGCCACGCTGGCCGTGCAGCACATCGGCCAGCGCCGCTTCCATGCGTTGCCAGTTATCCGGGTTCTTCAAGACCAGATGATTTTTCGGTTGTGGCGGCTGTGTATTCATGGCGACACGCGGAGTTATCTGTTTGCCACGTCGGGCGCTGACCACCATGGTTTGTGCCAGCTGTAGCGGCGTCGTCAGCATGTAGCCCTGGCCAATACTGGTATTGACGGTGTCGCCGTGGAACCAGGCGCTTTTTCGCGCGCGTTGCTTCCATTCCCGCGACGGCAGGATGCCAGTCATTTCTCCCTGAATATCAATGCCTGTGGCCTTGCCCAGACCGAAGTGGGAAAGGAAATTCGCGATATGGTCAATGCCCATTTTCAGGCCGGCGTCGTAGAAATAGGTGTCGCAGGATTCAACCACCGCAGTATGCAGATTGACTACGCCATGGCCGCCCCGTTTCCAGTCCCGGAAAACCCGCGTGGTGCCGGGTAAATTGAAATAGCCCGGGTCGCGAATGGTGCGTTGCCAGTCGGTGACGCCGGCCTCCAGCGCCGCCAGCCCCATCATTGATTTGATTGTCGAGCCTGGCGGGTATTGACCTTGAAGCGCGCGATTGAACAACGGCCTGTCGGGATCGTCACGATAGGCGGCGTAGTCCGGCAATGAAATGCCGGTCACAAACAGATTCGGATCAAAGCCCGGGCGGCTGACAAAGGCCAGCACACCGCCATCGCGTGGATCAATGGCAATCACAGCGCCTCGTCGACTGCCGAGCGCATCCCAGGCGGCGCGCTGAACGTCAAGGTCCAGATTAAGACGAACTTCATCACCGGGTACCGGGGGGATTTCTTCGAGCACTTGCTGAACCCGGCCGCGGGCGTTGGTTTCTACCTTGCGGTAACCGACCTTGCCATGCAGGCGTTTTTCATATTGACGCTCGATGCCGGCACGGCCATAAAAATTGGTGCCGCTGTAGTTGGCCAGTGTTGCTTCGTCCATGGCGGCAATGTCTTCGGCATTTATGCGGTTGACGTAACCGATTACATGGGAGAACAGGTCGCCGTGCGGGTAGTGCCGAATTGCTTCTGCTTCAATGCGTACGCCTGGCCATTCATGTCTTGCCTCGGCAATCAGGGCGATTTCTTCCATGGTCAGGCGGCTGCGCAGGGGGATGGCTTCCCAGGCACGTCGGCGCTGCTTCAGCTGGGTGTGAAACCGCTCGATCTGATCGTCATCAATGCTAATCAGTTCACGCAGGCCATTCAGGGCGGCATCCAGATCGCGTACTTGTTCGGGAATCACCACCAGAGAAAAATCCGGTTGGTTGTCGGCCAGAATTCTGCCGTGTCGATCCACTAGCACGCCTCGTGGTGGAGCAATCGGTTGAGTCTGTACCCGGTTCTGATCTGCCAGCGCCTGGAACCGGTCGTGCTGGACCCATTGCAGCCAGATCATCCGGCTGACCAGAGCGCCCAGCACGATTACCACAAATACCAGTGTCCAGACCAGGCGCGTCTGGATAATCTGGCTTTCCCGTTGGCGGTCGCGCAGGCGCATGGCAGTCAGAGTCAGCGATGGTAGGGGTGACCGGAGAGCAGGCTCCAGCCGCGATAAATCTGTTCGGCAATAACAATCCGGACCAGCGGATGAGGCAGCGTCAGTGCGGACAGGGACCACTGTTCATGACACTGTCGCGACAATTCCGGATCAAGACCGTCCGGCCCGCCAATCAGCAGCGCCATGTCCTGGCTCTGGTCTCGCAGTATCTGCAGTTTTTTCGCCAGCTGCGGAGTGTCGATGGGCCGGCCCAATACTTCCAGAGCGACGCGGTGAATGCCCGGGTATTTTTGTAATCGCTTGCGCAGCGATTCAGCCTCGTCAGCAATCAGGGTGGCGGTATCGCCACGACGTTTCGGCAGCGGGATTTCCTCGAACTGTAGACGAATATCACCTGCCAGTCGGCGCCGGTACTCCTCGACGCCTTGTGCCACCCAGTCCGGCATTCTTGTGCCGATAGCCATAACCGTTACCAGCATGACGGGTTCTGCCAGACAGTTTGCCGCCGAGTCCGCATCACTCTGGATCAGGTTTCTTTTCGGTCGGGATGGTGAGCCGGGTTGCGCCAGAGTCGCTCAAGGTCGTAATACTCGCGGGTGGAGGGCTGCATGATGTGAACAATCACATCCCCGAGATCTACCAGAATCCACTCGGCGCCTTGCTCGCCTTCGACGCCCACCGGGGCAAAACCTGCTTCACGGGTTTTTTCCTGAACGGTGTCCGACAGTGCCTTGACATGCCGGGTCGAGGTGCCACTGGCAATGACCATATGATCTGCCAGGCTGGTCATTGAACCGACTTCCAGGGTGGTGATGTTCTTCGCCTTCATTTCTTCGAGCGCACTGATCACGGTGTCGAGCAGGGAAGGGCTGGTCTGGCTCATGAATCCTCATCATTCGGGCTGGCGTTAACGGGCACAGTATACAGGCCATGCCGGTGAATATGTGCGAGTACGTCGGCGTCCAGCGCGGGGCAGTGACCTTTTTCTGCCAACGCCTGACGGATGGCGGTGGCAGAAACATCGAGGTTCGGGGCCGACAACATCAGCCGCCGGCCTGCCGGCAGCGTGCATAACTGGCTGGCGTCGGCCCGGGGAAAGGCGTTCAGCACTTGCTGGTCTGGCGCTGCCGCCCCGGGGCGTGGCAGCACGGCAAGGTGGCACAGTGGCGGGTATTCTTTCCAGCGATGCCAGTGCTGCAGGCCTGCCAGACTGTCAGCTCCGATCACCAGCACCAGCGGTCGGGCAGCATCTTCCCGGCGCAGTGCCAGCAGGGTGTCGATGGTCCAGGACGGGCCGTCTCGGCGCAGTTCACGGTCGTCAATGTGCAGGTTGGGGTAATCCGCGATAGCCAGTCTCAGCATTGCCAGTCGCTGCCCGGCATCGGCCAGTGGCTGTGGCCGATGTGGTGGCACGGCATTGGGCATCAGGTATACCGGAGCCTGTTGCAGGGCTTTTGAGACTGCCCGGGCAGCGCTGATGTGGGCACGGTGGACCGGGTCGAAGGTGCCGCCGAACAGGATCAGCGGCTCAGCCACGGATATGGCCGTCGCCCAGCACGATCCACTTCTGGCTGGTCAGACCTTCCAGACCGACCGGGCCGCGGGCGTGGATCTTGTCGGTGGAGATGCCGATTTCGGCGCCGAGACCGTACTCAAAGCCGTCGGCAAACCGGGTTGAGGCATTGACCATCACCGAGCTGGAGTCGACTTCGGCAAGGAAGCGCCGCGCCCGGGTCCAGTTCTCGGTGACGATGCTCTCGGTGTGGGCCGAGCTGTAGCGGGCGATATGGTCGATCGCCGCATCCATGTCAGCGACGACTTTCACCGCCAGAATCGGTGCCAGATATTCCTCGGCCCAGTCCTGCTCTGTGGCTTCTTTCATGGCCGGTACCAGCGCCCGGGAAGCGTCGCAGCCGCGCAGCTCGACGCCCTTGGCCAGATAGACCTCGGCCAGCTGCGGCAGAACCTCCGCTGCAATGGCTTCGGCCACCAGCAGGGTTTCCATGGTATTGCAGGTGCCATAGCGCTGGGTCTTGGCGTTGATGGCAATGGCCATGGCCTTGTCGATATCGGCCTGATCATCGATGTAAACGTGGCAATTGCCGTCCAGATGCTTGATTACCGGCACCCGGGCCTCGCGGCTGATCCGCTCGATCAGGCCCTTGCCGCCACGGGGGACGATGACATCGACATACTCGGGTCGGCTGATCATTTCGCCGACAGCGGCGCGGTCGGTGGTGTCAATCACCTGCACCGCGGTGCCGGGCAGGCCGGCGGCGACCAGCCCTTCGCTGATGCAAACGGCGATAGCGCGGTTGCTGTGGATAGCTTCCGAGCCTCCGCGCAGGATCGCCGCATTGCCGGATTTCAGGCACAGCGCGGCGGCGTCAATGGTGACGTTGGGGCGTGACTCGTAAATGATACCGATGACGCCCAGAGGCACCCGCATATGGCCGACCTGAATGCCGCTGGGGCGATACTTCAGGCCACTGATCTCGCCCACCGGGTCAGCCAGTGCCATAACCTGCTCCAGGCCGTCGATCATGGCGTCGAAGCGGGCCGGGGTCAGTTCCAGCCGGTCCAGCAGGGCAGCGTCCAGACCGTTGCTGCGGCCAGCGGCCATATCTGCGGCATTGGCGCTCAGGATGCCGGTGCGTTGACGCTTCAGTGAGGCGGCAATTTGCTCCAGAGCACGATCTTTGTCGCCACGGCTGGCTCGGGCCATGTGCCGGGCGGCGGTGCGAGCCTGCTCGCCAACCTGCTGAAAATACTGCGTGATACTCATCGGACAGGATGCTCCGGGATACATAAAGACGACGATTATAGCCATGCCCGGCGCTTTACGCGCCCTGCCTTTACCGTAACAATCGACCATACGGTCCGTATTTCTGCCCTTACGGGAAGGCGGCCGGCCCGGAAACAATAACAAAGAAAGCCCGCAGCCCGAGTGTGGAGGGCAGCCAGAATGCAGATCCGGTATCAAGCGTACAGCCGTAACGCTATCAAGGCCGACCCCCAGACCATGTGGGTCGGACGCTGGAAGATTGACTATCTCGCTTTCAGTCAGCCGTCCTGTTACCACAAGACGCCGTTGCTGGTGATTGGCGGAGCATTCCAGAATTTCACTTCCTACAAATATTGCGTCGAGCGTATTTACGATGACTTCCCGGTAATTCTGGTCGATCTGCCGTCACTGGGCAGCAATGAACAGATTGCCCCGGATCTCGGCATGGAAGACCTTGCCGACCTGCTGTTCGGCTTTGTTCAGGAGATGGGGCTGAGCAGGGTCCATCTGATGGGCTTGTCGCTTGGCTCCGCCATTGCCAGTACCTTTGCCTATAAGTATCCCGCACAGGCCGGCAAGATGATTGTTGCTGGCATTATCACTCGGCCGCGCAAGAGCTGGCGCATGCTGGTGGATGAATCGGTGCGGGTGCTGGATGCAGGCCGGATGGATGAATTCAGTCAGGCGGTGGTGCTGTACCTGGTCAACTACCAGCGCCTGAAAGAAACCGGCATTACGTCAACGGCGCGGAAATTGTTTTATCGACAGATGAAAGCGCTGAGCGAGAATGAGCGCGAACGTTACAAGATTAATGGCCGCCGCCTGCTGTCGGTGGAGGGGGTGCTTGGCTATCCGGATTGCGAGACGCTGGTGACCACCGGTGAGTTCGACAGCTTTACTCTGCCGTGGGAAAACGCTGCCTTTGCCAGTAAGTGCCCGAATTCGACCTTCGTCCTGATTGATGGTGCGGACCACTTGCCGCAGCTGGAAAAGCGGGAAGTGTCGCTGGAGCTGTTCTCGGCATTTTTGAATGGCCGTCAGCTCAGTGGTGTCGAAGGGATTCGTATTCTTCCCAAGGGAACCTACGACAAGTTGGAGCGTCGGCGTAGCGAGCGGTTGGCGCCCTGTAATTCCAGTGGGCGGGTTATCAGCGAGTCTCGTATCGGCGACCAGTTCCGCTTTGATCAGCCGGTCAAGGTGGTTGATGTGAGTTTCTTCGGCTGTTTGCTCAAGCTGGAGCGGCCGGGCTTCTCGCTGGCGGATCATGCTCGTGACTGCACCCTGTACATGGCTTCGCCGGAGCTCAAGCTGGAGTTGCTGGTGTTTGATTACGACGATGCCGGCCACCTGCGCTGTCTGTTCAAGCACGGCAATATCGCGGAGGCAGAGCGATTCGCTTCGTTGCTGAAGAATCCGGAGTATTTTCAGCGGGTAACCGGTGACGGCAAGTTGCACAAGATATATGGCTGACAGTTCGATATGGAAAAAGGGCCGGTAGATACCGGCCCTTTTTGGTTACTTGAGCAGATCAAAGGTCAGTAGTGACAGCCAGGTCCGTTCTCCGGTCGGCCACCATTCGATCTTGATGCCTTCTGCTTCGAGAAAATCACTTTCCGGCCAGTTCGCAACCAGTAACCGATAGCTGTTCTCGGCCAGCTTCGGTTGCCCCAGCGATTCATAGGCTTTGCTCAGGATGGCCAGAGCCTCCGGCACAGAAGGGGTTTGCTGGTAATAACGGACCACATGCTGGGCCCGATTGGCGGCAGCGATGTAGGCCTCGCGACGGGCATAGTAACGGGCTGCAATCAGCTCCTGTTCGGCAAACAGGTTGCGAATGTAGATCATCCGGCTGCGTGCATCGGCAGCATATTCGCTATCCGGATAGCGGCGCACCAGCTCCTCGAAATCAGAAAAGGCGTCGCGCATGCTGCCAAGGTCGCGAGGGGCCTTATTTTCGCCGAAGACCCGGTCGAACATGCCTTGCTGCATGTAGTAGTGGGCCAACCCGCGCAGGTAAAGCACATAATGGGCTTGCTCATGGGTCGGGTAGGTGCGCAGGAATCTGTCCGCCTGCGCAGTGGCGCCGGGATAATCCAGTGAGCGGTAGCGGGCATATATCAGATCAATCTGGGCCTGATCGGCGTAATCCCCATAGGGGAAACGCGCCTCCAGCTCCTCGAACTGCTCAATGGCATTGAGATAGGTTTTCCGGTCAAGCAGCTTGCGAGCGTCGCGGTAATGTTCCGCCTCGGTCAGCTCACGCCGGTCATTCGGGTTGCCGGCACAGCCTGCAATAAACAGGGCGATCAGGATTAAAAACAGTTTTTGCATCGGAACTCTTGGCCGTCATCGGGCTACAATAGGGCCGGTATTTAATCACAGCCACAGCAGCAGGTCGCCATGGGACAGCCCGAAGACGGGAAAATTCAGATGCAGGTACAGGCCAGCCCGGAACATGCCGGGCTCAGGCTGGATCAGGTCGCCACCGAACTGTTCGGCGGCTTTTCCCGTGCCCGCCTGCAGGAATGGATCAAATCCGGCGCCCTGACGGTGAACGGAGAGGCGGTCAAGCCGAAGCAGAAGCTGGTCGGCAGTGAGCAGCTGGCGCTGAATGCGGTGCTGGAGGCAGAGGTCGAGGATGAGGCCGAGCCGATCAGCATCAAGGTGGTGTTCGAGGATGATCACCTGCTGGTGATCGACAAGCCTGCCGGTCTGGTGGTACATCCGGCCGCGGGTCATGCGGCGGGCACCCTGCTGAATGGTTTGCTCCATCACAATGCGACTCAGGCGAATCTGCCCCGGGCCGGCATTGTCCATCGCCTTGATCGGGATACCACCGGCCTGATGGTGGTGGCGAAAACGCTGGAGGCGCACGCTTCACTGGTGGCCCAGCTGCAGGACAAGAGTCTGTATCGGGAATATGAAGCGGTGGTGCAGGGGCTGATGACCGGTGGCGGCAAGGTCGATGCGCCGATCGGCCGGCATCCGACCGATCGCAAGCGTATGGCAGTGGTGCCGTCCGGCAAACCGGCCGTGACCCACTATCGCGTTACCGAGCGGTTCCGCGGCCATACTCTGGTCAAGGTGCAGCTGGAGACCGGCCGCACTCACCAGATCCGTGTACATATGACCCATATCCGCTACCCCTTGGTGGGCGATCCGACTTACGGCCGGCTGCGCTTTCCGGCAGGGGCCAGTGCGGAATTGCGCGAGGCATTGCACAAGTTTCCCCGTCAGGCACTGCATGCCCGTCGTCTTGGCCTGATGCATCCGGACACTGATGAGGAAATGCGTTTCGAGTCGCCCTTGCCGGCCGATATGGAAGCGTTACTGGCCGTGCTGCGCCGGGACCGGGATGAAAGTGGCGCTGCCTGACAGGGAGCAATGGCTGACGCCGGATTGGCACCCGCATCCGCGCGTGCAGGCGCTAGTCACCAATCGCCGGGGGCAGTTTTCACCGGCGCCCTGGCATGGATTCAATCTGGGTAGTAACTGTGGTGATGATCTGGAACGGGTCGCTCAGGCCCGCGCCCATGTGCACCGCCAGATCGGTAGTGACAAGCCGCCGCACTGGTTGACCCAGATACACGGTGTCCGGGTGGTGCGCTTCGGTGATGCTGACCGTCGTGCCGATGGCGTCTGGAGCAGCCAATCCGGTGAGCCTTGCGTGGTGCTGACGGCGGACTGCCTGCCGGTGCTGATAGCACGTCAGGACGGCTCGGCGGTGGGTGCGTTTCATGCCGGCTGGCGCGGCTTGCTGGACGGCATCCTTGAGCAGGGCACGGCGCAACTGGCGCCGGGTGGCGAGCCGCTGTCGGTCTGGCTCGGCCCGGCGATCTGTCAGCGTTGTTATCAGGTTGGTGACGAGGTCCGGGCCGCCTTTCTGAGGCAAGATCCGGCAGCGGCAATGCAGTTTCTTGATGACGGCCCCGGCCACTGGCGCATGGACCTGTTCGGTCTGGCCCGGCAGCGCCTGCAGGCTGCCGGCATTGCCGATATTCAGGGGGGCGACCTGTGCACCCACTGTCTGACGGATGACTATTACTCCTACCGCCGCGACAACCAGACTGGTCGCTTCGCCACCCTGATCTGGCTCAAGGACTAAGTCGTTCTGTTCTGTTCTGCTTGAAACCATGAAATTCGCCCGCATCTAGGCGACATCGGAAGAGTGGCCGGGAGAGGCACATCATGCGTTTCGACAAATTTACTGCACGTCTTCAGGAAGCCATCGGCGAGGCTCAGTCGCTGGCGGTCGGGCGTAGCCATTCCACCATTGAGCCGGTGCACGTGATGCTGGCGCTGTTGCGTCAGCAGGGCGGCAGTGCCCGGCCGTTACTCGGTCGGGTCGGGATCAATGTCGGTGATCTCGAAACCGCACTGCAGCTGGCGCTGGATAACCTTGCTGTGGTCAAGCCGTTCAGCGGTGATGTGCAGGTGTCACAGAATCTGAGCCGGCTGTTCAACCTGGCTGATCGCGAGGCGCAACAGCGTGGTGATCAGTACATTTCCAGTGAGGCGATACTGCTGGCAGCCTGTGATGACAGCGGTGAGCTCGGCAAGATTCTTTCCCGCGTTGGCGTGGTTAAAAAAGTGCTGGCGGAGAAAATCAATGAACTGCGTGGAGGCGAGGCGGTGAACGATCCCAATGCCGAAGACAAGCGCGAAGCGCTGGACAAATACACGGTTGATCTGACCAAGCGGGCGGAAGAGGGCAAGCTCGATCCGGTCATCGGTCGTGACGATGAAATCCGCCGGACCATTCAGGTGCTGCAACGTCGCACCAAGAACAATCCGGTGCTGATTGGTGAGCCGGGCGTTGGTAAAACGGCGATCGTTGAAGGTCTGGCCCAGCGAATTGTTAACGGCGAGGTGCCAGAGGGTCTGAAAGACAAGCTGGTGTTGTCGCTCGATATGGCTGCATTGATTGCCGGAGCAAAATATCGCGGTGAGTTCGAAGAGCGCCTGAAGGCGGTGCTGAATGAGCTGGCCAAACAGGAAGGTCGCGTCATTCTGTTTATTGACGAGATACACACCATGGTCGGCGCCGGTAAGGCTGATGGCGCCATGGATGCCGGCAATATGCTGAAGCCGGCGCTGGCGCGAGGCGAGTTGCACTGTGTTGGCGCTACTACGCTGAATGAATATCGCCAGTACATTGAGAAGGATGCCGCGCTGGAACGGCGCTTCCAGAAGGTGCTGGTGGAAGAGCCTTCGGTGGAAGACACCATTGCCATTCTGCGCGGCCTGAAAGAGCGCTATGAAGTGCATCATGGCGTGGAAATTACCGATGGTGCAATTATTGCCGCAGCGAAGCTTTCCCAGCGCTATATCACCGACCGGCAGCTGCCGGACAAGGCCATCGACCTGATTGATGAAGCGGGCAGTCGGATCCGCATGGAAATCGATTCCATGCCGGAGGAAATGGATCGCCTGGATCGCAAGCTTATCCAGCTGAAAATGGAGCGCGAGGCAGTTCGCAAGGAAACCGATGAGGCCAGCAAGAAGCGGCTCGACAAGCTGGAAGAAGATATCAGCCGACTGGAAAAAGAATATGCTGACTTGCGCGAAATCTGGGATGCCGAAAAGGCAACCTTGGCCGGCGCCCAGAATTACAAGGCAGATCTGGAAAAGGCCCGGGTGGAAATGGATCAGGCCCGTCGTGCCGGCGACCTGAGTCGTATGTCGGAACTGCAGTACGGCGTGATTCCGGCGCTGGAGCGCAAGCTGGCGGAAGCACAGGGTGCCGAAGTGGAAACACAACTGCTGCGTAACAAGGTTAGCGACGAGGAAATTGCCGAGGTGGTGTCGAAGTGGACTGGCATTCCGGTGTCGAAAATGCTGGAGGGCGAGCGCGATAAACTTCTGCGGATGGAAGATGCGCTGCACAAACGCGTCGTTGGTCAGGATGAAGCGGTACAGGCGGTGGCCAATGCGGTGCGCCGGTCCCGTGCCGGGCTGTCCGATCCGAATCGACCGAATGGCTCGTTCCTGTTCCTCGGGCCGACCGGGGTTGGTAAAACCGAGCTGTGCAAATCGCTGGCCGAGTTTCTGTTCGATACCGAAGAGGCCATGGTGCGGATCGATATGTCCGAATTTATGGAGAAGCATTCCGTTGCCCGATTGATCGGCGCGCCGCCGGGTTATGTCGGCTACGAGGAAGGCGGCTATCTGACCGAAGCGGTGCGCCGTCGTCCCTATGCCGTACTGCTGCTTGACGAGGTCGAGAAAGCGCACCCGGATGTGTTCAATATCCTGTTGCAGGTGCTTGATGATGGCCGCCTTACGGATGGTCAGGGCCGCACTGTCGACTTCCGCAATGCGGTGGTGGTGATGACCTCGAACCTCGGTTCCGATCTGATCCAGCGCATGGCTGGTGAAGAAAACTACGAGCGGATGAAGTCGGCGGTGATGGATGTGGTCGGTGGTCACTTCCGTCCCGAGTTCATCAACCGGATTGACGAAGTGGTGGTATTCCATCCGCTGGCCCGCGACCAGATTCATGGTATCGCCAACATCCAGCTTGATGGTCTGCGCCGCCGTCTGGGCGAACGGGATTTGCAGCTGGTGCTGTCTGATGCGGCGCTGGACCTGCTGGTGGCGGCTGGGTATGACCCGGTGTACGGGGCTCGGCCATTAAAGCGGGCGATCCAGCAGCGGATCGAGAATCCGCTGGCCCAGCGCATTCTGGCGGGCAGCTATGCCCCCGGAGACACGGTCAGGGTCGAGGTGGATGGTGATCAGCTAAGCTTCGGCAAGGCTCATTGAGCTCCGGATCAAGCCATAAAAAAGGCCGTCAACGACGGCCTTTTTTATGGCTTT
>Ga0209024_1000261_pt1 | contig 106972 bp, 96 predicted proteins | sample AutmiccommunBRH5_FD_187380 | JGI IMG/M metagenome (GOLD analysis project Ga0209024, IMG submission 187380) | Deep subsurface microbial communities from Mt. Terri, Switzerland - Autotrophic microbial communities BRH/5 (SPAdes) (version 2) | ecosystem: Environmental > Aquatic > Deep subsurface >...
CCTCTGGGGGTAAGGGGGCAGTGTCGCCACACCGCCCGATTCCACCCAAAAAACGACGCCACACCCACCTCGGCAGAGCCTCGGCTCTTCCAAACGCCTTGAAAATCAGACTGGTGAAATATCCGGGCTAAAGGCATAGAGATCATTTTCCTGCTCATCGGCCGTACCGATCCAGCCGCGGCTTGCTCCGCTCTCAGCGGTTCCCCGTCCGTAGTTGGGCGTCAGCGCAGCGTAGGTCTTACGGCCGTCGACGGCGTTCTGAAAACGCGTGTCGATGTCGATGTCGGTTTCGTATTTCACCCCTTCGCGTTCATAGAAACTGATCATCGGGCGAACGTAGAACGAATGGTTCTCGCCCGTGCGAAAGTCGATCGAGCCGCTCAACGTCCGGGTTTGGGTCTCCCGCGTATCGTGTTCAAAGTGAGTCGATTCCAGAAACCAAACTGGCTGGCCGTAGCCACCGAGGTTCAGTTCGGGGTTCGTTTCGGGATCGACCTGCACCCAGTCCTGGTCGGCGTTGCGTGAATAACGGTCGGTATCGTAGCTGCTGAGGGTAAAGCTGATTCCCAGATTCCGCTCCCCGCCTCCGACGCTGAAAATGTCAGAGTGCGAGAGGCTGGCTGAGTGGCCCCATTTTCCCGGCTCTTCATTGAGCACACCCGCAGCTCGGATCTTTGTGCTCCGTCCGGTGCGTTGAAAGGCACTGCGGCTCACCAGATTGACAATGCCCCCAATTGCGTCGCCGTCGCGGTCGGGCGTCGGCGCCTTGATCACTTCGATATTGGTCACACCGTCCGCGGCCAGCTGGCGGGGATTGAAACTGCGACTGCCTCCCGAAGAGGGTACCCGGTTGCCGTCGATCTGCACGGAATTGAATTCACCGGCGATGCCCCGGATGTTGATGCTTCCTTGGGAGCCATCCTGAGCTTCGTCGACACTGATCCCCGGCAAGCGTTGCAGCGCCTGGCCAATGTTGCCGTCGAGCACTGCCCCGAAGGTTTCTTCCGAAACGACATTCACAATGCCACTCGCGGTCTTCTGCTGGTTGATCGCGCGGGACTGGCCGCCGATCGCCGAGCGAACCGTGACCGTTTCCAGTTCCACCATCGCGGACTCGAGGGAGGCATCGATAGTCTGGGAACGACCGCCCTCCACCGTAATGTTCTGAACAAGCGGATCGCGCCCGAGGTATTTGATTTCAACCTCATATTCACCAGCCGGAAGATTGGAGAGATCGAAACGCCCTTGGGCGTCGGTTGAGTCGCGGTACGGTGTGCCGAGCACACGCACCGTCGCACCTTGCAGCGCCCGACCACTGTCCACTTCCGAGACGCGCCCGCGGATGTCTCCGGTCGCGTCTTGAGCCATGAGCGTGGCAGACGTGAAGAGCCCGAAAGCGATCAACGTGGTTGCCAGAAAGCGACCGCGCACAAGCGGAAGCTTCCGGGATGAAAAGGGGGAAAACACTTTCAGAATGCGACATCCTGTCGTGTGGGTGAACGTTTTTTGAGATTTCACAGTTCGAGACGATTGCGGGTTTGGTTGATTCGAAACGACGACTCATCACCCGCCAAACCCGCGTCAACAGCCAAGCTCCGTCTCCGCAGGAATATCACTCACCCGTCATAAACGTGACTCTTCCGTCACATCATCGAGTGAAAAAGTCGCTACATTTTTGGAGCCTCGACTGCATCTCCGCCACAAGTGGACTCAATCAAAAGATTTATCGATCGGATTCGGGTGCCTGAATCCACCTCGAATGTATCCAATATTTCATGTCAGACCCTGCACCGGTCTTGAGGAGGATTCTTGCAATTCGAGAGTCACTCGCTTCCTTCGGAGCAACGGTTCCACGCTGAGGTACAGTCAATCATCTCCCAAGGTTCATCAAACACCGCGGACAGGTGCCGCAGATCGGGTTCCCATTGTTCACGCAACCGACAATAGGCGTCGACGGAGCGTTCGCTGTTTTCCTCCAGCGGCACCTGTTTACGTTCCATGAACCGGCAGGCTCGCAGGTAGCGTTCCCGCCAGACGGACGAACACTTTTCAGACTCCTCCAAACCCTCGTCCCGCCGCCCGGGAGCCAGCATCGCAACAAACTCGCTCCGGGCAGTCCGCAACACCCGTTCGAGTGCATCGTAACTCGAATGAGCCAGCTTTTCGGACAGTTCGCGGGATTGAGGCAAGGTGCGCGTGAGGCTGAGCGCATCTTGCACCAGCAGCAAAAAACGCACGGAAGAATAGTGCACCTGCTCAAAGCGAAAGTAATGAATCATCGGGTATTGGTGATGCGCCGTATAAAACTGGTTGAGCTGCCCGCGAAGTTGGTTGGCCACCATTCGTCCCTCATCCGGACGCATGAGCACTTCGGCCAGATGAACCGCGTCGCCGTCCTCATGAGAGAAGGCATGCACATCGATCGCGAGAGCGTTCCTCGTCTGGATCGCAGTGTAGATCCCGGTGATGTAGCTGAAGGCGAGCGTGAGCATGCTGAAACCAAGCCCTGCTTCGACCACCATGACCAATCGATAGGCATCGGTAACGGCGTAAAAGTCGCCCACCCCGAGGGTGGTAAAGCAAAAGGCGCTGAAATAAAGGGCGGTGGCAAAAGTCTCACTCGTCGCTCCATGACTGAACTGAATCCCCTCTCCCAGCGTCGGCCAAAAGATGAAGGCAAACCCCACTACAATCCCCGACACCCAAGTGAAGATCGCCATCACCAAAATCGTCGGACCAGCCCAGCGCTTCCACCACCGCCGCTCGCCCGGCGACACACGTCCCAACCGAACAAACAGAAACCAGATCCCACGGCTAACCCGAGAGGCGATCAAGCCTGTCCCTCCACCCGACTCCAGAACGTAGAGAAAGACGTCCAACAAAACGGCAAGAACCAGCAAAAAGCCGATGATCGGTGCGACAGTGGAAACCATTTCAGGCATGGGGGCCATGTGTGAACCTGCGACAGGCGCTGCCGCATGGGGCAGCCTAGCCTGCCCGATTTTGCACTCTTGTGCAACGAAAGCCCCGCTTTCCTTGGAATCTCAGCCCCGTCATCCGCGACCGCTCCCGGTGGATGAACAGACTCAAATATGAATTATGAGCGTTAACCCCTTTATGCCTTCATGAATGATCTGCCACTTCGGTTTTTCGGCGCTTGGTCGCCAGGTAGGTACTACCGGAATCGACCAGAAAGGTGCCGGCAAGGAAGCGGCGCCCGAGCAGCACGCGGTGAATCATTTGACGCCGGGTGGTCAGGCTGAACTCCGCTTGCTTGATTACTTTGCCGATGCGGACCCGGGTGCGGACGCGGTAACGTTCCTGAATAATCCCGTTGGACGAGCGGACCCGGGCGTGGCCCACCCGTTCGGCCGTCACTCGCTGAGTACGCGCCCCACTGCCCCGGTCGAGAATCACTTCAAACTGGAGGCGGTTATCGGGGAGCTCAACGATCCCGCGCACATCAAGCGCACAACCACGCGCTCCGGTATCCGCCTTGGCGGAGACATGACGGATGCCCCAGTCCGGAAAACTGACCGATTCTTTCCAGCCAATGGTATGTGGTTGCGTGGCGATAGTTTCGCACCGTAAGTGGACGCAGCCTGTTTAGGCAATCGCGGAAAAAAGCGCTCAGGCCAACAGCGTCTCCTAAAATCAATCAGGGAGATTTTCGGGCCGAAACAGGAGGAGTCGATGCTTCAGGTTTGCGAGCGCGCCCAATCTGGATGATCCTATTGCTGAACTATTCTCACTTCTCATGTTCTTCCTGCGCAAAATTGGTAAACTCGTCCGCGGTCAAAGCTCATTTCAGGTTTACAGCGCCTGCATCCTCGCGGGGATGATCGCGTTTCTCCCTGGATTCCGGCAAGCGCCCGGACTCATGGTCACCCTGATAGCATTGCTGGCCTTGCTCAACGCCAACCTCTTCCTCGCGGCGGCATTTGGACTGATCGCCAAGGTGATTTACTGGCTGATGCTTCCGGTCTTGTTTCACCTCGGTGTCTGGCTGGTGGATGGACCACCCCAACCCGTGTTTGCCGCCGTGGCCAATGCGCCGGTGACGGCTTGGTTTGGGCTGGAATACTATGTGGTCAGCGCCGGCCTGATAATCGGGCCTCTGGTCGGGCTGCTGGGCGCTTTGCTCATTCATTGGCAGATCATTCGCCTGCGCCGGCAGCTGGCGAAGTGGGAACATGACTCGGAGAACTTTCACAAGTGGAGCAACAAAGGCTGGGTCAAGTTGCTTGCCTTCGTATTTATTGGCGGGACCAAGCCGGACAAGGGGAGCTGGGAATCGCTGACCCGCGCCCGCATGGGCAATCCAATCCGCCCACTCGGTGCGGTGCTCATTCTCGTGGTCGCAGTGTTTCTTTTCATCGTGGTGCAGTTCTTTGACGCCACCATTCTGACCGCCGCCACCCGCACGTTCCTTGAACGGGCCAACGGCGCTACCGTGGATGTGGAAGAAGTCACCTTCGACACCACAGAAGGGCGGCTGACGATTACCGAGCTGGCCATGGCAGACCCGGAAGCGCTCAATCAAAATGTGTTTGCCGCAGGAGTGCTCAGCGCCGATCTCAGCGGGGTGAGCCTGCTTTCCCGCAAACTGGTGATCGACCGGCTTGAGGCAAGCGATGCGGAGACCGGATCAGCCCGACGCATCCCGGGGCAACGAGTCGGACCTGCCCCAAAGCCCGTGGAGCCCCCGCCGGAAACAAGTGATCCCGATACGTACTCGATTGAGGAGATTTTGGCCGAGGCTGAACTCTGGAAGGAACGCTTGGGCCGCATCGCTGAATGGGTGCGCAAGATCTCGCCGGAGGAAAAACCGGTGGACGATCCCGACCGCGAACGCAATTGGCGGGAACGGCTGGAGGAACGGGCGCAACTTCTCGGCTATGAAGCAGTGGCTTCCGAGGAGCTGATCCGGCAAGCCCCCACCCTGGAGATTCGGGAGATTGTCGCCAACGGGGTGCGTATTTCCCAACTCCCGGGAGAGCAGGTAAATTTTGTCGCCCACCATGTATCGACGCAGCCGTGGCTGCTAACAGATGCGCTCACACTTACTGCGGACGCGCAATCGGGAAAATTCGGCCTGAAGCTCGTGGGCACCGGTTATACCTCCCAAGCCGGGGCCAACACTCTGAACTATTTTTACAAGGATCTCGCCGCTTCCGAAATCGCGAGCCTGCTCAAGAATCCGAGCGCTTTTCCAGTTAAGGAAGGAGTCTTCACGATTGAGGGCAGCGGATCGCAGGAAGGTATTGGCATCAACCTCCCGCTCAATGTCACCCTGCGCGACGCCCAAGTGGAGCTGGCTGGATTTGAACCCGTCAACATCGCCTCAATGCAGATCCCGGCGGCCATTACCGGAACCTTGGCCGCACCCGCCTTGCGGGTCGAGGCATCGCTTTTTCAAAACGCCCTGAAAGAAGCTGCCCGAGGTCGTCTGAAACAGGAAGCGCAGGAACGGATCAAGGAAGCCGTGGGTGAAGACGCCACCGAACGTCTGCGACGCATCCTCGGAGGTGGGGAAAAACCATGATTCAAAGCCCCCGGATTCGCCGGTATCTTTCCCCAAGCATCATGGACGGGCGTGCGCAGAGCCCGGATTTGACCCTTTACAGACCCTTGCGGGCAGCCACACTTTCGGCCTTTACTGGCTGTCGGCTCATGGTACGACACGTACTGAAACCCAATTTCCAACCGGAATGAACCACTGCGAAGCTCTGCATGATTAACGAAGCCGCGACCGACCATCCGGACCTGTTACATGCCTACTGGCGAATGGACTATGTGACCGCTCCCAAACGTGAAGGCATGGTGCGGGGAAATCCGTTTGTCGAACTGCCCAAGCGCGAGGATCGCGACGCCTTGATCATCCACCGTGGCACCCATTGCTACCTTGTGCTCAACCGGTATCCCTACAATCCCGGGCACCTCATGGTCATTCCTTACCGCGAAGTGCCGTCCCTACCCGACCTGACGAAGGACGAGCGGGGAGAATTGATGGACCTCCTGATTCTGGCGGAAGAAGTGCTTACCGCGGCCATGCGTCCCGACGGTTTCAACATTGGATTCAATCTCGGCCGCTCCGCCGGCGCCGGCATTCCCCAGCACCTGCATGGCCACATCGTGCCCCGCTGGGAGGGCGACACCAACTTTCTTCCAGTAATCGGAAAAACGCGCACGCTCCCCCAAGCGCTTGAACAGACTTGGGAACGCCTCCGGGCGGTGCTTGCCGAGCGTTGAATCCACAACATCCATGGTTACTAAAAAGCTCTATTTTCAAACGCCACGCCTCTTGGCAGAATTGTATGCGGGCGATGAAGCCCTGCTCGCGACGGTTGAAGAAGCCTTGGGGGTTACGGTGGTCACGCGCGACGATTGGATTGAATTATCGGGTGAAGATGAACCCGTCGCGACCGGTGAAACATTCCTGCAAATTCTGGAAACCGGTCGCCGTAATGGTCTGCGCATCACCAAGGGCGATTTCCGCAATACGCTTCAAGCAGTGGTCGAAGGCCACGCGGAAGAGCTCAAGGTGGCATTCAGCGACCAGCTGCGCATCCAGCTCAAGCGCAAGAGCGTCGTCCCCAAGACGATCAATCAGAAGCGCTATCTGGAGGCGATCCGTGACCACGACATCGTTTTCGGCATCGGCCCGGCGGGCACGGGAAAAACCTACCTCGCCGTCGCCGCGGCACTCGAAGCGTTGCTCAACGGCACGGTGGAAAAGGTGATTCTGACCCGGCCGGCGGTTGAAGCCGGTGAAGCCCTCGGGTTTCTCCCAGGCGATTTCAACGAAAAGATCCGCCCCTATTTGCAGCCGCTTTTCGACGCGATCTTCGACATGCTCGGTTCCGCCGACAGCGAACGATTGATGGGCGATCCCCGCGAAAATCGCCCTGGGAAAATTGAAATTGCGCCGCTCGCCTACATGCGGGGCCGCACGCTCAGCGACTCTTTTGTCATCCTCGACGAGGCCCAGAACACCACGCCCGAGCAGATGATGATGGCACTCACCCGCCTCGGCAACGGCTCCCGCATGGTAATCACAGGCGACAAGACACAGGTGGACCTGCCCCGGCACAAATACTCCGGCCTGAAGGAGGCGGAAAAGGTGCTGTCCCAAGTGGACGGGATCGCCTTCCATTACCTCGATGGCCGGGATGTGGTCCGCAATCCTTTGGTGCAGAAAATTATTCAGGCCTACGAAAAGTATGAGGCAAAGACGGGCGCGCACAGCCCGCGCGAACTGCGGCGCGACTAAAGCGGCGAAGTTCAGACTCTCTTGATTATGGCGCAACCGCGTAAAAACCGAAAAGAATCCGCCGTCGCAACCCGACGCAAGCGGGCGACGACGCTCAACACGATGGGTTCGAGCGGCAAGAACCGGCATACCTGGCTCAATGTCGGGATCTTCTTCCTTTTTGCGCTCGTTTTCATTCTTGTGGGATTCTTCGGCCTTTCACCAGCCAGTCCAGTGCTTCAGCGCGACCAAATCGCCCGCGTCCGGGTAGTCGCCGAAGTTCCCTTTACCTACGAAAGCACCATTGCGACGGAACAGCGGCGGGAAGCCCTGCGCGACCGGGTTCCACCGGTTTACCGTTTGGATGGTACCCGCTTTGAAAATTTCAGCGCTTATTTGCGTGCCCTGAGTGACGCACTGACCAGCTTTGCCGACATCCCGGCAGATGCTGAAGATCGCAGCCTTTACGCGCTCACCCCGGAAGAAGTTGGCCAATTTCTGAGAGACTTCGAGAGCGGTAATCCTTACAATTTCCGGGAACGCGATTTAGCCGTTCTCTGGAATCAACTGCCACCGCGACAGCGCACCAATGCGATCACTGAAAGCCTGCTCGTCCTCGAACAACTCTACCGGGAGGGCATTTACGATCCTTCAAATCAGGAACTGGGCGCCACCGCGGCCCAATTGCGGGTTTACAATGTCGAAGATGAGGAAGGCCGGATTCGCGAATTGAACCTCATTTCAATCGAGGAAGCACTCCGCACGCTGCGCATCAACCTCGCGGCCCTCGACGTTCCGCGGGAATCCTCAATTATCCTCTTCCGTATCCTCCGCGAAGGATTGAGTGCCAATCTTCGCTTTGACGAAACCCGCACGCAGCAACTTGTCGCTCAAACCTTGGGTGAAGTACAGCCCGTCCGCATTTCTGTTCCCGAAGGGCAGACAATCATTGAGCCGAATAGCCGCGTCAGTGCAGCCCAGCTTGAACAACTCGAGGCCTATCGGCGCGAGCTGACCCGCAGCACGCACGGCAATTTTGGCCCGGACAAACTTTTCATGGAGCGTGCCTCCCTGACCATCGCGGTCCTCTTTGCCTCCATGCTTTACCTCCGGCTCACGGGGATCAACATCACGGCCAATCGCCGCCGGATCTTTCTCGCGGGCAGCACGTTGTTTATCAACCTGCTGATTATCCGACTCCTGCTCGAAGTGGGCGATAATGCCGGGGCCGTTCAGAATGCGACTTTGCTGTCCCTGCTGCCGTTTCTCCTGCCTCTGGCATTCGCGCCAATTCTCATTGCGACACTTCTCGGAGCTGGTCCCGGAATCATCTGTGGCGGTCTGCTCGCTTTTCTCAACGCCCTCATGCAGGGCAACTCCATCGCCTTTCTGATTGCCGGCATCTGTTCCTCCCTCGTCGGGATCTACTATGCTCGCCGGATCGAAGTGCGCACCAGCCTGGTCCGCGCCGGCCTTTTTAGCGGACTGATCATGGGGCTGGCCGCCATCCTCATCGGAATGCGTGATTCGCTCGAGATCGCGACGGTAATCTATCAGGTATTATGCGCCCTGACCATCGGCGCCCTGACCGGGGTCGTCATCATCGGTTTTCTTCCCGTCTGGGAAACGCTTTTCAAAACGACGACCAGCATCACCCTGCTTGAATTGACGGATTTCAACCACCCACTGCTGCGACGCATGCAGCTGGAGGCTCCGGGTTCTTACCACCACAGTTTGATGGTTGCCAACCTGGCTGAGAATGCAGCAGCGGCGGTCGGAGCCAATCCTTTGATGTGCCGCGCCTGCGCCTTCTTTCATGACATCGGCAAACTGGTAAAGCCGGAATACTTCACGGAAAACCAACGGGAAGGGTACAACCCACACATCGAACGCAACCCCTCAATGAGCGCGCTTGTGATCAAAGCGCACGTCAAGGAAGGCGTGGTGCTGGCCCGCGAATACAAATTACCCGGAATCATTGTCGATGTGATCCGCGAGCACCACGGGACCAGCCTGATTCAGTACTTTTATTACAAGGCCCTCGAACGCAAGCGACAGGCCGAGGCCGAAACGGAGTTGAGCACCACCGGCGCCCCCCGCATCGTCCTCGATCAGGTAAATGAAGCCACTTACCGCTACGAAGGTCCCTGCCCGAGTTTCACCGAAAGTGCGATCATCATGCTCGCAGATTCAGTGGAAGCAGCGGGGCGCAGTCTGCGCAAAATTACGCCTCAGGCCATCGATGAACTGATCGACAAGATCATCACCGCGCGGGTCGAAGATGGGCAACTCGACCGTTGCCCCCTCACCTTTCAGCAGCTCGCCAAGATTCGAGAAAGCTTTTCCTTCACTCTACTGAACATGCTGCATGCACGGGTCGAGTATCCCAAGGAAGCACTCGACGGAGACCGCAAAGCCAAAAAGAAGACCGCGCGGCGCGGCAGCCAATCTCCCTTTGCCGAGCTGGGCAAAAGCCTCGACCAATCTGCGGAATCTCCGGAAGCCAATGACACTCCAGATGCTTCCGACGAGACAACGCCGGAGGAGTCTGCACAGGACACACCCACATCCCTTCCCGCCGAAAATGCCCCGCATCGTTGAAGTTGAAAGCGAAGACCCGCGACTGGAATTCACTGTCGAAGCAGTGGTCGCGCTTTTCCACTGCCTCGATGAAAAAATCGATGGCTGGCGCATTCCATGCGGCGATCTAGCGATCCGGTTTGTCGACGAAGCTTCATGCAGAAAACTGCACGCTGACTTTTTTGACGATCCCGACCTGACGGACGTGATGACGTTTCCAGGTGACGAGGAGGACGAACATGCAGGGGATCTCGCCGTTTGCCCGGTCTATGCCGCACAATCGGCTCCTGAACAGAGTCAGACTTTTGCCGACGAGCTAACCCTCTACCTGGTCCACGGCTGGCTTCATCTAGCGGGACTTGATGACAGAAGCGATGCAACCATGACGGCGATGCGTCAGGCCGAAAAGGCTGTGATGGATCGACTGCATGCCGCCGGCTGCGTGCCAGCCTTTGCCTGGAAAGAGTGATTCCCGGCCGGAGATTGCAGGTTCTTTTTCCGAATGATCGCTCAGCGGCTCCGGGAAAGGTGGTAGAGGTAGATCACGGCTCCGAGGCTTCCCCCTACAACGACAGTGAAAAGCAGCGGGTTCACCACCACCAAGCCGGGATAAAAAACAGTCGCCGCCGCCAGTCCCAGCAACGCCCCACCAAGGTGCGCATCGTGCCCCACATTGTCTCGCTGTGTGCGCGCTCCTTGAACCGAATAAACCACGAAAAAGACCGCATAAACCCAGGAAGGAATGGGAACCGGAAGCGGTAAAATGTAAATACTTCCGCCCGGCAGAAGAAACACACTGGCAAAGACAATCCCACAGACGCCGCCAGACGCTCCGAGAGCACGGTAGTGAGGATCATTCCAGTGCAATGCGAGTGCCAGGAGGTTGCCTCCCACGACTCCAACGCCAAACACCACCGCGACAAGGAACGGGCCGTAGATCAGCTCCAGGTTATTCGCAAAGAAGTAGAAGCTGAGCATATTGACCAACAGGTGGCCCCAATTCGCATGGAGCAGGCCGGCCGAAATCAGCCGTCCATATTCTCCCCGACGGACTGCAGCCGTCTCAAATAAATGGTCGCGAATCCACTTCGGTCGCGAAAAGGCGGCAATTGAAACAATTGCCGTGCTGGCGATAATCGCCGCAGTGATCATGCCCAAGTCGTTCACAAGGCGGCATTAGGAGGTCTCAAATGAAAGCTGGCGAGCGCGAACCTGCTACACATTTCGACAAGCTTAATTTACCGGGTTGATTATGTCGCAGCCCAAGCGATGCCGACGCCGGGGGGGGAAGTGGCAGACTCAGAGCGCGGGGCAGAGCGGGCACAAGCCTACACCCTCTCCATAAAAAATCGTTTCCTGGCCGGTGATGCGAAATTGCGGTTCCGCGGGCTCCGGGACATCGCCAACTTCGTGGGGAAACGCAAAAAGCTTATTGCACCGGCGGCAGATAAAGTGGGCTTGGTGCTCGCGGGTAACCGGCGCATAGCGAAGGGGTTGACCGGGATAATCAATCCCGACCAGCTCGCCAGCATCGACCAGTTCATGGACCTGCCGATAAACAGTCCGCAGGCCGAGGCGCGGGTAGTGCGCCCGCGCGGTCTCGTAAATTTCCTGCGGCGTCAGCGGACGACCCGTCTGCCGCAGCGCTTCGCGGACAGCACGCCGTTGCCGCGTCTGTCGGATAACTTTTCCCGCCGATGAGGGCTCGTTTTTATTCTGTCGCGACTTTCCAGGTGGCGTTTCCATGGGTGAACAAGATTATCGTACTGCCCGCCATACCTTGAGGCAGCGTTGCAGAAAGCCTTCCAGCTCGTGCAACGGAATCTGGCTGGCGGCATCGGAGAGCGCCCGCTCCGGCTGCGGATGTGTTTCCACAAAAAGTCCTTGAGCGCCGGCCGCCAGTGCGCCCTTCGCGATCGTCTCGATAAACTCCCGTTGACCGCCACTCTTTCCACCGGCTGCTCCCGGCAGCTGCACCGCATGCGTTGCGTCACAAATGGTCGGATGTCCCAGCCGGGCCATAATCGGATAGCTCCGCAGATCAACCACAAGATTTTGGTAACCGAAGGACGTTCCGCGGTCGGTCAGCCAGATTTCCGGAGCCTTTGCTCGGAGCTTCGTTGGCACCCCCGCTGTTTTGTCGGCAAGTGCAGTCGCCGATTCCAGCTTGTTTACCACGAACTCCATTTCGAAGGGCGAGAGGAATTGCCCTTTCTTCACATTCACCACCCGTCCGGTCTGCGCCGCCGCCACCAGAAGATCGGTTTGGCGGCAAAGAAAGGCGGGGATTTGCAGCACCTCGCAGACGTCAGCAACGATGTCTGCCTGCTCTGGCAAATGGATATCCGTCAGACAGGGGAATCCATGATCGGCCCGGATCCGGCGAAAAATAGCCAAACCTTCCTGAATTCCCGGTCCACGATCGCTTTCAAGAGAGGTTCGGTTGGCCTTGTCGAACGAGCCTTTGAACACGATGTTCAGCTCCGGGTAAACATCCCGCAATCGCGCCAATTCATGAGCCACGGTCTGCGCGTTTTCCAAGGATTCGAGGGAGCACGGGCCTGCAATGAGAAGGAGTTGGTCCGGATTGAAAAGCATGTCGTTCAGACTGAAGCGCAGGCGCGGAGGAATAAATGCAAATCGGCGGATTCTTCATGGTTCCATCCGTGGCAAACCTCAAAACACCCGCCCACACACTTGCCGCCTCCGCCTCGGCCATTTGCACGCTGGACAATTCTCCCGGTCCCCGGGGGTTTTCACGGTGACAAAGAGAAAAATGTGTGGCTTTCTGCCCCTTATGGATCAGCGCAAACCCAATTGGCTGCGCGCCAAGCTTCCGACCAGCCCGGAATACAAGAATGTGCGCAACATCGTTGATGGCAGCGAGTTGCACACCGTTTGCCAGAGCGCACATTGCCCGAACATGGGAGAATGTTGGTCGCGCCGCACCGCGACGGTGATGATTCTGGGCAATACCTGCACCCGGAGTTGTACCTTCTGTGCAATCCACACCGGCCGACCCACTGAACTGGATTTGGGTGAACCCGCCCGGGTCGCCGCCGGCATCAAGAAAATGAACCTCCGGCACGCAGTGGTCACTTCCGTCGCCCGGGATGACCTCAAAGACGGAGGTGCCAGCGTCTGGGCGGCAACGATTCGAGCCATTCGTTACAAGAATCCCGAGACGGCAATCGAAGTGCTCATCCCCGACTTTCGCGGCAATTTGGACCAGCTGGATGTCGTTCTCGATGCGAAGCCCGACATCCTCAACCACAATTTGGAAACCGTCTATCGACTGCAACGGCCCGTGCGTAAAACAGCCTCGTGGGAAATCACCACCAAGGTGCTGACCCATGCAAAGAGTCGTGGATTCACCACCAAGACCGGGCTCATGCTCGGCATCGGCGAGGAGCAACATGAGATCGAGCACGCACTCCACCACATCCGGGCGATCGGCGTGGATATCGTCACCATCGGCCAATACCTCGCACCCTCGGCCGAACATCGAAAAATGCATCGCTGGGTGACGCCGGAAGAATTCGCGCACTGGAAGGATTTCGGCCTTGAGTTGGGAATCCCTGTGATCGAATCCGGTCCGCTCGTCCGCTCCAGCTATCATGCGGACGAACAGAGTGACCGCTTTAGCCGCCCAGTCTCCCGGCCGGCAACGGCAACCGCCTAAGAAGAAGGCCCTAGTTCTGGCCCACGCATTGTTCTTTCCTTCACCGCGGTCCCCCGGCACGTTGTCAGCTTTGCCTTCGTGATGACTTGGGAAATAGCATTCATGCTCCTGCTGCTTGTGGTGATGCTCGCAGCCTTCGTGTGGGAAAAGTTGCCCACCGAACTGACCGCCATGACGGCGTTCTCCCTGCTGCTGGTTCTGGGCCTGCTGACACCCGAAGACGCCATCGCGGTGTTTGCGAATGCCGGTCCTATTGCCGTGGGGGCAATGTTCATTCTCAGTGCGGCATTGGAGAAATGCGGGGCGATCGAAATCGTGGGTTCAGCCCTGACACGTCTCCCCAAGCTGAGTCTGATCGCGATTCTGCCCATCCTCATCCTCACGGTCGGGATCATTTCTGCGTTCATCAACAACACGCCGGTGGTAATCGTATTTCTCCCGATTGTGATGACGCTGGCCCACAAGATGAACGTGCCGGCGTCGAAACTGCTCATTCCCCTGTCCTACGCCTCGATCTTCGGCGGCACCTGCACCCTCGTGGGCACAAGCACGAATATCATTGTCAGCTCAATGGCCTCTGACGCGGGCCTCCCGCCTTTCAGCATGTTTGAGATCGCCGCCGTGGGTGTGCCCTTGATGCTGGGTGGGACGCTCTACCTTACATTTCTCGGCCCTAAGCTCCTCCCTGTCCGCGAAACCATTTCCGCCATCCTTTCAGCAGAGGAACGTCGGGAATACCTGGTTGAAGCCTTTATCAAACCCGATTCTCCGCTGGCCCACAAACCGCTTTCAGAGACGAGCTTGGGCAAGCTGCGCAACCTCCGGGTGCTCGAGTTGCTCCGGCACGGAGTTCGCCTCGCCATCGCGCACGATGACCCCGTCCTCGAACCCGGGGACCGTCTCCTGCTCTCCATGTCGCCGCGTGCGATGTCCCGGGCGCAGAATTCCGAAGGCCTCGATCTCGTGGATACCGTCGGCGAAGGTCTGGAGCAAATCAGTTTGTCCGAGGGCGTGATTGTCGAGGGTGTGGTGGGTCCGGATTCGGACCTGATCGGCAAGACCTTGGGACGTATCAACTTCCGGCAGCGTTACCGGTTGGTGCCGATGGCCGTCCATCGCAAAGGTAAAAATCTTCGCCGGGATTTCGATCGGGTGGAGTTGGCCTATGGAGATACCCTTTTGCTTCTGGGGACCACCGAGGCGATTGAGCAACTGCGCGGGAACGAAGACATCCTGATCCTCGACAAACCGCCGGTCGTGCTGGCCGCGCGAAAAAAGAAACTTCCCTTGATCATTGCGACGATTGCAGGTGTGGTCGCTGCCGCAACGCTCGGGCTGATGCCCATTGCTCCCGCTGCCATCGTGGGCTGTGTGATTCTCCTCCTCGCGAAGTGCCTGACTCCGCGCGAAGCCTATGAATCGATCAATTGGCCCATTCTCTTTCTGATTTTCGCCATGCTCGGAGTGGGCGCAGCCATGCAGAGCACCGGCACCTCAGTCTGGCTGGCGGAACAAATGGTTTCCGGCGTTGCCTCGGTGGTGGCTGAACCATGGCGCCCGATCATCACGCTCGCGGCGGTTTTCCTGCTAACGACTACTTTAACCGAAATCCTGTCCAACAATGCGGCCGCCGTGGTCGTTGCCTCAATTGTCTTTGGGTTGGCCCAATCCCTTGGGGTGGATGCGCGCCCATTTCTGATCGCCGTGGCCGTAGCGGCTTCGGCCAGTTTTTCCACTCCAATCGGCTATCAGACCAACACCTATGTCTATGGCGTGGGCGGTTATCGCTTTTCAGACTTTGCCAAAGTAGGCATTCCGCTGAACATACTCGCATTTATCATCTCGATGATTGTGATCCCTTTGATCTGGAAGTTCTGATATCACACCCCGGGTACGAAAAAAAGGTCCGGGCACCTGACGGACCCGGACCTGATGAGCACTTGCAAGCGGCTCGGAGGGAAGACCTCAATAATTTAACCCTACTCCAAAAGCGTAGCCCCAGCGACCGTGGTCCCAAGCGTCGTTGACGTCATCGACCTTGTCGAAGGTGTAGGAATAGTCAGCGCGACCGAAGACAAAGGCATTGCCCTGCAGGTAGTATTTCAGGCCCACCTGTCCGCCCATGGCAAAATCGTCTCCCACATCATTGCCTCCATAACGCAGGCCGAGGTTGACCCCGGCAAACGGGCGCAACGGCCCGTCAAGGAAATGGTAATCAGCGGCAGCCAAGGTGGCACCGCTCCACGACCGACTATCGCCCAGATTGCTCAAGGCCTGTCGAACCGAAAAGAGCAAACGATCGCTCGTATACCAGCCCCACGAGCCTTCAAGGGACAAACTGCCGTTGTCAAAATCACGGTCGCTCTCGCCGCTACCGCTAAAGGTGATTTCGTGCGAACCGGCCCGAGGGAGGTCGCCGGTTCCGGCCGAAGCCGGGAAGCGTGATTGCTGCGCGGTCGCCAGCGAGGCGAGCACGAGCGAAGCTGAGAGCGTCAAAGCGGTTTTCTTCAGAATATTCATGGGATTAATTTAATGGTGAGCTACTTGGTCGATGCCCGCGATCAGCGCGGATGCATTCTATTGGTTCCTAACGCAAAAGCGCGGCCAATCCGGCAAAACAACGAGCCACTATAAGCCCTAAGGATCTAGCTTTCAAATCGTTGTACATCTATTTGCGCCGAGCAGAGAAGTGATCGGAGCAACAAAACCCGCTGCCATTCAGTCCGGAACTTGGAGAATTGCACGAAGGGGCCGAGCGGCATCTGACGAATTGCATGGATCGCCCCCCACCTGAATCGAGCGCCTGAACCTCACGAGGCGCTCACAACGGCTCCACATTTCCGATCGACACCTGATGATCGCCTGTTCACCTTCAGGCATGCTCGCTGTCGTCAGGTCTGGGGCTTTACAAGGGATCGACGCTGTCCCCGTCGATGTGGAGTGTAACACCGGTTTATCCGGAGAGGCAAAACCGGTTCTTGTCGGGCTGCCTACCACCGCGGTCAAGGAGTCTTGGGACCGCGTGTATTCCGCCCTAAGCAACTCCGGCTTCAAGGTTCCTTTTGGTCGCTGCACCATCAATCTTGCCCCCGGCACGCTGCGCAAGGAGGGACCGCTTTACGACCTGCCGATTGCCTTGGGAATGGTTGCCGCTGAAGGGAAACACCTGAAGGATGCACCGTTTGATGCGTTTCTGATTGCCGGGGAACTCAGCTTGAGCGGCGAAACGCGTCCGGTAAAGGGCGGCCTCGCATTAGCAACCTTGGCCAAGCAGGAGGGACGGACCGCCCTGCTCCTGCCGCCGGCAACTGCAGCAGAAGCAGCATTGGTCGAAGGAATCGAAGCCTATCCCGTAACCTCACTCGGGCAGGCGGTCGCCTTTATGGAAGGGCGGCTCTGCCTCGAGCCTGCCCGCCCGATCACAGACGAAGCCGCAGCGCGGATTGATGAGGATCCCGGTCTGGATTTTGCCGAGGTCAAAGGGCAGCACGCCTTGCGGCGCGCGGTTGAAGTAGCCGTAGCGGGAGGCCACAACATCCTCATGCTTGGCCCCCCCGGCTCCGGGAAATCCATGATCGCAAAACGTCTTCCATCAATCATGCCAAAGCTACGGGTGCCCGAATATCTGGAAGTTCTCCGCATCTATTCCGCGACTGGCATGACCATCAGTGAAAAAGGACTAGCCCAGCGCCGGCCGTTTCGCGCCCCCCACCATACCATTTCCGATGTTGGATTAATCGGAGGCGGCAGCATTCCGGGGCCAGGAGAAATCAGCCTCGCGCACCATGGCGTTCTCTTTCTCGACGAACTACCGGAATTCAAACGCAGCGTGCTTGAGGTGCTTCGCCAACCGCTGGAAGACGGGCAAGTGACTATTTCCCGAAGTGCGGGGAAGGTGACTCTTCCGGCCCGCTTCATGCTCGTCGCGGCGATGAACCCGACGCCCGATGGTTATACCACAGCGCAGTCGCAGGTATCGCGCGCTCAGATTCAGCGGTATCGCAACCGTGTGAGCGGTCCTTTGCTCGATCGGATCGATCTTCATGTGGAAGCACCGGCTCTCTCGATCGATGAACTTCGGACGGCTAAGCTGGGAGAACCTTCCACCGTCATCCAATCCCGGGTTCAGGCTGCACGCGATCGACAGGAAGCCCGTTTTCATGGGACTTGGTTGGGCAGCAACGCGCACATGGGACCGCGCGAGATCCGCCGCTACTGCGTCATCGATCGGCAGCAGGGAGACCTGCTTCAACATGCGATGGAGGAGCTCAAGCTGAGCGCCCGGGCCTACGATCGGATTCTGAAAGTTGCCCGCACCATTGCCGACCTTGCGGCAGAAGAGCGCATCCTGACTCAGCACCTTCTCGAAGCGATCCAGTATCGCAGCCTTGACCGCGACTCTGTCTGAGCGCGGAGCCTACCCCTGTGACCGCATGTAAAAACGGCGACGGGATTCTTCATAAGATCCCATTGCATCCGCGCGGGCGCGATCCATGGAATCTGCGGGCACGGTGGCCTTTGGCTGGACCCTCCACTCCGGGCGACGCTTGATCGGCCCATCCCATGGATAACGTCCAAATGGATAGGTGTCGTAGCGACTGGAATAGCGGCGGGTCCTGATTTGTTCCTCGGTTCGGGTCAGACGCTCCTCCAGTTCCGCCAAGCGTGCTTCGTTAGCCTGTTCTGCTTCGCGGGCGCGCCGCACCATCTCCATTTCAGCTTGAGCCGCAGTGATTTTGGCTTGCACGGAAATCATCGGATACCGAGCGGCGAATTGCTGCCAGAATCGAAGCTTTTCCGCTGGCGGGCGCTGTTGGAAAGCCTCCTCGGCGTGCAGCCCATTGAGAAGTTCGCGGCCTTCGGCCTCCCGCCGTGCCAAGCGTAGATCCCTCGCCGCCTGGCGCTCGGCAAGGGTTGCCTCTTCCATTAGCGCGTGCGCGATGACTTTTCCGCGGCTCAACTTCACCTCACCCTGCGGATAAACCAAGGTAGTCTGGTCGCCGAGAGTCAGCTCTCCCGAGGGGGCTCCCAGCTCCGCAATCACCTCCTCGCGCGATTGATCCAGCGCCACGGCATGTGCCACCGCAGGAGCGACCAGTAGGCTCACCCATAGCCATGCCTTCCACCAATAATTCATGAGCAAAAGATTATGAGCAAAACCGGGCGGAGGCAAGTATGGCGGTCGTCTCCTGCCCTCGGGCAGTTCTTGCCTGTAAACCCTCCCTAATTTCCAACAGAAAAACACCCCAAACGCCTCGACTTTTGACGGAAGTACTTGATGATGACGGAGTGCGCCGGCCCTGAATCCCCCCCTCGCTGCAGTCTATTCCGCCCTTTCCACGAAACCCTTCCCGTTAACTCGAAAATGCTCCCTCTGTCTGCGTTCGACGTTCTTTTGATTGAGGACGATCCAATCCTCAAAGATCAGTTAATCAGTGTGGCAAGCGCACAGGGATTCACTACACGGTGGGCAGCGTCGCTGCGTGAAGGATTAGCCAAAGCGCATGAACACCTTCCGGGAGTGATTGTTTGTGACGTCCGTCTACCCGATGGCGATGGACGTGATTTCCTCACGACAGTCCGGGCGGACCCGATTTTGAAGACGGTCCAGTTTGTCCTGATGACTGGCTATCATCACGACACGCCGCAGCGGCAGGGCATGAATCTGGGAGCCGATGATTATTTGGCGAAGCCTTTTACCGCGGTCGATTACCTCTCTTGCATCCAATCGCGCCTCAAGCGGGCTGCATTTTGGCAAAGCGCGCTTGAACAGAAGGCGGTGAACTACCTCCGCGGGATGGCATCGCTCACCCTGCCGCACGAATTTTTCACGCCGCTGGCCGGCATCATCGGCTTTTCCGAATTGCTGCTGGATGAAATAAACCAAGGCGGAAACGAAACTTTCCGGGAACCATTGGAGCACATCCAAGCATCGGCTGAGCGCCTTCAGCGGACGCTGCAAAACTACATCTTCATCCTCCAGATCCTTGAGCAGGATGAATCGGAAGGTCACCGCGAAGCCTGTTCCGCTGTGAGCGATCTTTGTACTGACCTCGGGCGGGCCACCCGGATCGCCGCCGATCGCCATGCACGTACAGACGATCTTTTGCTGACATGCACGATCAAAGACAAGACTCGAGCCGTTCCTGTGTTTGGAAGCGAATTGATCAAGATCGCCGACGAGCTGATCGACAATGCGTTCAAGTTCTCAATCAACGGACAGCCGGTCGAGGTTCGGCTGGCAGAGATCAATGAAACGCTCTGCCTGACAGTTCGCGACCGCGGGCGGGGCCTGTCCGCCGCTCAGATCGCAGAAATTGGGGCCTTTCGGCAATTCAATCGAACGCGTTTTGAACAACAAGGACTGGGCCTCGGATTGACCATCGCCCAGCACCTTATCGCATGCAGTGCCGGGCGGTTCGCCATCGAAAGCACTCCGCAGGACGGCACCCAAGTGACCGTTCAGTGGCCAACTTTCGCATCAAAAGGCAAATAATTAGCCTCCCCTATCGGGAAGCCGTCAGCACGTTAGAAACCGTGCGGATAAGGGTGTCGCGTCTGTATGGTTTTTTCATGACTCCTTGAACCGTTTGGTCCGGAAGCACGTCTGCTTCGAGCCAATCCTTGGCTCCACTCGTCAGAATCACCTTTATGTTGGGATTTATTTTTCGGAGCACCCGCAGGGTACTCGCGCCATCCATCACGGGCATGGTCATGTCGATAATGACCAAGGCAATCTCCCGCTGTTTTTGCGCAAAGAGTGCCGTCGCGCTGGCACCATCTTCCGCACCGATTGTCCGGTAGCCATGGCGCTCCAACATGGCACCGACAGTTTGCCGAATAGCCTCCTCGTCATCCGCGATCAAAATGAGTTCACCATTTCCGAACGGTACTTCTTCTATTTCCGGAGCATCCGCACTGATCGACTCCGAGGGATCTGCGGGAAAATAGACGTGGAATGTCGTGCCTTGACGGAGGCGCGATTGGACATCGATGAACCCTCCGTGGCTCCGAACAATTCCCAGCACCGTGGAGAGCCCCAATCCGGTTCCCTTTCCCCGTTCCTTGGTTGTGAAAAACGGCTCGAACATGCGCTCCAGCACTTCCTGAGAGATGCCGGTTCCCGTATCCGTAACCGAGATCAACACATACGGTCCGGACTTGGCACCGGGATGCGCGGATACTTCGAGCTCATCGAGAACGATGTTCCGGGCCTTGACCGTGAGCATCCCTTCCCGCGACATTGCATCGCGGGCATTAACACACAGATTGAGCAGCACCTGATCAATTTGGGTGGCGTCCCCGTAGACCGTCCAGAGATCCATGTCCAAGTCGGTCCGCACCTCGATGTTTTTGGGAAAGGTGTCCTGAACTACGTGAACGAGCTCACGGACCACCTGAAAAATCGGCAAAGGCATGCGTTCTTCTTCATCACTTCCCTGAGCAAAGGTGAGAAGCTGTTTTACCAGTTTCGCGCCTCGTCGGGCGCTATGGTGAATGATCGAGAGATGCTCGGAGGATTTGAGGTCTGCCTTCATCAGCAGGAGGTCGCTCGCCATCATAATGGGGGAAAGTACATTGTTGAGGTCATGAGCAACTCCTCCGGCCAACGCTCCCACACTTTCCATCCGCTGGCTGCGCAACATCTGGTTTTCCATCTGCTTTCGAGCGGAAATATCGCGTAAAACGATCACTCCACCGCGGACATTGCCGTAGGTATCAACAATGGGATTTGCCGTAACGCTGACAAAAACGCCCTGCCCCGGACCTTGCTTTAGCCACAATTCAATGGGCGGGCGGGCTTCGGGATGAAGCGCACGGGTAGTCGGCAGCTCGTCTTTCGGGCACGGTGTCAGGCGATCGGGGAAAAAGACGGCGCACCGATCGGGCCATCTTTCCGGCAGCGATTCGTCGTCCTTCAAGCCGAACAGTTTGCGGGCCGACGGATTTACCATAATCCACTTTCCTTCCGCGTCGGAGACCACCAGTGCGTCTCCCATACTTTGAACAACGGACTGCAAGATCTCGGTTTGCTCCTGCAGCGCGGCCTCAGCTCGCGAGCGTTCGGCAACTTCGGCCTCCAGTTTTGCCGTTCGTTCGCGCACCTTTGCCTCCAAGCTCTCAGCCAGTATGCGCAATTCCCGTTGCACCTTGACCAGTTCACAATTCCGTTGAACCGCCGTTTCATAGGTGGTCAGCAGCAGGTTGAGAATCTGCAGGCGATCCGAATTGATGACAAACCGCTGGCCGGAGAACGTAATTTCGACCGCCACGTCAACAACCTCGTGCTCACGCAGCCGGCGATTGGTGAGCATATGGGAAACACGCGTTAGCAGATAAGCTTCATCGTATGGCTTGACGATAAAGTTGTCCGCGCCGCACTCCAGCCCCCGGATGACATCCACCGGATCCGACAGGCTGGTGACCAGGATGAATGCCGTCTTCTGGAACCGCGGATCTGCTTTCAATTTGCAGCACAATTCATAGCCCGTCATTTCGGGCATCACAATGTCGCTGATGACGATGTCGGGCGGGTTTCTCTCCGCTGCTTCCAAGGCTTGGCGACCGTTGGCTGCTGCTTCGACCGTACATCCGAGCTTGATGAGGATACTGCACATTTGCTCGCGTTGCGTGGCACTATCTTCAGCGACGAGAATACGGGTCTTTTTCGATACGGCGGAAAACATGGAATCAGTTGAAGTTACTTTGTCGGATAGTTGAGAAATCATGGCATCATCCTCCCGTGGAGTGTAATCAAATCGGCAATACGTAAGGGATCTCCTGACCAGAGGTGCGCACCCAGCTTAGCCGCTGCACCGGGCATTCCGGAAACAACGCAACTCTCTGCGCTTTGAATGGCGGTGAGAGCTCCCTGCGCACGCAGACCAGCAAGTTCGCGAGCGCCGTCTGACCCCATGCCTGTGAGCAGCGCTGCGAATGCCTCATTTCCATAGCTCTGCCCGACTGAGGCAAAAAGGCGGCCGATTGAGGGGCGAACTCCTGAATCCGGCACATCATCGAGCAGCTGGACTGAGCCTCTCTGAACCGTGAGATGGCGTCGGTCCGGAGCCACATAAGCATAGCCTGCCAGCAGTGGTTCTCCATCCACAGCGATCCGGACAGGAAACTTTGCAGCCTTTTCCAACCACTCAACAAATCCCTCAATAAATCCTTCGGCCATGTGCTGAACAATGACTACCGGCACCGCCACACGTCGGGAGATCCGGGATAAAATGGTGGCAAGCACCACCGGCCCACCGGTGGATGCGCCCAAAGCCACAATCTCGACCCGGCGAGCTCGGGAGGGCGGAACGGGTCGAAGTGCCGGTGTCGCGCTAGGCACCAAGGCCCATCGGCGCACAACGCGCACTTCAGCCATGGTCCGGACAGTGCGGATGAAACGTTTGGCCTCAGTGAGGTGCTCCTGATGACCGACGCCTCTCGGGCGAGGAAAAAATGCCACCGCACCGGCCTCAATTGCCTGAAATGTCGCGGTTACTTCGTCCGTATCGGTCTGTCCACTCACCACGATGATGGGCAGAGGCGTCTCCCGCATGATTCGGCGAATGGCCTCCAGTCCGCCGATGCCCGGCATGCGGATATCCATGGTGGCCACATCCGGTTTAAACTGGGCGACCTTGACGACTGCTTCCTCTCCACTCGTAGCGACTCCCACCACCACCATGTCGGGTTCCGCCTCGAGCAGCGCCGTGAGAAATGTCCGGACCACGGCAGAGTCATCAACCACGAGAACCCGGAGCATACGTTTTTGAACCATTGCCGGTATCATCACAGAAGTCGTCTGATGGTGGCTAATAGGTCGCTTTGCCCGGAATTTCCTTTGACGAAAAACGCACTGGCTCCGGCCTTCATGCCTCCTTTGCGGTGTTCGGGGGCATCAAGGGAAGTAATGAGAACGACCGGCATGGAGTGCAAATGGGTCAGGCCGCGGATGCGCTCTGTCAGCTTGATTCCATTGAGACGCGGCATATCGATGTCAGAAACCACCAGTTGAAAGGACTCTCGTTGAAGCTTGTGCCAGGCATCCACTCCATCGACGGCTATTTCCACCCGATAACCCGCGGATTCGAGGATGCTTCTGAGCCAGGCGCGGGAAGTCTCTGAATCTTCGACCAGCAGAATGGAAGCGCGTTCGCCCTCTGAAGTTCTGCTTTTTGGAGGGCTTGGCTCGCCCTTAGGGTTCTGCGACATCGCCCCATCCATCAATGCTCCGACATTGAGAATCGGGGCCACCACCCCTGTTCCCAAAACGGTCGCCCCAGTCACCATTGAAAGCTTTAAAAAGGGGGCGCCAATCGGCTCCACGAGGAGTTCGTACTCCCGCTCGACCGCATCCACCTGCAAAAATAGCCGCCGTCCATTTTGGTGAATGATCAAGCCCGGAAAACGTGCTGGGGGAACGCGCTCCTCATGTCGCGAGCCAATGCCCAGCATATCTCCAAGCCGGACCAAGTTAAGGGATTCATCCCCCATCTTCACTGCCCTGCCTGATCCATTTCGAAAACCCTCTTTTGCCGGCAGGCTAACGGCCTGTTGTACATCGGCAGTGGGAACAACAAATCGGGCACCACCCACGCGCACGATGATACCCCGCACAGTAGCGACGGACAATGGCAGCGTTAAAAGAAGCCGCAGGCCGCGGCCGGCTCGATTTTCGATCCTAGCCGAACCGCCCAGTTTTTCCGCTTTCTCACGAACAATTGCCAAACCCAGTCCACGGCCCGAGATCCCGGAAACGATCGAACGGGTTGTTACTGAGGAATGAAAGACCTGGTCGACCAAAGCGTCTTCGTCCACAGGCAGAGGGGTTGTTGAGGGCTCCTTTGATTCAACCATCTCCCTCAAGCGGGAAATATCGATCCCACGACCATCGTCCTCAATGCATAGTTCCACCCGGTCGCCGGGTATGTGCCGCACCGCGAGTTGCACGTGTCCGCAGCGTGATTTGCCGGCTGCATCCCGCTCCGCCGGAGCTTCCAGCCCGTGATCGAGGGCATTGCGGATCATGTGAAAAACGGGATCCCGGAGCTCATTGATGACATAGCGATCCATCTGAATCTCGCCGCCCGTTATTGTAAAATGCGCTTCTTTCCCCAGCTCCTGCGCGAGATCACGCACCAACCGGGTGAGCCCCTCCGCCAGTGCCTCGCAGGGCATCATCGTCACTTCCCGGGAATCCTCCAGCAACCGGTCCAGCTTTGAGGACAACGCATTCCGGTGACGCCTGACATCGCGGTAAATCCGCCGAATCTGCCCCTCGACAGTGTCCAAAAATGCCAAATCCCGCTTAGGCTGTTTTCGCCAATGGCTCAAAGCTGCGCCCAAGGATTTCAATGCTGCCGTTTGCTCGACGGCCGAAAGCTTCTGCGAAAACAGGTCTTCCGCCTGCCGCCGAATCGCTTCGAGTTTGGCAGTCGAAATCCGCACGGTTTCTGCCATTCCGCCTCTGGACGCGGGGGCTGGTTTTTCATGGGAAGCGGTGGAGAGGGTGGAACCGCCCACAGAACTTGCACGCGGCAAGAAATGATCTTTGCCCAACGATCTTTGGCCGGTTGGCTCTGCGTTGGACCGTTCACGGATGCCAGCCAAAGCGTGGATTACCGCATGAAACCGGTCGGGGTTGGCCTCATTTTTGGCGGCGACATCGCCGAGTAAGCCTTCCAACTCACCCATTGCGGCGAACAGCACGTCAAAGGTTTCGGACGAAGGGATAAACACCTGCTTCTTTAAATCGGAAAACACACTCTCAAGCGCCCCGCACAGCTCCTCAATCTCGAGGTGATTGACCACCCGGGCTGCGCCTTTGAGGCTGTGGGCGGCCCTGAATGCAGCTTCCAAAGCGCTTCCACCTGTTTCTCCCGAGGTGTTTTTCTCCAATCGCAAGATGTAACTGGAAAGCGCACCAACGTGTTCACGCGCCTCCTCTTGAAAGATCTCGAGGAGCCTTTTTCTCAGTGCCTGGTCCCGCTCGTCCATCCCGGCTCTCAGGTGCGGTAGGTTTGAAGGATGTCTTTGAGCTTGAGACCCAGCTCATGAAGGTTGCGGGCAGCAATTTCTGTCTGCTTCGCGCCACTGACATTTTGCGTACTTGCTTGTTTGATACTTTGCATAGCTGCAGAAATCTGGTCGATACCTACCGCCTGCTGATGACTGGATGCCGCGATCTGAAAGGCCGCATCCGCGCCATCTTCAATAATCTCAGCCAAGAGCCGGATCGATTCACCAGCCTCTCCGGATTGATGAATCCCCGCCTCAACCGTATTGCTGCCCTGTTCCGTCGCCAGGACCACACTGCTGATGGCTTGTTGCGTTTCGCTGAGAATCGCGCGGACTTGGGTGGTCGCTTCCTTGGATTGCTCCGCCAGCGATCGGACTTCCTGAGCAACGACTCCGAATCCCTTGCCATGTTCGCCCGCCCGGGCCGCTTCGATGGCCGCATTTACAGCCAGCAAATTGGATTGTTCCGCCAGTTCGGCTACGGTCGCTACGATATCCCCGATCGCCTGACTCTGCTCGCTCAGATGAACGACCGTTTCCGCCACCGATTCGACCTGATCCCGGATCCGCTCCATCGACGCGAGCGCCTCAGCCACAGCCCGAGAGCCGTCGCGAGCAACCTTGACGGCATTTTGGGCAGCGTCGGAGACCGCACGTGATTTGTCGCTTGAAAGCTGAGCCGTCTGCTTGACCTCTTCCACCGTGGTTGTGGTTTGGGCGATCGATGCCGCCGTCTCTCCAGCGCTCGCGGCCATCTGTGTCGTCGCGGCCAAAATCTCACTCGCGGACGAGGCCAAGGTATTGCTCGCTTCCTGCAATTCTTCGGTGGTATGCCGCAGGCTCTCCCGCATGGTCGCAAAAGCGTTCCCGAGAACATCTTTTTCCGAGGTCGGTCGCACCTCTGTCACCAGATCACCTTCCGCGATGTGGGTCGCCGCGTGGGACATGGCATCCAGCCAGCGCTTCATTGATGCGAAGCTCCGGATCAATGCACCGATCTCGTCCCGGCGATCACTCTTTGGAATGGAGGCGGAAAGGTCTCCCCGGGAAATGAGTTCGGCTGTTTGCGTGATGTCTGCCAACGGTCCTGCCACGTGTTTTCCAAGGCGAACCGCCCCTACCGCAATCGTTGCCATGGTCAGGAGAATTCCCACCAAGAGGATCATTTTTGTGCGGGTGGCCTGCTGCCTCGCCTCATGCTCAAGCGCACCCAAGGTCGCTAAAGCATCGGCTTCAATCTCAGCGGCAATACGACGGAGATTATCCATCAACTCCCTGCCCTCGTTACCCGCAACAAATACTTCCACCGCCGCCAGTCCCCCTGTTTGCCGGGCCTCGATTGTCTCGGCAGTAACCAAGAGCTTTTCGTCGATCAACGGCCGCAATGCCTGAATCCGGCCTCGCTGAAGTGGATCCTCGAAAGAAGTAAAGAGTTGATCGAGCAGTCCATGAACCGCCGCTGAAACATCGACGGGAGACGTCAAATGACGGGTGTCGCCGGTAATCGCATATCCGCGGGAACGACTCTCCAATTCGGCAACCGACTCAAGCAGATCCTTGAGGATCCAAAGTCCGCCATGCACTTGGTCGACCCGCTGCGATGATTCGACCAAGCGCGAAATACTGACAAAGGAGAGCGAACCGAGCATCACCAGAATGATCACGGCAGCCCCGAAACCGCTGCCGATTTTTGTACCTATAGACCACTTCATTTCAAATATCCTGTTCGAAAAAAGATGCCCACGCTCCTGCCAGCAGTTGCCGCCCGTTCAACACGGTGACTGGACCGGGAAGCACACCGCGAATCAACTCCCGTTGGACGGCAGGAGCCCCTTGAAGCGGAAGCCGCAGACGATCCTCGGAAAAAGAGTCCATCCCCGCCAGTGCATCTGCGAGGATGCCAAACTGGACCGCACCCTGTCGCAGAATCACCACTACGGATGGAGCGTTCAGGGTTACTGGCAAATCAAACACCCGCCGCAAATCCACCACAACGATGATTTCTCCACGCAAAGGAACCAGACCATCCACAAATGCCGGTGCTCCCGGAAGAGGCGCGCGGACAGCTCCGCTGATGACTTCCCGGACAAACTGGCTTTCGAGGCCATAGCGTTGCCCTGAAAGTTCAAAGACTACCAACGCCCCCCGATTGCCTCGCGATACGGGGAGCATCAGGGGAACCGCCGCGCGCCGGGCACGTTGAGCCAGAATAAAATCCCGACGTTCTTTGCTCATCGTTACTCCCCCTTCCGTCGAAAGCTGGGCAGCTTTCAGACGCCGGCGCAGCAATTCCCAATCAATGGGTTTTGGCACATCCCAGCGATTCTTACGGCGTGACGGCGATAGCAACGCGTTCATCAGGACAGAGAAGACAGCGGTGAACTATAAATCGGAATCGAATGCTCAGCCCTTTGACCAAGCAGCAGACAAGGCGTTTCATTATCCTTCCCCACCGGAAAAAGTTCAAGCGGTTGGGTAAAACAACTGGCTGCTGAATGCGATCCCGCGCGGGGCCATGCCTGTTGTTTCGGGACAATCTGTCTGGCAGAAACAGGTGAGGTGCGATGAAGTCCCCGCTCTTTCCTGCCTTTCCGGGTTCGATGGTCAGCTGACTGAAGGGCGGTGCGGAGATGATACAGTGCCGCCCCGGCAGCATCCTGACGCAGCACCGGATCGCAAAATCGGAAAGGTTCGGGAAATGCGTGGAGACCTTCCGCGGTCATCCGGGCCATCGGCTGAGGCAGAGAAGGCTCCGACTGGTCGACGGGCAACAGGGAACGGCCTGCTTTCAACGACCCCGGATTCCGGGTTCTTTCCCCTTCTGGAGGCTTTTCCAGTCGATAGCATAATGCCCCATCCACCATTTCGAGGGAGAACCCCCGCAACAAATCAGGTGACGCTTCCGCCGGTGATACAATCAACCGGCCCCAAGGTGTCAGCGCCCTGCGAAAGCGCTGAACGACTTCTGCTGCGAGCCCGTGAGATAAATACATGAGCACGTTCCGGCACAAAATCAGGTCAATCTGGGCGGTTCCATTGAGTGCAGAGGGATAAACAGGATCCGCGAGATTCAAGGTGGCAAAACGTACCCGCTGACGAATCGCAGCATCCAGCCGCCACCGGTGATTGCGTGCAGCCTTGAAAAATCGCCACCGGCAGCTTCTTCCACTTCCCCGAAACGACCAATCCGCATAGGAGCCCTTTCGGGCCCGCGCCAACGCAAGTGCATTGATATCGGTCGCCAAGATATCCGCATTCCACCCTTCCGGGAGGGCCTCATCCAAAACCATCGCAAGAGAATAAGGTTCTTCTCCGGAACTGCATCCGGCGCACCATACCCGGATCTGTCGTTCCCCAATGCGCTCCTTGCGACCTGCCATTTCAGGAACAATCCGGTGGGCAAGTGCCTGAAACACCTCGGGATCGCGAAAGAAGTAGGTTTCACCTATGGTTAAATGGATGGACAGCAGTTCCGCATGAGAGGAGGTCCACTCTCCGCGGCAAAGACGCTCCAACCATGCCTGCGGCTTGGTCGAAGATTCGGCGGCAGCAATGACACCCCGTTTCAGGTCCGACTGCCGGCCGTCCGCAAAATGAAGCCCCAACCGCTCCTCTACCAGTTGGCTGATGCGGGGCAAATGCGCTTCCACCAAAAGAGGAAACAGCGATTCCTGACCCCCTGCGCTCATGTCACCACCACCTGATCCAGCTCTGTTTCTTTGAGCGAAAGGCAGCTTTCCAAATCGTTGATGTAAATGAAGCCGTCATGGATTACCCCTTGAACTTGAGACGCCCCGAGAGGCACACTTCCGGAAGGGGGCATCTCCTCGACTTCAATGACTTCAATTTGCTCAACCGCTTCGACGAGCAACGCCAGTGGCCGGTTATTCACCTCCACCAGCAGGAAACGGTCACTTAATTCCAACCCACGCGTTGGAAAACCAAACTGCTTCCGTAAATCGACAACCGGCCTGGCCGTCCCTCCCACATCAACCCAACCACAAAACCGTTCGGAAGCCTGGGACAGCGGTTGGATCGTCATAGCGGGAAGCACCCGCTCGACTTTCGACAAATCAATGGCGAAAGGATTGTTCCCCAATCGGAAAATCAGGATGGGTTTCTTCTCACTGCAGCCACCGATATTCATGGCCTCACCATCGCGTTATAAATTATGCTAATTGCCACAATCAGCATTCTGCATTCAGACAGTGCCCTAGCCAATGCTAAACTAACACGAAATGAGACTAATCATACCCAGCGCAAAAAGCGTCTGAATCGATCAAAAGGCACGCGCCCTAAATCCGCGCCCACCAATGCCATCCGGACGTTAACTTTTAATTTAAAAAATCTCGGCCATAGTTTCTGCTCAATTTCTCGCACGAGACTACAGGGTTTATTGATTAACCCTAAGCCCTTTACAATGCGCGCGTAAAGTTTCGCGAAACACATGAAAATCTTCGTTCACAATACCAAAACCCGAGGCCGTTTGATTCAACAGAGCCGCCAGAGAAGGCGACTCAGTCCCCCACTTGTGATTTTGGTAAAGGAGCGTTGATTTAAACCATGGATTCTCCTCCCCCAGCCCCTAAAGGTGCCTTGCCCGATTCCGCCGCTTGCGACCAGTGTGGCGCGCCCGCCACACTCAAGATCGGCCACCATTTCCTATGCGACGCCTGTTACGCAGCAGCGGGGTCCTGTTGCGCCGAAGGCAATGAACCGATTGAAGCAGACGGTCCCCGCAATCACTCCGATTGAACAAGGGACCGTCTCCAGCCGGCAACGCCCAAGCTACGAACTGATCCAGTCCTGAGTCGCCCAGAGATAATACCAGCGCTGGTCTCCAACCAGGCCGGAACAGTAAACCCAACCGTGGTTATAGCTGTAAACGTAGCGGTAGCCGCTGAGATCAATCCAGATCCAGCCGAGCTCATGACTCCAGGACCAGAAAGGTGATGCGTTTTCCTCCGCATAGATCCAGCCGACATCATTATTGAATATCCATGGGTGCTCGGGCATCCAGAACAGCCCGATCGGGTTCAGCCATTTCCATTGCTGGGTCACATAACCATCCGGCATCGTACACCACTCCGGATAAAACGTCAGGATTGTTTCCCCCATAAACGCATAATCCTCCACTGCGGAAAGCGCGCCCTGAGTGCCCTGCGGGAGAGAGGTCACAAAGGCTTCCATCTCCGAATCATAACGTGCGTAAACCAAGTAATCCGCCCCCTCTTGAAATAGTACCTTACAGGAGCCACCGTGATCATGAACCGTCAGCCGATCCGTCGGCGTTTCTCCCGCACGCTCGTCCCATTTCCAGGCAGAGTAGAGGACGAACTCGACGATACTGCATTCAGCTGAGTCATTCACGCTGAGAACGCGTCCATTAAAAATAAGATCAGCCGTTTCTACGCGTTCGCTCGGTTCCAGCGGCACCCAACTGCAAGCAGAAAGCCTCGGAGACGAGGCGGCTAACGACAAAAACAATATACCAAGTAATAGCTTCATAAAACCCCCGATTGTTGATCGTGTGCTCCCAAGGAGCTCCTGAAACTAAGTGGAATCCCACGAAAGGACAAGGGGCCTCAGCCGAAAAATATAAGGCCGAATGCAAAGCCACCCGGGGCGATTCGGATAACGTTTTTGAGATTAGAAAATTGAGCGGACGGAGGAAACTGCGGAACCCTCAGTTTTTCTTTTTCAAGGCGGCGCTGAACCAGTCATCCTGCAACGCCTTTGATGACGCACGCGGCGGCTTGCCCCCTCCACCGGACGGGCGCCGAGCGGGACGATTGTTTTGGGGTGCTCCAACGGAACGGCCTCCCTCCTGGCGACGCGGGTTGCCGAGTTCTGGATTCGAGCGCATGGAGAGGCCGATCCGCTTGCGATCGAGGTCGACCTCGACCACCGTCACCACCACCTGCTGGCCCGGCCGGACAACCTTGCCCGGATCGTCCACAAACTTGTCCGCGATCTGGCTGATGTGCACGAGGCCGTCCTGATGAACCCCGATATCCACAAAGGCTCCGAACGCGGTCACATTCGTCACAATCCCCGGCAACTTCTGCCCCGGCTGGAGGTCTTCCACTTTGTGCACATGCTCTGCGAACGAGAACATCTTGAATTCTGCCCGCGGGTCGCGGCCGGGCTTGATCAACTCATCACAAATATCGTGCAGGGTCAGTAATCCCACCTCGGCGCTAACGTAGCGCTGGAGATCGATTTTCCGGACCAAATCTGCATTCCCGACCAAGTCCGCCACCCCGCACCCCAGATCCGTCGCCATTTTTTTCACCAATGCATAACGCTCCGGGTGAACCGCACTTCGGTCGAGCGGATGAGCGCCGTCACTCACCCGGAGGAAACCCGCGGCTTGTTCAAAGGCTTTGGGTCCGAGGCGGGGCACATCCTTCAAAGCCGCACGCGACGTATAAGGACCATGGGTATTTCGATGAGTGACGATGTTCTCCGCCAAGCTCGGGCCCAGACCCGAAACGTAGGTAAGCAATTCTTTTGACGCCGTGTTCAGTTCGACTCCCACCGCATTGACACAGCTTTCCACGGTATCATCCAAGCTCTGCCTCAGTGCCTCCTGATCCACATCGTGCTGGTACTGACCCACGCCAATCGACTTAGGATCGATTTTCACCAACTCGGCCAAAGGGTCCATCAGGCGGCGACCAATTGAGACCGCACCGCGCACCGTAATGTCCTGATCGGGAAATTCAGTCCGGGCAGTCTCTGATGCGGAGTAGATCGAGGCACCGCTTTCGTTGACCATGACGATGGCAACGGAGCCCGGGAGGCCGAGCGAGCGGACAAATCCCTCGGTTTCGCGGCTGGCGGTTCCGTTGCCGATGGCGATGGCTTCGATCCGGTGTTCGACCACCCAAGAGTGAAGCAGATGACGTGCTTCCTCGTCGCGCCGTGCCCCCTGCCCGGGATAAACCACCTCGTGCTGCAACAGCTTCCCCTGCGCATCGAGCACGACTACTTTGCATCCAGTCCGAAAACCCGGATCGATCGCCAACACCCGCTTGCGTCCTAACGGAGACGCGAGCAGCAGCTCCCGGAGATTGGCCGCAAAAACCCGGATTGCTTCGGCATCGGCACGTTTCTTGGTTTCAAAACGCAGATCCGTTTCCAGAGAAGGTGAGATCAAACGTTTCCAAGCATCATGCGCCGCCTTGCGCACTTCACCCGCGGCCGCAGAGTTGTTGAGGACAAACCGCTGTTCCAGCACGGTGTGGGCGGTTTCTTCCGGAATATCGATCCGCAACAAAAGGATGCCTTCCTTTTCACCCCGACGCATGGCGAGCAACCGATGCGAAGGCACTTTTGCCACCGCTTCCTTCCAGTCGAAATAGTCTCTGAACTTGGCGGCTTCGGGCGTGTCCTTGAGACTGCTGAGCACGCGGGTTGCGATGATGCCTTGCGCCCAGAGCGCTTCCCGCAAGGTGCCGCGCACGGTGGCGTCGTCGCTCATGCGTTCGGCGAGGATGTCTCGTGCCCCGCTCAATGCCTCGGCCGCGTCTTCGATTGTTCCTGTCTTGCCTTCCACTTCGTAGGTGTGCCCGGAGTAAACCTCAGACTCGACCGTCGGGTCCGTAGCGGGATCCTGTGTCCAGAGAAGATCCGCAAGGGGTTGCAGACCTTTTTCGCGGGCCATCGTGGCGCGCGTTCGCCGCTTCGGCCGATAAGGCAGATAAAGATCCTCAAGGGCGGAAAGCGTTTCCGCGGATTCCACAGCTGCCCGCAGCTCATCGCTCAACAACGACCGTTCTTCCAGCGATTTCAGAATTGCCGCGCGCCGCGCATCCAGCGCCACCAGTTCTGCCAAACGGTCCCGAATCAGGGTAATTTCCACTTCATCGAGGTTGCCGGTGGCTTCTTTACGATAACGCGCGATGAAAGGAACCGTCGCCTTGTCCGCCAACAATGCGGCAGTGGAGCGAATGGAAGCGGCCGGCAATCCGGTGGCGGCAGTAAGCAAAGCAAGGTGACGTGGATCGATCGCGTGATTTTCCATAAAAGCAGACGATCGTAGAAGGCTGCCTACCTCCGCCAAGCCAGAACAACCATTCCGGACAATCGATCCCCTTCAGCCCCCGTCTCTTGATTTGGATCAAGGTCTACCTCGGACAATTCGGCTATGATGGTGCCATGCACCGATTAAAATTATTGAGCGTATTCTGCCTCTGGGGAGCCACCGCCCTGCCGGGACTTGCAGCTGAACGTTATGCGGTTAGCGGGATTGTGCGTGCCATGCTCTCGCCAACCGAACTGGTCATAGCGCACGAAGAAATCCCGGGATTCATGCCCGCAATGACCATGGCCTTTACATTGGACGAAGCATTGCCCTCGGGAACCGTTGAATTGGATGACCGAATCTCCGGCACGCTGATCGTGGAGGCCGGAGACATGCGGCTCACAGATATCCGCCGTCTGGGACAGGCGAAAGCGATCGTTTCCGGACCTGCACCGTCAAAGGCTGTCATTCTCGCTGAAGGTGACACCGTTCCATCCTTCGTTCTCGAAAACCAAAAAGGCGAAGCTGACAACGTGTTTGATGCGGGAACCTACACCATCGCGACATTCATTTTTACCCGCTGCCCGGTTCCCGATTTTTGTCCCTTGATGTCTTCTCGTTTCGCGAGCCTGCAAAACGCGATTCAGGAAGGAGCAATCCAATCACCCACCCGCCTGCTCAGTCTCACGCTCGACCCGGAATTTGATACACCCGATCGTCTGAAAGCATATGGAGAAGCCTATAAAGCCGACGACCGCGTCTGGACCTTGGCCCGCGCCTCGGTAAAGGAGACCGATCGGTTGGTCCGCGCCTTTCGTGTTTTTCGGGAGCGCGACGGGGCCCTGCTCGATCACACCCTCGCCACCGCCCTGATCGCGCCGGATGGAACCCTGATCAAGATCTGGCGTGGGAACGGATGGACACCGGATGAGGTAGTTGCGGCCGTCAACGCGGCCGAGTTTTCCGAACAGAAGTAAGCATTACGGACCCGAGTTCAGGATTTGCCAAACGCCCAAAAATGTTTCGTGGTGGGAGCATGATCACTCAAACGTCAGAACCTCGACTGCGGCACGACCCCGGCGCGACGCATTTCGAACTCCTGGCCGGGGCTGAAGTCGCCACCCTGCAATACCACCTCGAACGGGGGCGGATGGTAATCACCCATACCTTTGTTCCGCCGACTTTGCGCGGGGGCGGTGTCGCGGCTCAACTGGTTCGGGCAGCGCTGGCCGAAGCCCGTGAGCAGGGCTGGAAGGTCCGTTCAGAATGTTCCTACGTAACGGTCTTTCTCCAGCGCTACAGCGACGAGTTTGCCGATCTCACGGAATAGGCGCAGCGTTTTAAACCGATTCGCTGCCGGTTGCCTTCGTGATCCTTACCCGATAGATCTGCGGTCCCCGTTCGAGATAATCCCACTCCAGGGCACTGCCTCCGAGCCGCGCAAGCTGAAGCCGCAGGGGCACCGGATCATGATCATTGGTAAGGATGAAAAATGTACCAGGGCTCAACTGGTCCCACGCGGCGAAAACAATCAGGTGCCGCGCTTCGCACGGCATCGCCCGCAAATCCAGTTCGAGGGGTTGTCCAGACATGGTTACTTCGGCCGGCAGAGTGTTTCGGCTCGGCGGTAGAGGATGTGGTCTTCTTCGTAGATCTGTTCGTGCACGCGGCGCGTCGCATTCTGGAGTTCGGCCTCCACCCGGCGAACCGAGTTACACTCCGGCCACTGCCGCCGCGCGGATTCGACTAACTCCTGCAGCGCATCAAGCCCTTCTTCCACGGTGTTATGATCCTGCCGCATCCGGTGCAACGCGGAACGCATCGGCTCGTGGCCACCGCCGGGACAACCATTCGAAAGGCAGGGCAATAGTTCTGCCTCCTCCTGAAGATGCGTTTCCAGAAGGTCGCGAAGCGCAATGAAAGCGCTGCCTATCTGCCGAAAAATGACGCGCTGTGCTTGGTCACAGCCCAAAAGCAATCTTACCTGCTCCTGCAAATCCGCCAATGCCGCCCGCGTCTCCGCATGATGCGTGGTGGCCAGATGCGCACTCAACTCGGGCAGGCTCATGCGTGATTCCGCCTGAGGCCAAACCGCGTGAGGACCGCAGGCAGCATTCATTGCCCGACGCCGCTCAAATCGCCTGCCGAAGCTTCGTTCAACTCTGCTCGGACCGTTGGGAACAAGACGGCGTTCTCAAGGTGGATGTGGTGCTGCAAATCGGCGTTAAGGTCTTCCAATCCGGCAAAAAGCGCACGGTAGGTGTTGCAGGCTTCAGGTGGCGGCGTGAACTCATGCGTCAGCGTGCGGATTCCTTTCAAGGCCGGTTCCATGGTGGCATGATCTTCTTCAAGACTGCTCAACGTCGTGGCGAAAGATGCGTTTATTGCCTCACCTTGCTCCATGGCGATCAGCCCCTGAACCAGGTCGCGCTCTGTCTGCTCCACATGCAGAACGAGTTCACCGGCCAACGTTGAAAAACGATTATAGAGCTCCACGAGTGAAGGCGTATGCCCGCCATGAACATGGGCGACCCGTTCGGCCATCGCGTGCAAGCGCGGCAATTCCCTCCGCAAAAACCCGTGATGAATATCGACCAAACGAGCGCGCAACTCCGGCAATGCAAGCGTGGCCAGATTCACGACCGGCGCTTTTCCGGCCGCCATTTCCGCCGCCAGCTCTTCTTCCATTTGTTCGGGCGCAAGTCCTTTCAGCTCGCATGCCTGCCGCAGCGTGCGGCTGCCCTGGCAGCAAAACCCTATGTCGTGGGCTTGAAAAACCCGGGAACGACTCGGCCGCTCGGCGACGAGTTCCCCCACCGTACGGTCGAGGATCGGGGTTCCGGAAGGGCTGAAAACAGTGGTTGAATGATGCATGATAGAAACGTTCGGTTTTGAAGAAAATCTTTCAATCGTAATCCCCCGTTTGGGGAAGTGATCCGCGAAAATCTTGATCTGGATCAAGAGCTGGCGAGGACTGGGTTTTGCTCAATCGCCCTGATGAGCCCGCAGTCGCAGTTGGTAGCCGGCATGAAACAAGGGAAAGGACCCCAGCAACAAAACCACCACGGTCAGCCAAAGCAGTGAATGACTCATCCACCAAAGGGCGATAGGATTGCCGGTGTGCGGATTCATGGGTACAGTGCTCAGGCCGAAAAACACAAAGAGTCGGAACGACTCCAAGGGATTTGCCATCAGTGAGATCAAGGTGAGCGAAGGGGTCACAGAGGGAACCAAAAGCACATGGGCTCCGTAGGCTAAGGCAGCGGATCCGAAGAGGAAGACAATCCACCAGCCAAGGCCTCCCAAATAGGCGCGAACCTCATGACGCGCCCGAAAGCCCTGCCACACCCCCATGCAAAGGAAAAAAACCATGAGCAGAACGCTTCCGGTGGCCAAGGACAGCCAGGATTGCCATGCGGCCATGCCCGCCACAACGGACGGCAAAAACAGCAGGCTCAAAACCAAAACCAGATAACCTCCAGCCGCGAGGGATTTGGCTGTGACACGCGCAGTAGAGGACCCCGGAAGCAACGCCAATAATGGGCCTTCCCGCAGATCCTGACGCACAATCATAATTGTCACCAACAGGGTCAGCAGCGGAACCATGTAATAGATAATCTGATACGAAACCCACAATCGAGCCTCTGGGGAATCCACGATCGTCGCGATGGTGATACCGATACCCAGTGATGCGACCAAACCGAGTATCAATAGCCGATGCGCACACAAAGCGCGTATCTCACGTTTGCACAGTGGCCAGAAAAACAGAGGAACCTTCATCGGGATGTCTCCATGCGGGGTTGGCAGCTGATCAGTCCGTTTTGTTGCGGTGCAGGCAATGTATGAACAACACCCTCTTCACAAACGAGCAACCGGTCGGCACCGCTCTCCCACTCCGCCAGCATATGGGTGGTGATGAGGGCAATTGCTCCGGAGGTTGTCATTCCCTTCAACCAATCACGCAGCACCGCCCGCCAATGCGGATCCAGACTCAGGCCCGGTTCATCGAGCAGAATCAGCTGTGCGGGACGCAATGAGAGCACGGCAAGACCCAATCGCTGACGCAGGCCTCCCGAAAGCTCCCTCGTTTTTTTGTCTGCATGGACTTCAAGCCCCCAGCGAATAAGGGCAGCCCGCGAGGCGTAATCATCCGCCTGCCAGACTTCAGCGTAAAAACGGATAATTCGGTCCACCGTCAGCAATGGGTGAAAATGAACCTCTTGCGGCAGGTAAGCGATAGCAGTCGGGTCCGGATGGCGTCCGTGCAAGGTGATGTTTCCGCCCGTGGGCCGTTCCAGCTGGGCAATCAACCGAAGGAGCGTTGACTTCCCGGCCCCATTTGAACCGACCATCACATTCAAGGATCCGGGACTCAGATCGAGGTCGACGCCGGTAAGAATGATCTTACGTCCGTATTGTTTGGAAACGCTCTGGAGCTGTAACATTGCGATCCTATTTATTGGATTGAAGAGGGTTGGGATCCTCCACTGATGGAAGACCTTTCAAACGGGTCCGACTGGCGGCAAAGTGTAGCAAATCGACAAATGCCGAACCGGAAAGCAGCCCGACAAGCTCGTGCTCCCGACGCAGCCGCCCGAGCACATCGCTTTCAAAATGTGGCCAATCACCCACACCATCGCCGTCGAGATCCGGTGAACCGGGATTGCCCCAGTCATTGCCGCGGCCGTCCTCCGACCAGACATTGGCGCGTTCGCTCTGGTCCATTTCCACCGGATGCAAGTTACGCTGGAATCCATTTTCCGTGAAACGGTTGCCCGCCGAACTCGCAGAAAAGCGGATGCCGACATAGTTACGTTCCAGTCGATTACCGGTGAAACGGTTGTTCTGACTGTTCTCGAAGTAGGCTCCGATCGTATTTTCGGTTACTTGGTTGCGGGAAAAGGTGGAATCGTCGACCGACTGAAGAAGCAGACCGTATGAGCGTTTGCCGCGATTATTGAAAAACTGGTTCCCCTCAGCACGAATGCGTTTTGAATACATGATGGCTGCGCCGGCGGCACTTTCGGTGAAGGTATTTTCCTCGAAGGTGTTTTCGTCGCTATACATGTAGTGCAATCCGTACCGGACGCGAGAGACACGGTTGCGGTAAATCCAGGTTCGGTTGGTGAACGAAAAATAAATGCCGTCGCGCGTCTGCCGCACAGTGTTGTCCACGACTTGATGCCCTTCGCCATTCCACAAGTGAATGCCATTCCCCCGACGGGATGCATCCAAAGCCACCGTGCAGAGCTCGGTCGGCCGGCTACTGAATCCCTCCCGCAACACGTCCGCGTGGTTTTCGGGCACGTAAATCAGGCCATCGATCGTGTTTTTCTCGATTCGAGCGCGATTGACTCCTTTCACATAGATCCCGTGAAGCACCCGCTCGATCCGGTTGTTCCTTACCACGACATCGTCTGCGACAATGAAAACCCCGGCATGATCTGCGCTCAGGCTGAGCCCGGAATTTTCAATCCGAAACCCTTCCACAGTGACACCGGGCGCAGTGATCCGAACCACGTGATCCCGCCCATTTCCTTCGATCAAGGGATAATCGATTCCCCGAAGTGTAAGGGGACGATCGATCGTGATCGGTCCCGAATGCGCACCCGCCGCCACTTCGATGACAGCCCCGGCGGATGCCACATCAATGCGCTCCTGAAGTGATTGGCCGGAAGCAATGGCGCCGATTCCTGCGAGCAACCCCAGGACTATCCAGCGTGCGTTCACCGCGTTTCCTTTCGCGAGAACCATGCCGCCAAGAGCAGGCACAGCGGAACACCGGCCAAACAAAAAGCACCGGACAGCGGCAGACTGGTTTGCACAAAATTCGCGATCTGTTGCGAACCGATCATTGTCGGCGTGAACGGCTCAATCGTCATCGGTGCGCGCGGATCCAAGTCGTGACCGTATTGATACATCCGGTAATAAAAACTCCCCATCGAAAATGCGCCGAAATAGAAAAACAGCGCCGCAAGGTCGATGATCTGGCCCATGCGGCCGTGGACTGCGGCGCGGAGGGCGAGGAGCGCAAACAGCCCGAGCGCGAAGGGAATCCACTTCATCTCGATGAAGTCCGCGGAACTGAGCGGCTTCATTCCGATGTAGTGATTGAGGTTGTTGATCTCCACCAGATCCTGTCCACCGTTTCCGCCGATCAACTGCCAGGCATAAATGGTCAGTTGGAGCCCTTCCTGGTATTGCGGGGCGACAAGGTGAATCTTCCAGAGCGGTAACCCCATGGCCAAACCAAAGAGCACCGCCGAAACCACCAGACACAAACGGGATTTGCCGTTGAGCGGTTTCGCAAGGAACTGGTTTCCGGTCTGTAGGAGGGAAGTCATGGCGATCAAGGTTGAATAAGAAAAACGGGCGGGATCGGACCGGCCGTTAGTCTCAAATAGAAACTGCTCAGAGTTTAGTAACGTCCTCTTCGGCCGGACGAACTGTCAGGTTGCCCTGCATTTCCTGGTGCAGCGCCGAGCAGAAGTTTGTGCAGTAAAACGGAAACACGCCCGGCTTCTCGAGTTTGATCCGGACCGTCTTCGTTTCGCCCGGGTCGATCACGACATTAAGATTATGCTCGGCGATTGCGAAGCCATGAATCATGTCCGGAGTCTGCTCTACGTTGGTAATGTGCAGCACCAGCGTATCTCCTACCTTGGCGTCAATGCGCTCCGGACCGAAGCGGCTGCGCACCGCCACCACATTGGCTTCGACCACATCGCCCTTTCGCTCGACCGAGGCTTCCCCCAGACTCCACACCGCATTGGGATGATGGGCTTCCGCTTTCGGATACACTTCGATTGGTTTGATCAGATCGGCGCGAAGGATCTGCGCAAAATGCGGTTCAGGCTCGGTAAAGGCCTCGTAGATCATCTCCATTTTCTTGCCGGTGATGTCGATCAGCTGACTGGACTCCGGCTGAGCGGGACCGACCGAAAGATGGCGACCTTTGGAGAGTTTATTCATAGCCACGAGCCAATCGCCGTAGGGCTCGCGCGTGTCACTGCCACCGATCACGAGGTGACCGATGTTGAAATGTACGGGAATCTTATCCGAGATAACTGCGTTGAGGTCAGCCTTTTCGGCAGCCGTCCATGGTGGCATTTTCCATTTGGCAACAGCGGACTCGATATAGAGCGAGGTATAGGCATTGCCCTTGCCGTCAAACTGAGTGTGCAGCGGTCCCAGACCCACCGGGACCTGACCTTCGACAATCGAATCGTAGTTGATAATGGGAACGCCGCGGAACTCTCCCGAGAAGTCCTTCGCTTCGATTGCAGCCAGCACCTTCTCAAAGTCGTAAACCGTGGTCGTGGGCTGAAGCTTACCCGAAGCGATAATCCACTTTCCGGAAGGATCGGTATCGATGCCGTGGGGCGATTTTCCCACTTCAACAAAATAGAGCACGCCGGGATTCTTGGCCGGATCGATCATCGGGACACCGTCCATCATGGTGATCTCTCCGGCGGAAATCGCTTCTTCCGCTCGCCGCCAGTTGACGAATGCCGCGAGGTCGCGGTCGAGCTGGCTGGCATTCACTTCCAAAGTGCTGGAAGCCATCTCGGTGTTATAGGACGTCCAGAAGGCCCAGCCACTGCTCGGGCCTTTGCCGGTTGAGCCGAGGTCCCAGTTGAAGGGTGGCGTCAGAATTTGCCAGCCAAGGGACATCTTGCCGGTTTCCGGTTCGATCCGGATACCGCTGACCATGCCATTAAATTCCTCAGCATAATTGTCGGGGTCGGCAAAGCGCCCTTTTGGAAGGGGAACCGAAAAGCGTGAAGCCACCAGCACATACTCGGAATTTTCCGTGACAAAAGAAGATCCGTGGTTGCCGGAAGAATTCGGAATCGGCCCGAGCACCTGCTTGGTCTTGAAATCACGCAGATCGATCCGGGCTACGCGGTTATTGGCATTGTCATTCACGAAGAGCCAGCGCCCGTCATAAAGCCCGTCGCTTTGCGAAAGCGCCGGGTGGTGAACGTCGCCCCACGTAAATTCTCCCAGCAGCGCTTTCGATTCCTCATCGAATCCGTAACCGGTTCCTGGATAGGGAGAAAAGACGGGAATGGTCGCGAGGTGGCGCATCGAGGGAATGCCCGCGACAAAAACCTGTCCGGAATGCCCGCCCGAATAGAAAAGGTAGTATTCATCGAGCTCACCGGGAGCCACATAACTGCGTTCGGCCGGGGAATTGCTGCCGGAGGAGGCTGTGTTTTCCGCCTCGTTCTGCGGTGCACAGCCCGCGAAAATGGCACCGAGACCGAGGGCCGCGCTACCGAGAAGGGAGAGTTGTCGTCTGTTCATGATCTCAAGGATTTTTGGGGGTAAGAGTCTAGCGGACGACGAGCAGGCCCTGCATGCCGACTTGGTAGTGTCCGGGAAAAGAGCAAACAAAGGGATAGTCGCCCGGACGTGCAGGCACCTGAAAGACAACCGTCGCTTTTTCTCCGCCACCGGTCAGTGCGGTTGCAGCGACGACGGAACCTTTCCACTGCGGAGGCAGGTAGTCAGCTGCCGCGTGGTTGGCCGCCGCTTCGACATACTTTTGCGGATCCGTCCCGACTTGCAGAATGACCACATTGTGACCCATCGAGAACTTCGGCATGGTGCCGATGTTATCGAGTGTGAGCTCGAGGACTTCACCCGGACTGGCTTCAATCCGCTCGGTACCGAACTTCATCTGGTCGTTGGCCGTGATCGTGATGGAACGATCGGGAGTCAGCGCTTCGGCGGGAGCACGAGCGGGAGTGCTCGGGGCATCATCACCACCACCGCAAGCAGCGAGCAGAAATGTGACGCCCAAAGCGAGGAAGAGACTAAAGGAGGACTTCATGGATTTGTTCATGAGCGCTATCCTAACTCTTCTCAGGGGCGGCGGCCTTGATCCAAGTCAATGTTCACAAGAAACAAATGCCGGCAGCAAAAAGCCCGCCGGCGCGCTAAGCCGGCGGGCTTGAATGAAGATAAAGCGGAATCGAAAGTTCCGGGATCCGCTCAAGTCAAGGTCAGGGATTTTGCAGGATGCTGAATAAGCCGCCGCCATTCTGCCAAATGGCCGAACCACTTTCAAAACCCGAGTTCGCGAGTTTATTCGCCCCTCCGGATTGTCCCAGAAAACAGGCGTCGATATAGAAGGTGCCTGCTGTATTGCCACTGTCGCTGAAGCAGTAAATCAGCGAGGTGTTACTCCCCGAATTGAAGGTGGGCAGCGTGTATTGTGTCCAGGTAGAGGTCGCCGTAAACTCCTGCTGAGCCAAGGCCGTTCCCCATCCGGCGGGAAGCACACGGAGCGTAATCTTGCCGGAGCCTTTCATCCAGAAAGAAGCCACGTGGTTGGTATTGGTCGGAATCGAGGAAGGTTGTTGATAGACGTTACTCCACGTTGGGGAGCCGGTCACTGTTCCTTCGGCCGACCAAGATCCACTATAGACATTCGGGGTGCTACCTCCGACCGAAACATTCTGGTAGATATTGATCAGGGAATCCTGATAAGTGCCCCCGGCTGGTCGATGCTCCGCCTTGAGGGTCGCGTTTCCCGTCGTGATGGTGCCTTGGATTGGCACGGTTACGGTGGCGGTACCAGAGGTACCGGCGGCCCGCGAAACCATGCCATGTCCACGGTAGGAACCATTGCCGTCAAAGACATTGACCACAATGTCCCGGTCCGCGGCACAACTGTAGGAAACCTGCGCGTTAAAACTTCCCGAGGGTGGAACATTTGAAATGGTGGAAGCCCATGTCAGTGCATCGCTCACACCACCACCGGTCACGTTAAAGGAAACTTCGCTCGAGCGTTCCGGCCTTCCCTGCATATCGGAGGCAATCGCGGCCAAACGGTAATCGCCGCCGTCCGAAAGCGTGAAGGTGGTGCTGTAGGGGGCCGTTTCGTCATAGCCGACCCGACGACCATTAACAAAAAACTCGACCAGATCGATCGCGCTGTCGGGTGACGACGCAGTCGCGGTCGCCGTAATGGGCGTGTTGGCGCTGTGGGAAGAACCGCCGCTCAACGCCGCGCTCACCACCGGCGTCTGGGTGACGGGCCGCTCGACCACAAACCGGTCCAGCTGCACTTCACGGGCGACGTTGTCCGCCGGCAATCCTTCAAACGCAAGCCTGATGATCCGCTCGCTGCCGTCGAAGCTGCCATTGACAAAAGCGCTGAGGGGAATCTTCACCTGCTGCCAATTGCCACTGGTGGTGACATAGCTGGCGGTGTTGATCTTCGCACTCAGGTTATTGCTTTCATCGTAGAAGAAGACGCGGACCGACGACCCGGAAGTGCCCTTGATGTAGAACGAGAGCTCATGACCGCGGGCAAAGTTGACATCGAGCTTCACCCCACCATTGAGGTGCATGCCGGCACCCGCCCAGCCTCCGGAAGGAACTGTATAGGCAAAGTTGATACCTTTCGCCGTGTCATAAAGCGATGTGTAATAGGCCGCGCTCTGGGAATCAAAGTCGGCTGCAACCGTGGCCGTGGTCGACTTGTAGCTGTAACCATTCGAGCCATAAGGGCTCGAAGCGATGCCATCGTGATACCACGTATAGGGCGGCCAATACAGCGTACCTGGAGCATTGCTGTATTGCATCAAAACCGCCATTTGCGGGGCTTCGTCGTGGAGGCGTTTGGTCTCGCTTGAGAGGCGATAGTTGCCCCACCACGGGCCGCCGGCCCAGTAGGTGCCGCTGATGTTGTTGGCGACCATGTAATCCAAGGCGTTTTCCATCAGAGTCAGCCAGCGTGGATCATCGTCCGGAACGCCAAACTCTCCGATATACCCGCGCACATTGTTCTGGTTGCACCAGTCGACGAACTCACTCAATCGATCGACGCCCCGATTCGGATAGGCGTTTTCACCATCGTAGGTAAAATTATAAACACCCTCGTTCAATTGGTCGAAATATTGGTGCGCTTCGAAGATGACATTGTCCGCCGGATCGTCCACCTCGATCATATCGGCACCGTAAGTCAGCCACCAGTGAGCCCCGCTGTAGGCATCACCCGGGAGCAGAATCGCGTTCTTCATGTCCTGGCTCCGGATCCCGTCGACAGCATACTGGGCACTGTCTTTCCAGGTGTAGGACCCCATCGCATGCGGCTCATTCATGATGCCATAGGCCCAGAGGCAGTCACGATCCTTGACGTGGGCGGCCAAGCGGGACCAGAAATCCTCAAATGCAGTCCGGGGGACTTCAGGACTCCCAATGCGATAGGCAGTGCCGTTGATCCGGTAGCGGGCGTAGTTGTGCACGTCGAGGATGACCAACATCCCACGGCGCTCCAACTCGTCCAAGAAAGTGTCCAGCCGGGCGAGCTCCACGGAATCGAACGAACCATAAAGGGTTCGCTGCAGGCGTTCCCACTTAAAGGGGAGCCGGATGAGTTCAATCCCACGCGCTTTATAATAATCGAGCTCACGCGTGCCCGGATACATGTAGTTCGTCCCATGCGATCCGGGAATCACATCCCCGGCAAACTCAGCGCCCGCCAGATTGACGCCAATCATGAGGGGGCTTTGCTCAATGGCAGGGAGTGCCGAAGGAAAAGCACAGAGGCCTCCGATTAACAATGCAGAACGGATGCGCCGACAGAATCGCTTCAGCAATTGCAGTGGCGCAGAAGGATTGGGGGAAAGCGGAGTTTCACCTGCGACAGGAGGGGCGTCCGCGTAAGTGGGAGTACATACACGCGCACAATGGCGCGCAAACGGGGGGTAAACCGTTAGTCTTGACATATAACTTTAGGGTTGGGGTTGGGGAGGCCCGAGACCTATGGAATCGCGGGCAGGACAGGCCTCTGCAAGTGGGCAAAGCGCCTGTTTTTCTTGTTGTTGGGATCCTAGCTATATAAAGCGGAGGCATCCGCTGACAATTCATTAATCGAAATTCACAACGTGTTTACGCGCCTGAGCGTTACTGCTCTATGCTTGGAATCAATCTTTAATCATCAGTGTCCCCATAGCGAATGAGCGCATGCTCTTCAATTGGAGACGGGACTGGATTGAGTGAAGCACGCGGCACCAGTATGGCCCCAGATCCCGATCAATCATGCACCTTCGACCTTACAAGACCCGTGGCTCGCTCTACATGCAGGTTTTCCCGACAGTCAACGGCAAAGCCTTTGACTCTCCTGCCAAAGAAGGGTCTACCTTGAGCAGAATGGTTTCGGAATGTCTCTTTTTCCACGGCGTCAAGGAGCCCCCCAAAGTTATCCGACAGGCACGGAAACCGTCCCGAACAGGCGTTGAACCTGCGACAGAGAGTGTCGATGCGTTCTTTCATGAACTGTTCAAGCGGGTTGGGTTATCCGTGGAAGCTTACCGGAGCAGCGCACTCAATCGGCGCATTCCTGCCTGCCTGAGATTTCTTCGGGTAAAAGATCTGGACGCTGCGCGGCTTAAGCTGGAGGCCTCTCCCGAGCTGGCGACAGCGACTGCCAGCGTGGTCTTGCTCGGTGTGACGGAGTTTTGTCGCGATCGGTCCGTCTTTGATCAAATCGAGCAATCCGTCATACCCCAACTGGCACAACTAAACCACCCGCTACGCATTTGGAGCGCCGCCTGTTCCGATGGCCGGGAGCTTTGCTCTGCCGCCATTGTGCTCAATCGCGCGAAGCTCCTCCAAGGAGCTGAACTGCTCGGAACCGATTGCCGGAAAGATGCCATCCTGCAGGCGCAAAGAGCACTTTTTCCCTTTGAATCCCTCGACAAGCTGACTCCAGATTGGAAGGAATACTTCTCTCGCGATCGACAAGGCGTTCGGATAGCTGAACATCTGCGGCGTCATCTGCGTTGGAAACACGCCAACCTACTGGAACAGACAGAACCCGGTCCTTGGGATGTGATCCTCTGGCGCAATATGGCCATCTATCTCGAAGCCAAAACCGCTGGACACGTCTGGCTGTCCCTTATCAATGAACTCGCGCCCGGCGGTTTTCTCATCAGTGGGAGAGCGGATCATCCGCCACGCCACGCTTCTCTTCAAAAAGTCGGTCCATGCATCTTCCAAAAGAACCGCTAGCCCCCACCGCAGCACGCCCATCCCTTTTCCTCTCTACAGGGGTTGTCCTTTTTTTAACCGCACTCTGGGGTTATCTGCGCTTGGGCGTATTTGGTGACACCCTCGTACCTCTGAGCTTTGTCCTCCCACTTCTGGTCTGCGTCTGGACCCGTCGGCCTTGGCAGCTCTGGAGCATGGCAGCGGCATTTGCCATCATGGCCATTATCAAGATTGAGTGGATCCTTCCAGACCTGAACTTGAATGATCGCGAAAGCCGCATATTCCTCGCCACCACTTGGTTCAATACGGCAGTTGGCGCAGTGATTGCCCAAGCCATCCTGTCATTGCGGCACAACCTCGAATCCCGCAACGCCACCATTTCGGCCCAAAATTCAGAACTCGAAGCACAGGCCGAAGAACTTTCCCAGCAGAACGAAGAGATCAAGGCACAATCCGAAGAGCTGGCGGAACAAAACGAAGAGATTGAAACCCAAGCAGAAGAAGTTACCCGGCAGAACGAGGATCTTCTCGAGCTCAATACCAAACTTTCCAGCCGCGAGGAGATCCTCCAGGGATTGATGCAGTCCTTTCAGCAAAATGCTTCCATCCCCCAAATGCTGGACGATCTGTGCCAGCGCGCCTTGACCATTATTGGACCTCCGGCAGCGAACATTGCCATCCTGGAGCAAAAGGAGAACCAGCTTCACCTCCTTTCCGACGCATCCATTGCCCAAGATCCAAACCTGCCTGAAATTTGGACATTGGGCGACTCAATCGCGGGCCTCGTGCTTCGTGAGGAGAAAACAGCCTATGTATCAGACCTCGGAAAGCGTCCTGATTTGGCGGCTCCTTTTGGCGAAGAGGGCGCTGTCCGCTCGATCCTTGCGACCCCCCTGACAGGTTCCCGTGGAGCAGCGGGACTCTTTGCCGCATGCAGTGCCCAACCCGCTCACTGGACAGAGGAACAGTTTCGCATGATTGAATGGCTGGCGGCCCAAAGCGGTTTGATGATGGAAATATTCTCCAATCAAAAAGCCCTTGAGGCACATGCGATCGCACTGGAAGAAGCCAATCAGGCCAAAGATCGATTCATGGCCATGCTCTCCCATGAGCTTCGCACTCCCCTGACACCGGTGCTCGCTGCGGCTGGGGCCTTGGAAACGGACAAGCGCCTGCCGGAAGATCTTCGCGAGGACCTTCACATGATTCGGCGCAACGCCGGGATTCAGAGCAGATTGATTGACGACCTGCTGGACCTTACTCGCATCAGCCGGGGCAAAGTTGAACTCGATCGTCGCGTCTTTTCAGCCACGACCCTTGTTCGCGATGCCGCACGCATTGTAGCGGGCGACCTTGATGCAAAATCGCAGAAACTGGATATGGACCTTCAGAAATTGGAGGACGCTGCGGTATTCGGTGATGGCCCCCGCCTTCAGCAAGTCTTCTGGAACCTTCTAAAAAATGCCGCCAAGTTCAGTGATCCTGGCACCACGATCCATGTCCGGGGAAAAATCGAAAATGGTTTTATCGCGATCGAGGTTCAAGATGAAGGCCGGGGTATTGCCCCCGCCGACCTGGAGCGCATTTTCCTTCCCTTTGAGCAAACGCCCGGTGGGTCCCAGACAAAAAATGGCGAGAGCGGCCTAGGGCTCGGATTAGCGATTGCCAAATCCATCATTGATATGCACGGCGGAACCATTTCCGCACATTCCCTCGGCCCTGACCAAGGGGCAACTTTCGTCATTCGATTGCCCACCGTAACCGCCGAAACGGCAAACGCCGCTCATTCACACGAAGCAGACCATCATGCGACACTCACCCCTGCCGAACGCCCGCGAATTTTGTTGATCGAAGATCACCGCGACACCGGCAAGATCCTCGCCCGATTACTGCAATCCGCCGGTTATGAAGTCGACTATGCGGAAAATGCCACGCGCGCGTGGGACCTGTTCCAGAAAAACCACTTCGACATCATCGTCTCCGATGTGGGATTACCCGATGAAAGCGGGATCGACTTGATGCGCCGCATGCGGAATGAACGGCCCGAGACCCGAGGCATCTGCCTCAGCGGCTATGGGATGGAAGAAGACATCCAAGCCTGCCGGGATGCCGGGTTCAGCGAACACCTGACCAAACCCGTCGAGTTCGGGCGCTTGCGCTCTGCGGTCACGCGCCTCCTCAACGCATGCGGATAGATCCAAACAGGTAGATTTACCCCCCGAATTTTTCCCCATTCTTCACGCAGAAAAGCGTTCCTTGAGGGAGCAAATAGCAGGCCTCATGCGAGGGCTGACGCAGGGGTAAGGCCTTGACAAGATCCTTTTTCAGCGGAGTAATTTGTCCACCGCAACCCAAGCTATCTATCGCTTGGGTGTTAAGACACTACTTTTCCGGGGGAGCTGCAGTTCACACCTGTGGCCGCCGTGCGCACCGCACTACCCCGAAAATCCTACAACCAATGGTAATGAGTACGACCCAAAACACCCTCAATTCTCCACCACGCCGCGGTCCGGCTTTCCGAACGCTGCGCTCACTGGCCCTACTGGCAACAGTTGCTGCACTCGGCACCGGTGCCACCGCGCAGGTATCCACCACAGAAGTTGTCAACGTAGTTCCGGCAAAAGCGGAAGATTATCCGTGGATGCTCGGCGTTAACTTTGGAGCCCCCGCCTTTGGAGGCGTTTACCCCGGGACCCTGAACACCCACTACGGGTGGCCCACGGCCGAAGACCTCGACTATCACAAGGCCCGCGGCATGGAGCTGATCCGTCTCGCTTTCCGCTGGGAGCGTGTTCAGCGAAAGTTTTTCGATCCTCTTTTCAGCTCCGAAATGGCGCGGTTTGACACCTTTCTCGATCTGGCCGAAGAGCGAGGCATGCTGGTCATCACCGACATGCATAATTTCGGTCGGTATCATATCTGGGATGGAAAAGGCACCACTGCCTACACCAACTATCCCGGCTACATCATCGGCTCTCCGCAGGTTCCCCGTTCCGCCTATGCCGATGTCTGGCGGAAGCTGGCCGAACACTTCAAGGACCGCAACTGCATCTGGGCTTACGATATCATGAATGAGCCCTACAACATGGGCAGTTACCACTGGAAGGATTCTGCCCAGTTTGCGATCAATGCGATCCGCCAAGTCGACATGGACACCATGATCATGGTAAGTGGTGATTCTTACAGCAGCGCGCTTCGCTGGCCAAACGTCACCAACAGCGCCAACCTTTATCAGCTTAATGACCCGGCTGATAACCTGATCTTCCAAGCCCACACTTATTTGGACCGGAATCAATCTGGCGTCTATTCAAACAGCTCTAACAGCTGGGAGGAAGAAGGTTCCCCCACGGACAATGGCGTACAGCACCTTACCTCCTTCAACGGCTGGCTCACCCAACACAATGTCACTGGATTCCTTGGCGAATTTGGTATTCCGGACGAAGACCCGCGGTGGGCACTCCCGTTGAGCAACATGCTCGACTACATGGTCGCCAACAACATCAGCGGCACCTACTGGGCGGCCGGCCCACGCTGGGGCAACTACCACCTGCGCAGCAATATTCGCCAACTCCACGACGAATCAGTACAGATGCAGGCAATGCTCCCCTACCTTGAGAAATCCCCCAAGACCGGATATTGGCCACCTTTTGCTTGGTACGATGCCTCGAATTACCCTGGCACCGCCAAGAATATCGCGGGGGGGCTCCCTGGCGTCGGCAGTGAGTACTATACCGACAAATCCGCCAGTGCTTCCCTGACTGCGGATTTTCAAAGTATGCTTTCGGAAGCGCAGTTCGCAGGCGGGCGCGGCGGTATCCTGCTTGATTATACCGTACCCGCAGATGGCTGGGCGACCGCCGGCATGCGCGTGCATCAAGGCGTCAACCTCGCCGCAAATTTTGAACGGGACCATGTCCTTTCACTGGCGGCACGCAGCACCACCGGAGCTACCGCCGAAGTTTATCTCGTAACGCTTGATGGCGACGAGAGCGCCAAGGTCAACCTGAGCGACTACGCCGACCTGTCGGACCAGCAATGGCACACGATCGAAATCCCCCTCAGCGATTTCGTAAATGCCGACTACAATGGCTCCCAGCGTGTATTGAGCATCGCGATTGACGGACTTCCAGCAGACAACACGGCGCATCGCCTCATGCTGAATACCTTCATCGTTCGCCGGCCAGACCTGGACCCACCCTCCACCAGCGTTGCCATGGCCGGCGACGCGACCACAGTTGGAACCAACGTCACCCTCACCGCAACTGCTACTGCCAGCGATGCGGAAAGCGCTATCGACTACGTGGAATTCTGGGTAGGCAATCAACGGGTCGGCATTGCCCCGGCAGCTCCGTATGAAGCTGAATTCTCGATCATCGAATCCGGCACCTATACACTGGCTTCAATCGCCTACGACGCCCACGGCAACTCAACCCGTTCCGCACCAGTTACCTTATCCGCCGGACCTGCCCACCTTCTCTGGCTGGGTGAGTTCTATGCGGATTATTATGACGCGGGTGGCTGGATCTACCATGTTGATCTCCGGGCTTGGCTCTACCCATTGGGCACTGACGCCGACAATGTGTGGCTGTGGAATGACGCAGTCGATGCTTGGATGTGGAGCAATCAATCGCTCTACCCCTACATCTACATTGAAAGCACAGAGCTAACCGGATGGCTCTACTACGGCGTCACCACTCCGGCCGGCGTAGTGTGGTACTACGACTTCAGCACCGAAGGCTGGATCACGCTCCCGTAGGGATCATTCTTCAACCTTGAAAAGCGCGGCGCGCCGGTGGAAAATTCCCCCGACGCGCCGCTTTTTTGTACCCAACCCTAACAAGATCTAACGTTAAAGAGAGGTGTTCCCCACTTTGAGCTGGCCTAACATCTTTCTGATCGTTTCTGGTTTTAACCCATAAATCAATCATGTTTGCTCACGCACGACATCAAGTTATTCTCGAAACATTGCAAGAACGTTCCGTCCTTACTGTGCCTGAATTGGAAAAAATGCTGGATATATCGCCTGCAACCGTGCGTCGGGACTTGGCATTCTTAGAACGCTTGGGAAAGGTCGTGCGGACCCACGGAGGCATTTTGCACCCCGATCAAGTCGACGGTGAGGTGTCTTTCGATCGCAAGAGCCGCTCTGCGCTCAAAGCAAAACACGCCATTGCCGAAGCAGCCCAGCGGCTGGTCAAAGGCGGGCAAACGGTCTTTGTGGACGCCGGAACAACGGCATTGGAAGTTGGAAGGGGCCTGGCATCGATTGAAGGGCTCACGATTTTCACCAACTCCATTCCCCTCCTTCAGGAAAACACAGCAGCCGGGACTCGCCTGATTGCAGTAGGGGGTGAAGTCCGCGCGCTCAGCCTTGCCTTGGTCGGTGCCGAAGCCTTGGGGTGGCTGAGTCGCATCCGCCTTGATGTGGCGTTTCTGGGGACCTCCGGGATCGACATTAACAACGGGCCAACCACGACCGAACTGACCGAAGCCGGAGTCAAGGGCGCTGTTGTCCGCCAAGCCGCTCGCACCATCCTGCTCGCTGACGCCTCTAAATGGGCGCAACCCGCAGCCATCCGCTATGCGGGATGGAACGAAATTGATGACCTCGTCACCGATTACCACTTTCCGGAGGCTGAGCGCAAAGTGCTCAATACCCAAGGAATCACGTTACATCCGGTCACACGATAGTCCCTCAAGGGAACGTCCACCTTCATTTTTATCACCCACTTGGCCAACGCTCGTAAAATCCTTCCATCCATGTGTGCGCATAAGCGACTTGAAGAAAAAATTGCTCGGATTCGTGCGGGCAAAGCAACCCAACGCGATTTTATCATCGCCGATGCCAAGGATGCCGACATGGCCTTTGGTGTCACCGCTCCCGGCCGCGAGCGAGCTGGCAGCCGGTGGAAATCATTGGCGGAATACCGCGCTCAGATCCGCGAGGTCGTAGAGCAGGACATTGTGGACATCATGCTGCTCTCCGCCTCCAGCCTTGAGCAGCTTGCCATCAAAGAGGGTCTTTTCAAAGATTCGGCGGTCACCCCGGCGGCTCGTGCAAACGACACCACGGATATCTGGGCCGTCCGCGGCGGGGCCTATCCGAGGCATGCGTCGCGCTCCTTCCGCACCGCATCGATCGAGCACATCAAGTATGGACGCTTGGGCGTTGACTGCTCACACCCTCCGGTCGGTGCGGACCTCGGCCTCTACTCCATTACCTTCACCAACAATATTGACTGGGACTATAAGGCACTCGAAGACTTTCACCAGTTCCGCCACGAGGCCGAGCAAAAGCACTTCCGCTATTTCCTGGAAGTCTTCAATCCGAATGTGGATCCGGGGTTCGCCAGCGAAGAAACCGCCTCTTTCCTCAACGATCACATTGCCCGCACCTTGGCGGGGGTAACAGATTCCGGTCGTCCACTCTTCCTCAAAATTCCCTACAATGGACCGGGACACCTCGAGGAGCTCGTTTCCTACGATCCAAATCTCATCGTTGGCATCCTTGGCGGGGGCGCAGGCACCACCTTGGATGCGTTTCAGCTTATTTACGAAGCACAAAAATACGGTGCACGCGTCGCCCTCTTCGGACGCAAGATCAACCTGTCCGAACACCCCCTCAGTTTTATTGAGTTTCTCCGCCGAATTACGGATGGAGAGCTTGCCCCCAAAGAGGCGGTCAAAGCTTACCACGGATCATTGCACAATCTGGGCCTTCAGCCCCTTCGCTCACTCGAAGACGATCTCCAGTCCACCGATACAATCCTTAGTTACCGCTAATCATGAAACGCTCCGAAATTAATCAGATCTTTCGCGAAGCAAGCGACTGCTTCAACAAGCACTCTTGGGTTCTTCCTCCCAACCCACAGTGGGATATCACCGACTTCGGCCTCGGCGATTTTACCCGCTTTGGCCTCACCCTCATCAATTTGGCGAACGAGCCCGAATATTGCGAAAAGTTGATGTATGCCCGCCGGGGTCAAAAAACGCCCTGTCACACTCATGCCAAAAAGAAAGAAGACATTATTTGTCGCTCAGGCACACTTACCCTCTGGCTTTGGGCGAAGAAGCCTGCAGACGAATACGCAACGGCCGAAGGTACCGTCCGCGTACCGATCAATGGTGAACTAAAGGAGCTCCCGGCTGGAGAACCCTATGACCTTCCCGCTGGCCACCGCATTACAATTGTTCCCGGGATCTGGCATGCCTTCGCACCCTCGAGCGCCGGGTGCATCATCGGAGAAGTGAGCACAGCCAATGACGACCTAAACGATAACTTCTTCGTCAACAAAGATATCGGTCGATTCCCCGGCATTACCGAGGACGAACCGCCACAAGTCCGACTGCTCAGCGAATGAAGCCCCAGTCTACTCCCCGCGCTGGTATCCTCGCAGGAGGCAACTGGATCGTCGACCACGTCAAGATTCTCGACGGCTGGCCACCACAAGACGCCTTGGCGAATATTCTGTCTGAATCCTGGGGCAACGGCGGCTCGCCCTATAACATTCTCAAGAACCTCGCCAAACTTGGTGCACCTTTTCCCCTCGAAGCCGTGGGACTGGTGGGTGACGATATTGACGGCCAGCGGGTTCTGGAAGACTGCCACCAGCACCGCATCGCGACCCATCAACTACGTCGCACTGCCGATGCCGCGACCTCCTATAGCGACGTGATGACTGACAGCACTACGGGGAGGCGCACGTTTTTCCATCAACGGGGGGCCAACGCCCTGCTTGCTCCGGAACATTTCGACTTCGACACAAGTCAGGCAAAGATCTTCCACCTCGGATACCTCTTGCTGCTCGACCAACTCGATCAAATCGAAGATGGGGAGCCCCGGGCTTGTGATGTCTTTCGCCGGGCCAAGGCGGCAGGATTCCTCACGTCGCTGGATTGCGTCAGCGAAAACAGCAACCGCTGCGAAACGATCGTCAAACCAGTGCTCCCGGATGTGGACGTGCTTTTCGTCAATGATTTTGAGGCGGAGAAAATGACCGGCATCCACCTTCGCCCGGATGCCGACGGCGCTATTCGCCGGGCACCCGTCGAAGCCGCTGCCCGAGCATTGCTGGAATTGGGCGTCCGTCAGTGGGTCGTGGTCCATTTCCCCGAAGCAGCCTACGCCGTCGGACCCGAAGCAGAGGGTTGTTGGCAACCCAGTCTCAAGGTTTGCGAATCCACGATCAAGGGGGCCGCTGGCGCAGGCGATGCGTTTGCCGCCGGCGTGCTTCATGAACTACACGAAGAGCGCCCCATTACCGACGCCCTCCGCCTCGGAGTCTGCGCCGCCGCCAGCTCGCTCACCGATGCCACCTGTTCCGATGGCGTTCTTACCGCTGTGGATTGCCTCCAGCTTCACCAATCACTTGGCTGGCGCGCGCTCCCTGCCTGAGCCGCGTTTTCATCCATCACTCTACCGTTTTCTGCATGAACCGACGACGCTTCCCGCTCTCCTGGCAGGTCGCCAGAAGCCAAAATCACGCACCCGCTCAAACCGGCTGGATTACCGCCACGGTCCCCGGCGCGGTGCAGCTTGATTGGGGCAAGGCCCAAGATCTTCCTCCTTACTGGGTGGGCGACAATGTGCGCCACTGGCAGGGGCTCGAAGAATCCTCCTGGACTTATCGCGCTGCACTAACCCAACTGCCCGCACTGGAGGCGGGTCAGCGCCTGTTCCTCGTTTTGGAAGGCATCGACTACGCCGGAGAAGTTCGGCTCGATGATCAGCTCCTCCACAAGCAAGAAGGCATGGAGACGCCGGTTCATCTCGACCTGACAGATCAAGCACGAGCCGGGTCAGAAATCAGCGTCCATATCTTCCCCGCCCCCAAATCCCGCCAAGAGCCTGCCGATCGCTCCCAAGCCGATCACTCGTGCAAACCGGCGGTGGCTTACGGTTGGGATTTCCACCCCCGACTGATTCCGCTTGGGCTGTGGCGCGACGCCTATCTGGAGGTACGGTCCAGCCATCATTTCTCCGCACGACCGGAAGTTCACTACCGACTGAATGAAGCATGTTCCCAAGTAAGCGGAAAACTTCAGGCATGCCTCCATTCAGGTGCGACAGAACCCCTTTCCTTGCAATGGAAACTGACTGCACCCGATGGGCGGGAAATGTTTAGCGCTCAGGCATCTCTTTCCGTCGGACAATCAGAGATCAGCATCCCCTTCGAACTCGACGTGAGTTCCGAGGACCTTTGGTGGCCACACGATCAAGGAAACTCCACCCTGCACACAAGCGAGGTAGCGCTTTTTGCCAACGATCAGTCTCCCCTCGACCGGAGCACGTTCGCTGTCGGATTCCGGCGCATTCGCCTGACCATGGCACCAGGCGAATGGCAAAAGCCTGACACCTTTCCAAAGTCCCGCAGCCGCCCCCCGATGACCCTCGAGGTCAATGGCCGGTCAGTATTTGCCAAAGGTTCGAACTGGGTATGCCCCGACGTTTTTCCCGGAACACTTACCCCTGAGCGCTATCATGAGCAGCTCGATCTCGCGCGCAGCGCCAACTTCAACTTCATTCGCGTCTGGGGTGGAGCCAGCTCGCCCCACGACTGTTTCTACGAACGATGCGACGCACTCGGCATCATGGTTTGGCAGGAGTTTCCACTCGCCTGCAACCTCTACCCGGACGACCCCGCGTACCTTGAGATTCTCGATCGTGAATCCCGCAGCCTGATCCACCGCCTCCGGGGCTTCGCTTCCCTCGCCTTTTGGTGCGGCGGCAATGAGCTCTTCAATTCATGGTCAAAGATGACGGATCAATCGCTGCCACTCCGACTGCTCAACCGCAATACCTACGAGCTCGATCCCACGCGTCCGTTCCTCCCGACTGCACCGGTCGAAGGGATGGGACACGGCCACTATGTATTTCTCGATCCACTGAACGGAGAGGAAGCTTGGGCTGCATTTCAACGGAGCGATTGCACTGCGTACTCGGAGTTTGGCTGCCCAGGGCCGGCATCGCGCCAATCGTTGGAAGCAATGCTTCCGGAAGCCGAGCGCTGGCCCCCGCGCCCCGGTACCGCATGGGAGACTCACCATGCGTTTGGCTCATGGCTGCCCGGAAGCTGGCTTCATCTACCCGCGATCGAACACTATTTCGGCCCCTGCAGTTCACTCGACGAATTGGTCGAACGGGGGCAGCTGCTGCAGGCAGTCGGCTTTCAAGGCCTATTTGAGGAAGCCCGCCGTCAGAAACCAACCGCAGGCATGGCTCTCAATTGGTGCTTCAACGAGCCTTGGCCCTGCGCGGCGAACAACAGCCTGATCACTTGGCCCTGCGAACCTAAACCTGCCCTGAACCTGATCGGTCAAGCCTGCCGCCCCACCCTCGCCAGCGCCCGAATCCGCAAGTTCTCGTGGAAACCCGAAGAGCTTTTCGATCCGGAACTTTGGCTGCTGCACGATGGACCGGACTCAGTTGGCCCCCTGCAGATTCAAGCGTGGCTCGAAATCGACGGGAAACGGAGCCTTTTGATGACGTGGGCATCTCGTGCGGTTTCAGCAAATGAAAATCAACTCGGCCCCCGCGTGCAGACTCGGCTCCCGGCATTTGAGGCTCAACGCTTCTTCCTCCATCTGGAGGTCGAAGGACATCCCGAATGGAATTCGACTTACCAGTTGATACAGAGTCTGACGGAATTCAAAACCGCCACCGGAGTTCTCGATACCGAAGCCATTCCTACCACAAACTTTTAAACGACGAGGCCATCCGGCTTGTGTTTAGCCCGCTAAACACAAGCCGGGCTGAGGCAAACAGTGCTTCCGCCCACGAACAACAGGCTCAAGAGTGATCTGCTCTAAAGAGCCCCAGCATCAAGGCGGCGGACGGCTTGGTCCACGCAATCCCAATAAAACCCCTGCCAATCGACCGAGGACCAGATCCAGCGATTCAGTCCATAGTGCCAGGCATAAAAGGCAGCGGCGGAAGCATCTGGTTCGTGAAGGTATAACCAGGCTTGGGCTTCATGAGACCACACATAGGGATAAGCGGTGTCATAAATCCAACCCAACCCTGATTGGTTTGCCGGAGCAGCGTATCGCCAACCACCCGAACGGGCCGGATAGAACGAAAAGATATTGGGAACGCGATCCGGTGCCACAACCTCAATGCTGTCCACGCGCACTAAAGTACGTGCCAACGTTTCTTCAGGCCCATTATAGGCACCAAGGGCAAGCCGGGAAACGGTTTCATTCTGAACCTTCAGGCCCGATTGTACAAAACGTGAAAACGAGCCCTTCAGCGCTGAATCAGACAAAAGATTGACGTTCAAATCGTTGATAAGGACATCGGAGAACGTGGCCCCTTCGATTTCCAGACGAAATGCAGACTCCGGACCATTCACTCCGAACACCAATCCGGTTGGTGGTCCACTGAGGCGGACTTGAGATTGAACAACCGACGGTTCCCCAATATGGACGGCCGCACGGCTATCTAAAATGCGAAACAACCATTCACCGTCCGAAAGGCGCATTATCTGAAACCCCAATGCCGATGGATATTCGCCGCCTGCTCCCACATAAGCCACGAGGGGTGCGGTGGCCAAGCCACCGTAATCATACGGAAACCCGCCAAGGACCATATACATGCAGGCGAAAGCATCGGTTCCGCCCGTGACCGGAGCCGCTTCGATTTCGATTCCTCGCAGGGTGATCTCCAAGGGGTCGTCAAAAGGATCAAAGTCGTGCCGGTGAGTCATCACTGCCGAGCGCGTTTGCGGAGCGAGTGAAAGCGTGTCCACATCCAGCTTACCTCCTGACACGGTCTGCGATCCTGCACCATTCGTGCCGCCAGCTCCCCAAACCTGCGTGGACAGGGCAGCCCCATCGAATGCGTCTGCAATATAAACGTATTGGCCCGATCCCTTGAGACCGAAGGCGAGCCAACAGATGAAAATGGCGAGGCCGCGGTAGATCAGCACCGAGCGATAAAGAGGGAAATGTGAATTCATAATCAGCCAGAGAGATTTGTCGAAAAACAGATTTCAGAAAAAACAATCAGATAGTCAGCGCAATTCCCAGGGTCTCCTCAAGTAAACAAAAACATGGCTCCGGACGCTTGTGTGGCCGCGCACTGAGCAGGTTGCGATCAGAAGCTATAGGCTGCGAAGAGTTCCACTCCGGTATCATTGCCGATGTCTTTGCTTTGGCTGCCGCTGGTGACGTCACTGAAATGAATGAAGCGCATGCCCCCTCCAAGGCTGAACTGAGCGTTCAGGTGATACATAGCACCTCCAAACACTTGGAGCGCCCAAGCCCAGTCGTCGCTATGGCTGGAGCCACCCCGGGAAATCATCACCCCGCCCGCACCTGCGCCTGCATAGAGGGAGACGGTGTCGGCGAGCTTTCGGGTAAAGCGGTAATTCAACTGGATGGGAAGCAAATCGACCCCCTGATAATCTTCGGGAGCGGAGATTGTGAGAATATCCACCTCAATGTGATGCGCATTCACTTCGTCCGAGGACAAAACCGATCCGATCCGAAAACCGTAAAACTCGGTTTCGGTATCTAGCAAATAACCGCCACTTAGCGCCACATAGGTGTCGGATGCGGAAAGCGTTCCCGCGAACATGAGTGAAATAAACGCCGCAATTTTGGTTTTCATAGGGATAGCGACCAATGCCATAGCTCTTGATTCATTGTTGGGGTTGAATTGTGCCGATCCAGGAACCGGATTTTCTCCAATGAACGCCTTCGGCAAAGGGGTTTTCAGCGGCAGCGGACAGAGAGAATCAGAAACGGAGGACCGACCAAACATCTACCGGGGCCAATATCTAACGCAAGTTCATTTCCTCGGGGCCAGGATCAATATAGAACGCGGATGCTCATTTCCGACGGGATTACCTTGGCGGGTGCCCACCGCAAAAAAGCCGCCGGAAAAACCGGCGGCTTGAAGGACTTCAGTTCAGTTTGTTGCGTTTGGTAAAGGGTGATTAGAAGTCGTCGTCCATGCCAGCTCCGGCTGCGGCGGTGGCGGGTTTCTCTTCGGGAAGGTCCGTAATCATCGCTTCAGTCGTCAGCAGAAGGCTCGCGACGGAAGCAGCGTTCTGGATGGCGGTCCGGGTGACTTTGGCCGGATCCACCACTCCCGCGGCAACCAAGTCTTCGTATTGCCCGGAGGCGACATTGTAACCTTCATTGCCCTTGCGGCTGAGCACTTCCCGGACAATCGCACTTCCTTCTTCACCCGCATTAGCGCAAAGCACGCGAAGCGGCTCTTCCAAGGCACGGAGAACGATGCGTGCGCCAGCCTGCTCATCTCCGGCAAGTTGCTCAATGCGCTGATCCAACGCGGCCAAGGTGCGCAATAGAGCCACGCCCCCGCCCGGAACAATGCCTTCTTCAACCGCGGCGCGCGTGGCATGAAGGGCATCGTCAATCCGGTCTTTCTTTTCCTTCATCTCGGCTTCGGTCGCGGCACCGACATTGATAACGGCCACACCGCCGGCGAGTTTGGCGAGGCGTTCCTGGAGCTTTTCCCGATCGTAGTCAGCCGTCGTTTCCTCGATCTGACGGCGGATCTGTTTCACGCGGCCCTGAATGTCGGCTTGTTTACCGGCACCTTCGATAATGGTGGTGCTTTCTTTTTCAATCGAGACCCGTTTGGCGCGACCGAGGTCCGAAAGTTTAACGCTGTCGAGCTTGATGCCGAGGTCTTCGGTAATGAAGGTGCCGCCGGTGAGTACTGCGATATCACGAAGCATTTCCTTCCGCCGATCACCAAACCCGGGGGCTTTGACCGCGCAAATATTGAGCATGCCCCGCAGCTTGTTGACCACCAAGGTGGCGAGCGCTTCTCCTTCGACATCTTCAGCAATGATCAGGAGCGGCTTTCCGCTACGGGCGACTTCCTGAAGCAGCGGGAGCAGGTCCTTCAGATTGGAGATCTTCTTCTCGTGAATCAGGATGTAAGGATCCTCGAGCACTGCTTCGAGGGTTTCCTGATTCGTCGCAAAGTAGGGGCTGAGGTAGCCTTTGTCGAACTGCATACCTTCGACCACTTCGAGGGTGCTTTCGATCGATTTGGCTTCCTCAACGGTGATGGTGCCATCCTTGCCGACTTTTTCCATCGCATCAGCAATCATGCCGCCGATTTCCGCGTCCCAGTTGGCAGAAACGGTGGCTACTTGGCGCACTTCGGCATTGGTGGTGACTTTGCGGGAGATCTTGGCGAGTTCGCCGACAACTGTTTCAACCGCTTTGTCGATGCCCCGCTTTACATAAATGGGATTGGCCCCGCTGGTGACGGTGCGAAGGCCTTCGCGGAAAATGGCTTCGGCCAATACGGTGGCGGTTGTCGTGCCATCACCGGCTTTATCGGCGGTCTTGGAGGCAACTTCCTTGACCATCTGTGCACCCATATTGGCAAAGGGATCCTTCAGCTCGATCTCCTTTGCGACGGTCACGCCGTCCTTGGTGACTTTGGGAGAGCCCCATTTCTTGCCAATGAGCACATTACGCCCCTTCGGCCCGAGCGTCACCTTAACCGCGCGAGCCAAGGTTTCGACTCCCTGCTGCACACGACGACGGGCGGATTCATCAAAGATAATTTGTTTCTTGGCCATGACTTTGAATCTGGTTGGCGACGTTAGGAATGCGGTTTAATTGATAACAGCGAGGATATCGCTCTCGCGGATGATGAGGTAAGATTCGTCGTCGAGCTTCACCTCGGTGCCTCCATACTTGGAAATGAGGATGCGATCCCCTTTCTTCACCTGAAACGGAATCGGCTGGCCGTCATCATCCCGGGCACCCGTGCCAAGCGTGAGAACCTTGGCTTCCTGCGGTTTCTCTTTGGCGGAATCCGGAATGATGATTCCGCCCTTGGTGACTTCTTCCGGATCGATGCGTTGGACAAGCACACGATCACCGATTGGACGCACAGTGCGTTGAACAGTAGCGGTAGACATAGCGAAATATGGTTTTTCTGGTGCTAAAGAAAGTTCGATGGTTCCACCGTGCTGGCAGAACGCCGCGCTCATGCAGCTCCTTTGCCAGCTGCACCATCACTGCCGCAAGTATCTGTCACTTCTAAAGATCCGGATTTCCCCACCCGGTCCCTCCGGAAAAACCGAGTCAAAACATGTGACAAAAGTTACCGGATCAGCGCCCCGTTGCGCCGTTCGCTGACACAAGAGGTCAGGCCTTGCGTGCGGTGCGGGGCGATTTACTTCCGGCGTTGAGGATCGGGCAAAACCCGCAGGAGCGGCTGCCGCCGTCGCAAATGCGATGGGCCTGACAATGCTCGCGTCCGTAAAAAATGATCTGCAGGTGCAGCTGATTCCACACCTCGGGCGGAAAGAGTCGCTTGAGGTCACGCTCGGTCTGAAGAACGCTCTTGCCCGAAGTCAGCCTCCAGCGTTGGGCCAATCGGTGAATATGCGTATCGATAGGAAATGCCGGCTCTCCGAAAGCCTGCGCCATCACCACCTGGGCGGTTTTATGTCCGACGCCCGGCAATGCTTCCAGTTCCGGCAAACTCGAGGGCACCTGACCAGCATGCAGTTCGACCAGTATTTCTGAGAGACGTTTGATTGCCTTGGCTTTTTGGGGACCGAGCCCGCACGGGCGGACAACTTCAAGAATTGCCGCCTCGGATTGCCGGGCCATGTCGGCTGGATTGTCCGCTAAAGCCCACAACCGCGGCGTCACCTGGTTGACCCGCACATCTGTGCACTGGGCACTGAGCAGGACGGCAACCAAGAGCGTATAGGCGTCCCGATGGTCCAGCGGAACAGGTGGATCGGGATAAAGCCGGGCCAGCTCGCGTTGCACGAAAGCCACTCGCTCGGCTTTGCTCAGCTTGTGCGGCGGACCGATCCCAGCGTCTCCGAGGTCAACTGGTGGCGCGCCGTCCAAGGAACATTCTCAGAAATCCCACCACCCGTTCCCGCATTTCATGACGCGGAACGATCTGGTCGATCAGCCCACGCTCGAGGAGAAATTCGGAACGTTGAAACCCCGGAGGAAGCACCTCGTTGGTTCCTTCCTTGATCACCCGCGGACCCGCAAAGCAAATCAGCGCTTCCGGTTCCGCCAAGATAACATCTCCGAGCGTCGCAAAGCTGGCTGTCACGCCCCCCGTTGTTGGATGGGTAAGGATCGAGACGTAAGGCAGCCGCGCTTCAGACAAACGACCGAGCGCTGCGCTGGTTTTTGCCATCTGCATGAGACTGAAAATGCCTTCCTGCATACGGGCGCCACCGGATGCGCAGACAATGATCACGGGAATTTTGCGTTCCACTCCGCGCTCGATTGCCCGGGTGATCTTTTCACCAACCGCAGATCCCATGGATGCGGCACCAAAGCGAAAATCCATCACCGCGAGGGACACCGGCGTGCCATCCATCTTGCCGACCCCACAAATCACCGCTTCGTTCAGGCCGGTCTTCTTTTTATAATCTTCCAGCCGTGCGGCGTATGGCTTCGTATCCGTAAATTTCAGAACGTCGACCGAGGCGATGCCCGCATCACATTCTTCCCAGGTGCCTGCATCGATCAGCGAGTCGATACGCTGCGGTGCATCCAGCGGAAAATGGTAGCCACTCTTGGGCACTACCATGAGGTTCTTCTCGAGCTCCTTCGTATAAACGAGCTCCCCGGACTTGGGGTCGCGGGTATAAAGATCCTTCGGAATGTCCTTCTTCCGGATCGGAGAGACTGTGGAATATTTCGGCTTCGAAAAGAAGGGCATGGTCAAATGGAAGTGGACGACGATTTCTATCCGTGTGCAAGGGTCAAGACTTTGAGGTGCACCGCCCCCGCCCGGCGCAAAACCCGGCAGCATTCGTTCAGGGTTGAGCCTGTCGTAAACACATCGTCCGTAAGCACGTATGTCAAATCCGCACTGACTACCACGTTAGGACAAACGGCAAAGGCTCCCCGCACGTTGCGCCTGCGTTCTTCCCGGTCGAGTCGGGTCTGGGTGCCGGTCCAGCGGGAGCGGTTGAGCAAAAGCTGAACACCGGCCACCGGCAGGACTTCGGCCCAACACTGCGCCAGCCAGAGACTTTGGTTAAAACCACGCTCCCGTTCGCGCGACGGATGCAGCGGGACCGGAACAAGAACCGCATCGCGGACAAAACCTTCGACATCGGGAATTCGCCGGACGATCTGCTGCACATCTTTAGCCAGATAACGGCCGTCATGGTACTTCACCTCACGAATCAGCCGGGCCGCCAGCTCGCGATGCAAAAGACAGCAGCGTCCAGCCTCATAAACGGGGTCGAGAAGATCGCAATGCGAGCACCTCTGGTCGGTTCCGATCCCGGGAAAGGGATGCCCACAGGACTCACAAAAAGGCGGATGAATCCAATCCAGCCGCCGCACGCAGTCCGGGCACAGATAAGCCCACCCGGTTCCCGTTTCCATTGCCGCATCACAGCCCAGACACGAGCGGGGATAAAGCATGTCGAGCCACTCCGGCAGGTAGCGGCGAAAGCGTATCATGGAGCTCCTTTCACTTCCGCCAAACGCAACCGCAACGGACGTCCCACCGAATCGCACCACAGGATGAGCGCGAGGCCTCCGACAAGAATAATCGCCAAGGCCCCATCCGTGACCAAGGGGGAGCCGAGCAGCGGAGACCAGGGAGTTTCACGACCTTCAAACAGCCCTACCGCGATCCGTTGCGCCAATACCCACCCGGCATGCAACCCAAAGCAGGCAATCAGGTTCCCTGAGCGCCAAAAAAGCAGATTCAACACAAGCCCAACCAACAAAAGGTTCGTGAGCAGAACCAAGTCGAAGGTAAGCACGGGCGCAAGAAAACTGGCACCGCTCAGCTTGAGTGATGCGAGCCAGGAGGGCTCAATGTCGCGCATCCAACGCACGCTTTTGAAGTGAACCGCTGCAAAAACCAGCGCAGAAAAGAAGATTGCCGGCCATGGCCTCAGCGCCGTCGCAAACAATCGCAAGAGCATACCCCGAAAAATCGATTCCTCGAGAAATGAAACAATGACAGCCGTGGCGATAGCACCGGCAATCACACCTACCACCCGGGCTCCATCCAGATCCGGTTTGAGCACGGATTCTCCCGTCAACAACTGCAACCCGAGGGGAATTGCCAACATGCCGATGCCCAAAACCAGCCATGCGAGAAAAGATCGCATGCGCCCATTGCCCGAAAAGCCGAAGTTCCCCCAGAGGCCAGCGTAGCCGATCAACCAAAGTGTCCCCAAGAGAGCGGCAACCAAGCGCAGGCGGTCAGAAATCCGGTAAAGCGCCTGTTCCGCCAGCCAGCCGCGAAATGTTTCTTCCGGAAAGCCTGCTCCGAGCGACTGAAAAGCGAGGTAGACCGGATAACTGAACAAGGCGGCGAACACAAATGCACCCACATAGGTCAGCCCGAACATGCGCAGCCCGCGTCCGTCATAGGCATCAACAGCCGTATGGAAAAGCAATACGTGTGCAGGTCGATTCATAGCAGGAAACAAAAGAAACCACGTCCCGATCAGATTCTGGATAGGAAAACGAGGGCCGCTGACGATAGCGAAGTGCTCAGTCGGAGACGCATACGTCGGTACCGACAGACATTTCTGGCGGATAATCCACTCGCTCCAATGTCAACCCGCGGGCCGGTGCCGTGGCCACCAGCGGTGTGCGCACCCGAGAGACCAGGATCTGGGCAATATCGTCCGGAGTCAGTTTCCCGATCCCGACATTGAGCAAACTGCCCGCCAGGCTACGCACCATTTTGTAAAGATAACCGCTTCCCTCGGTCATCAGTGTCAGACGGGGCCCTTCCCGAACAACTTTCAGCATCCGAAGATCCTTAACTGGGTTCTCGTTGCCCGCCTCCTGCAAGTTGGCTCCAAACGCCGAGAAGTCATGCACGCCAATCAAGCGATCCGCCGCCGCGTTCATCCGCACCTCATCAAGGCGAAAGTTCTTCAGCGAATACGTAAAGCGTGTCTCGAACGGCGGAGCCCAACCTTCAAAGAATCGGTAAACGTAGCGCTTGTTCGTCGCCGAGAAACGCGCATGAAACGCATCGGAAGCCGCTTCCGCTGCATAAATCTGGATCCCTTCAGGAAGTCCCGTGCGTAGCGCTCGCAGCAGTTTTTCCGGACCGTGAAGCCAATCATGATCAAAGTGGAACACCTGACCGACCGCATGCACACCGCTGTCTGTGCGTCCCGCTCCATGGATACGGATCGGCCGCTCGCAGAGCGTTGCCAGCCGGCGCTCGATGAAGTCTTGCACCGTGTTGCCGTTCGGCTGGGCCTGCCAACCTTCGAAATGGGTACCGTCATAAGCAACGTGGCATTTCCAGCGCATGCCGTTATTACCTTCCGTCGTGATCAGGCATTGAAGAATCGGGGATCAATCCAAGATCCGGCGGCTGATGTAAATCGACATAATCCTGCAGAATCAGCGCAGCCGCTCGCGAATCAACCTCGCCGGTTGCCCGAAATTTCCGGTCGCGTTTTCCCTTCCGACCCGCTGCCTCCAAGCCCGCCTGGGCCGTGTGCGTCGTCAGTCGCTCATCAATCCGGTGAATCGGAAGCGCCACATGCTTTTCCAGCCGTCCGATAAACGCATCCACCTCGCGCGCCTTAAAACCGACTGAATCATCCATGTTGTAAGGATAACCAATGACCACTGCTTCAATTCGGCGTTTCGCAATCAATTCCTTGATACGATCGATCCGCCCTTCCTCCGTCGGCTCAATCGCCGCTGCAAGCGGAACGGCCAGACCGAGCTCATCGGCAAAAGCCAGCCCAATCCGTTTCTCCCCGTAGTCGATGCCGAGCAGATGCATGGCGCGGGACTCAGAGCAGATGCCGCCGTGCGGCATCAATCCCCAGTTTCTTGACCAGGTTCTTGATCTCTTCGGAGCGGCCTTTGGGACAAACGAGCGTGGCATCACCGGTCTGCACCACGATGAGGTCGTCCACTCCGATCAGAGCCACGGTATGCCCGGGTTCCGCCATCACAATGTTTCCGGAACCATCCTGAATCACGATTTCGCCCCGGACGACATTGCCACTTTCATCCGTGGGAAAATGCCGCGCTACTGCCGGCCATGCGCCGACATCGTCCCAATCAAAATCCGACTCGACCATCTGGACGTTCCGAGCCTTTTCCATGATCGCAAAGTCGACCGAGATCTTTTGCAGCTCCGGATAATGGACGGCCAACAAAGCATTCAAATCTTCGCCAGCGGCCAAACCTTGATCAATCGCCCGCAGTGCCGACCACAGATCGGGTGTAAATGTTTCAAAGCAGGCACTGATTACCGGCACCTGCCAAAAAAACATGCCCGCATTCCAATAGTAACGGCCTGAAGCGACGTATTCCCGGGCCGTTTCGAGGTCGGGCTTTTCCTTAAAGCGTTCTACCGCAAAAATCGGACGCCCCTTACTTTCACCAGCTTGAACGCCTTTCTCGATATAGCCGTATCCGGTTGCCGGGTGGTCCGGTTGAATGCCGATTGTAACTAAAACCTCTCCCGCCTCTGCTGCGGCAAAAGCCTGTAACAAAACCCGCCGAAAGCCTGCAACATCATGAATCACATGGTCAGCGGGTAGCATGGCAAAAGCGGCAGTCGGGTTGCGGTGCTTGACCAGCAACGTCGCTAATCCCACGGCGGCAGCCGTGTCCCGACCAACCGGCTCCGCGATGACGTTTGCGGCGGGTACCTGTGGGCATACCTCGCGCACCGCCTCGGCCTGTTCGGCGTTGGTGATGATCAGCACGTTTTCCGGCGGAACGACTCCTTCCAACCGCTCCACGGTCTGCGTCAGCATCGGCTTTTCGCCGACAATCGGTAACAAATGCTTGGGACGCTTCAGCCGACTCTGCGGCCAGAAACGTTCCCCTTTTCCTCCTGCCATAATGACTACGTAGCGATCCTGCATACGCGTCCACCGTGGGTGAAATTCACTGAATGACAAAGCTTTCCTGCGGCAGGAGCACCTCCCCGCCCTCAGAAGTCCATGCAACGGCCTCTTTCAAGCCGCAAACGCGCCTGAAGGAACACGCGAGCAGCAACAAAAAGGCGCAGGCCAAGATGCAGGTCGATCAGGATTCACAACAATCCTCAATCCTCCTACACCCATCGGCCCGCGCCCTAGGGTATCAAGTGGTTAGATTACGGTTGGAAGGTGCCGTTGAATACCCGCCAAGTCGTATTTGTGTAGCTCCAGTACCACGGAAACATTTCACCCGAGGTCCAGAACCAGTCATATGTATTTTCGGAGCGAATGTCCATGGCACCAGTGTCGGAGTCGTAATTGGTGTAATAATAACGCTCGTTATCAGAATGAAGCCGAAAGTGTACGGAGTCACCTTCATGATCCACCCATCCCATGTAAGTGATTAAAGTATCCGGGACGGTCATATTCGGCTGCCAGAAAACACTACTCATACCCACCGCGTGCCAAGCCGATGCAGCACTAGCTTGGGCAATATAACCAAACTTCTGGTATGCAGTATCCACCTGGGCCACGGCAGCTCCAAAAAAATCTTCGGACGACGTATACTGTGCCCACAGAGCCTCGTAAAGCATGGAGGCGGCATTCTCAATTCCCATGGGAGTCACATCAATTGACGACTTTCCCCTCGGATGGGTTCCGCCTTCAGCCATGAGATAGAATGCAAGCGACGCAACGCTACTATCGTGACTTACATCCCCATTAATATCCCAAATCCAATCTGCACCTCCATGCAAATAGGGATCATTGAGATAGCGCTCATAACCCGGGTGGTTTTCACCTACAACCCAAACATTTCTGCTATAGTCATAGTCCTTCATCGCAGCCATCGCATCACCGAAGCTCTTTCGTACACTTGCTGTTTGACTTCCCGATCCAGTGAGACCCTCACTATAAGCAACCCCGACTGCGAACTCCCTTGTCAGCACGTCATAGGCAGAATCAAAACCTGCTCCAAGCACGATACTATTATCGGTTGGATCCCACCAAGAATACGGCAGTCCGCTCGATGGTTGAAATTGAATAAATACGTCAACGTCGCCTCCCAATCCATCCCAAGAGTGCTGTCCATAACGGTTATAAAAAAACCAAAAGGCTTCACTACTTGAAGTAACCGCCTTACTAACGGCCCCGCCCACGGGGAAAGGTGGCGGATCATTCTCAACCCAAACGGGCGTTGAAGGTTTTGAAGCAGAGAATTGGTAATCGAAAACCTGGCGATACAAAGTTTGGCCTTGAAGAGATTGCACCGCAAAGCAGCCCAATCCAGAGAGAACCAAGAGATTAAGATTCAGGAGTTTATTCATTGGTATTATTTATATTGTTTTTACTTTCCGAAAGCGCCGACCATTCTATAGGCGGACGCCACCTTACTCATACCACAAAGCCTACGCGTTGACTTATTAAAAACAACACTCCATCCGGCCATAACCAATACCTGAAATCGGGTATATACATTGTGACCAACGACCCGCGTCCCTTATTACTCCGGCATTGTAAAAGGCCACATTACGAACCGCTTGAATGCAGGATTTCCGGCCGCTTCGTGTGACCTGATAGAGGACCGGAGTAATAAACAAACCTCAACCGCAGAGACCAGCATTTCCGATCTCTTCGAAGGACTCTCACTCATCCCGCATCCCGTCCTCCCTCGCGCCGCCTCCTTGACCCCTGCGGTGCGGTTGTTTGAGTGGGATGAATGGAGCCCGAAGAACTTGCGAGGTACAGCCGACAGATTATTTTGCCGGAGATCGGCGTAGAGGGGCAGGAACGACTGCAGGCGGCTCGAGTGCTGATCGTGGGAATGGGCGGACTGGGCAGTCCGGTGAGTCTCTATTTGGCGGCCGCAGGCGTTGGCACGCTGGGGCTGGCGGAATTCGACACGGTGGAGGTGCACAACCTTCAACGCCAAATCCTTCATGACAATGAGCGCGTGGGCGCGTCCAAGCTCGACAGCGCCATTAGCCGACTCAGCGCACTCAATCCGCGAACAAACCTCATTCCCCACTCGACCGGGGTAACCGTGGAGAACGCCCGCGAACTGTTCGATCAATATGACATCATCGTCGATGGAACCGATAATTTTCCGACGCGTTATCTGAACAATGATGCCGCTTATTTTGCCAAAAAGCCGTTGGTTTACGGCAGCATTTTTCAGTTTGAAGGGCAGGTTTCTGTGTTTGCCCCGCAGGTGGGCGGGCCCTGTTACCGTTGCCTATTTCCGGAGATGCCCGCACCCGGAACAGTGCCCAATTGCGAGCAGGCAGGGGTGCTTGGTGCGCTTCCGGGAATCATCGGGAGCTATCAGGCAATGGAAACGATCAAGTGGATCACAGGCACGGGCGAACCTTTGGTCGGTCGGCTACTGGTGATCGATGCACTGCGGATGCACCACCGCACCCTTCGGCTGAAGCGGGATCCCGGTTGTCCGCTGTGTGGAGAGCAGCCACGTGTCACGGGATTATCGGCAGACACCTATAACTGGAGTTGCGCCCCGGCGGACGCGGTGGAAAATCCCGGGAGCATGGACGCCGATTATCCGACTGAGATTTCAATTGAAGAAGCCCACCGTCGCCTGACGACCCAGAAGCCACGGCCATTGCTGCTCGATGTGCGCGAAGAATTTGAGCGCGATATCGCCACCATCCCCGGTCATGTCGCCATCCCCATGAAACAAGTGCCCGCACGATTGAATCAGCTACCGCGCGACCGGGAGATCATTGTGCACTGCCACCACGGGGGTCGAAGCCTGCAAGTGACTCAGTTTCTTCGCAGCAAAGGCTATCAGAAAGCGCAAAACATGAAGGGCGGCATTGATCAATGGGCCGCGCAATATGATCCGTCGATGCGGCGATACTGAGCGCCAATACCGCTCGCTCGCCTATCAATAGAATTCGTCCTCGGCATCGCCCGGTTCGCCGTCGAAATCCTCCATACCTTCGGGGGCATTTTCCGACGCTTCCTCACCAACAGGAGCCGCTTCAGATGTGGTCTCGGCGGGAGTCCCTGCCGCGCTTGCAGATTCAGCAATGGGCTGAAGAACTTGGTCGTTCACGGTAGTCGATCGACTGATGGCCTGGCTGGCGGCCGTCGGGTCAACAGCCATCCATGACAAGGCGACCATCGCGGCGGTGAAGCGACGGCGGTCGGCATCGGCGATCAGAGAAGCCCAGGAAAAGGCAGTTTCGGGGTCCACATGCATCGTTTCCAGTGCGAGGATTTCGATCGCCGGAGAATAGGTGCCGAGGCTTTCCGCATTGTTCAGAAATTCTCCCAAGGGAACGGGCCCCTCCGCCTCCACCCATGACCGGGACACCTCGCGCATGGCGATGGCTCGGGCTCCGGAGACCGATTGCCCCCCCAACCATGCAAGTGCGGCAGCGGGTTCATCCTCACTCCAAACCTTGGCAAGGGCCGGAAGTGCCCAACCCCGATCCTCGGAAGAAAGCCCTTCGTACCAACCCCGAGCAGTCGCCGCGTCCTGCTTCGCCCATGCCTCCATCACAGCAGAAAGGACCGCAACCCGACTTTCGTAGCTGTCGGTTGCGGCTTCGCCAAACGCGAAGGCGCTACGGGGTCCTTCAAGTCGGAACCGACGAACAGCTTCGGCCGAGGCCACCGCTTCGCGCAGCGCTGGAGCATCGAGCCCCCCCAGCCACTCTATGATCGTCGGTTCAGACAGCTCTCGCGCATGAGCCAAAACAGTAGCAAAACGCTCTGCCTGCAGGGGTTTGCTCGCGGAGGGATGCTGAGAAACCCAACGCCACGCCGTCTCCGAACGGGCGCTGGCCCATCCCGCCAAGGCGGACCGCGAGAATGCGGCCGCTTGTGGATGCGCAGCAAGCACGGTGCGGGTGAAGTCCATTGCAGAACGTCCGTCGATTTGCCCCCAACGTTCGAACAGTGCCTCAAGGAGCGCCCGCGGTCCGGCTGATGGCGACTCTTCCAGCAGCCGCTGAATGGCGGGGACCACTTTCCGCGATGGATACGCGCCCGCAATCGTTTCGGCGGCGAGGCTACGGCGAGCAGCATCCTCCTCACGATTCAATGCAATCAGCAGTGCCGCCACCTGCTCCGGAACGGCGGTTTCGGGACTGCCGGATTTGAGCTGAGGCCAGTCGACCGGCGCTTCAAGAAGCTGTCCGACCAGAACCGCGTAAGCACGGTCTTCGAGCGCCATGCCCCCTGTCCCTCCCTCACCCGGGGCCTGATGAAAGGCAAATGCCGTAAAAAGGCCGAGGATATAGACCACCCCCAGCGACAAGAGCCAGCCGATCAGGAGCACAAAAGCGGTAAGACGAGAGCGTTTCACCGCGCCATCAAGATCAATTCTCCAAGGCTTGGCAACGCCCCATCAAGCCTGCGCTCCCGGCATTTCAGCATCACCTGCACTCAAGGCCGCTTCACAAAGCCGGGAATCCGGCCTTCGTCGAAATCAATCAGATCAGCCACAGAGAGAATGTCTTTGACGCGTCCGGAGCAGCCCATGGCCTTTAGCGCATCGGCCAAAAATTCCCGACCGGCATCAGACATGCCTTTGTGAGTGATTTCGCGGTTCCACTGGGCCGCGCGAAGATCCTTCGGAAACAGGTCACGCAGCGCCTCATCCAACACCTTCGGATCGTCTCCATGCGCTTCAACCACCTCAACTACAGCCGCAGGATCAATTCCGAGATGCATGCAGAGAAAACGGTCGAAACCGCGGCAAAAGTTTTTCCGATAGCTGGCCGGTAGTTCCCCCCGCAGGTGCAACCGGACCTTGGCCAAAAACCGCGGAAGGTGAAGCAACCCTGTGCCGAGATGCGCCTCGTACGGGGACGGAAGCGCAAAACAAATTTCTCCGGTAGAGCCGGTGATTGGACAATCTTCTGCCATGAAACGACTCTGCCGAGGGCAAGCCGTCGGGGGCAAGCCGCCGCTTATGGTTCAGGGGGCAACCGGATGCCTTCGATCGCTCCAGCCGTTGCTCGCTCTTTGACATTCCAGCTGCGGGCACTTGAGTGAGATCGGCGGCCGGGATGTCCCGAGGAGTCGCCGGCTCAGACTCATGAATACAATTTGGCGCGTTTCCCAATACCTCTTCCGCTACCGGGGCCTCTTTGGCCTGACGCTTCTTTTTGCCGTTGCCATGGTGGGGATGGAAATCGCGGTGCCGCGTGTCGTGCAGGAGATTCTCGCCAGCGTGCGGGACACGCAATCCCTCAGTTCGCTGTGGACCGGGGTGGTGGTGATTGCGCTTCTGTTTCTGGGAAGCGCGCTGTTCAACGGTCTGCGGATCATCATGAACAATACGCTGGAGCAACGGGTGCTGCTCGACATGCGCCGCGAGATTCACCAAAAGCTGCTCAATCTTCCGGTTTCGTTTTATGACCAGCGCAAGAGCGGCGATATCTCGTCGCGGGTGATCGAAGATGTCGCCACAGTGGAGCGCGCGCTGCTCGACGGCACCGAGATGGGGAGCCGGGCTCTGGTGACGATTGTCGGCGTCACCATCATGTTGTTTCTCAACAATCCGTTGCTCGCGTGGTTGGTTTTCCTGCCGGTTCCGATCCTCCTCGGCTGGGGTTATTTATATGCAAAAGGATCGCGGCGCGTCTGGAAAGAAGTCCGGGAGTCTTCGGGGGACCTCAACAGCCTGTTGGTGGAAGATATTCAGGGAAACCGACTCATCCAGACCTTTGGCCTGCAGAAACGAGAAGGCACTCGCTTTGAAAAACTGGCTCAGCTGCTGCGCCGGCGAACGCTCGCCGCCATGTATCGCTGGTCATTCTACAACCCCGCGACCACCTTTATCACCAACCTTGGAATCGTTGGAATCGTGGCGGGCGGAGGTTACCTGATCCTTCAGGGCGGCACGGATTTTGATTTCCCCGAGTTAATCGCGTTCCTGCTCTACGCCAACATGTTGTATGCGCCCATCGGGCAACTCCACGGCATCAATCACATGCTGGCCGCCGGCAAAGCCTCAGGTGATCGGGTTTTTGAAATTCTCGATGCACGGGTCGAGGTGGAGTCGCCGGCAGATCCCAAACCGTTTCCTCAAGGCGTGCTCGAAGTCGCGTTCAACGCCGTTAGTTTTCAGTACCCCGGACGGCCTGAAGTGCTTCAGGATTTTAACCTGACCTTGGAAGCAGGCAAGGTAACCGCGCTGGTCGGCCACACCGGGGCGGGGAAAAGCACCGTCGCCAACCTCGCCATGCGTGCCTACGACGTGACCGGCGGATCCGTGACGCTCAATGAGGTGGATATTCGTGCCCTCTCCCTTGATGACCTTCACGCGCAAGTCGGGCATGTCGCACAAGATCCATTTCTATTCGAAGGCACCGTGCGCGACAACCTCCTGCTCGCTCGGCCCGATGCGGAGGAAGCCGAGATCATTGCGGCGCTGGAGGGCGCCTGCTCGTGGGAATTTGTTCAGCGCCTCCCAGAAGGACTCGAGACCAATATTGGCGAAAAAGGCATTCGTTTGTCTCAAGGGGAGAAACAGCGTCTGACCATCGCCCGGGTGCTCCTGAAGAACCCGCCTTTCGTGATTCTCGACGAAGCCACCGCCAGCGTGGACACCATTACCGAGAAGGAAATCCAGACAGCTTTGGAGAACCTGATGAGTGCGCGCACGGTCCTCGTGATTGCCCACCGCCTCTCAACCGTGCGCAAGGCCGACGCCATTGTCGTGCTGGAGCATGGACGTGTTATTGAGCACGGAACGCATGAAACACTCTGCATGAGTAACGGTCACTACGCACGTCTCTGGTCCATTCAGCAGGATGCCATTCCTGAAAACCTCGGCTACTGACGGTAGCATGATGAAGGATTTTTCCTTGCTACGACCAAAGGGGTCTGAGAATTTGCGCGACGATTGCGGGGCCGGCCCCAAGTCCGCTTTCCCAATGCTCATGGAAAAATCCATCGAACTCGTCGTTCCAAATAAAACCGGTATCCACGCCCGGCCCGCCGCCATGATTGTCCGCATCGCGAACAAGTATCCGGCCGAGGTCTACGTGGAGAAAGATGATGAGCAGGTAAATGGAAAGAGCATCATGGGACTGATGATGCTGGCCGCAGGCCACGGGTCGAAGCTGCGGTTTATTGTCTCCGGAGAAGGTTCCGATGCCATGTTAGCCGACCTCGAAGCACTGTTTAAGCGCAAGTTTGACGAAAGCTAACCACAGTGAAAGACGGACCCCGAGGAATCCGCCTTTCACAAAAACCTAAGAGCCTGGAAAATCAGCGCGTCCAGCGCGGCGTGTGCACTTTGGAAACACCGCGATTGCGCTTCTTCTTTTTGGGGACGCCTTCATCCAAGACGGGAGACCATTTGTAGTCAAAGTCCTCCAGACGCTTGCGCTCAATCGTTCTGCCGATGAAGCGCTCGATTGAACGGAGAAAATCAAGCTCCCCAGCGGTGTAAATAGTCACCGCCTCACCCTCACGCTGTGCACGCCCGGTGCGCCCAATCCGGTGAACATAGTCTTCTGCGTGCTGCGGGATGTCGTAATTGATCACATGGCTGACACCACTGATGTCGATCCCCCGGGCCACGATATCGGTCGCGACCAAAATCTCACTCGTGCCGTTCTTGAACGCTTTCAGCGCTTCATCACGCTCCTTCTGTGAGCGGTCGGCGTGCAAGACGCCGACCGGTCCATGACCCGAATTATCGAGCCACCGGGCAATGATATCAGCCCCGGCCTTGGTCCGGGTAAAAATCAACACGCTGTGGTAATCGAACTTCTTGAGCATCGCCACCAGCAGGTCGAACTTCTGCCGTTCATCCACCGGATAGATCGCGTGGCTGATCGTTTCGGCAGGTTGCCTGCCGCCACCGATCGCAATTTCCACCGGATCCCGAAGCATGCGCCGGGAGAGTTTCTCGATGGCCGGAGGAATCGTCGCCGAGAACAGCAGGCTTTGGCGCTTGCCTTTAACCTGGTCCAGAATGCGCGTGACGTCAGGAAGAAAGCCCATGTCGAGCATGCGATCCGCCTCGTCGAGCACCAACATCTCCAAATTCTTGAGCGAGAGATTTCGCTGCTGAAGGTGATCCAGCAGCCGTCCCGGTGTCGCGATAATAATGTCTGCGTGCGCAGCAAGCGCATCCCGTTGGCGGCCGTATTTCACTCCGCCATAAATCAGCGCGAGGCGGAGCCCGAGGTGCTTGCCGTAGAGCTCGTACTGCTCGTAAACCTGCGCGGCCAGCTCACGGGTGGGCTCGAGGATCAGTGCCCGGGGCCAGACATCGTGATTGTGCTCCTGGAGAAGGCTGAGCATCGGCAGTGCAAATGCCGCAGTTTTTCCAGTGCCCGTCTGGGAACCGCCGACCACATCGCGCCCAGCCATCAGTGCCGGAATCGCTTTTGCCTGAATCGGCGTCGGGTGAGTATACCCTTTTTCTTCAATCGCCCGCAGGACCTGCGGGGCGAGGTTCAATTCGCTGAACAAAGGGAGGGCCGCAGGCTCTTCGGCGGTCGCAATATGATCTGTCATGACGTCGTGAATGGCCCCGATCCGTTCTCCGGGGAAGAGTTGCCAGCCACGAACCTACAGGGCTGCGCATCGAGGCATACTCATGCGCAATCGTGTGAATTCGTGACCAGCGAGCTCGCGGGAACAAGTTGAAATTCAGCGCGCGAACCTCCTGACTCTTGTGAATCTCATGCGTGGTGCAAGCTCAGAACCAGAGACGGAAATCCGCTACCGGGGACGAATCGCTCCGACACCGACGGGTCATCTGCATCTGGGCCACGCCCGCGCCTTCGGCGTCGCTTGGGCGCGGGCGCGGGCGGCCGGTGGATCTTTGATCTACCGCACAGAAGACCTTGATCCCCAGCGATGCCGGGAGGATTTTGCGGCGGATGCGATCGAAGATCTCCGTTGGCTGGGTCTGGCGTGGGATGAAGGCCCGGATGTAGCCGGTCCTTTCGGGCCCTACGTTCAAAGCGCCCGCCACGAATGGTTTTTGCAGGTCTGGGCACAGTTACGTGATGCCGGTACGATTTACCCTTCCCCGCATTCGCGCAAAGATGTTGCCGCCGCCTCGCAGGCCCCGAACGAGGGAGATGCTGAGTTCATTTTCCCACCAGAGCTCCGGCCATCCATCGGTTGCGGCGCGGAAGCTCGCACGCCGGGAGTGGTCAACTGGCGCTTTCGCGTCCCCGACGGGCGGCGAGTGACGTTCACGGATGCCTTCCAAGGAGCCCAAACCTTTACGGCCGGGATTGATTTCGGCGATTTTCTGGTTTGGCGGCGGGATGGGGTGCCTGCTTACGAAATGGCGGTGGTAGCTGACGATCACGCCATGAGAATCACTGAAGTCGTCCGGGGAGCAGATCTTCTGATTTCGACCGCCCGCCAGATTCTGATCTATGAGGCGCTTGGCTGGCACGTCCCGAAGTGGTGCCATGTTCCCCTCTTGCGCGACGCGCAGGGCCGGCGCTTAGCCAAACGACATGCCAGCCTGAGCTTGCGTATGCTGCGTGCGACCGGACAGAACCCAGAAGCGCTGCGCACTGCACAGATCCAGCCGGAGTGGATCCATCAAGGATCAAAATAGGCGTTCGCCAATTTCAGCCCGAGAAGCCACCGGTGGCCCCAGAATTTCCGTTAATACCACCGCAGTACGCAAATTCCGGTGTGAGCGCACGGCCTGCAAGATGTCGCTACGCAACTCCTTTGTCCCAGGCTTCGATGCAGCCCCCTGAGCAGAGATCTCACCAGCACCCTGCGAAAGGTCACCCGCCATCGCTCCTGCCGTAATCGCATCGGCCTGGCGGCGAGCTGCGGCCCGAGCCGAGCGAGCACGTTTCAGTTCTTCCCGCTGGGCGGCGAGACGGCGCTCAATATCGCTCTCGTAGGCTTCCGAGGGGGCCACTTGGGACGGCACGTGGACCGGAGGGGTGCGTAACGGAGTGGGCACAGGCCGGGCGGGTGCAAGCGGGTGGACTGGCTCCGATGAAGCCGGTTCCGGAGTCCTTCGTGCCGCATCACCTGCCGGCGTTTCCCCGGCGATCCGGCGGCGGATTTCTTCCTGGATTCGGCGACGGCGTTCGGCCAGTTCGGCTTCCTGCTGCTGGCGGTGTTGCTGATCAGCCGCTTTTTCTTCTTCCGATTTTTTCTCCCCTTTGGATCCCAAAAACTGGGAAAGGATGTAAAGAATCGGGACCAGTCCGTAGAGCAGGTCCGACCAATTCCAATCTTGCATGTAGTGCGGCATCGCCGGGCTTCAAAAATCAATCAGTGGCTCGGACGACGGCTGTTGGGATCGTTTTTGGTCCCTTCAGGCTCGGCGATCGACTTCCGCATCGAGGTGTCACTTTCGATGTTCTTGTAGCGCATGTAGTCCATCACTCCAAGCGAACCATTCCGGAACGCCTCGGCCATCGCCAGCGGAACTTCTGCTTGAGCCTCAACGACCTTCGCCTGCATTTCCTGCACGCGCGCTTTCATCTCTTGCTCGAGGGCAACAGCGGCGGCGCGGCGAATTTCGGCCTGGGCTTGGGCCATGTTCTTGTTGGCTTCAGCTTGGGATTCCTGGAGCTGGGCACCGATGTTCTCGCCCACGTCCACATCCGCAATGTCGATTGAAAGAATTTCAAAGGCTGTGCCGGTATCGAGGCCGCGATTGAGCACGTTCCGCGAAATGGAATCCGGATTTTCCAACACCCATTTGTAGCTTTCCGCCGAGCCGATGGTGGTGACGATGCCCTCGCCAACTCGGGCGATGATCGTTTCTTCCTGCGCACTTCCCACGTAGGACTTGAGGTTGGAACGCACGGTGACGCGCGCCTTCACCTTAACCTGAATGCCGTCCTTGGCGACGCCGTCAATCGTGTGCCGGTTGCTCGTTTTCGGATTGGGAACGTCAATGACCTTGGGATTGATCGAGGTGCGCACGGCCTCCAGCACGCTTTTTTCGGTACCTTTGGTCGCCAGATCGATCGCGCAGGCTTCATTCCAAGTCAACGGGATCTCAGCCTTGCGCGCATTGATGAGGGCGGACGTCGTTTCGATGATGTCTCCACCCGCCATATAGTGCGTCTCGATTTCATCGGTCGTTACCGGCAAGCCGGCTTTTACCGACATGATCCGGGCATCAACGATGTGCGAATACGGGAGGCGGCGGAGGTAACGCATGGCCACCAGATTGCCCATCCCAACCGGCGCGCCGGAGGAAAACGCCTTCAGCCAGACGCTGGCAAACGAGAGCACCAGAAAGCCGACGACGATGAGGAAAAGAACGCCGGCGAGAATGATTATGGTATTTAAGGTCATGAGGACTTAGCGATTGGAAACACGAATGCTAAAGGTGTCGGCGTCTTTGACAATCACCGTACTGCCCTTTGCGATATAACCGTCGATGGACACGGCCGAGTAAACTTGGTCACCCAACCGCACCTTTCCGCCCGGAGACATGGGAGTCAACGTAAGCCCTTCTTGGCCGATCAATTGGCTGGTTTCGCCAAGACCGGTTCCGCCGGTGGACACTTGTTGATGCGTGAATACGCTCCTTCCGAAACGCGTGCCGGCGAGCACCTTCAGTTCAAGATAGAAAAACAACAGGCTCACGAGGAGTCCGCCGACGAACACCGACAGTCCCACGCTGGGGCCGTAATCGATAAATGCGTAAACGCTGGCGATTCCGATCAGCACGACGCCCACCAGCGCGAGCACACCGCCCGGCAAAAAGATCTCCAGGAGGAACAGAATCAGCGCTAGGGAAAGCAGCACAAAAATCATGATACGCCCTCCTCCCAAGGTTCGACTTCCAAGCCGAACTGCGCCCGACGAACCACCCGAACGGATTCGCCGCGTGCGACCATGCCGTGCCCAACGCGCGCCTCATAGCGCCGCCCGTCAATTTCAACTTCACCCGCTGGGCGCAGCGAACGGGTGACCACTCCCACCGCTCCGAGATCCGGCCAGGTGCTGCTTCCGCCCGGCGGCGTCTGCAGGACTTGCTCTGCATCCGGAATTCCTTGTAAACCCGCGGCACCACCCAGAATCAAACGATCCAAAAAGTGCGTGCGGGGCATGAGCCGCCAGAGAACCGCAACGAGGATGGTTCCGAGAATGATGCCCAGCGAGAGTTGAGTCGCAGCCTCCATCAACGTATGCCATTGCACCTCGATACCCTCACCTTCAAAGCCGGGCCAAATGTCGGTCATTGACCAGAGCAATGCTCCGATCACAAGAATGCCGCCCAGCGAGATAAAAACGATCGCCCCCGGTAGGATAAAGAGTTCGAGAGCGATCAGCGCGAGTCCCAGCAACATGATGAGAAAGGGTTCCCAGCCAGCCAATCCCGCCACGTAGTTGGTCAGGAAAACAATGGCCAGACAGGCAATTCCCAAGATGCCAAATATTCCGAATCCCGGGGTCTTGAATTCGATAAAAAGCCCAACCACTCCGAAGGCGATGAGCAGCGGGGCAATTGAGCTCAGGTAAACCGCAAGCTCTTCACTCCAGGTTACCTCAAAGGTCTGCTTCTCCCATTGTCCGGCGCCGAAACGCTCGTCGAGCAAGGCGCTGACATCGTCCGCCATCCCGTCCCCAAACAGCGCGCGCGGCGGGTTGCCATAATGCTCCAACGCTTCAGCAGCGGTCAGATTGAGCATGTCTCCAGCTGGCGAGATCACCTTGCCATCAATCTCCAGCTCGTAATCCGCATCCATCATCGCCCGCACCACTTGCTCGCGGTAAGGGTGTGGGCCGCCAAAAGAGCGCAGCTTGGCATACAGGTAAGACTCCACTTTTTGACGCATCGTTTCCGGGATTTCCTCACCGCCTCCGGAGACCACCCCGGCCGATCCGATCACGGCGCGCGGCGCGTACCAGATTTCATCCGCAACCGAAGCAATCAACGCACCCGCACTGATGGCCTCATCATTGACGTAAGCGATGGTCCGCCCCTCGAACCGGCCCAGCAGCTCCATGATTTCAAGCATCACATCGACCCGGCCGCCCGGCGTGTCGATTTCAAGGACAACTACTCCGACATCCGCGGCAATGGCTTCCTTGATGCCCCGGCGGAGAATAAACTCATTCGGCTTGGAGATGGCATCGTTCACCGGAAGGACGATTACCCGGGCGACGCCGTCGACAGTTTTCACCGCCTCGCGCGGGCCGAGGTCCAGCACGGGAGTGCGATCGGTGTCTTCCTGGACATCCATTTCCTGCCGCTCGGCAAATGATGTGCCGGCGGGAGTTTCTTCCACAGCGTCGGGCTGCGGTTCCCCGTTCTCCGTTTCAGCTACGGAGGGCACGGCGCGCTTAAGGCTATCTCCTACCCGCTCGCGGCCTTCTCCAGCCACGAGCAAACTTCCGAAGAGAAAGGGAAAAAGGAAGGAGAGACCTAAGAACAGAGCGGCACGCATGAAGAAAATGTGTGCGATCCGCAGAACGAAAGCAAGTGATCGTAGAGGCCGCCACCCGTGGATCACGCCAGAGCAGCTTGCCATGAGAGGACGGCTTCTCTGATTTATAACCCGGACCGCATTGCGCCCTGCCATGATGGAATCGACACCTCAAACTCCGGTCGCCCGAAAGGCGTTTTTGAACGAACGTGCGCAAGAGCTGGGCTTTAATGCGTTCGGAGTGACATCAGTCCCGATCGACTTGCGGACCGAATACTTTCAACGGTGGATCGCTGGCGGGCAACACGGGGAAATGGCTTGGCTGGCTCGCGATCCCGAACGGCGGTCGGACCCGCAGCAGGTATTACCGGAAGCTCGCTCGATCGTAGTCGTGGGGCTGAACTATTTTCAGCCAGAACCTCAGCGGCGCGGGCGGATTGCAAAATACGCCTTGGGAGCCGACTACCATCGCTTCATGCTCAAACGCCTCAAACTCCTCTGCACCGACATGCGCAGCTGGGGCGGTGCCCAGAAGCCCTATGTCGACACCGGTCCGGTCCTGGAAAAACCGGTGGCCGCAGCTGCTGGGATTGGTTGGCAGGCTAAAAATACTCTGGTGATCAACCAGCGGCACGGTCAATGGCTGTTTCTCGGCGTGATCCTGACAACCCTTGATCTCCCAGCCGACACCGCGGGCAAAGATCGCTGTGGATCCTGCACCCGCTGCATCGACGTCTGCCCGACACAAGCCATCACCGCCCCTTACCAGCTCGATGCCCGCCGGTGCATCAGTTACCTTACGATTGAGCATTCCGGCTCCATTCCGGAGGCTTATCGACGACCGATCGGGAACCACCTCTTTGGGTGCGATGACTGCCTCGACGTCTGCCCGTGGAATAAGTGGGCTCAGCTGACTCGGGAATCCAAGCTCACAGCCCGCACCTATCCCGACCTCTCAGAAATGCTGCAATGGGATGAGAAAACCTTCAGCACCACCTTTGCCGGAACACCGATGAAACGTTCCGGGCTTCGCCGTTGGAAACGCAACATCTGTGTTGTGTTGGGCAACACCGGGACCTTGGAAGACATTCCCGGCCTCCGGATGATCGCCGCCGATGACGATCCCCTCTTGGCGGAACACGCCGCTTGGGCCATAGCCGAAATCGAGAGCCGGCAAGGCGCTCAAAGATGACCTCTCCAGAAGAAGATTTTGTCGAACACCCTATCAACGGGACGATCGATCTGCACACCTTCCGCCCACAGGACACCACCGAGCTACTCGATGCATATGTTGAGGCCTGCCTTGATGCGGGAATTATTCAAGTGCGGATTATCCATGGCAAAGGGCAAGGCATCCTTCGGCGAACCGTGGAAGCCTTTCTGCAAAAGGACCCGCGCGTCCGGTCCTTTGCTCCGGGAGGAATCAGCGGCGGCGGTTGGGGTGCTACCATCGCTCAGCTCGGACACAAATCGCCCGAACAGCACTGATAGAGGGCTGCTGCGCCAAGATTACTCCATGGCGCACCCACTGCGTCAATCTGACGCGGGAAAACGCCGCCACTGCATTCAGCGGTTGTTGGCTTACAATATTTTAGGAGTTTGGGCCGGACTGGCATCACGCCTGCGTAAGGAATTCTCAGTATCTGCACCTTTACGAAGGAACCGCCATGGACCCCATTCGAGACCATTATCCGCCTTCCTACGACAATCCTTTCAATGGACTGGACCGGTTGCTACACGTCAGCATGAGCTGGACCGGCAACGAGTCCACCCCCTCCGACGATGTAGTGGCTCCGCAAACCGATGTTTTTGTGGATGCGGGACATTACTATTTGCGAGTTGAGCTGCCGGGCGTCGAAAAACATGCGATCGAGCTTTCCCGCCAAGACCGCGGGTTGATTCTTGAAGCTGCCAGTCAAGCTACGCCTGACCTAGCGGAGGAAACCATTCGTTACTATCGCGAATTTCGCATCCCTGACGATGTCGATGTCAGCGCTATTTCAGCGCATCTTGGGCATGGTATTCTTCAAATCACCCTGCCCAAAGCAGCGGACAAGTATACAAGACGCTTCAAAATCGATTAAATCGAGTCGCGCAGATGACTTATCATCCGAACGCTGGTAGTGTCGGCCTTACACCGTCCTGATGTCCATTTGATGCCGAATTCAGACATTTCAAATCGCATCGCATCAAAATGAACGTGGGGCAGTTTTTAAGGTCTATATCAGTGAAAGTCGCCGTTAAGAAAAACTGTTCTTTGGAAAGCCAACAATTTTGCTAAAAGCCGACGGACACTGGACGCCCAGAGAAAACTGAGAGATAATGGTCAGCAGCGAACACAGGAACTTTTGACATTTTTATCCGGCTATAATTCCGACCGGGAAATAAATCCAGCGGTTTGCGGATCAGATGATTTTCGGTCGCGTTAGAGAGCGCGATTGAAGAGAGAGATAGCCAAGGACAGCGAGAGACAGAGACCATAGCAGGAGTAAACCCCATTGAGAGTGGGGTCTCCCAGAGCCGATTCGCCTACGGGCGGGTCGGCTTCTTTTTTGCATAAATGGCGAAACATCCGAGACGGGATTTGCACGCCAAGGAATGGCTCCCGTAAAACGCGGCATGTTCAAAAGGGATGCATTGCCGGTAGACGAACTAGAGCCCCAGCTGCGGGCAGCGGCTGCATCCAGTCGTAACTTTGTGCTGACGGCACCCACCGGCTCGGGAAAGTCCACCCGCGTGCCCGCATTTCTGGCAACGGCGCTCGCCGAGAGCCGGCACCCCCTCATTATAGTCCTGCAACCGCGGCGCATGGCGGCGCGCATCCTTGCAAAACGTGTTGCCCAAGAAGAAGATACCCCCCTCGGCCAAGGGGTTGGTTATCAGATACGACACGATAAGAGACTCTCGGAGCACACCCGCATTCTTTTTATCACCGAGGGTGTGTTGCTGCGCCGTTTACAAACGGATCCTCAACTCGAGGGCGTGGGGGCGATTCTCTTTGACGAATTTCACGAACGGCACCTCTACGGTGATGTTTCGCTCGCACTGCTGCGCCGGCGTCAGCAGACGCACCGACCGGATCTGATACTCGGGGTGATGTCCGCGACCTTGGAGACCACGGGGCTGGAACGCTTTCTGGCACCTTGCACCGTTTTACGCTCAGAAGGTCGCACATTTCCAATCGAGGTTGAATTCAGCAAAGAGGCTGATTTGGGCTCCCGCACTGAAGTATGGGATGCCGCCGCCCAGGCATTTCGCCGGGAGGCAAAACGGGGTATTACAGGCAATTGCCTGATCTTCATGCCGGGTGCTTATGAAATCCGGCGAACGGTGGAAGCAATCCAGGCATTGCCCGAATCCCGCGGGTTTTCGGTCCATGCGCTTCACAGCGAACAGACCCCGGAGCAACAGGATGCCGCGATCGGAAGCAGCAACGGAGAGCAGCGAATTATTGTCTCAACCAATGTGGCGGAAACTTCACTGACACTTCCCGGCGTCCGGCTGGTCATCGACAGCGGTCTGGCACGGATCCCCGGCTATGATGCACGGCGGGCGCTAAATACCCTTCTGGTCGAAAAGATCAGCCGAGCTTCGGCCGATCAGCGGGCCGGGCGGGCGGGCCGAACGGCTCCCGGAAGATGCCTGCGGTTGTGGACCCGCGCGGACCACGGGCGCAGGTCGGAACACCTCGCCCCCGAAGCCCATCGCTTGGAACTGGCAGAGATTCTTCTGCAGCTGGCAGCCGTTGAAGGAAGATTGGATGATCTTTTCCCTTGGTTTGAAACACCTCCGGCAGAGCATATTGCGCGCGGCGCAGAACTGCTGAAAGCCCTTGGGGCGTTGGACTCGGGCCATCAATTAACGCCTCAAGGCAAACGCATGGCTGCGTTTCCACTCCATCCACGCTTCGCCCGGATGCTGCTCGCTGCAGCTGAACGAGGCTGCGTTTCCACTATTTGTCTGTTGGCCGCCTTACTGGAGGGACGATCGATCTTACTGCCCACCCGCGACAAAATAGTGGAGGAACGCCGGGATCAGCTTCTTTTCCGCGGCACGGGTTCACCGCCGTCCGATCATTGGGCAATGCTAAGTGCCTGGCATGCCATCGCCGCGGAACGCTTTAACCCGAGCTGGGCGGCAGATCACGGAATCCATGCAGTCTCCGCCCGTCAGGCTGGCACCGTTGCGCAGCAACTCATTGCCATCGCCAAACGTCAAGGGTTGCCCGCAGAAGATACCTCCGCCGATTGGGGCACCCTTCACCAAGTGCTGCTCACCGGCTTTCCCGATCAAGTGGCCCGGCGGCTCAACCGGCAGAACTTCGCGGTCGAAACCTCCAGTGGCCGCCGCGGCGAGATCGACCGGTTCAGCCTCGCACGGGAGGCATCGCTGATTGTAACCACCGAGATTCAGGAACGTTCCCGCGGGAACGACGTGTCAGTTATTCTTTCACAAAATGCCGCGATCGAGGAAAGTTGGCTGCAGGCCTTGTTCCCGCAGGACTTCTCCACCCGCCGCCGAACCGAGTTTGACCGAACTAACAAGCGCGTACGCGGCTGGGAAGAGACCTGCTTTCGCCAACTCGTCATTCACAGCAAGGAAATCGAAGCGGTCGATGAAACCATGGCCGCAGAAGCATTTGCTGAGGAAGTGCTCGCAGGCCGCATCACACTCCGAAACTGGAATGAAGCCGTCGAACAATGGATCGCCCGCGTCAATTGCCTCGCTCGATTCTGCGCTGACTTGGGATTTGTTCCCTTCACCGAAGAGGACAAGCGGCTGGTCGTGGAGCAACTCTGCCTCGGCGCGACGCATCATCGGGATCTGAAGGATCGTAATGTGATGGCGGTACTCCACGACTGGCTGAATCCGGCCCTGGTTCCGCTCGTTGATCTCTATGCGCCAGAAAGACTCGAGCTCTCCAACGGGAACCGCGCCCGGATACGCTATGAAGCGGACGGCGCTGCGATTGCCTCCGCGCCGATTCAACGGCTCTACGATGTGCGGCAACGCGAATTGACTGTGGCCAACGGGCGACTGCGACTAAAGGTGGAACTGCTCGCCCCCAACCAAAGGCCCGTTCAGCTGACGGACGATCTCGACGCGTTCTGGGAAGGATCTTACCCGGCTGTCAAAAAGGACCTCAAGGGACGCTACCCCAAACACGAGTGGCGTTGATCTACGCCCTTGGCTTTGCCTTTTTCATTGCCTCTGGGGATCGGACTGACTTCGGTCAAGGTGCTCTTCCTGTTTGTCTTTCCCTTCCATGATTTTCCGATCCATTTTTTTCCGTCTCACACAGTTCGTCGCCGCGAGCCTTGGTGTCCATTTACTCCTGATGGCAGGCACCTTTCTGCTCCAGGCTCAAGGCGATCTCGCGATTCAATTCTCGATTGGTGCAGTGGCCTTCTGGTTTCTCTGGGGAATCCTCACCTTTCTGATCAGTCGTTACGATCAGGAGACGATCCGGGAAGTGGCGCTTGTCGTGTATCCAACTTCGGCCGTAATTGCCCTGCTGCTAGGCATTTTTCTGGGGAGACGATTGGAGTCGATGGTGGCTGAGCCGCAAAACCAGAGCTTTATTCTGATCATCGCCGGCGCATTATTGGCGCTGGTAATGCTCATCCGTTGCTTGGATATTCGCTGGATGCGCAACGCCGCCGATTTGCGAAATCTCGAAGGAATCCCTCACCACGACGACTAAACGTCAGGCACCGCACGCTCGGGTCGCCAGAAGCGAATGCTGGCACCGGCTATAGCGGTGACCAACATCGAGAGCCAGACAAACCAATCTCCGTAGCGCGCATAAGCGGACAAGGTACCTTGGTAGCGCGGATCGAGGTAAAAGGTTTCCGCATCGGCACCTTGAAAATAAATGCTGCCGTCAGATCCGCGCAGGACATGGCGGATGTTGCCTCGCTCATCGATCCATCCGCTCCAACCTTCATTCCCCGCCCGCAACACCGGACGGCGTAATTCCACCGCCCGCAGCACCGAGTGCGCTGCATGCTGGGCAGCAGCACCTTCACGCCCATACCAGATATTGTTCGTGGCAACGAAGAAGAAGTGAACGCCCTCATGTAGCTGACTGCGGGCGAGCTCGGGAAACAAATCTTCGTAACAGACCAACGCCCCGACTCGCCAGACACGGTCGCCGACCTTGAAGTCAAGTACGTTGGGAGCGTCGCCACGGGTAAATTGACCATCCAGCGGAACCACCATATCCACAAATGGAATCCACGCCGGGACATATTCTCCGAAGGGAACCAAATGACGCTTCCCATAGAATGCCTCCTGAATGCCATCCTCCGGGTCGACGATAATCACGCCATTGTAGTAACGGAGCACTCCTTCCACATCAGGAACCGAGACTAAATTACCCATCAGGATGGGTAGCCCCAACTCGGCTGCCAAGGATTCCAGCCATTGGACCGCATATTCGTTGCCGGGCGCAGGCAAGGGCGTGGAGGCTTCCGGCCAGAGAATCGCATCGGCACCATCGTAAGCTGCAAACTGAGCAACCATGCGGTAATCCGCCAGAACCGATTCCATCTGCTCCAGATCCCAGCGGGCACGCGGCAAAACCCCCGGTTGGACAAATCCAGCCGAAAAAGCGGGCTGAGGCGCTCCAATCCGCTTATCGAGCAGACCGGAGCCGATCACTCCCAACAGGCAAACAAGTGCGAGATAAAACTCGGGGCAGATCCGCTTCCACCAAGCCGCGCCGCGCGTCTCCAGAAACGTCCGCAGGTAAAAGACCAATCCAAGATTGAAAAGAATGAGCATGAACGAGATGCCCCACGAACCGGTCACAGCTGCCACTTGCAACACCAGTGGTCGCTGCCATTGACTGGCGGCAAGGATCAGCCAGGGAAAGCCCGTAAACACCGTTGCCCGGATCCATTCCAATACGACCCAGAAAGCGGCCAATCCCAGCATAACGACCAGCCTGAAGGCAAGTGAGCTCCCGCGGCAGCGGGGCAAGACCGAGCGGGCGGCGACCAGCCAAGCAGTGCCAAATAACCCGACGATGATGCCGAGCAGAATCATAGCGCTCCACCCGATGATCGTGGGGAAAGCGACACCCGCATGCTCGGGGAAATGTCTTAACCACCGCAGGATGAGGATCCATCCCACGGCTTGAGAACTGCCGGCAACCACCCATGTAAGCCGCCATGACGGTCGCCGCAAAAGCACCCATACCAGAAAGGGTGCGGCCCAGAGATACGCCGCCTCGGGAGTGTCGAAGGGTGGAAACGAGACCACCATCAGGATGACAGTGAGCACTACGACCGCACCCGCAAGCAGAGGGGTCACCCAACTGCGGGCCAGCAAATCACTCCAGCCTGAGCGTGGTTCCTGAGCTGCGGAGTCTCGCGCGGTAGATCGGCTCACGCGGTTATTTTCCCGGGGGCAGCAACAGCCAACCCTCTTCCTTCACTAACTTTTCAGCCTTTTTCCACTTCATCTCCTGGATCTCCTGCCCCCGGCGAATCCGTACCGTGTCATTCCGTTTGGGCTCCTGAGCCAATGCAACCGGCCGTTTCTTCACTTCCGGCAGCTTCACTTCTGCCCTGGGGGCTGGAGCGGTGGCCGTGGATCCGGCCGGGCGCACCACCCGCGGAGCGGCGGCACGCGAGGAAGTAGCCTGAGCACCAGCGGACGGATCACCGGCAGGATCCGTCGGCCCCGAAACCACTGCCCTGCGGCGGAGGTGCTGCATCATTTGTTCAAATGCCTGCATATTAGTGACATTGCGGAATATACCCGAACAAATGTCCGCCCGCACCTGCCCCATCATGGTATTGAAGAACGTGAAAGCTTCGTTCTTGTACTCAACCAAGGGATCCTTCTGACCGTAACCACGCAACCCGACGCTCTGGCGCAGGTCTTCCATTTCCGTGAGGTGCGTTTGGTAGTGCCGATCAATAGTCCCCGTCAAAACCATCCGCTCGAGGCGCTTGAGTGCTTCGGGATTTTCGGCGGCCTCCTTCACCCGATAGGCTTCGCGGATCTCTTCCAGCAGCTTGGCTTTGATTGAAGCCGAATCGCCCTGAAGATCTTCTTCAGTCAAACGGATGGGGAAAGTCTGCAATGCCCAGTTGAGGAAGCCTTTGCGGCTATCTTCATCGACCGTTTTTGCATCGAGACCGAACTCTTCAATTTTTGCCTCCACCTCTTCATCGATCAGCTCGAAGATGAGTTCGCGCGGTTCCTCCGAGTGAATCGATTCCTGCCGTAGTCCATACACCACTTCACGATGCTTTGAGGCGACGTCGTCATATTGCAGCAGGCGCTTGCGGGTGGAATAATGATGCTGCTCAACGGTCTTCTGCGCACGCTCAATCATGGGATTGAGCCAGCGATGTTCCAAAGGCTCCCCTTCTTCGAATGAGCTTTCCAACAACTTGCCGGCGCTGCCTTGGGAATAGAGCCGCATGAGCTCGTCTTCCAAGGAAATGAAAAAGCGCGTCCGCCCCGGGTCGCCTTGGCGGGCGCAACGGCCCCGCAGCTGGCGGTCAATCCGGCGCGAGGTGTGCCGTTCCGTGCCGATGACAAACAGGCCGCCCAGATCGCCTACGCCAGCTCCCAGCTTGATGTCGGTGCCACGACCGGCCATGTTGGTCGCGATCGTCACGGCTCCACGTTGGCCGGCACGAGCCACGATCTCGGCCTCTTGGGCGTGGTATTTGGCGTTGAGCACACTGTGGGGAATCTTTTTTCGCCGCAGCATCCGGCTCAATACTTCTGAAGAATCGACTGAAACCGTTCCCACGAGGCAAGGCTGGCCGCGATCATGGGCCGCGCTGATTTCTTCCACCACCGCGTTGAACTTTTCCCGGCGAGTCTTGTAGATAATGTCGTTTTCGTCGACGCGGATGTTGGGCCGATGGGTCGGGATGACCATGACATCCACGTTGTAGATATCCTTAAATTCAGTCGCCTCGGTCTCGGCGGTTCCCGTCATCCCCGCGAGCTTTTCGTAGAGGCGGAAATAGTTCTGCAAGGTGATCGTGGCGTAGGTCTTGGATTCCTTTTCGATCTGCACGCCTTCCTTGGCTTCAACCGCTTGGTGAAGCCCATCGGACCACCGGCGGCCAGGCATGACGCGGCCGGTGTTTTCGTCGACGATCATCACCTTGCCTTCCTGCACGACGTAATCCACGTCGCGCTCATAGAGACTGTAGGCCCGCAAGAGCTGGCCAATCACGTGGATGTCTTCGCTGACCTTTTCGAAAGCGGCCTGCGCTTCGGCTTTAGCCTTGGCCTTCTCCTCTGCAGAAAGGCTCTCGTCCGCATCGATCTCCATGTAGCGGGTGGGCAAATCCGGAAGGACGAAGGCATCCGGCTCATCCGGGCGGAGGAAATCGCGGCCGATTTGCGTCAGATCGCTGCTTCGCTGTTTTTCGTCGATCGTGTAGTAGAGCGATTCCTTCAGCTCGTACTTCCGCTTGCGGTTGTAATCCGCCGTCATCTCCAAATCGAAGGAGTCAAATCGTTTGCGGATTTGCCCATCCTCCAAAAGTCGCAGAAGCACCTTGTTCTTGGGCGCTCCCAACTTGGCGCAAAGCATATTGCTGAACGCGAGATCGGCATCGCCCTCCGCACCCTTCTCAATCTCTGTCTTCGCCTCCGAAACCAAGCGATTGCAGAGCTGAGTTTGCTGCCGCACCAAACGCTCAATGAGGGGTTTCAGGTCGATAAAGGGCTGCGAAGAATCGTCCGCGACCGGTCCGGAGATGATCAGCGGAGTCCGCGCCTCATCAACGAGCACCGAGTCTACTTCGTCCACAATGCAAAAGAAGTGATCACTTTGCACCAGCGCATCTTTGGACATCGCCATTCCGTTGTCACGGAGGTAGTCGAATCCGAACTCGCTCGCAGTGCCATAGGTGATGTCACACTTATAGGCTGCTCGCTTTTCCTCCGAAGTCATCTGATGCGCTCCGCGGATGACGCCGACACTCAGGCCGAGGAAACGATAGAGATGCCCCATCCACTCTGCATCGCGTTGTGCCAAGTACTCATTGACCGTGACCAGCTGGCAGTTTCGTCCAGAGAGAGCGTTCAGGTAAAGAGGGAGCGTTGCGACAAGCGTCTTTCCTTCCCCGGTTTGCATTTCCGCAATGGACTTACGGTGCAGGGCAATGCCGCCAATCAGCTGAACATCGTAATGCACCATATTCCAGGTATCGGTGGTGCCGACGTATTCAATCGGACGCCCACACAGACGCCGCGCCGCATTCTTCACGGTGGCAAAAGCCTCCGGAAGAAGATCGTCCAGGGATTCACCGTCTTGGAAGCGCTGCCGGAACTCCGCAGTCTTGGCTTGGAGCTGCTCATCCGTGAGGGACTGGTAGGATACCTCCAGTTCGTTAATCCGTTTAACGAGCGGGCCACACTGACGGTAGAACTGTTTATAATGCCGCCCCGAGAAGCGCTTGAATAGCTGACCGATCATGGTTTCAAAGTGGATACGACCGCAGGGAAAAAGCGTCCGGAAACATCCTGAGGTGACACCGGCTCAGCCCGCCCTTGATCTGGGATACATTCGCTCATGGCGAAAAACCTCCAATTCACCGCTCGCACCGTAGGTTGGCAAGCCTTCTCCTCAATCAGCGCAGGGTCTCAGGTCCATCTGACGCCGTTTTGCAAAAGGAGCCATACAGGTGCCGAAGCCGATGCAGCAGGCGAAAGATCACCGGTATGGTCAGGTGCCATTGACGCTGCGTGTTGAACTTCCCTCAGGGGCACGAGGCCGATTCACCGTTTCACTAGAAGATCCGACCGCGGGTTTGCCGTCGATTCTCGGCACACGGCTCGCACTCTGCCCGAGGCAAAAAAAAACCACTCCGGAACTCCGAAGTGGTCTTGTTCAAAGGCGGTTAAAAGAAAACCTAAAGGTTGTCGTAACTGCCATCCATGATCTTGTTTACGACCAGATAGCTGATTCCAAACTCTTGGCTGGCCTTGTTTTTGGAGAGGCCGGCATTCACTTTGCCGCGAACATCATCACGCAGTTCGGCAGTCACCTTGGTCCGTTTGCGGCGGGTCTTTCCAATCGCGGGAGCGGCTGCTCCCGAACCGATGGACCGGATGTTATATTTGTCGACCAAAGCAGCGACCAGCGCGCGGGGGGTGGCGAATCCAGATTTCTGAAAGAGCTCTTCCAGCTTTTGGCCTTCTTTCTCTTTTTCTTTCAGTTGAAGCTCGAGCGCTTTGCGCTGCTCCAACAGTCGTGCTTGTTCTTTTTCAATCTGCTTCAGGGCGTCTTCAATGTTACTCATATCGAAACTAGGTTGGTTCAAAGAGGAAAACCCCACATTCTTCATCCATCCCCCTTCGTCAAGCGGATTTATATAATAAACCCGGTCTTATGATTAATCCCATGAATTAGCACAATCCGGCATTCGAGGCTTTCAATTTCCCCTCCCCCAAGGGTCCACCCGCAACAAACTGCAGCAAAACCGTGCCTGCTTACAGAAAACAACTTAGGCGCATCGATCCCCTGCACGAAACCGCGCAATCCAAGCATCTTTCCACACTGCAAAGTCTCCTGCTTCAAGGTGCTCACGGGCCTGCTTCATCAAGTCGAGAAAGAACGCTATATTGTGCAAAGAGAGCAGTGTCATTGCCAAGATCTCTCCCGACATCAGAAGGTGCCGCAGATACGCGCGCGAGAAATGCTCACAGGTGTAGTTGGATAGTCCCTCTACGAGCGGTCGATCATCTTCCCGAAAGCGATTGTTGCGCAAATTAAGTTTGCCGCTCGGGGTGTAGGCAACGCCGTGCCGCGCTTCGCGTGTTGGCATCACGCAGTCAAACATATCAGCACCTCTGGCAATCATCTCAAGAAGTTGCGGAGGCGTGCCCACACCCATTACATAGCGCGGTTTAGAATGGGGCAATACAGCGGCGGTTACATCTACCTGCTCCAACATCTCGGCCTCGGATTCTCCCACGCTGACGCCGCCAACCGCGTAACCAGGGAAGTCGAGGTCAACCAGCGCTGACGCACAATCGCGCCGTAAATCCGCAAAGCGCCCCCCTTGGACAATGCCAAAGACCTGCCGGCCGTGGCTCAACATGCCTTTTTCAGCCGCAATTTCCCGACAGCGCCCGGCCCAAAGCAAGGAACGCCGAACGGCCTCTGTGGCTTCTGCTCGCTCACAACCGGCGGGAGGGCAGACATCGATGACCATCGCAATATCCGATCCAAGGTCGTCTTGGATTGCCATCACCTCGCGCGGGCCAAGGAACACGCGCTTGCCGTCAATGTGAGAGCGAAACTCCACTCCATCGTCCGTGATCTTGCGGCGTTCTGAAAGGCTGAACACCTGAAACCCGCCGCTGTCTGTCAAAATCGGCCGCCGCCACCCCATAAAGCGGTGCAAACCGCCCTGCCCACGGATGAGTTCGGCGCCCGGTCGGAGGTTGAGATGATACGTGTTGCCGAGAATGATCTGGGCTCCCGCCTCTTCCACTTGACGCGGCGTAAGCGCCTTCACAGTTCCCAACGTTCCCACCGGCATGAAGATCGGCGTTTCGATCGTGCCGTGGGCCGTTTCCATACGACCGCGACGCGCACGGGTCGCCCGATCCTCAATCAATACTTTAAAAGAAGCCTCCATCAGACAAAAGCCGGACGATTGATTCCCGACAGCCGGTCGCAAGCCTTTTCCCTTGGCTTGACGCCGCTAGCGGGGCGGGCAACCTGACGAGCTTCCATGTTGCTTGTCATCGACAACTTCGACTCGTTCACCTTCAACCTCGTGCAATACTTCGGTCAGCTCGGGGTGGAGCAGCGCGTTGTGCGCAATGACGAAATAGATGGAGCAGGCGCTGTGGCGCTGAAGCCTGACCGAATCCTGCTCTCGCCCGGCCCCTGCAGCCCGTCGGAAGCCGGCTGCTCACTCGATGTGGTTAAGGCTGCGGCTGAACATCGGATTCCGCTTTTCGGCGTCTGCCTCGGCCATCAGAGCATCGGTCAATATTTCGGTGGCCGGGTACTTCGGGCAGACCGCCTGATGCACGGCAAAACCTCCCCCATTCGCCACGACGGTAAGGAAATTTTCGCCGGCATGCCCGCCCCTTTCGAAGCCACCCGCTATCATTCACTGATCGTCGAACGAAAAACGTTGCCGGATTGCCTCGAAGTGACCGCTGACACCGCTGAAGGCGAGATCATGGGACTACGCCACCGCACGTTGCCAATCTGGGGTGTGCAATTCCACCCCGAATCCAAGGCGACGGCCGATGGAATCCGCCTCCTTCGGAATTTCCTCGAACTGCCGCTGTCCCGCTAGCTACGCGTCGATCGCGCATCCGACCTTCCCACGTATGCCTCACGGCTCGATCGGCTACAGATAAGTTTCATGCAATGCCCTAAATGCAGCGAACGCGACACCCGCGTTATTGATTCACGTGTTTCCAAAGACGGGCTGGCCATCCGCCGACGGCGGCACTGTCAGCAATGCGGGTATCGCTTTACGACGGCCGAAGAGATCGTTCGCGAAGGTCTTTACGTCCTCAAGAATGATCAACGCAGAGAGGAGTTCGACCGCAACAAGATCCTCGGGGGCCTGCGCCGGGCTTGCGAAAAGCGGCCAATCGACATCGAACAAATTGAAATGATGGTTTCGGACGTCATTGCCGCCCTCGAAACCGAATTCGACCACGAGATTCCCACCAAAGCGATTGGCGAACGCATCATGAACAAACTCAAAGGCATCGACAAGATCGCCTATGTGCGTTTCGCCAGCGTCTACAAGGACTTCCGCGACATCGATGAACTCGCGAAAGAAATATCCGACCTTAAAAAAGAGCACGACAGTTAAGTCCAAAGAGGACTTGGCGAAGCTGCACTGTGTGCTCAATCTTTTCGGGGAACACACGGGCGACGATCCTTACTTTGTTCGTAACATCAAAGAGGCGATCGATGCTTCGCTGGTGGAAGAACCCGCCGGCGAGGATTCGATCGAGACCTTTGCGGCAGCAGCTTTTCGTTTGGTGGCGGACCAGCCGGGATTACAATCGAGCTATGGACTACACCACCTCGACCTGCGCGGCCGTGGCTTCGACCCACTGTTCATCCGCGAAGATTTGGTGGGCGGCCTCAGAAAGGTGGCCGGCTACCGCAATGCGCTCATCGTCGTTACGGGATTGCGCGAAATGATCGTCGGGCCAAGTGGTTACCTCACCCAAAAGCGACGAAACAAACTCGAGGAAGCGACTCGCTACATTGATGAACTGGCCGCACAGTGGACCACCGACTATACCGAGCTCAGTATCCTTTATGTCTGACCGCTCCACTCAATGCCCAAGATCTGTTAGCCATGCCTGAAGCCACGTTATTTCAACGCATCATGGCTGGGGAAATTCCCGCCAATATTGCCCATGCGGATGATCGCTGCATCGCCTTTCACGATATTAATCCGCAAGCGCCCACCCACGTGCTCGTTGTTCCCCGCAAGCCGATTCCACGCATTGCCGAAGCAGCAGAGGAAGACCAGGAGCTACTCGGGCACCTTCTGCTGACGGCGCGCGAGCTCGCAAAGGAGCTCAACCTGAACAAAGGGTTTCGGATTGTTATCAACAATGGATCTGACGGCGGCGAAAGCGTGCCTCACCTTCACGTTCATCTGCTCGGAGGTCGTCCGCTGGATTGGCCTCCGGGGTGATCCACGGCAACACTAATGACGACCGACGCACCGTCTGTTCTGGAAACCACTGAACCTGCCCTGCCCCGCGTTTACCTCATCGCGGTCCAGTCCCTCGACGGCTTTATTACCCGGGGTGAGCGTCCCGGAAGCGGGTTTGCCTCCCAAGCCGATCAAGTGTGGTTCCGCGGGGCGCTCGCCCAAATGGATGCCGTTATCATGGGCGCGGGCACGTATCTCGCCAGCCGCGAACGCATTCGGGCGCATCTCACAGCGGAGCGCCCCCGTTACATCTGCACCCGGAATCCGGCGCAATATTCGGCCGATGCGGTGGCCGATTCCCTGTTTTTCACCCGTGCCAACCCGGCCGATCTTGTGGCCTCGATCGCCCATTCTGGACACCGACAAATCGCCTTGGTCGGGGGCGGTGAGACCCATGCACGTTTTCTGGCGGCAGGGTGCGTCGATGAGCTCTGGATTACCATTGAACCCTTGTTGTTCGGGAATGGCACTCCCTTGGCACCCGGTGGCCCCGACTTACCGCTCCGGTTCTTGTCTCACGAATTTCTCAGCCCAGAAACGCTCGTTTTGAAATACGAGGTGGGGAGCGAAACTTAACCTGCGTTAACCCAGCAATTCATAAGTTCCATCCGCGTTACGGGCGACCCGGCGCTGCAACTCGAGCATCATCAAGGCCGCATGAACCTGATGCGAAGCCAATTCTGAGCGATCGCAAATCTGGTCCGGATGTAAGCGTTCTCCCTCCAGGGCAGCAGCCACATGCTGTTCGTCAATACTCGCAGGAGCGCTGAACCCTGAGGATTTCGTCGCGGTCTTTTCCGGCCCGGGCGTCTGCAACGGCAAGTCGAGCTGCATAAATCGAAGCTCTTCAAGAATATCTTCCGCGGAAGTCACCAATGTCGCCCCATCCCGGATCAACTCGAGACAACCACGGGATCCCGGCTGGTCCAGCCGTCCTGGCACCGCAAATACAGTCCGATTCTGTTCCATCGCAAAGCGGGCGGTAATGAGACTTCCTCCGCGCGAAGCGGATTCCACCACCAAGGTCGCGTCGGTCATGCCCGAAACAATCCGATTCCTCTGAGGAAAGGTCTGACGATCCGCTTTCCGGCCCAGATAAAACTCTGAAAAAAGAGCTCCCCGTTGAAGCATTTCTCCAAAAAGTGCCCGGTTCTGGGGCGGGTAAAGCCGATCCACTCCATTTCCAAGCACGGCGACCGTCGAACCGTTCATTTCGAGGGCGGTTCGATGGGCCTCGGTATCAATTCCGAGCGCGAGTCCGCTAACGATTGTAAAGCCCGCACTCACCAGCTCTGTTGTCAGCTGCCGGGTAACTTTCAGGCCATATTGACTCGCGTAGCGCGTTCCAACTATGGCGATCGCCGGACCTTTAACCTTTCGCGGACCTCGTTGATAAAGCCCAAGAGGCGCGTCGATGAGTTTCCCCAGCAACGGTGGATAATCAGCATCTCCCGGAATCACGAAACGCGCGTCGAGTTCCACCAACCTTTCCTCTTCGCGCACCAGATCAAAATGCTGTTCCCACTCCAGCAAGGCAGCAGCACGCTTGCTACTGAGCAAACTCCCCAAGTCCTCCTTTCCCAGCTCAAAGATACGTTCCACGGGTTGATCGATTGCCGCCTGAAGACGGCGTACCGTGATTGGGCCGAAGTCCGGTAGCGCGCTGAGAATCATCAGCGCTTGGCGCTCGGTTAGCCCGGCATGGCTTGGGGTCGCCATCGTTCAAGCCTCCATCCCGCGCAAGGCGGGTGCCAAATGATCGAGTAGCTCCGTCGTGCGCACACCGGTTTCACCGCGACTTCGCGCCAAAGCGTCTGCCGCCCGTCCATGCCAAACAACTGCTTCCAAGGCTGCACGCATCCCATCCTGCGGCTGGACGGCCAAACGCGCCGCAAGCATGCCAGCCAAAATGTCGCCCGATCCTCCACGCGCCAGAACAGGATTTCCTGCCGCTACGTGGACGACCCGCTTGCCCTCGGACACCCGGGTAACGGGACCCTTAAGAACCGTGATTGCCCGGTAGTGCGCCGCAAAATCCATCAGCTCGGCGTCTGGGACTCCCCCTCCCGAACGTCGGGCCAATCGGTTAAACTCGCCTTGATGCGGCGTCAGGATAACCGGACCGGCAGATGCGGAGCGTTCACTGATGCACTCAATAATTTCCAAACGCAGAGCTCCCGCATCAAGCACCATCGGAAGCTCTGACTCTCGAAGCAACCGTTGGACAAATCGACTATTGGCCGGATTCACTTGAAGGCCCGGTCCGACCAAAATGACGCCCTCGTCGCCCGCCCTCTGGCAAACAATGTCGACAGCCTCGGGCAAAAAGCCCCCTTCCACATCTACCGGCAGTGCCCCCCACATGACTTCCGGTGCGCCAACCGCCAGCCCCGGAAAAAGTGACTGAGCAACCATTGCCGTGATCAGGCCTCCTCCCGCACGCGCGGCAGCTTGAGCAGCCATCAAGACCGCCCCAGGATAATGGCCAGACCCGCCGACGACAAAGATCTTCCCGAAGTTTCGCTTGTCACTGTCCGCGGGCCGCAAACGGGCCAGCGGCCGTAACAGTTCTTCTGTGGCAAACTGCGGACCGGAAAGTTCGCCATTTAATTGGTCGAAGAATCCCAGATCGAGAAAACGCACCCTTCCGCATTGCGCAATAAGCCGTGGATCCAGGACTGGCGCTTTGATGATTCCGGTGCCATAGGTCACATCAGCAGGAAAGCTCTCCTCCGCAGATCTGTCGCCGATGCCACTGGGCAAATCAACCGCTACCCGAAATCCCAATACTTCGGAGAATGTCCGACTCCATCGAATAACAGCATCTCCCGGAGCGCGGACGGGGGGCGCGAACTGAGCTCCCAACATGCCATCGAGTGTCACCGTAAATCCCTTACCTGAAGGCGGACGGAAAACAGATTCGGTGGGTTCGACTACATGCAGGCGGTCATTCAGCTTTTTCGTGAGAAGAGAAAACGCGCGCCGAGCATGAGTCTTAAAGCTGCGCTCGCCCCAGACGGGAAGGACCGTCACGTTCACGTTCTCCAGATGGGTTGCGAGGGAGGCAGCGGCGATCAGGGCATCACCCGCATTGTTCCCCTTGCCGGCCAGAACGAGGATGTGAGGCTGGTTGGGCCACGCTTTCCACCACAGAAAATCCTGCAATACAGCCCGAGCCAAAGCTTCGCCCGCAGCAGACATCGCCTTCCAGACAGCATCTTCCGTCGGCAGCAACACCTTTTCATATTCAACAGACTCACGACAGGACAGAATCGGCACGAGATCGCGCATGCTGCCGATAAAAGTGGGCAATCCCGCTACTTGGCAAAGCGAAACCGTACCGCCGCAAAATGCTGTCTGCTTTTCTGGGTCATCAAACTCAGCCGCGCACTACCAATGCGACTGCGTGACCATAATTTTCGGTGTGCGAAAGTGTAATGAGTATCTCGGTTCCACCGACCGCCCGAAGCAGAGCCTGCCCCTTTTCGTCCAGTTGAATGAGTGGTTGATCACGGGATCCCTTGATCACCTCTATGGACTTCCAGCCCAGCTCGGCTCCGATGCCGGTGGTAAAGGCTTTTGAGACTGCTTCTTTCGCAGCAAAACGTGCCGCGAGGTGCGGAATCGGATTCCTCATCTGCAGACAATAAGCGCGCTCGCGCTCCGTAAACACCCGCTCAAGAAACCGTTCGCGCTGACGCTCATAAACCCGGGCCACGCGACTGCACTCAATCAAGTCCGCGCCCATCCCGATGACGACGCCACCATTCGGAAGCTCGATCTTCATCCACGCGACAGGTTCATCAGCCGTTTCATTTCTTTCACGGCTTCATCCACGCCCACAAACAGCGCCCGGCTGACGATCGTGTGCCCGATGTTCATTTCGTGCACGCCGGGAATTTCACGCATCTCGACGATGTTCACGTAATTAATGCCGTGCCCGAGATTCACTTTGAGCCCGGCGGCTCGCGCACGGGCAGCTCCCTCCCGAAGCAGCTTCAATTCACGGGCGCGCCCCTCAGGATTGTAGTAGGCGTTCGCATACGCACCCGTATGCAGTTCGATGAATTCGGATCCTAATTCCGCCGCAAGATCGATTTGTGCAGGATCCGGATCAATAAAAAGGCTTACGTGAATCTGCTCCGCGCGCAGACTTTCAATAACCGCTCGGACCCGCGCACGGTTGCCAATCACATCCAAGCCCCCTTCGGTCGTGATTTCCTCACGTTTCTCCGGCACCACACAAACGGCGGCAGGGCGAACCTTCAGCGCAAATGCGATCATATCGTCCGTCGCCGCCATTTCCATGTTCAGCGGCACTTGCAGGCATGCGCGCAAGAGTTCGACATCTTCACGGTGGATATGCCGCTCATCCTCGCGTGGATGCACAGTAATCCCGTCTGCACCCGCGCGCTCGGCGGCCAATGCAAACGCCAAAGGATCCGGCTCCACAATTTCTCCACGAAGGCGCGGTGCTTGCCGATAGCGGGCTTCCCGCACCGTGGCGCAGTGGTCGATGTTGACACCGAGAAAGATAGGCTGGGAACGACTCATTGTGGGTCAGCACATTCGGCGCTCCTCGCCCCGACTCGTCAACGGGATTTGCAGAGCGATGCCGTTCATTGCGCGACTCGCAGCTCCTCCTGTTCTTCCATCGGCACGCCCTCCGCGTTTCCAAAAATCTTCCGCAGAAAAAGGCTCCGGTGCAGCGAACAGGGGCCGTGTTCGAGCAGTGCGGTGCGATGGGCAGGAGTTCCGTAGCCCTTATGCTCGCGGAATCCGTAAACCGGATACTCCCGGTCTAACGTCTCCATCAGGCGGTCGCGTGTAACTTTGGCCACAATGGACGCCAGTGCGATTGCGAAACTGGTTCCGTCACCCCGGACAATTCCCTCATGCAGAAACGGAAACGGACGCATGGGCCGGCCATCGAGAAGCAGACGAACTTTGGGTCCATCAGAGAGCTCCACCGTCTCAAAAAGTGATGCCGCTTCTTCACTGGAGGACAATCGAACTCCTTCCGGGCACGCCGTTTCCACCGCACGCGCCATCGCCAAACGGGTCGCACCAAGAATGTTGTGGGTGGCAATTTCTGCCACGGTGGCGATCCCGGCAGCCATCCGCAGCGTGCCCTGATCCCGTTCCCGCTCGACCAGCGCGAAGAGATGGTTCCGCTGGCCAGGAGTCAGCTGCTTGGAATCGTTTACTGCCCGCATGTCTCGCTTGACCCATGCCGAGCGCAGAAGTTGTTGATCCACAAAAACGGCTCCCGCCACTACCGGCCCGGCGAGTGCGCCCCGACCCGCTTCATCAACCCCGCCCAGTAACGCGCAGGAACGGAGGCAACGAAGATCATAACGGACAAGTGGAACCATGACGCGGATTAGCGACGGAAGAATTTGGGTTTCTCCGGGACAGGCAAATCGAGAATTTCGTAGGCGGTCTTGAAGTGAACCTTGGCAAAATCTTTGAGGCGATGCGGGCCGAGTTTGGCGACGAGTGCTTTTCCCTGTTCGCGGACAGCAGCGCTCGCTCCCTTCTTCAGCTCTTCGCCGAACTCCGTGCTCAGCTTCTGGAGTTGCCGAACAAACTCGGCCCGCGCACAAATTGAAGCCGCGGCGACCACCGGATCGCTTTCCGCCTTGGTCCGCATGCGGAGGTCAAAATCGACGCCATCCTTTTTCAGCTGCTGTTGGGTCAGTGGTGTTTTGCTGAACTGGTCCAACAAGCCCCACTCCACAGGCTCGCCCTTCCAGTCGGCCAAAGCCGCTTGAAGCGAACGGCTGTGATACCACGCCAGGAGTTTGTTGAGGTTTGCGTTCGGTTTGGCCATCAGCTCGTTGTACCGCTGCATGCCGGCGAAGGTCTTTTTCACGACGACCCCGCGCGTTCCGAGAATCATTTTTTCGAGCACCAGGATCTGCCGGTCGCCCATCGCCTTGGAATCTTTGACGCCCTTCTCCCGCCATTTGCGAACCATGTCACCAGTCGCGATAACACAGCATGACACCAAGGGACCAAAGACATCTCCTTTACCCGCCTCGTCTAGGCCGGCGTGCGTCTCAAACCAATCCGGATGGTGGACTTCCTCATAGCCCAGCTGCGGACTGCCGGTCACTTCAGCTTCCAGCACGTTTTGCACAAACGCTTCGGTGCCTTTGCCCTGGATGACAACCTTGCCGCTTTTGTAGCCCACGATGTTGACCGAGTCCTTGGCCGACTTGAAGGCAAAGAGCGAATAATCGACATGGTAAAAGCCGTAGAGCCGCCGGTCGCAGACCTCCGAGAGCTTTTCCATCTGCTCCTCATTGAGCTTGATGGTGTAGATCGAAAGCGCTTTGGGGCCTTCTTCCTCTTTTTTCTTGGGCATGCGGGCCAATAAGGCAGAAAAGGATTCACTTTGTCAGACCGAAAATCCATCTGGACGCTCGACGCCCTCAACGCCCTTCGTTCCGCCCTCGGCAAATGGTATCAGGAGCAGGCGCGGCCGCTCCCTTGGCGCACCCGGCCGTCGCTCTACCGGACCGTCGTCTCGGAGTTCATGTGCCAACAAACGCAGATCGAAACAGTGCTTCCTTACTTTGAGCGGTGGATGAATCAATTTCCGGATTTCAACACCCTCGCCTCTGCCCCGGAAAGCGCGGTGCTGAAAGCTTGGGAAGGTCTCGGCTACTACAACCGGGCTCGGAACCTGCACAAACTTGCGCGCGAAATAACCACCCGAACTCAGCTTCCCTCGACTCCCGAAGAGTGGAAGGAACTTCCGGGGATCGGCCCTTACACCGCCGCCGCCATCAGCAGCATCAATGATCGATTCCCCGCCGCCGTTGTCGACGGAAACGTGATTCGGGTCATCGCTCGGCTCACCGCCGATGCAACACCGTTCAAAGGCAACGCAGAAGCGGTTAAAACGATTCAACCCATCGCCAACCTCCTCCTCGACTCCGAGGCGCCCGGCGATCACAACCAGGCAGTGATGGAATTGGGAGCGACGGTCTGCCTGAAAGCGCGACCGCTTTGCCTGCTTTGCCCCCTCAAGACGTGGTGCGCTGGCGTCCGCAGCGGGGAACCGGAGCGGTTTCCCGTCCTCGTACGACGCGCGTCCGAGAAGGTCATCCAAGCCCGTGTGTTTCTGATTTCAAACGAACAATTGCTTCTCGAACGCGCACCTGTCGGAGCAAGGCGGTTGGCAGACCTTGCCGAATTACCCCGCGCCGAAATGCTTCCAGAGAAAGCCTGCGGACGCCTGTTGGCGACCCGCCACCGAGGCATCAGCCATCAGCGAATCACTGAGCGGATTTACGAAGGCACAGCTGCCAGCTACGGGGAGACCATTTGTTCATCCAGCGGGCTTTTTTGGCATCCACTCGCGACGCTCGACTCCATCACCCTCTCGGGTCCACACCGGCGATGGATCAACGAACTGCTCGCAGCTACGCGATAAGCTGTGCGGACGCAAAATTCCGGGAGTGGATGACCTCCGCAGGGGAAAGACGCGGACTGAGTTCAAGCACCGCAATATGCTCCGACCTTAAGTAAGAGCGCACCATCTGCCAATCGATCACGCCAGTGCCCAGCGGTTGATGATCCCGCTCGTCAGCAGATACATCGTGCAGGTGAAAACCGAACAGGCGGTCGCTGTTGTCTTCCAACAACTGGCGGTGCGGAAACAGACCCAAGCGCTCTTTGAGCTGTGCGTGCCCTGCATCATGCCAATAACCCACCCATTCGGGTTCGCCCAGTTCAGCAAGTAATCCGCGCATCTCGGAATCGATTGGCAACTCGGTTACGCCTTCCCGATTCTCGATCCCCATGCGAACGCCCTTCTCCTTGGCCGCCGGAAGGACAGAGCAAAGTGAGGCAATCAGCTGTGCCCGGTATTTTCGCTGCTTACGCCGAACCCGATTCAACTCCTTGGTTCGGAGCTTTTCATAGGCGCGGTTGCCAGCACGTTCCTCCAAACTCAGCGCACTCGCCGCAATTTCCAAACGCGCCTCGGGATGACGCCACCAGAACGGCACGCTGCCGGAATGAACGACCATGAGGTCAGCACCGACGCGCCGAGCAAAATCAATCGTCTTCAAGGTGTTGCGATACCACAACGCATGCTCTTGGCCGTGAAAGGCAGATGGTTGATAAACGTTAGGAGCGGCGAAGTTGATCCCGGTGGGAAGGGGACAAAAATTGTGTACACTGGAGATCTTCACCACGCCCTCGTCCACCGCCCTTAAGATCCCGGGCACCAAGGAGATTCGAACACCGTGGGAAAGCTCTATGTATTCAAAGCCCAGATCCACCAACTCCCTCACCATCGCATAGCCGTCATCGTGACGGTGCGAATTCCAGCAGCAGGAAAGGGAAAACTTCATGCGCGACCAACTTTATCCAAGGACACTATTGAGCAAGCGGGAAATTGCGCATGCCCAAACACAGAAAGGCCGGCTGTCGGCGACAACCGGCCTCATCAAAAAAAATCACTCCGATTCTATCGGTTTTCGTAGCGGGCGCGAAGCATCGCGGAGAAAGCCTGAACCTTCCCCTTCCGGCGCTTCGTCTCGCTCGGCTTCTCAAAATAGCGCTTGGCGCGCACATCGCGGATCACGCCTTCGCGGTCCAGCTTCTTCTTCAAGCGACGGAGCGCACGCTCCACGGGTTCGCCTTTACGGATTTTGACTTCGACTGACATGAAATGAATTGCGGTGAATAGACCGATTAAATTTGAGAAAACGGATAAACTAGGCTGTTGGGAAGCGGCGCGTCAAACTCAATTATTCCCGTCCCGCAATCAGCTGCCTCGGGTTAAAGCAACGGAGGCTTCGCTGCCGAAAAGCCCCCCCCCCCGAGACCGAAGAATGTGCGAACGCTTCTGCATTGCGCTTCGCCCGATACCGGCTAATTTGAGCACATAATGGTGCCTAAGTTTTGCCTTACGGGGAGCCGGAATGTTTGATGTTCGTGATAAACCGAAGCTGGTGGAGCGAGCCTATCTGATTGGGGTGCGCACTTCAGCAGAAACAACCGCACACATTCAAAACCTCCTCGAGGAACTCACCGAACTAGTCGAGACGCTGAGAATCGAGGTGGTGGAAACGACCATCGCGCACCTCCGCGTGCCACACCCCCGTTATCTACTCGGGTCCGGAAAAGCCGAGGAACTGATCGCAAACGCACGGGCCGCTCAGTGCGACTGCCTCGTGTTCGACGTGGAGCTATCGCCCGCGCAGCAGCGAAACTGGGAACAGCTCAGCGGAATGTGTGTCATCGACCGCCAGGAAGTCATTCTCGATATTTTCCATGAACGCGCCACGACCCGTGAAGCCGTTCTCCAGGTCGCCCTCGCGCGAGCCGAACATTCATTGCCACGATTGCGCAACGCGTGGACCCACTTGAGCCGACAGCGCGGGGGCGGAGGCGTGACCCAACGTGGCGAGGGTGAGGCGCAAATCGAGCTCGACAGCCGAATGGTTCGACAGGAGATCGCCAAGCTGAAGACGGAGCTTGCCGCCGTCGTCCGCCACCGCGCAACCCAACGCAAGCAGCGCGAACGCGTTCCCCTGCCCACTGCGGCCATTGTCGGCTACACCAACGCGGGTAAATCGACGCTGCTCAACGCCCTGACGGGCTCCTCCGTGCTTTCGGAAGACAAACTTTTTGCCACACTCGATCCAACCACCCGGCAACTGAACCTCCCAACCGGACAAAAAGTGCTCGTTACGGACACCGTCGGTTTTGTTCGCCGACTGCCGCACCGGCTGGTCGAAGCATTCAAGGCCACTTTGGAAGAAGCGGTCATGAGTGATCTACTCATCCACGTAGTCGATCTTTCCAGCCCGGACTGTGTCGAACATTACGCCACCACCCTGCGCGTCTTGGGCGAACTGGGAGCCGATGAAAAACGCATCATCACGGTCTACAATAAAGTGGATCGCGTCGACACGGCACAACTGGACCGCACCGCGTTACCCGTTGCCGATGGTTTATTCGTTTCCGCGCATACAGGAGAAGGCTTGGACACACTCCAGGAACGACTCGTTGGCATCCTCTCCGAGAGCCGAGCCACCATGGAGCTGTTGATTCCCCACGATCGCTACGATGTGGTGAACCAATTACACCGCTTGGGGGCCATTCGCCACCAAGAAGCGACCGACGAAGGAGTCCATATCGTGGGCAGCGTTCCGGCACGGCTTTTCGGTCAAATCGAACCGTTTGCAGTGTAACCCGCGCGATGCCCAACTTCAGAGCAGCTCCTCCCGGAGCTGTGCCGGTGTCTTGGGTGAGAGCAAGCCGGGGGCGACGTCAAAGACACTTCTTGCTCCAATTTCGCCCGCTTGGTTGAGTCGCCAAGTTGCTCGTGCATAGGCCACCAACACACTCGCCGTAAACTCAGGATTGCTGTCGAGGCGCAGGGAGTACTCGACAACCTCCTGATTGCCGCTGCCCGTCATGCCACTCCGGATAACAAATCCGCCGTGCGGCATGGCGGCATGCTTTGCCTTCAGCTCATCCTCCGAAATGAAGTTTACCATGGTGTCGTAATCGGCAAAATAGTCAGGCATGGTGACGATCGCCTGCTCAACGGCAGCCGGATCCGCCCCCTCTTCCAAGACCACGTAGCAGTCGCGGGTGTGCTTATCGCGGGTCGACAGCGTCGGCATCGTTCCTGAACGCACTTGATCGATCGCACTTGGCACCGGCAGCGTATACTGCACCCCGCCCTTCACGCCGGGCACACGCCGAATCGCATCGGAATGCCCTTGGCTCAGGCCCTTCCCCCAGAAGGTGTAGGTAGCACCTGCCGGCAGAATGGCCTCTCCGTAAAGTCTGTTAAGCGAAAAAAGCCCCGGGTCCCAGCCTACGGCAATAAGCGCAGTGTTTCCACCGGACTGTGCGGCAGCATCGACCGCCGCAAAGTAGGCCGGAATGCGCGCATGTGTATCGAAACTGTCGACCGTGTTAAACCAGGCAGCCAACGAGGGACCCTGTTCCGGAAGGTCGCTTTTCGACCCTCCACAAAGGATCAGCACATCAATCGCCCCTCGGAAACGCTCAATCTCGGCAATCGAATAAACCGGGACCGCCGCAGTCGTCAACCTCAACGTTTCCGGACTTCGACGTGTGAAGACGCCGACCAGCTCCATGTCGGGATGATGGGCCAAGGCCATTTCGACGCCCCGGCCCAGATTTCCATAGCCGGCAATTCCGATCCTGATTTTTTTCATGAAGGGCATGCAGCGTGGACGAATGTCTTATCTTGGCAAGATCCGAGGGTGGAGCCCCGCAAGTTGGAGTCGAAAGTTAGCGTCTCTGATGATGGTGTGCGGGAGCGTGCTGGAGAGCAAAGGGGTACAAAAAGAAGCCCCGGATCTTCCTTGCGGAGGATCCGGGGCATAAACCTGGCGATAACCTA
>Ga0209024_1000262_pt1 | contig 106462 bp, 91 predicted proteins | sample AutmiccommunBRH5_FD_187380 | JGI IMG/M metagenome (GOLD analysis project Ga0209024, IMG submission 187380) | Deep subsurface microbial communities from Mt. Terri, Switzerland - Autotrophic microbial communities BRH/5 (SPAdes) (version 2) | ecosystem: Environmental > Aquatic > Deep subsurface >...
CTGGCACCCATCGGATATATCCCTCCTGCGGAAGCTGAGGCAAACTACTGGCAGTCACTCGCCGACGAACAACGGCAGGCGGCTTGAACTTAAACGAAATGGCCTCCACGAAACCCGGGGCGGTTCACTTGCCAATCGCTAGTCTATGCAATTCCCTTCTCCCTTCTCGTCAACATATCAGCGACTTATCCGTTAAGCTCCTAGCATTGGCACAACCAAACCATGGCGTACACTATTTCCGAGAGGCTCTTATCGTCCCCAAATACTAGCCTAGCCAAGCTCTTACACCTATATCACCAATGTTTTAGGTCCTTGTATCAATCTCGCATTGAAAGAGGCCTTTAATTGCAGGGCGCTACGCACGCCTTCCCCCACAGCCGATCAAACCATGATTGCATTTTCCAGAGCAACATCTCAAAATTATTCAAGCACATACCATTTTCTTGAAGTGGTGCCGCACGTCCCGCCAATCCACTTGCTAACAGCGACTAAGCCTTCTGCTGGCAAGAGTTCGCGTGTGCAGTTTCGCTACCGCGCGCTCAGTCAGACAGCACACAGCCACCCGATCTAGCATCGAAATCAGTAATAAGCCCACCAGAATCCAAGGGCATACCAGCCCACCGGATACGTCATACCATTCGCCCAACTAATTTAAATCAACCAAACCAAGAGCCCGACCGGGTAACCGGCCGGGCTTTTTGCTTTTAAGGAGCCCCACATGAACCCAACCAACGAACATCACGAGCAGCGTATGCAGGCGGGCGCCCCGACGCGGCCGATTTCCCCCCATCTGGCGGCAGTCTGGGGCGCCTTCCTGCATGAAGGGCTGATGCTGAACTCGAAGAACGGCGGGCGCGCGACCGCGATCCTGGAGTTATGGGGTCAGGGGTGTGTCGAGCTGATCATGGCCGTCTGCGAATTTATCCCCGACATCTGGAAGCAGGTGCAGCCCTACTGGTATGGCCCGCAAGGTTTTCCTGGCGTGTTCGAGTACGAGGTGGTGTCCATCCTCGGTGAACAGCTGGGCAGCTATATCCTCAAGCATGACGGCGAGCTGCCGTCCCGTTCAGAAGCCGAGCAGATGATCGCCGAGCTGGTGGTGACCTTCTTCAGCCACGGCGGCATCGTCGTGCAAGAGGGCGACTTGGAAATCCCCACCGCACGCCTGGTCAACCTGCATCATCGCTTCAGGGAACGTCTGGATCAGCTGGCGGGAGGTGAGGAATGAGCACTTCCCACATACGCAAGGACAACCACCGCCCCGCCCTGCGCCTCGTGTCCACCAAGGGCATGAGCCGCGAGGATTGGCTCAAGGTTCGCCAGCAAGGCATCGGCGCCAGTGACGCGGCAGCCGCCTGCGGCATCAGCCCGTACCAGTCGCAGCTGGAGCTGTGGATGATCAAGACCGGCCGGGACCAGGATCTTCCCAAGCCCGACCCGGACGACATGACTTCGCCGATGTACTGGGGAAACGTCCTCGAACCCATCGTGGCCGAGCACTACAGCCGCAAGACCGGCAACAAGGTACGGCGCATCAATGCCGTGCTACAGCACCCGGACTTGGACAAGGCGTGGATGCTGGCCAATCTGGATTACACCGTGGTCGGTAACGACGAGGTGCAGATTCTGGAGTGCAAGACGGCTGGAGAGTTTGGCTCTCGCTTGTGGCGTGACGGGGTGCCGGAGTACATCCAATGCCAGGTGCAGCATCAGCTTGCCGTCACCGGCAAGCAGTCGGCCGATGTCAGTGTGCTGCTGTGCGGCCAGGATCTGCAGGTGTTCCGGATTGATCGCGATGAGGAAGTCATCAGTCGCCTGATCGAGCTGGAGCGGCAGTTCTGGCATTACGTGGAGACGGACACCCCGCCCCCGGCAGATGGCAGTGATTCGGCAGGTCGTGCTTTGCAGGCGCTCTATCCCAGAGATGCCGGCACGGTAATGGATCTGTCTGAGGATCTGTCGCTGTGTGGTGATTTCGATGAGCTGATTGATATCCGCGAGAAGCTCTCCCGGCTGGAACAGCGGGAGTCCACCCTGAAACAGCGCATTCAGGAAACCATGGGTGATGCCAGCAAGGCGGTGTTCCCCAGCGGTGAAGTCAGCTGGAAGCGCAGTCAGGACAGCACCGTACTGGACAGCAAGAAATTGCTACTGGAACACCCGGAACTGCTCAACGAGTACAGCACCACCCGCGCCGGCTCCCGGCGCTTCCTGATCCGCACCTGATTTTCCCAAACACACGGCATAAAGCGGCACCCGGCTTCACGCCCGGTGCCGTTATTTATTTTTTGACCCAACAGGAGAAATACCATGATCAAGGGCCTCGCCATTACCCCACCGATCATCGGCCGCATCAGTATTGGCCGGGTGATTGAGAAGAACGGCAAGCGGTTGCCGGAGAAGGATGACCAGTTCACCGTCACCACCCAGATCCAGGGCAGGGACGGCTGGCTGCTGCATCCCTTGGACGAGCAACTGCGCAAGGACTCGCCAGGCAACAAGCTGCGGGCCATTCCGGTTCGCATGCTGTTCAACGACCCGGACCTGAACCTGCGTGCGGAATACTCGCTGTTCGACCGCCAGACCGGCCGCCCGCTGTGTGTCGGAGATGGTGAGCTGTGTCGTCGCCAAACGGCAGAAGGCTGGGAGCACCTTCCCTGCCCCGGGCCGGATCAGTGCGACATCGGCAAGCAGGGAGGTTGCAAGCCCTATGCACGGCTCAGCGTCCGTATCGGTGACGATGAGGATCTCGGTGTGTTCGTATTCCGGACCACCGGGTACAACAGCATTCGCACCCTGACGGCGAGGTTGCGTTACTACCACGCCATCTCCGGGGGGCTGCTGGCCACCCTGCCCTTGTGTCTGCGACTGCGCGGTAAGAGCACCACCCAGAGCCACCGGGCGCCCATCTATTACGTCGATTTGACCACCCTCGATGACGTACCCCTGAGTATGGCTATCGGCCAGGCAAAGCAGGACGCGGAGCGCCTTGCCACGGAAGGCCTCAGTCAGGATGCACTGGATGAGACCGCCCGAGCCGGGTTCGGGGCTGCGGCATTCGAGGTGTTGGAGGAGGAAGGACTGCAGGTAGTCGAGGAGTTTGCATCAGACGCCGCCGACAACGATACCGACGTCAAGGTCGAATCCGGCTCGGGGCTCAGGCAGAAGCTGGCGGCCCGATAGGCGTCGCTCCAGACGACTAGGGTTTGGCTGAGCGCCGTTCCGCTTCGGACAGCATGCGCTCGGCGCTCAGCCAAAGATCGGATGGCAGGCAATCCAGCGCCTGTACCAACTTTTCGATAGAACCAATCGAGGCCTGAGCCCTTCCACGCTCGACTGCGGACACAAATGACCTGGCCAGCCCGGCCCGATAGGCCAGCTCTTCCTGACTCAAGTCCAGCTCCGTACGCCGTAACTTCACCGCCTTACCAAAGGCAATCGCAAGATCTGACAACGTGGCACTCCTCCACCTCTTCCATGGAGGAAAGCTTGGCAATCCGACCCCTTGACCATCCACGCTTCATTATGGACACTTCGACCTGTATAGAGGTCTATCAGTGCATTAACAGTGACTTTACGCGCTGAATAGGGGGAGCCGTAATCGCCGGGCACCGCGCCAGGCTTTTATCGGCTAGAGGCTCTGGACGTCACGCGACCCAAGGAGGGCGTCTTCCTGATTCACGTTTCTTGGCAGCCACCTGCCGCTGGCTGAGGTGCTTTGCGCCTCGGTACGGGCTTGGCTGGTCAATCCCCATGAGCGTCAAAGAAAAAGAAATGGCTGCACAGCCAAACCTGCTAACGACACCCACTACAACTTCTGGCTCCGCCAGCAATTAACGAGGCACAACATGGAAGCATCAAACCAGCAAAAGCCCTGGTTCTACGAAGCAGCAGGAGAGCGCAAAGGCGGTCTCTCGGAACAGGAAATGATCGCATTGATCGAAGGCGGCAGCATTCATCACGGAACAGCCGTGTGGAAGCAGGGATTCAAGGACTGGACCAACATTGCCGAGACCGAGTTGGCTGAACACCTCCACAAGAATGGCCCGCCGCCGTTGAGTGGCAAGCACATCAACAACACTGTCGTCTGGATACTGGCATTTGCCCCGATTATTGGCCTGCTTCTGGAGGCCATCGTCGCCGGCTTTGTCTACGAGGGTAATGAGTACAGAATCGAGAAAGCGCTCTCCAATGCTCAGTTCTGGTACGTCACGCTCGCCCTCAATATTGCCCTGTCCCTTTGGGACGAGAAGCGTCTGAAGAAGGCCGGAACAGACACGTCAGGCTTCAAAGGCATGGTGTGGCTTATTCCCGTCTACCTGTATCAACGCGCCAAGGCTCTCAACCAGAACCTAGCGTACTTCATCGTCTGGATCGTCTGCTTCGCCCTGATGCTGACTGTGTAACAGGGAGAAGTGATCGATGCGCATACGCCATGCAATGGCATTCGCGTTGATGGTGGCTCTGCCCGGCTGTGCCGATCTGGAGCCACCTATCGATGTGGAAACCTACGACGAAATCAATCGTAACTTCAACGTCCGCTACGTTGAAGTTCATATCACATCCACCACAGACAAGATCGAGATACAGGACGTCATCGTTAACCGGGGAAACTGCAAGATCGAGCGGCTAGCAGAAATCATGGGGCTAGGAAAAACCCTCCCCAAGAAACTCGCATTCGGTCAGTCGGCAGAATTTAGCTTTAGCGGGCCATGCACTGCCAAGCAGGTTGATGTCATCACCGACCTTGGCGAATGGACATGGGAGTACTGAGCCACGGACCAAACGCGGCCATGCACCTTGACACCCACAGATTACAGTTCAAGAGGACACCATCGTGAAAAGCATACTGATCCTTTCACTTGCCCTGCTCCTGACGGGTTGCGGCGAGAAGTTCGATGCCTCGTCAGACAACATGATTGCCGTTTCCTACAACGGCATTCTGAAGAATCTGGATGGCGAAGATAAAAAGCGCTTCATCAAGCAGTACAGGTTCTATACCGAAGTCTATGAAGGCCCGGAAGATCCCGAGGACCCCGGTATCAACATGCAGCAGAACGATATCGAGTCACTTCATGGACTCTCCTACAACGAGGTCATTGAGCGCGTTGATGAGCATGAAGCCTACGTCAAGTCTATAGCGCGTGAGAATGATATCGCCATGCTCCGATCCCTTCACAAGGAATACCTCAAGACGCGGGAGAACATCATGCTCGCCATGAAGGAGTTCCCTGTGACCATTGAACCTGTCAAGGGGCGGTACGGGGACATCGCCGGGATCAAGGTTGAGATCGAGAACAACTCGGAGGCAGCGATTACGCACTTTGATCTGAACATTCGCGCCACCCAACGCAGTACTGGCGAGGACATTTTCGCGAACGCCACGCCGGTGGATAACAGTGACGAGCCTCTGGAGCCGGGATACGTTCAGACGATCAGATTCGAGCATGACGAGCTGCAGAGCTACTTCGAAGACAAGAACTATTCGGTGCAAAGCTCGATTACCAACATCGTGAGCGGTGACGGTCGTTTGATCTACAGCGTCATGAGCGACGAGCTCTTTATGGAGTATGCCTCGTTGATGGAGGCCTACCCCGAGGAGTTTAAGGCGATTCAGGACGAGATCGGCCGACCTGTTATCTAACCCACTCCAGGTGATGCACGAAAGGGGCGAATACTCGCCTCGATCACCCTTTCCGCTACATCCCCGCCCACGAGGCAACAACGACATGATTCATCATGATAAGGAGGGCCAGATGGCCACAGACAGCCGCCGATTGATTATCGGCCTATTCATTGCCGCATCACTCTCCGGCTGCCTGGAAGGCAAAGACGGAAAGGACGGCATCAACGGTACTGACGGAACAGGTTCCACCCCAGTGCTTCTGAGCACATCGCCCGAAGCATCAGGCGCCAATTGCCCAAGCGGAGGTTCGCGCATCGACTCCGGTCTGGACACCAACCTGAACGGCAATCTGGATCCGGCAGAAATTCAAAACACTTCCTATGTTTGCCATGGGTCCGATGGAAGTGACGGGCTAACCGCTCTGATTAGCACGACCACGGAGCCTGCAGGCATGAACTGCCCTGCTGGCGGACACAAGGTCGAAAGCGGCCTGGACGCCAATGGGAACGACGTATTGGATGCAGGGGAGATTCTCGCTACCAGCTATATTTGTAATGGCGAAGACGGCACCAATGGCTTGCTCTCTCTGGTTCAGGTCCAGAGCGAGCCTGCCGGAGCGAACTGTGCCAACGGTGGCCAGCGCATTGATTCCGGTATCGATGCCAACGGCAACGGCGTGCTTGATGCTGAGGAGCAAAGCACAGCCTATGTGTGCGATGGCGCTGGCGGATCCGATGGATCTGACGGCGCTACTGCCCTGGTCAGTGTGATCAGCGAACCGGCCGGAGAGAACTGCGAATCCGGCGGCTACAGGCTGGATAGCGGGTTGGATGCCAACGCAAATGGAACGCTTGATGCCATCGAGATCCAGACTACCGCTTATGTCTGCAATGGAAGCTCTGGAGCCGGCTCGTCTGTTACCCCCACAGGGAGGCTGAATGATACCGGCATTACGCTATGCGGTGACTACGCAAGTGGCGGCAGTGGCACGCATCAAAACACGCTGGATTGTTCAAGCACTGGCTCAACCACCAGCGCGACCGGTGTTGATGGCAATGGTGATCCGGTGCCAGCTGGGCAGGATGCTCACTTTGGCCGAGATGCCCGAGCTCTGGACGGATCACTGACCAAGGTCGGCGCGGGCAGTGCCGGGTTCGATTTCACCAAGATCGATGCTACGGGTGATGAGATGCCTGATGCAGCGTCATTCTGGAGCTGTGTCCGTGACAACGTCACCGGTCTGACCTGGGAGGTCAAAACGACTAATGGAGGCTTTCAGGACACGGGCAACACCTACTCCTGGTACAGCCAGGACAGCAGCAACAATGGCGAAGGTCCTACGGGATTCTACGCGGGCACTGAAGACGGAGGCACCTGCACCGGCGGCACTGGCTGCGACACCGAGAAATACGTTGCTGATATCAACGCAATGGGTCTCTGCGGCTGGAGTGACTGGCGTCTTCCCACGCAATCCGAACTGGTCAGCATTGTCGACTACGGGAGAGGAAACCCGAGGATAGATACCGACTATTTCCCCAACACTTCCAGTAGCAGTTACTGGACATCCTCAACGGTGTCGTCGGGATCAGCCTTCACTGTTTATTTCAACAACAGCAATGCCAGCGTCACAACAGACTCCAAGGGCAACCCCCGACAGGTCCGACTAGTACGCTAACAGACACTGTGCAGAACCCTAACCCGTGCCGCTCCAAGGCAACCAGAGTGATTCCTCAATGGAAACATGGACGGCATGGGCGGTTCGGCCTTAACCACAAAGATCATGAGGAGCAATAAGCATGAAGAAGCTATTCACATTCGTCCTACTGAACTTGGCGATTCTGCCGCCAGCCGCCTGGGCGACTTGTGCATCCCCGCAGCCCAATATCCAGATATCAAGGCCGGACAGTCGCTATACGGATCATTTCGACGGAACGATAACGGATACTGCGACTGGCCTGACTTGGGCAAAGTGCTCAATCGGGCAAACGTGGGTGAATAATACCGCCAACGATGGGAGCGATGACGCCTGCAGCGGTACCGCTACCACACATAATTGGAAAGGCGCGTTAGATGCAGCCCTCACCGCAAGCAACTCAACTTATCTGGGGCGGTCCGGCTGGCGTCTGCCGAATGTCAAAGAACTTGGCTCTCTGCTAGAGAATGCCTGTACCTCGCCAGCAATCAACACAAGCATCTTTCCATCCACCCCCAATGGTATCTATTGGACGTCCTCGCCTTATGCAGGAAGCACTGGATGGGATTTTGAAGCTTGGTATGTTGGATTTCTTTCGAGAGGGGAAATCTTTAGGGAGACCAAAAGCAATCTGTATTATGTCCGCCTTGTACGCGGAGGAGAGTAGATAAGCATCCCGGCACGCTATCATAACGTGCCGGGATACCCATTCACACTAGCAGCCAGCCCCGGTAGCTTCTCATGCCGAGGCGATCAGAAGGAGTTCTACCAGAACAAGCAGCTTGGCCCCAAACTAAGTTAGTAGCCGCCCAACTGCTTCTACGACCTTGGCAACCTTCTCAATGAACTCCTGTGTTTTCTGAAGGCTTTCAGTGGCAGAAGACAGGCACGCCTTGGCTTCATCAAGGCACTGCTTAGCATTAAGATAGTCTTGGGTCGCAGCCCTTACTTCGATAGCGGCCTGCCTGAGCAACGCAGCATTTAGCATGCGACGTTTGTCTTCCAGCACTTCTGTGTCGCCAAAAGATGCATCTATCATGGCATCAATATCGTAGATCAGATTTTGAATTTCGCTTGAAAGACTCATACCCCGTCCCCGCTATTTCTCAATGAGCAGCTTGAGTGAAGACGTCAATGTCTTCACATCCTTGCCAAGCTGCTTAAGGTCTTTTGATTGGTATTTCCTGTTTTGAGCCACTTGCTCAAGCTCCTCCGCAGACTTATTAAGCTGCTTTATCAGGGCCGAGCCTCGCTGCGATACAATCCAACCATTTGACTGGGCATTGTGTGCCAGAACGTATCCTTCAACGGCGCTGGCACGTAGATCATGAGCTGTTGACGCTGAATCAATTAGCATGCGGGCCTTACGTTTCAGGTTGTATGCTGCCAGACAATGCACGTCTAGAATACCCGCAACATTGCTGTCTCCAGATGCCGGGGCACCGTCAATCCGACCATCCTGAAACTCAGGCCGACACGGCGAGTTCCACTGAAGCTCAAAATCCCGCTCTAGCAGAGGTGCAACCTGTCGAATCACATTGGCATATGACCCCGCCAGCCCCTTAAGAGCGCGTTTACGCTTGCTCTCAACGTGCCAGCGCCCTGCCAGATTGGTCAGCGCAGAAATAGCTTCAACATCATCATCGGATAAAGTGATACCTCCGGACTTCTCCGCAGCAGATCCCAGAGAATCTCCCAGCTCATTCGCAGCTTTGAGCAGATCCTCAGAGTGATCTGCGTTAATAAGCGAATCAAGAGCATTTCCATAAGCCGACAACGCCTGAGCCACCGCAAGGCGAGCCTCCAGATCCTGGGTGGAAAGCCCTCCATCCAGCGGAATGGCGCAGGTGCCCATTCCAGTATCCAGGCACTTGGCTTTGCTATCGATCTTGTAATAGGCAACCTGAAGATCAATCACCGCCTTACGAATACCGATCAGCTGCTCCGCGGAGAAATCACCAACCGTCGACGTCGCCTTTGCCACCCGGGTGGCATCGGATTTTTGCTGGATGGAAAGGCCGCACCCTGATAACAGCACGGCCAAGACCAAAAACGTGTACTTCATACCCCCCCCTAATCCTTCCCCAAATATCAGCGTCTGATAGTACGCGTGGGTCCTTGAGGAGCAATAGTATCACCATGACATCATGGCGGGCTGTCTTTTGCCAAAAGGCCGAGTAGTTGGATATATTCGCCACGGGGAGAGCTTGGTGACTTGAGCTCGGGGATCAAGGAAGGGGAAGCAGGATGCAGATAGATGGCCATCATGCCATGACGTATGTGGCCGCGCGCTGCGCTGGCTATGATCATAGAGATGCTTCAACCATAGCCTATTCGGCACAGTACGTAGACGACGCCACCAATAGTGGGCCGATCACCTTTGACATCGGTGCCCGATACTATCGAATCTCTTCAGCCCACAAGATGGTCGATTATCGCAACTTCAGGGCATTAGCCAATCATCGCGTCTGGGTGCCATTTCACTTTCTGCCTGGGAATGGTGGATTGCCCGCAGGGGAGACCCCACCACGTCCATCGTTCATACACACCCTAAGGTGTACGCCAAATTCTTACGTGGCGCAGGACATGCTCCGAGCCTGTTTTGCATCAGCTGATACCCCCTACTTTCTGCATCGGCTTGGCATATCAATGCACATCTATGCAGACACTTGGACGCACCAGGGCTTTGCTGGGGTCAATCATCCAGTGAATCAGGTCGTCGATCTGACAAGTAATGAACCAGAGGAAGACAGGCAGCTGGCAAAGAAGCTTAAGAAGCAAGGCTGGGTAGTCCGTCTCCAGAACATGCTTCTCTCCAAAGCTTTCCCTCTGGGACACGGAGCAGCCCTGAGTCATCCCGACAAACCATACCTTCGCTGGTCCTATACAAATGGCCTCGGAGAGAAGGTGGTGCGAAATAACGCAGACGACTTTTGCGAGGCCATTGAGTATATGTGCCGCGCCCTCCGGGCGTTCAGGGTCGGAGATACCAGTCTAAACCTCAGTGCGCATAATGGGCTGACAAGTGATGATGCCGCTGCTGTTCGTCTTCTAGTGGAAAACACAAGGGGGGATGGAGAGGCGCGCCACAAGGTATGGATTGACGCCATAAAGCGCGGGCAATTTTCTTTCGGCTCTACCGATCTTGATTACATTCCCAAGGGAATAGGATCTTGGAAATATGAGGCCATAGGTCAGGAAAAGGCCGTCGACGGCAGGAATGAAGTATTTACCTTTCGCCCATCCTTCCTTGTCTCTGACTGGAAATGCTTCCATGACGCACTGCAAGCCACCCGCTTCTCGATAGTCAACGACGTACTGCCCCGCTATGGGGTCTGTGTAGCATAGGAGATTAACCAGGAGATGATAATGCGATACAGGATCGTACTGGCTTTAGCCTGTCTTCACCTGAGCGTTGCCAGCTTCGCACGAGAGAAAGAAGCGTACTGTGCATGGGACAGTGACATCACCGAAGACTTTATCGAAGCCGTAGACAGCCGGCTTCCCAGCAATCGCTCCCAAGAAGCTGCGCAAATCATCGCGGACAATCTACCTTTCCCGATCCCCAGCTCAGATGTACGCTCCAACAACGAAGAAGTGCTCGTTCAGCCACATTTTATCACGTGGTACGACAAGGACCTAAGGGCACCTCTCTGGGTCTCTTATCGGCTCACCAAGGATGACATTGACGACGGCGTTACCCGATCAGACTCATTTCGGTCCGATCCTCGGCTGGAATATTGGGAGAGATCCGATTGTGCTGATTACAAAGAGGATATCTTCGATCAGGGCCACATGGTTCCCTCGGCGGACATGAAGCGTAGCCATGAAGCGATGGCTACCACCTTTCTGATGAGCAATATGACCCCTCAACACTGCCTGTTTAACCGAGGGCCTTGGCAGGTACTTGAGGAGCTGACACGCAGATGGGCCGATAGCCATGGAGAGATTTGGGTTATTGCCGGCACACTTTTTGATCGCTATGGAGATCAGAGCCGAGACGCTGACCAGATTGCCTGGCGCATGGCCGGCAAGCGAGGCGTGAGAGTCGCCATCCCTAGCCACCAGTACAGAATCATCATCCGGCGAGAAGCAGAGAAAACCGAGGCTATCTCGTTCCTCCTCCCGAACGATGATACGGAGGTAAACAACGACAGCATGCGAGACTACCTCGCAGCGTCTATCACAACCGTTGAGCATATTTCTGATAGATCTGGCATAGCATTCAACGATGCCTTAGTCGCTATCGAAGCCACTGAGCTTTGGGCCTTTCCTGGCAGAATGCCCAAGTCCTTAGCGTACAACTGCAAAGCGGACTACCCGGAGTATTAACATGGAAGTGAAAGAGCCCGGAACGGGCAATATCTTCTTCAGGATACAGATGATCTCTGCATTTGCGCTTGGAATCATTATCCCAATTATCGTTATTTCCATTGCACTGACCAGAATGAACGACGTCATGGACTCGCTGGACAGCCGCATGAGCGTCTCTGAGATAGGAGAGCAGATCTCCAGCCTACAAGGGAAGATGAATCATTCAAACGATTACGCCTTGTATACCGTGATGTTTCTTGAAAGAACCAACGAATCAGTTGTTATCAGCAAGCAGCTGATCAGATCTATGGTTGTACTGATCGGCCTAACAGTGATCTGTATCGGGCTCGCATTTGCGGTACTCGGCGTCAAAGAGGGTGGGGTCGACCTGAATGGGTCAGTACAAGGCTTTGCTTTTGACGTCAAAGCAAGCACCCCGGGTCTAGCCGCAATTGCTGTTGGCGCCATTATGGTGACCATTGGAGGGGTCTGGCCGGGCCAATACACCACTAATCAGTCGCCAAGCTTTGGCCCTATGCATGCGATCTCAATCCCCGCTGTATTGGAGGAACCCAAAGTAAGCATTGAAGAAATCACCAGAAGATGCACCAATCTGATATCGCGCTATCCGGGGTCAAGAACGCTTGAATCCTGCGTTGACTCTTATGCCAAGGAGATCGGCAATGGCCAGTAAGTCCTATACACTAATCATGATCGCAGGCTTGCTCAGTGCAGGACACCTGTACGCCCAAGACAACGAGACAGGGTGCCCAGATGACCGCCCGCACAAAGCTTTCCAGTGCAACATCGAACAGACATTCATGAAGCCAATAACCTGCTGCTTAGAAAGGCCGTCTGTGTACGATCAGGGCACACCCACCTGGAAACCGGGGAGTAGTCAACAAACTCTACCCCCCGATTTTGAAGCAAGAATAATGACTCTCCAATCTGACTCAGGATCGAGAGTGCAGGTTACTAAGTAACTTTGCCCAAACCCACGTAAGCAATTTCCTACAGCAAGGTCGTTTTAACACCTACACCAGAATAGGATCAGAACTCATTGGCCCCATTATCGGTTTAGGTAGAATCATTCCCGTCGCTCGAAGGCCGACCAGTCGCTGCCCCTATGCAGCAAGGAGTCTGGCGAATGCGACACCCCTTGCTCAGACGTGTTTAATCGCTATTGCGTAACGAGCCGCGCTGAGCACGACTATGCTATCTCTACATGGCTCTAGATTGGACTGTCAGGCTTAACATCACCCCCGACTACACCCATAACGCCGGTTCTCTACGGTCTCCTTCGTCCAGACCTTCGCCAAGTAGCTGAGTCGCTTGAATAGCTCAGTCTTCTGCAAGTAGAAGTCAGGGCCATTCCTGTTCAGATCATAACTGCCGTTCTCAGGAAAGTGCGCAAGACCAGCATAGGCCATCCCTTGAGTAGCAGAATACCAGGCCTTCATAATCCGATGCGCCATGTTGCGCTGAGCCTGACTCCAGTCAATCACGTCGCCATGGACGTACCGACCCAATGCTGCATACCGCTTGTGATTCAGCAGCAAGCAAACATGGTAGTGAATACTCCCATTCTCGGGACCGCGCTCCTTTGCCCATACATATCTTAGGCGACAGCTGTTCAGGTACACGCCCTCACGAGCGTGTCTAACGTAGTCTTCATAAATCTGGCTATTCATTGAATCAAAGAACCGACTGATCACCGCTGTATCGGTCTCGTCATATCCGAGTGGTAGATTCAGATCAACCCTGATTGCAAATACCCGAGGGTATTGCTCTGTTGCATGCTCTATCGTCAGGAGGTTTTTGTAGAGGTAGTTTTCTATGAAGGGTGAATATTGATCCAGTATTGGGTATCCGTTCCACTTTGATCCGTATATGAGTTTACTATCGATGATGTTGTTCATAGCGGTCTCGCGATTGTTTTCATCACAAGTAATGCCGCTGTGTATTTTTCTACTGAGTTATTGCTCTATTTATATATATCTATATACCCCTCCTCCAAACACTGGCCATGCCAGACTGCATATGGAGAGACTATATTTTTTTGCTCAGGAATTAAATTCTCAGCATATGGAAAAGTAAAAGCACCACCATTCCTGCTTGAAACCACAAGCCTATAGAACCAGCCCACTCCATAGATGGAATCCAATTTCGGATCTTCCTGAATCAGCTCTTGCCTGGCTCTCTCTGTGCGCCGCCCCCTATAGCCTCTTAAGTTTGCGCACTTAGCGGCATACTCCACGGGACCGCACATATATCGCAACCTTTCCCATCTTTGGTGCAACCTTGCTATACATCGAGCGGCGGCAGGCTGTTGACGATCCTCTGGGTTTCTAGACTGACGGTGACCACTCGCTGGAATAGCTCCAGTGGGTACTTGGGGTTGCCCATTGTTTCGATAGCCCAGTCGTTAGCGTCGTTGACGATACCGCTAGCCTTGTCCGTACGCACAGCCTGACGCTCCATCACCCAATCGAGTGCCGCCTTTCCGTTGACCACATAGTCCCAGGCCGCTTCTGGAATGCCCTTTATCGTGATGCGGGGATTGTAGATGACGGTGGTCTTATCGCCCTTCTTGGCGAACTTCATCTTCTCCACGCGGTAATCGGCATCTATGAGCCTTCCCTTGGCCTCGATGGTTAGCGGGTAAGGTTCAACGGTTTCATAGTTCAGATGAAGGTCGGCCAAGGCTCGACCTGCCTTGCTGAAAGCCCAGAAGTCAGCGGCTTGCTTCACTGCCGGGATACGCGGCAGCTCCTTTCTTAGATTGTCGGCAAAGCGCCTGCGGTATTCTGGAGAATGGAGAACACCGTAGACATAGTAGAACAGGTCCTCCTTGCTAATGTTCTCACTGGGGTAGGCGGATTGGAAGTATGCCAGGCCTGCGTCAGTTATGGCATCCCGGCGGCGCAATCCTCCTTCAATTGGCTCAGCAAAAAGATCGTCTGTTGAGGCTTGGGCAGCTTCGTCGTAGAGATAAAGAGGAAAGCACTGCGCGCCCCCATCTGTCTGCTGTTCCAAAATAGAGTTGGTGATTAATGCAAACTGGCCGTCACCACTCCAACGCTCTTTGAACGTTATTATCAAATTCTGCGCAGATGAAGCAGGGAATAGCCTAGGCATTTGTAAGACCATCTCATTCAGGCGTCTATCGAAGTACATCCACTGCTTCGTAAATGGTCTATATGTCGAGACTGCTATCCGCTCGCCATCAAAAACAAGCGCCTTGTTTTTGATGGCGTCAGCCCGAAGCGATCGAGACCAACTGATGAGGGCAGAGTCTTTATCAAGAAAATCAGCGGCCACACGCTCTCTTATATGCCTTTCGCTCACTGGATAAGCAGCATTGAATCGAGACAGTTCTGAACGGTACTTTTCGATTAGCCTGCCTACGTTGTGGGCCAGCGCTGATTTTGAATAGTTAAAAACCCAGGCATCTCTGTTGGTTTGAACTCCGCCAGAATAGTTATCAAATAACTTTAGCCCATCACTTTTCTTGTCTCCGAGCACAACAAACCGATCAAAGCTGCTATCACGCTGCTTCAACCAGTCGCCATGCTCATCCGGCGTGATCTGCCGCCATTGCTCGATACTAGCCACGCTGGAAAATCCTGCAATTTTCTCCAGTTTTTCCTCACGGCTGAGATAGTCTCCGATGTCATAGAAATAAATCTGTCCGTGAGCATAGGGGGCAGGATTCTTGACCAGCAAGGAGATAGCAATAGGAGCACGGCTACCACTGCCGAATATCTTTCCACCTTCCTTACGTGAGGTTTCGCCACTGGTACGCTGATTGCCGCGCAAGTGAAATACATAAAGACTGGAAAACTCATCAGCAAGGCACTTGCGCAGACCGTCTGCGGTATTAGCCTCCACAAAGCCCGCATTGGTGACAAAACCGATGATACCAGCATCACCAATACGATCGCTTGCCCAGCGAATGGCGCGGATATAGCTGTCATATAGCGCGTTCTTGTTATTTGCCTTTGAGCGTGCGGCATAGGTTGTGCGGATACGCTCATCAAGACTCGGATATGCCAGGTTGGCGTTGTTGGCGTTGGCATCACCCTGACCCACTGAATACGGTGGATTTCCCACAATGACCCTTATATCTAGCTCCTTCTGCCGCTTGCGGCGTGCGCTGTTGTCCTCCAACAGGGCATCCACCAAATCGTCCTTCTCATACATCTGGAAAGTGTCGGTCAGACAGATACCTTCAAACGGGGTGTACTCGTCGATCACTTCACCATGGTAGGCAGCTTCGATATTGATGGCAGCAATGTAGTAGGCCAGCAACACCAGCTCGTTCGCATGAATCTCGTGCCTGTATTTGTGCGGCAGCTCTTCCGGCTTGATCAGACCCGATTGGATCAATCGGGTAATAAAGGTGCCGGTGCCAGTGAACGGATCGATGATGTGGACGCCCTTGCTGCCCAGTGTCTGGCCAAACTCCTTTTGCAGAAGGTGGTTTACGCTTTGGAGGATGAAATCCACCACCTCGACTGGGGTGTAAACGATGCCCAGACGCTCGGTCATCTTCGGGAAGGCATTGCGGAAGAACTTATCGTACAGCTCGACGATGATCTTCTGCTTGCCCTGCGCGCTGTCGATGCCTGAGGCCCGCTGCTTCACACTGGCATAGAACCTGTCCAGGGTCTCAGCCTCTTTAGCCAGCCTATGCTCGTGGAGCGCATCCAATACACCCTGCATAGCTACGGACATGGGGTTGTGACTGGCGAAGCTGTACTCCTCAAACAGCGCATCGAAAACCGGCTTGGTTACCAGATGCTGGGCGAGCATTTCGACAATCTCACCATCGCTGATGCTATCGTTGAGGTCGTCACGCAGCTCGGCAGCAAAGGCATTGAAGGCAGCCATCTCCCGGGTGTTGGCCGGATTCTCCAAAATGCCCTGGATGCGGTCGATATGAGTTCGGGCGATCTTGGCAATGTCGTTGGCCCAGTCTTCCCAGTGGTGTCGGTTGCCACACTTCTCAACGATCTTGGCGTAAATTGCCCGCTCGATCTCACCCACCTCGTAGGTCAGGTTTGCCTGATCAGTCATTTGCCCTTCGGAATCATACTTTGGGCGCTTCTTACCAATGTCGAACTTGCCTTTTCCGACCTTCTTTTTGCCGCCCTCACCGCCTTTCTTGGCCTTCTTATCTACCTTGTCGGTGATGGCGATCACTTCCATCTTGCGTGGGTCTGAGCCAATCAGATCCAGTTTGTTGACCATGGCGTCGAAGCTGTCGTCATGTGAGCGAAGTGCCTGGAGCACCTGCCACACCACTTTATAGGTCTGATTGTCGTTCAGGGCCTCGTGCGCCTGCATACCGGCCGGGATCACGACAGGCAGCACAACGTAACCCCGCTTTTTGCCCGGAGCGTTGCGCATTACCCGGCCTACAGATTGCACAACATCAACTTGGGAGTTTCGTGGTGTCAGAAACAGCACCGCATCCAGCGCCGGCACATCCACGCCCTCAGACAGACAGCGCACATTACTGAGCACCCGGCAAGTATTGGGCGGGGTTTCTTCCTTGAGCCACGATAACTTTGCCTCCTTGATGCTGGCATTCATACCACCATCGACATGCTCTGCCTCACATAGCAGGCGTGAGGCCTCGTCAACTTCTTCATACTCCTGATAGGCGTCCACCACCGACTTGAACATGCTGGCGATATTGATGGAGCTGACCTTGTGCTTGCTGCCCTTGTAGTTGGGTGAAATGACCTGACAGAAGGCCACCGCACGCTTCATTGGCTGGGCATCACCAATCAGCTGTTCATGCAGGCCTTGCTTGGCCAGCGCCTTCCAGCAGCCAACGATCTTGGCGGCGTCGTCAACCTTGAGCTGATTGTCCTCGTCTCTCAGAAGGTCCTGGAGACGGCGACTGATTACGCTCTCCTCAACGGTTAGAACAAGCACCTTGTAATCAGTAAGCAGGCCCCGGCCGACGGCTTCGGAGAAATTGATAACGAACAGCTCCTTACCATATAGCGCCTCGTCATCCATCGAGCAGAGAGTGACCTCCCCGGTCTCGGCCTTGACCTTGGCACTATCCCCATAGATGCGCGGGGTCGCTGTCATATACATGCGCTTGGCGGCTCGGATGTAATCGGCGTCGTGAATACGGACGAAATTGCTTTCGTCGTCATCGCCAAAGGTAGCCCCCGTAGTGCGGTGGGCTTCGTCGCAGATCACCAGGTTAAAGTCCGCCAGCCCATGTTTATGCTGGGCCTGGCTTATGACATCGATCGAATGGTAGGTGGAGAACACCACGCTCATGCTTTCATCATCATGGCGTTTGAGCATTTCTGCCGCGAGCCGATCCGCCTTGGTTGTGGCCGGATAGCGCAGCTCATGGGTGAATACCTGTATGGCGTCATCCTCGACCTTACGCTTTTTGCCTACGTCACTATCGGAACACACCGCAAAGCTGTGGAGCGGGATTTCGCTCTCTTGTGTCCACTCAGTGAGGGTCTGCGACAGTAGCGACAGGCTAGGCACAAGAAACAGCACACGCTTACCCTTTCCTGCCATACGCTCAGCGATTTTGAGGCTGGTGAACGTCTTGCCGGTGCCGCAGGCCATGATCAGCTTGCCACGATCAGCGCTCTGCAGACCAAACTCTACGGCACTCAGAGCGGACTGCTGGTGCTCACGCAGTTGCTTTCTGGCTTTGAGGGCGACGGCCTGCTTGGGCTGGTACCTGGCCCAGTCAATCTGACTGTCCTCCAGTGCCTGCAGGTCGATCTTACTGACCGGGGGCTGCTGGCCCTGCAGGGCATCCTCGGCGTGCTCACTCCAGTTATTGGTTGTGGCAACGATGATTCGGTGGGAAAACGGTGCCTTGCCAGAGGCTGTAAAGAAGCTATCGATGTCCTTCTTCTGGATCCGGTAGTCCTCGGCGTACAGCTTGCACTGGATGGCGTGATACTCCCCGGTGCCCTGAGTGCGAGCCACCAGATCAATACCGGTATCACGGCCGTCGAGCCCCTGCTCCTTTGCCCAGTCGGCGTAGGTCCACACCTTGTCGTAAAGGTCGCGGTAGGTGGCTTCGTTTCTCAGGTAGGCGCAGATCAGCTCTTCAAAGTAGGTGCCCTTCTCACGCTCGGTGACAGAGGTGGCGCGGTAGGTATCAAGGAGTGCAGAAAGCGCTGACATGCAGGTACGTCCTTTTGACTGAAGCCGAAAACGGGAAAGAGAAACAATGAGGCGAGTCTAGCATTTGTCGCCAGCCGCTTTGTAACCCGCTTGAAGTCGACAGGCAAACCCCACGAAACCCCTTGGCCCGGGGAGGACCGGCAACGTAAGGCGACAGCTTCACCATTACATCCTATTGGGGGTGCTTTCCCATCCATTCAGCTGCGAGCTTCTGGGCCTCTGCGATTTGGGAAGGGGTCATTTTGCCGCCAACTTCGTCCCTAAACTCTTTTGACTTCTCGTCGCCATTTGCTGCCGAGAGATTTAGCCACTTGTGGGCTTGAACATAGTTCTGCGGGACTCCGCTGCCATCGTAGTACATGAGGCCGAGACTAAACTGAGCGCGGGAATCCCCCTGTTCAGCCGCCAGCTTGAACCACCGAAGTGCTTCGGCATAATTCTTCGTTACTCCAAGGCCGTTGTGGTACATGAAGCCGAGCTGAGACTGGGCTTCGGCATCCCCCTGTTCAGCTGCCAGCCCGAGCCACTTGAGCGCTTCGATATAATTCTGTGGCACTCCATCGCCATTGCGGTACATGAAGCCGAGCTGAGATTGGGCTTCGGCACGCCCCTGTTCAGCCGCCAACCTAAACCACTTGGCGGCTTCGGCAGAATTCTGTGGCACTCCATCGCCATAGTAGTAAATGAAGCTGAGTGCTGTTTGTGCTTCAGGGTGCCCCTGTTCAGCTGCCAACGTAAACCACTTGGCAGCTTCGGCATAACTCTGGGGCATGCCATGACCTTGGTGATACATGGCGCCAAGTACTGCTTGCGCTTCAGCATTCCCCTGCGCAGCTTGTAGTTTGAGGTCTGCTAGATCTTTAAGGCCCGCCAAATCATTGCCATGTGCTTGCGTCACTGAAAGGCTCAGCACCAATACGAACGCCAGAAATGTTTTCACAGGACGATCTCTTGTCGTTTCTTGATTTGTCATGGTAGTGAGGCGGGCTGATGGGGGCAACAATCCAGCACTACCCGCTGACTCCCTGCCGCTCCTGCGCTGGCCCGAGGATAAAGACACAAACTTCGGGCCAGCATAGATAGCTCAGCCTGCCAATTCAGAAAGCTCTCGGAACAGCCGATCCCGATCCTCGATTCTTTCAAGAATCCATGCCTCGATCTCGTCTGAAACCCAAGCCACCGCTCGCTCTCCGATCGGAACGGGCTTTGGGAATACTCCCATTGCCATGCGCTTATATATAGTGGGTCTGCTCAAGCCGGTATTGCTGGTTACTTCGCTGAGGCGCATTAAACGTTTCATGTCGGCATCCATAGTGTTTGGGTAAACACCATGGCATGCTTAACAAAAGACTGACCAGGCGGACAGTCCATGTGCGGCCGCTACAACCTCATCCACGACCCCGCTGTCTGGCGGCTGACCCGCCCGATCAAGGTCGGCAAGACGACTCCCTTCCAGCCCCGGTACAACATCGCGCCGGGGCAGCTGGTGCCCGTGTACCGGGAAGCCGGCGACGGGCTGGAACTGCTGGACATGACCTGGGGCTACGTCCCCCACTTCATCACGGATGACCATCCCAAAGTCCACCCGATCAACGCACGAGCCGAGAGCGCCTTCGACAAGCCGTTCTTCCGGGAGTCCATGCAGAAGCGTCGCTGCCTGATTCCAGCCACGGGATACTATGAGTGGCAGGCTCGGGACGGCAGTAAGCAGCCCTTCCACATTCACTTAACCCGCCAGCATCCCTTCCTGATGGCAGGGATCTGGGATTACCGAGGCGACGACAAAAGCCAACCCACCGTAGCAATCCTGACGACAAAGGCACCAATGGACCTAGAGGCTATACATGACCGCATGCCGGTCATCATTCCCAATGAACTCATTTACAACTGGTTTGAGCACCCGGACAACCGGCTGCTGATGCCGCCGAGCTCGGGAGTGTTTCAGGCTGATCCAATCAGTACACGGATCAATAATGCCCGCCATGAGGGGCCAAGCGTTTTAGTATCACCTTCTGTTAACTGATTAAGCACCGCGCACCAGTCAGTTGCCGCCTAAGCTGTGATGCGCTCCATACTGCCATTCATACAGTCTCGTCTCTCGATACGCTGCTTTATCCAATCCAACACTTCCTGCTCCACCCAGCCAACCGAGCGGTTGAACAAAGGGACGCTAAGCGGAAAATCCCCGACCGCCATAAGTTTGTAGATCGAAGACCGCCCCAGCCCAGTAAGATTAATGACGTCAGTCAGTCTCAGTATTTTCATGATGAACTCCAGTTATTCGTTCATCACATAGGCGGGCCTGTAAAAACTTATCCATTGTTGCTTCGGCCGAAGATCATTCCCCCTTCTGACGCACCAGGACATTGATGAAGATCCCTTTCTCCATGTAGAAGCTGAAAATATCACCATTCATCAGAACCTTTCTGGCGTCAGGACCGAGCCTTGCGGAGTCATCGTTCTCTGCCGTTTCACCCACACCAGCCTTCGACTCATCCCGGACGACCGGCAACTGTTGAGCTGATGCGGCTTCTTGCTTTCCTTTTCCATCACGGAGCCGTGCCTCCCTGTAGCGGCCTTCCCTCCATCTCAGCACCTCCACGGCAACATCAAAAGCATGTCGGTAAAACCAGAGCGCGAGAGTCCTATCCCAGATCGAACCACCATACTCACTCGGCGCGAGCCGGCTTTGAATCTCTTCGAGAATCCGTTTATTCAATATAACGGTCCGCCCCAATATCTCAGCTGCATGACAGGCAATAATCCGGGCTGCAAAGTGGCAGACCACGCCCAAAACATACCTCCTTACCCGGAGGTCCGCCCCCAGGAATGCCCTGTAAACACCCGGCGTCTCGTCATCACTGATCTCCCCATCCTTAAGCAGACCCGAAAAGACAGAGGGAAAACCCAAGTTGTGCTGGGCGCCGTCAAATGATCTCTTTCTCAAAACCAGATCAGCCTTTCGCTCAGCCAGCCGATGACGCCACCTCTCACTGCGCTCCTGATCAGCCTGCGCTTCTTGCTCGCGAACCCGCCCTTCTATAAGGGCAAGCTCCTCCGCCTCTTGAAATGCCGCGTCCACAGCCCCCAAAGCGCCACCCATCATGTCCCACCGGTAGCGCTCCCATCTGGCGCCACACCACACCGACTCTAGCCCCAGACGCATCGGCTCCAAATTGAGGATCTCTACTGAATCCCTGAATAGCCCTTTGCCCCAGACACCCGGCAACCTGTCACGAAATGCGCCCAGCCTATGGAGTTTTTCCAGCTGCCGGTTCAGCTGGGATAGTGACATGCCAGCGCGCCCGGCAAGCTCTTTAGTATTTACATAAACAGCCCCTGAGCCATCGGCCAGATCCCATAGCAGCGCCAGCAACAGGCGGTTCGGGACTGTGAGCTCATCCGATCTGCCAAGTTGGCCAGCTTTCTTTCTGCCGTCGCCAGCACCCCGAGCTTTGGTCAGTCGAACCGGCACAGACATCAGCATCTGGGTCACTGCATCGTCATTGACACCAAAACACTCATCGTCCTTCCTTTTGATATCCTCCTGCGCCACAGCGGAATCAACCTGCTGGATGAAGTCTGGCGCTATCCGAAATCCCTTTCTGGGCTTACCCCCCTGTCCGGCCATCGAATAACATGGCACTCGCTCCTCTATCAGATAGCCCGCGCCATGGGAGCTACCGGAGCAAGCACTCAGCAGCTCATCCCGACACGCCAAAATAATCGTTTTGGACATTCCAACAGATCGCGCCAACTCCATCAGATTGGCGCCACAGATACCTCCTCCCACCATCGCCAAGGCCCGGATAAGGAAGTACTTTGAAGCATTGGAAATTCCTGGAATTTCCATTCTGAATGCCGCCAAAACGTGGTGACTCATGGCAAGGGCCCTATTCACTTCAATGTGTTAAAAGTAGACCAATGACATAGTGAATTACTACGTACTCACTTATGTACGCTACTATGTGCGCTACCATGTGCACCACTATGTCATAATAACAACAGAGACTGTACACTAGACTCGCGATCTATACATCGGAGGCGCACGAAACGAGATGAGACTCAAGAAGCCGTTGGAGTGGACACTATCCAAGATTCCCGAGAAAGATATGCCTTGGGCCAGCTCCTACTTGAGGAACAAACTGAACGAACAGCAGCAGCGGACCGGTCAGAACCATCCCCTCACGAATGCATCCACACCCAAAGAGTTTCTCGTTCAGGCAATTAAGCTGTGCAATGCTGATGACTTCCGCGACCCTGGCTGGCTGGCCAATACCGACAAACAGATGAAACAAGCTTGGCTTCAGAGAAAGAGGCGTACCGGTGCCAGCGGAGACAAGCCATATAGCTTCTTCATGAACAAACAGGTTCAAACCCGCCTCCACCAACTGGCCGCCATGACCGGCACAAGCATCAACAAGACACTGGAGCAACTGATCCTGGATACGTCAGGGGTGGCCAGAGGCCTGCAGGAGAAACATCGCATCGAAGTAGGCCTCCTGAAGCAGAGGCACCAAGAGGAATTGGAGCGCCTCAAGGAAAACGCAGCCAGAAAGAGGGCAAAACAACTCTCACAGAACACCGACCTAAACAACGGTCAGCAAGCCGACTCAAAACAAGCCAAGAGCCCCCAAGCGGGCGTCACGCTGACAACCGAGGAGCTGCACGAGCTGATCGCTACCATGGTGGACCGGAAAATCAGCGAGATAGGTGGCATCCGCACGGACTCATTGAACACGCCCCCTCACGACGACGATCTGGGCGCAGGAGACCAAACCCCACCCGCCCCAACGTGTGAGGACAAACAAGAGGAACAACTGACAGATGTCAGCTCCGAAGCAGGGATAGATACAGATATCGAGGCATCATCTAGTGACACCAAGCCACTATCATCCTTCGGTCAAAAACTCCAAAAGGCCATGGAGGGATGACACCCAAGCCTTACATCAATCCGTCAAGGTGATCCGCCCAGCGTTGCAACCATTCCCGACATTCCTTCTCGTACCCATGCAAGTCATAAGTCCCCTCAATGCCCTTGCGAGAATGCCCGAGGACTGCTTCCGCCACTTCGCTGGGACAGCCGAGACGGGCCAAGCCAGTACGCACCGTCCTGCGCAGATCATGGGGAGACCAGTCATCAATGGTTGTCAGCCACAACTGCTCGGAACGGAAAGATCTGTTCTTCCGGACCAGATCCGGATTCTTCATGTGCCACTTCATCTCACTCAGCGACTTTTGCTGAATGGGCAGACCAGTCCTTGTGGACATGAACACATAGGTCATTCCGTTCAAACGGAGCTGCCGCAAAAAGCCCACTGCCTGACGCGGTAGCTGGATATACCTCTCCGCCCCGTTCTTGGAGTCACGCAAGTGCCAGACTGCCTTTTCCAGGTCCACGTCCTTCCAGACCGCCTCACAAACCTCCCCTGTGCGACACCCCGTCCACAACGTCAGCCGGATGACATTCTTCTGCGTGGCTGAGAAACCCGAGCCAGGGAGCCAGGCGAGCAGCGCCTTTATTTCATTGTCCGAAAGCACTCTGCGCCCCTTGTTGGGCGTCATCTTGACCTTCGTCATCTTCAAGCTGGCCTTTGCCAAAAGAGCGGGATTGGCAAAGTCTTCCGGAAACTTATCCAGACCGATTGCGTACTCATAGGCAGCTGTGAGCTCCCTCAGCACATTCCCGGCCTGCACATTGGCCCCCCTGTCCAGAATTTCCTTCACCATCGCCACAACATCCTTACGCATGACTTCTGACGCCACTCTGTCTCCAAGCACGCGCACAGGGTCGTTGTAGAGGGTTCTGCGTGTCTCCGCCTGCCCCTTTGGTTTTCTCGCTCCTGCCACCCTTTTCAGAGCCTTTGTTCGACGATCAGGGATCATTCGGTCCTCAATCACCTGGGTCAGATACATTTCCACAAGGTCGGTCACCGTAAAGCGGGCCCGAGCCTCGTCTTGCACTGTGGCCGCTGCGGCCTCCTTCCGACTGTGAAACTGCCTTTCCTGTTCGGCTTTGGGGCAGACTCCGCTGTTACGCAGCGCTTTGAGCTCCATCAGTCGGACACGCGCCTCTGCCAAACTGACATTCGGGTAGTTCCCGATTTTCACTTGCGTCAGCTTGCCGGTTTCAGGGCTACTGAAACGGTAGATAAACGTTTTAACGCCAGACGCACCACACGAAACGCGGAGCCCTACATACTCTCCGGCATCACCCTTGTCCGGGTCACTGGGCCGCATCGCATCAATACTTCGGGCAGATAGTGGCTTGGTGTTACGTTTGCTATCCTTCATTGCTTCGCTTTCTCCCACCGGATTGATCACTTCTTAAGCAAAGTGACTCCAGCCCTTATGTGGCCTGGGTTTCCGGTTGGTTAGTGTAGGTTGTTGGCACTTTTTTCAGGCCGCTTGGCGTCAGCTCCGATTTTAGCCGACAACCTACACTACAACCTACACTAATTTCTGCGCTCGGCACGGTTTGGCAGGGATGTGTACGGACAGACGCGGATTAGTGAGAATATATCAATGCATTGATTTTAAAAGGATAAAATGGATAAAACCCAGGATAATCAAGACGAAAAAGTGAACGATTTTTCGTCTCATACCCCGATGATGCAGCAGTACCTGCGCATCAAGTCAGAGCACCCGGAACATCTGGTGTTCTACCGGATGGGTGATTTCTACGAGCTGTTCTACGGCGATGCCGAGAAGGCCGCGCGCTTGCTCGACATTACCCTGACCTCGCGCGGCCAGAGCGCCGGCCGGCCGATTCCAATGGCCGGTATTCCGCACCATGCCGCCGAGGGCTATCTGGGCCGTCTGGTCCGGCTCGGCGAGTCAGTGGTGATCTGTGAGCAGTTTGGCGATCCCGCTACCAGCAAGGGGCCGGTGGAACGTCGCGTCGCCCGTATCGTCACGCCTGGTACTGTCAGCGACGAAGCGCTGCTGGATGAGCGTCGTGACACCCTGCTCTGCGCGGTGGCGGCGCAGGGCGAGGAATTTGGTGCCGCCAGCCTCGATCTGGCCGCCGGACGGCTGGTGGTCACTCGCGTCAGTGGCCGCGAAGCGCTGCTGGCGCTTATCGAACGCTGGCAACCGGCGGAGCTGCTGTTTGATGAAAGCGCTGCCATTCCCGAGTCGCTGCGCAAACGCGGCGGCGCTCGTAGCAGGCCAGTGTGGGAATTCGATCCGGACACGGCGCAACGTTTATTATGCAAACAGTTCGGCACCCATGATCTGGCCGGGTTTGGCAATCCATCCGCGGTGGAAATCGCCGCTGCCGGCAGCCTGCTCGGTTATGCCCGGGAAACCCAGCGCAGCGCCCTGCCGCATCTGAACAGCATGGCGATCGAATCAGACGAGGACGGCATCCGGATGGACGCGGCAACGCGCCGCAATCTGGAGCTGACCCAGACCCTCGATGGCCGCGACAGTCACACGCTGGCCTGGGTGCTGGACAGCACCGTTACTGCCATGGGCGCGCGACTGCTGCGCCGCTGGCTGCACCAGCCGCTGCGCAACCGTCAGCGCATTGATGAACGCCAGCGTTGCATTCAGGCGCTGCGCGAAGGCTGGCTGTTTGAAAATATCCGCACGCTGCTTGATGACGTTGGCGATATGGAACGGATTCTGGGTCGTGTCGCCCTGCGCTCGGCGCGGCCACGCGATTTGACCCGTCTCGCTCGCAGCCTTGCCGCCCTGCCCGGCCTGCAGGAAACCCTGCCGGTAAACGGCCCGCTGGCATCCCTGCGCGAGCAGCTCGGCAACTTCCCGGAACAGCTGGCACTGCTGCAGAAAGCCATTATCGAAAATCCGCCGATGCTGATTCGCGACGGTGGCGTTATTGCCGATGGCTACAGCGCCGAGCTGGATGAATTGCGCTCCATCAACGAAGACGCCGGCAGCATTCTTGTCGATATCGAAGAGCGCGAACGCGCCCGCACCAATCTCGCCACCCTGCGGGTGAAATACAACCGGGTACATGGCTATTACATCGAGCTGTCGCGCCGCGATGCGGAGCAGGTCCCTGCCGATTACGTGCGCCGGCAAACCATGAAAAATACCGAGCGCTTTATCACTCCCGAGCTGAAAATTTTCGAGGACAAGGCGCTCTCTGCTTCAAGCAAGGCACTGACGCTGGAAAAAGCGTTATATGAGGAGCTGCTCGACCGCCTGAACGAACAACTGGCAGCGCTGCAGCGCAGTGCCACTGCGTTGGCCGAACTCGACGTACTGTGCTGTTTCGCGGAAAGAGCAGAAGCGTTGAATCTGGTACCCGCGACGCTGGTGGATACGCCGGTGGTAGAAATCATTGATGGCCGTCACCCGGTGGTGGAGCAGGTACTCGAAGATGCGTTTGTGCCGAACAGCCTGCATCTGGATCAGGAACGGCGGATGCTGATCATCACCGGCCCGAACATGGGCGGTAAATCCACCTATATGCGCCAGACCGCCCTGATCGTGCTGCTGGCCCACATCGGCTGCTGCGTGCCGGCCGCCGGCGCCACCATCGGTCCGATCGACCGGATTTTTACCCGGATCGGCTCGGCCGACGATCTCGCCGGTGGTCGCTCCACCTTCATGGTGGAAATGACCGAGACCGCCAACATTCTCAATAACGCCAGCGACAAGAGCCTGGTGCTGATGGATGAAATCGGCCGTGGCACCAGCACCTTTGATGGCCTGGCACTGGCCTGGGCGGCCGCCACCCGGCTGGCCGTGGAGCAGAAAGCCTTCACCCTGTTTGCCACCCACTATTTCGAGCTGACCCGGCTGCCGGATGAACTGGCGGGGGTACGTAACGCCCACCTCACCGCCAGCGAACATGGCGACGGCATTGTTTTCCTGCACCGGGTGCAGGAAGGCCCGGCCAGCCGCAGTTATGGTCTGCAGGTGGCCCAGCTGGCCGGAGTGCCGGCCAGCGTGATCCGCGCCGCCCGGGCCCGGCTGGCAGACCTTGAGCGCGGCCAGCACAGTACGCCCGCAGCCGCTGCGGGAAAATCGCCGGCGCAACCGGACCTGTTCAGCCAGCAGGTCTCGGCAGTGGAAACCCGGCTGGACCAGATCGACCCGGACGAGCTCAGCCCGAAGGATGCACTGGCGCTGCTTTACCAGCTCAAGGCGCTGCGCTGAAATGTCGGGCCGGCAGGCAACAGACTGATTTGCCTGCCCCCGGCACTGCCAGTAGACTAGCGCGCCTGAACCATACCCAGCCCCGGAATTGAGCCCGACGAGGACCTGCCGATGACGTTCGTAGTAGGCGAAAACTGCATTAACTGCAAACACACCGATTGCGTGGAAGTGTGCCCGGTGGATTGCTTTTATGAAGGCCCGAACTTCCTTGTCATTCACCCGGACGAGTGCATCGACTGCGCCCTGTGTGAGCCGGAATGCCCGGTGAATGCGATCTTCTCGGAAGACGAACTGCCGGACGACCAGAAGGAATTTATCGAGATCAACAAGGATCTGGCGGAGAAATGGCCGAACATCACCGAGATGAAGGACGCCCTGCCGGATGCCGAACAGTGGGATGGCGTGGCGAACAAGCGCGAGAAGCTGATCCGCTAAGCGGTGTTGCAACCCGCCGATGCGGCGGAAAGCAGAAAAGAAAAAGGGTGGCATCCTGCCACCCTTTTTTTTCGAGTCATCCTTACCCGATTGCGCTCAGTTGACCTCCATGTCTGCAGTCCTTGCGGTTCCTTGTGCAGCTCTCCCTGTACACGAAGCCAGTCTAGCAAAGCCCCTGCGCAGAATGGGCGCCCCACAAACAGCAAGATTCCCGGAAAAATCATCCGCTTCCGGAAAAACACCTTATTTATCAAATAATTGATCCATTTTCAGGGTCAAAACGGGGATATTTACACCCGAATATTCGTCGCTTTTCCTACGCATTTGTAAGAAATCTCTTACATCACTAAGCAATTCGGGAGGCCGCAGAACGGAAAAACGAACAGGCAGAGCAACATTGCCAAGGATTTTACATACCCCGCAGGGTTTTTACAGACCTGGCCCGCGGCCATGTTTTAGGATGATGTCATGCAGAGGTTGGCTGGATGCCGGCGTCTCAGGACCCACCCGTTACGCGCTCAGACTTTGCCGCCCCAAGGGGCAGAAGCCCCGCGATCCGAAAAGAAGGACGCGGGGTTTTTCGTTATGCGTCCTGACTTTGCTTCAGGTGTCCTGACAGAGCGCCCGCAACGCCTCTATGGCGGTGGCATAAGCCTCATTCAGTGCATCCAGCAGGCCCTGCAGCTCGGCAGCAGGCGCCTCTGCCATGTGGCTCTCCAGCGCGATACACAGCTCGGCAACCTCAACCGCGCCAAGATTGCTGCTGCTTCCCTTCAGGCTATGGGCCAGCTGCCGCAGCTGCGCCCTGTCTTCGGCCTCCAGCGCGCCCTGCATGGCGGCAAGACGCTCGGCCGAGTCACGCTGGTAAGATTCCACCAGAGTGACAAATCCCTCCGCCATAATTTCCTTCAATTCACCGACCAGCTCCATGTCCAGAGGCGCTCTAGCCTTCATGTTCATCCCTTCCTCACCATTTACCTGCGCCCGGCATGACGCGGGCTACCATCAATCACAGTATTCCCAGCACGCAGGCACGCTGATAATCCTGTTCCGTATCCAGATCCCATAACATCGGCAACATGCTTGCACTGACTCCTGCCCGTTGCAATCCGTTCAGGGTCATCAACAAGGCCCGGCTGCCGCCGAACCGCACTCCATCAAACACGGAGCTGTCCTGCCAGAGCGAACTGTTGGCGCTGCCAATCAACCAGTAGCCGCCATCCTCCGCCGGGCCGATAACAACATCGGATTGCGCCAGCTGCCGCTGTGCGGCCAGCAAGTGCCCGGCAGTCAGTACCGGACAATCGGTACCAATCAGGATCACCGAACCAGCCGGTTTTTTATGCATCGCTGACAATGCTGCGGCCATCCGCTCACCGAGATCGGCGCCATGCTGCAAGGCAACGGCACCACCATACCGGTGCGCCAGCTCCGTTAACTGGTCGGACTGCGCGGCAGCAAACAGGGTGAAGGGCAGGCCACTGATACTGACTTGGCGCAGTGTGTGTTCGAGCAGCTGGCGGTAAATCGTCAGCGCCGCCTGATCGCCGACACCTGCGGCCAGCCGGGTCTTGACCTGGCCCAACCGGGGAGGCCTGGCGAACACCGCGATAGTGCAGTCAACACCGGAAGGACAAGCATCAGTCACGATAATACTCACGATGCAGAACGACAGGATCAGCGCCGAGAAAATAACGCAACCGCAGCCACCACATCTGTAGCATGGTGCGCCAGATGCCGCGCTGGCGCCAACGCCGGCTGTCCACCACGATTGTCTCTCGCAAGCATACCGGCGCGACAACCCGGCGCAGGCGGCGACTGATCTCGACATCCTCCATCAGCGGCTGCTGCGGGAAACCGCCCGTCAAGGCAAACAGGGGCGCGCAGACAAAAATACCCTGATCCCCCGTCGCCAGTCCGGTCATTCGCGACCGCAGGTTCATCATGTTGGCTATCAGTTTCAGCCGGCAGTCCGGACTATTGATGCGGACATCAAAGCGGCCCCAGAATGGCGCCGATGAGGACCGATACAATGACTGCAGCACTCGCCATTCACCACCCTGCAACCCGGTATCCGCGTGGACAAACCAGAACAACTCGCCACGGGCCAGCGCAGCACCGGCATTTTGCTGATTGGCCCGCCCCGGGGCAGTCACTATGCAGTGATCGGCCCGCTGCCCGGCGATAGCCACGGTCTGATCATGGCTGCCACCATCCACGACGATCAACTCCACCGCCTGACTACGCCAATCCTGCATAACTTCCAGCAGCGAGCCGATCCTGTCCTGTTCATTCAGTGCCGGAATAATGATGCTGAGCCAGGGTTGCTCTATGGCCACGACTTCCCTCTGCAAACGTTTCTTCTGAAAACAACCCGGATCGCTCGCTGACGTTCAGGGTGACGATAGCTGTTCAGCGGGTATAATGCCGACCTGACTGGCTCCCGTAGCTCATCCGGATAGAGCGTCCCCCTCCTAAGGGGAAGGTGGCAGGTTCGAGTCCTGCCGGGAGCACCATCTATTCTGAAGCGCCCGGCCAGCCGGCAGGAATGCGGTAGTAGCCGGTATCATTGCCACGGAACCGTTCCTGATCCGACACCCGCTGCAAACGTCGCAGGGAAAAATAGGGAATATCACGAAGAATCAGGTTGGCGATCCAGGCCGGAATATAGCCGCCCGGATCAAGCACCACTTGAAAGGTCACATGCACTTCGCCCGGCCGCAGCGGGGTGAACTCCAGGATGCCATTCAATGCCGGCATTCTGACGTAGCCGGATTGTGGCTCCAGCAGTTCATCATTTGCCTCATAAGCGATGGTGACCGTCCCTGTTTCAGGGTCCTGGCGAATCTCCAGATCAAGGGGGGCATCACGGTTACGGACTGGCCAGGGCAGCCGGGTGGTAATCCATACCTGCCGATCGGTACCACTGTCACGGCCGATCTCGGAGATTGACGAGATCATGTGCATCCAGCTGGCGATAAACTCATAGTCATTGATCTGATTACCGATCGCCCTGAAATCCGACATCGGTACAACTGCTTCGCCGCGAAAAGTCTTGATCGCCGAGTCGTCGTTATGCGCCATAAACACCTGCACGCCGTCACGGTCAGTGACCAGTCGCCACTCAGGCTCCTCGGCATAAAGCATGGAAACATACAGCGTGATCCCGGCAGCCATCACCAGCACAGATTTGCATTTCATCAATCATCCTCCGGGAATGACAACAGGTCGTCATAATACTCGGCGCGCACGCCGGTAGCGGTTGAAATTTGTATCCCGCCTGTTACAGGTACGGTTCAAGCATGTGCGCAAGGGCATGGCCAATCCGGCGCACCGTTCCCCAGCCCGACAACAAGGCGCTGTCCAGAACGCGGGCATTGGCGGCCCGGATATCAAACCAGTGATTCAGCTCCGCTGCGAGCCCCTCGCCATAGCATTCGGTATCGAACTCGAAGTTCAGACGCAGGCTGCGCGCGTCCCAGTTACCGGAGCCAATCATGGACCAGCTCCCGTCCACAGTCATCAGCTTGCCGTGATCGAAGACACCGGCACCGAGGCTGACTTCACAGCCCTTGTCCACCAGCCAGGGCACGATGTGCAAGGCAGCCCAATGGACAATACGAAGATTGTTCTGCTCCGGCAGCAGAATCCGCACCCGCACACCGCGCAAGCGAGCCAGATAAAGCGCCATTTGCAAAGACTGATCCGGGACAAAATACGGTGTCATGATACGGATTTCCTGCTCCGCACGGCCGATGGCCGCCAATAAAGTCAGCCTGCGCTTTTCAAAATCCGCATCCGGGCCAGCGCTGATTCCCCGCGCAAGTACTGTGCCTGCCACTGCCGGGCCGCGATAGGCGTCATCCAGCAGCTCGCCGGTACTGAAGTACCAGTCCGTAGCAACACTGTGCAGCAGGTGTCCGACCACTGGCCCGCGCATCTCGAAATGCAGATCGTGCGTGGTGGGCGGTGACATCATATAGCCAGCACGCAGATTCATTCCACCGGTGAACCCGACACATCGGTCGACAACCAGAATTTTCCGGTGATTGCGCATGTTCATATACGGCATGCGCCACGGTGCCAATGAATAGAGAAAGCGGGCATGGGGAATGCCCTCCCGACGCAACCGATGGCGAACTGTCGGAAATGAATACAGCAGCCCCATACCATCAATCAGCACCCTGACACGGACACCACGCTTTACAGCAGAAGACAGCGCGGCGACCACACGCTGGCCGGCTGCATCATTTCCGAAAATGTAGGTGCACAGGTAAACCGATTCGTTGGCCCGCTCGATCGCCGCAATCATCTCTGACAGGGCGCCGGAGGCAGTCATCGGCCGAACCTCGTTACCTCCTGTCAGTGGTAATCCGGTCAGCCTGGCTACCAGCGCGGCAAGCGCTTGCATATTGCCCTGCACAGGCTGAGGCTCCGCCGCCGGGCGCCAGCCACTGGCGATATCCAGCCTGCCACGGGTCAGCTGCCGGGCACGCCGCTGGATACGATTAACGCCGATCAGCAGGTAGAGAAAAAAGCCGAGTAGCGGCACCAGCCATACCAGCCCGGTCCAGGCTGCCGCAGCCCGTGACTCGCGTTTGTGCAGAACAATATGGACCGTGGTGCCAAGTGCCAGTAGCACACTCAGGAACGCCAGCAACCCCGGCCAGTACTGCTGCCAGAGCGCAGCAACATCAATGTCGCCAATCACAAAGCCCTACCCCCTGACATCATCCGCTATCGGCGAAACTCGCACTGAGGTGCTCCAGAGCAAGCACAGCCTGGTCGGGACAATAGAGAATAAGATAGCCGGCATGCCAGCGACCGGTATCGGTATAATCAAGCCAGCGTCTCTCGACTTCGAGGACTACTGTATCAATGCCGTGCATGAGCCAAGGCAGCACCAGCTCAACCGTATGGACATCCGCAGACAGCGGAACTCCCTGCCCGGACACGCTCAGCCCGGTCATGGACAGATCAATCAGATGCCCGAACGGTTCTGATTTACCAGGTTCACGTATCCGAACGTTGACGTTGAGCGCATCCCGCTTTGAGCGATGCTTCATGCCGCCTCCGCAGCTGACCGACAGGCCTTCAGTCTGCGGCAGCTTCGGGTACCATGCAATCAGAGGTGTCTATGTCCGACCGGGATGAAGATCTGTTTCAACACGAGATGCGCGGCGTGCGCCGTTTGCCGGAGCAGGCCATGCCGGCCCGCCCGGCGCACAGCGCGCCGACGCTGGCGCAGCTGGCCCGCAGGAACGCGGCGGGACAAAGCCGCGACAATCTCCGGGAGGCGCTCAGCTTGCCCGAACAGGTCCGCGAAGTGGGGCCACATGATCTGGTCGGCATGAAGAAAGACGGCGTTCAGGAAGGGGTGTACCGCAAACTGCGGCTGGGCAAATACGAACCGCAGTCGCGGCTGGACCTGCATCGGGTCACGCTGAAAGATGCCCGTGTTCAGGTCACGGACTTTCTCAACAGCGCCAGCAACCATGGACTCAGGACCGTGCTGATTACTCACGGCAAGGGCTATCACAGCGTCACGCCCGGACGACTGAAAAGCTATGTGCTGCACTGGCTGGAAGAGTGGGACCTGGTGCTGGCTTTCCACAGCGCCAAACCATGGCATGGCGGCGCCGGGGCAACCTATGTGTTGGTACGCAAGGCTCCGGAAGTGAGTCTGCGTAACCGGGAGCAATACTCGAAAGGGCGCTGATCAGCGCCGCAGACGATTCATGCCGTTAATCGCCGCCACCCGATAGGCCTCCGCCATGGTCGGATAGTTGAACGTCGTTTCCAGAAAGTAGTTGATCGTGTTGTTGGGCGCAGGCTGGCGCATGATGGCCTGCCCGACATGGACAATCTCGGTGGCCTGATAACCGAAACAGTGAATGCCAAGCACGGCCAGAGTATCGCGGTGAAACAGTATCTTCAGCATGCCGGCCTGCTCGGCAGTGATCTGCGCACGGGCCAGATTGCGGAAAAATGCCTGGCCGACCTCATAGGGAATCTGCTGCCGGGTCAGTTCCTGCTCGGTTCTGCCGACCGAGCTGATGCCGGGGATGGTGTAGATGCCGGTTGGCACATCCGTGACTTGATGCGGCTTGTCGCCGCAAATAGCAGAAGCACAGAAACGTCCCTGGTCGTAGGCGGCACTGGCCAGCGACGGCCAGCCGATCAGATCGCCAACAGCGTAGATTCCGTCACTGCCGGTCTGGTAACGCTCATCAACCGACAAATGACCGCGGCCATCCGCGCCGAGGCCGACACTGTCCAGCCCGAGGCTGTCGCTGTTGCCGGTACGGCCATTTGACCAGAGCAAGGCATCGGCGCGAATACTCTTGCCTGACTGCAAATGCAAGGTAACCCCATGATCGTCCGCCTCGACCCGGGTGTAGTGCTCGTCATGGCGAATGGTCGCCCCTTGCTCACGCAGGTGATAGCTCAGCGCGTCGGAAATTTCGGTATCAAGAAAATCGAGCAGATGTGCGCGGGTATTTACCAGATCGACGCGAATCCCGAAGCCGGCGAACATGGATGCATACTCGCAGCCAATGACACCGGCGCCATAAATAATCAGATGGCGTGGTGTATGCGCCATCGACAAAATGGTATCGCTGTCATAAACCCGCGGATGACTGAAATCGACATCATCCGGGCGATATGGCCGCGACCCCGTTGCCAGTACGATATGTTTGGCCTCGAGCAGCCACTGACGCCCACCGGGTTCATCCACCCTTACCCGGCCAGGGCCATCAAGCACACCATGACCGTTGAATACGGGGATGCGGTTACGCAGGTAGTAGCCGGTCCGCACCGTCACCTGGGCATCGACCGCCTCGCGGGCACGGGACACCATACGCTCCCAGCGGTGGCTGCCGGGAACGCGCATATCCTGCAAAAGGGGGTTGCGATGGTGGCGAATGACCTGACGAATCTGGTGCCGTAGTGCTTTTGAAGGAATAGTGCCAAGGTGGGTACAGCTGCCACCAACCTTGCTCTGATTCTCGATTATCGCGACGCGCAAGCCGCTTTTCACAGCTCGCATCGCCGCAGCTTCGCCGGCGGGACCACTGCCGATAACAACCAGATCCCAGCCCCCTGATATATCCATATTCACGCCTTGCTACATCAAATTTCCCACATGATGCATGAATATCAGCAAAATCGGCAGAGTCAGAACCGAAAACGGCGACGCACAAACAATACCAGCACGCCAATCAGCCCATACCAGCCGACAGAGCCTGTCAGGTTATCGGCTTCAGGATAAAGAATCCTGAACTCCGCATTGGCTGTCGCGCCACATTCATCTTCATAGCCAAGAACGAAGCGGTCATTAAACCGGCCATCGTTGTTGCGCGGTGTGTAGATGACATCGATCACCCCGGGACCCACCTCCCGAACCAGCAGACCCAGACCGTCAGTCCCCGGCGCGTACACTTCCGACTTCGGGTCAATCACGCCGTAAGTCTCAATACCGTACACCAGCTCCAGCACCTCTGGCCCATCAATATTCAGCTCCCGGATAACTGTCTTTGCAAATTTCGGCGCAGTGACAAGTTTGAGACGCGATTTTCTCTCGACTGGCACAGGGTTGGCATCGAACAGCGGCAGCGGTTGTCCCACAGGCAGGTCCGGATCCTCAAGCACCAGCCTGAACGCCTCAACCCGACCCGGAACAGAACGACGAACCTCTCCTGTAAAGCGCGGCGCAACATTGGCAATAGTCGCCGTTATGTTGGCTGCGGTGGATTCCGCCGTTTCCATTGAAAAGCTGTTAAAAATCCGGAAAGAATAAGGGAAAACCACTGTCAGCCCGCCCTCGGCCACATCTTCACAACTCAAGGGCAACTTCGGCTCGATATGAACAATGCAGTTATTCTCCTCACCTGCAGAACCGGGCTCACCACCACAGGCCGCCCCGCCTTCAACAACATCTGCTTTCCCGACACTGATATCATTAATGAACAACTCTACCACCGGCACGGCACCCGGGTCTGACCCTGAGTCGGCATCCGTATATCCGTTAATAACCAGACGCCCGTCCGAGACAATAAAGTCACCGTTGGCATCACCACTGATGCCGGAAATACGCAGAGCCGATGAGCCAACAACAACAAACTCATCATCTTCACCAGCATCCGCCGGGTCACGCACAATGACAGTCTGTCGCGCGCTGGCAATGAATTTGTCGCTGGCGTCACGTAAAACCGCAATCAACTCGTAGACCCCTTCATCAAGCTGCTGGGCAGTATTGTTGATGCTCCAGCTGCCGTTGGTCACTTTAGATATACGGAAATCACGGATATCCTCGCCGTCTCCTTCGTCAAGGTCTACCGAGACAATGTTTTCAGACATCACCCCGGGGGTTGACGGGTCCAGGTCAATCGTTCCCGTCAGAACGGTATTCTCGACGATTCCGGTGGCGCCTGGCACTCCATCACCAGCCAAGTCATTAAACAGAACATCAAAACGTATTGATCGTGACGACCGGGTGCGATTCGATACCGCATCATCGATTGCAGTAGGCACCTGCAGCTCATACGCACCGACATCACAACGGCCACCGGATGCTCTCGACCCCCCCCTCAAATCCAGGGTGCGGCATGCCCTTGGGCTCGAGTCATTTGCAACCAGAGCAAGATTGTTATTGCCGGCATCAATAACAAATACACCCGCCGGATAATCAATCAGGTTCCCTCTGGCCTCGGCAACAACCGGCAGATGCGGAGGAATATAAGCGCCATCTGAGAATGGCTGCCCAACAAGCACCCCGTCACTAATGACATCACGAATATCGACCTCAGCAGCCTCCATGTTGCCCACATCAGCGGCAACCGGAGCCTCACAGGTTGCCGGTGTTGGTGCTGCGAAGAGGTTGAAATAGCTCTCTGTAAACCTGACCGTACCTGCGTTACAACCGCCCGACCCGATGTAAATGCTGTTGGAAAGGTATATGAGGCCGGAACTGTCTCCCGCTTCAATCGCACCCGCGCCCGGGCTTGCAGCGCTGTTGTCAACGAAGGTGCTGTTGATGATATACGCCGTGGTCGACCCATCCATTTGCTGGAAGTCCAGCGCTGCACCGAGGTCTGCCGAGTTTCCGACAAAGGTACTATTCAGAACCCTGAGGGTTCCGCCCCGGGGTAAATTCACGTCAAGGGCACCACCCACACCGGTCGGCGCTGCGTTATTCGCAAATGTAACTGAATCAAACAGGAGGTCATGCTGCTGATTCTGCCCCACCATGGAAAGCAAGCCGCCGTTGCCGTCAGCCGTATTACCATGCATATAGGAGTGCCGAACCGTAAGCTGGCGCTTCTGCTCCGCATTGAAGTTCAGGTAGATAGCGCCACCATCACCCACCGCCTTACTATCACGCAGCTCGACGCCATCAAGAGTCAAATTCGCAGAAGTAAAGATAGCGCCACCATTTGCAGTCGAGTAGCCGTCAGCAATAGTGAGGTTTTTAAGGGTTAAGGAGGAAGAAGCAAGAATAATTCGATGCTGATTACCCACCACCGGCCGAATGATCGTCAGGCCGGGACCGCGCCCTTCTATATCAACGGGCGAGTTAAAAATATCCAGCGGGGCTTCGAGCTCAATAGTGTCTTCAACGTCAATAATAATACGGTCACGCCCGGTAGCACCCGAAGTACAATCCGGAAAGAAAAATGGAGAGCGATCAATACTGACCAGAAGGGCCTCGCGCAAGCTGCACAGACCATCACGATCGAACACACCATCCTGTGGCTGGGCGGAGTCAATATTTGTATTGACCACGATATCTGCAGCCTGTGCACCCATCGACAACACACACAGCAAAGCCGCAGACAAAGCCGCAGACAAGCGACGGAAACGTAACAGCAAGCCTGTCAGAAGCAGCATTGCACTGCCGCCGAGCGCGCCTGATAGCGTTGATATGTCCCCCTTGTTGGTCAACCCGGAAGCCGGCTCGACAACGAGGTTGGCGTTGGCGGAAGGGTTCGCCCCGGCAAAAACGGGGCCGGAAATAGCCGCCCGGTCAACGTAGTAACGGAACTGGTCTACGCCGTGAAAACGTGGCAGCGAGGTGTGCAGCACCAACGGGTAGCCCACAGGGAGCGTCACAACATCCTCAAGCACCGGCAAATCATTTTCGTCAACCACCGGGGTGCCGTCAGCTGCAACCTTCTGGATCGGGTCACGGTTCAGATAGACGCCGTCCCGACCCTCCACTACAACCACCTGGGTTCGCGCCGGAGCCGGATTAGCGGCACTGGTCACTCCGCTGATCCAGTTAACCGGCACAGACTCCGACTGCCGGGGCGGCAGGAAGAAACCGATACAACCAAGAGGATCAGTCAGCAAGCCGCAATCGATGGTCAGATCCCCGAGGTCATTGGCCAGTACATCAAGCAGAACGGCTTCACCCTGAACGATTCTGAATTCATCATTAGTGCCGGCGGCAATTTGCAGCTCTACGGCACCAGCATCACATCGAGGCTCGCGATTCAGGCCTCGCTGGTCCTTGTCCAGGCACGCGTAGGACACGGCGTCCTCCGGACTCCCTGCGGAAACCACCAAAGGCTCGATTCTACCGGCAGCCGGAGCGCCTGAATATTTCGGGGAATTGTTCGGCAGGAAACCCTTCAGGCCGTCTTCAAAATCTTGCGGAAGGCACGCTGCAGAACCAACGCCCGCAATACAGGCCTCGGCATTACCGGAACCATCCCGTCCTGTCAGCAGACCGAAATCGACGAGACTGTAATCAAACGTCTCCCCGCCACTGGCAACAAACTGCGCATCAAGTGGCCCGCAGGAGGGTGCATCCTGCGTTGCCCCGGCACTGACAACATAAGCAATCCCGGCCAGATCAAGCGTGAGGTCACTGCCCGCCGCAGGCGGGCCATCTACAAGCGGTCGGTCGTCGGCCGCGCAGTCTCCGCCTGCATTGCCTACCAGCACGGAGTTTACAAGGAGATCAAACAACCCGGAGCTGGCCGTCACTGCCCTGTAGGAAAGTGCAACACCGCCGGGCGCGGCGGCCGTATTACCGGCAATAGTGACGTTGTTCATAGCACTATTGCCGGCGGTCGCGGCAATACGAACAGCCGCGCCATCTTGCGCGCTGTTGCCGTAAAAGGTTCCATTCTGCAGCGCCACAATTTGCGCCAGCCCGCCAAAATACACGGCGCCACCGTTAGCAGAAGCGTTATTCCCCTCGAAATAAAACCGGTCTCCGGAAATGCCGCCGCGGAAACTGGGGGCGGTTGCGATCGCACCACCATTCCCGTCAGTTGCCTCGTTGTTCTCGAAGCGGGTTTGCTCTAACACGAGATCCCCGCTGCCATCAATGAACACGGCGCCACCCTGATCTGCCAGACCATCCCGCAGAAGCGTACCGCCACGCAAATCAAGTTTCCCCGAGCTGAAAATCAACCCGCCATTCTGACCTGCCGGCAACGCCCCATTCCCCTTCAGGGTAATGCCTGCAAGCGTCAGGGCCGCATTGGCACCAACCTCAAAAACACGCTTGCCCGGTTCAGCAATAATAATGACGTTCTGCTTGGCTACCTTGTCGAACGCATCATCACGCATGGGTTCGAACCTGACTGAAACATTTGCACCAACCCCTCCGACCTCAAGCGCACCATCAGCAAGCAAGTACTTAACGGGATCATCGCCGGACTCGAGTGTGACCGACTTGAGGCTGATGATATTTGACGAGTTCCCGGCAGGACACTCCGCCTCGACCAGGTATTCCCGGCCCTCAGCGCCGGTATCTTCTTCCGGCAGGTCTGCCGACACAGCCTCGTCCGGACCCTCTGCAACGCGGACCCGGAAAACGATCTCAGCGCTACGACCTTCGCGGATTGTGCCCGGAACGATCGTTTCATCACCGATTTTCGCATCATTTATTAACAGGGGCAGCGCCAGAGGAAAGCCGCTGACATCGCCTGCATCACTGCCATTTAACTTGGTGCTACCCGCAATATAGGAGGACATATAGCCACGCCAGGTGCCCGTCACGGAATCCAGTACGGCTGCATCTTCATCCGGAAACCGGAATGCCAGACTGACCCCGGTGACATCACCGGCGTCTTGCTCCGCGTCAACCCTGATCCTGTATTCCAGTACATCACCGCGATTGGCGGTAAGGCGGCTACCCGCGTTAACAAATGAACCACCTCTCGAGACGTTCCTCACCTGCTTGCTCATCGTCAGACGAGGCTCATTCGGCAACTCCGGATTCAGGATTACGCCACGCTGATCGGATGGAACATCTCCGATGTAACCCAACCGGGTATTGATGGCCAACAACGCTTCTCGCACCGAACAGAACCCGTCAGCCCTGATTACGTCAGCACGGGTACTGATATCGTATTGGGTTGCTGCTACCGGCGCCGAAAGCGCCATCAGGGCAACAAAGGCAAAAAAGACCGAACCGCGGTGGAACATGCTTCAACTCCGGCCGTTGCCGGCCTGTTCTGGTTGTTATTGTGTGGGACGAGACTTCACAAAGCCTTACGGCACACAGAGTTAGCGAGAACGAGTGTAGCGGGCGCTGACAGGCCGGGCTGTTATAGTTTTGTAAGGCTCAGGGGCCGGGATGCAGGCTGCGGACAAAGGGTATGGTCAGGCGTCGCTGGCGCGCCATAGCGTGTCGATCCAGCCGCTCCATCAGGCCGACAACCGCCGCCGCCGAGCGGGTTCCACGGCTGATCAGGTAGCGCGCCACATCATCGCCCACCTCCAGGCCCGAAGCCCGACCAAGCTGGCGCACCAATGCCATCAGACCGTCCTCTGCAAGCGGCCGCACCCGCCATACCGGCCCTGCGGCCAGCCGCGACGCCAGATCCGGCAAGGTAAAGCCACAGTGCCCGGGCGGAGCCGAGGCGCTGAACAATACAGATTTCCCGGCATCACGAACCCGGTTATACAGGTGGAAAAGCGCCGCCTCCCAGTCTGGCCGGCCGGCCAGATAATCGATGTCATCCACTGCCACAAGGTCAAACTGCTCCAGCCCTTCCAGCACCGCAGCGGACAGACCATCAAGCTGTGCGGCCGGCAGGTAGAAGCCGCCAGCCCCGGCCTGCCGCACCTTGGCTTCCAGCAGGTGACTCCGGCCACTGCCCTGCTCACCCCAGATGAACAACTGCTCGCTGCCACCGCTGTCCAATCGGTTCAGGGCTGCCAGCAACAGCTCGTTACCCTCCGGAATAAAGGACTCCAGGCTGGAGCCCGCACGGAGCTTCAACGCCAGTGGCAACTGCTCCGGAGCGCTCATTTTTTCTTGTCACCCTGCCAGCACAAGCTCACCACGTCGGTTGGCTCAGCCAGAGACTGCTGCGTCTCTGCGCAGGGCAACAATCGGGGATCAAGACTCATCATTGCCCGCAGCTGATCTGCTTGCCCGGTAAAGTTCAGATCGAGCAACAGTTCACTGCCGGCCAGGCTGGCCACGCTCAGGTCGCCTACCCCGGCCAGACGACCGGCATGCCCGGTGACGCCCTGCCAGTCGTCCAGCGACCCGACCCCAATGATCTTTAACCGGTAGCGGGCAGGCGCTCCCGGGCGGACGGTATAGCGTGGCGCTATCCGGGCAGTCACTTCGTCAACCAGCGCAGTCAGCACTTCGGCTTCCGTGGCGGCGGTGACCTGGCCGCTGTCCTCAAGACGCCCCTGATACATAAGCCGCCAGCGAATCTGCGGAGTCGCGCCAGGATAGAGCACTGCAGCAACATTGAACGGAGCGGCGTATCTGGCCGCCGCCTGCTGCAGAACATTATCAAAATGACCACGGATATCCGCAGCTCGAATACGCCCCTGATCTTCGGCATCCATCAACGGCAAGGCAATCGGCAGGCCTCGCGCCTCGGCCGCTGCGGTCAATCCCTGCTGCGCGGGGTCGGAACTGGCCGCAGAGACAATTTCGCCGGCCGCGCCACGCTGCACCACCAACCAGAACAGGGTGTCCGGCCGAACCGTGGTCCACACCGGCACGGCAGCCCGTTCCAGCTCGCGCGTCAACACCGGAATGGCAAACCTGACTGACAACGCCAGCGCCGCCTCCGAGTCGACGCCGTCATAGGAAAACTGTTGCACCCACCGGGACGGGTCGCGGCGTACCGATGCCAGAGCGCTGCGCCCCTCGACCTGCTTGTCACCGGTCAATCTGACCAGAACCTGATCAAGCGCATCGGCGAAAGCGCCGGCCCGTGCTTGCGTACTTCGATCTGCCACCGGAACCTGTATATCACCGAGATCACCAGCCCAGGCCGGCGCCAATGCGAGCATCACGCCCAGACATGCCATCAGAATTTTCATGCTCTACCGCCTGTTGTTTCCGAGCGCGCCATTATCCACAAGGTCGCCACTGTGTGCAGCCGCCAGCCACCATTGATCGCGCCTGCTGAGATGCCGGCCCGCAATAAACGTTCAAATTCTCCACAATGCATGGCTCAAAGCGGTCATTCCGCTGCTAGAATAGCCGCCCTCGCCCAGCCGGAGTCCCCCATGTCAGAGCAGAAACGCCCCCTGAGCTACCGCGATGCCGGTGTCGACATCGATGCCGGTAACGCCCTCGTCAAGCGTATCGGCCCGGTCGCCAAACGTACCAGCCGGCCAGAGGTCATGGGCGGGCTTGGCGGCTTTGGCGCCATGTGCAGGATTCCGTCCAAATATCGCAACCCGGTGCTGGTTGCCGGCACCGACGGCGTTGGCACCAAGCTGCGACTGGCCATGGAGCACGACCGGCATGATCACATTGGCGTCGATCTGGTTGCCATGTGTGTCAACGATCTGATCGTTGGCGGCGCCGAGCCGCTGTTTTTTCTCGACTATTACGCCACGGGAAAACTGAACGTCGACGTCGCAGCCCGGGTTGTGGAAGGTATTGGTCTGGGCTGCGAGCAAGCTGGCTGCGCGCTGGTTGGTGGTGAAACCGCCGAGATGCCCGGCATGTACGAAGGCGATGACTATGACCTGGCCGGCTTCTGCGTCGGCGTGGTGGAAGAAGACCGCATTATTGATGGCAGCAAGGTTCAGGCTGGCGACAAGCTGATCGCACTGGGCTCTTCCGGCGCCCATTCCAACGGCTACTCGCTGATCCGCCGCATCCTTGCCCAAAGCAGCCCAGACGGCGTCAGCGTCAACGGCCGGCCACTGATCGATGCCCTGCTGGAACCGACCAGAATTTACGTCAAATCGCTGCTCGCCCTGATTGAGCAGATTGATGTTCACGCCATGGCTCACATTACCGGCGGTGGTTTGCCGGAAAACCTGCCAAGGGTACTCCCGGCCGAAACCGTCGCCTGGGTAGATACCGGCAGCTGGAACTTTCCGGAACTGTTCCGGTGGCTCCAGCGCGAGGGTCAGGTTGATCCTTTCGAAATGTATCGCACCTTCAACTGTGGCGTTGGTATGGTGCTGGTGGTGCCAGAACTACAACTGGATCAGGCTCTGGCCCTGCTTGAGGCGGCCGGCGAGAACGCCTGGCTGCTGGGCGAGATCCGCAGTGGTGAAGGCGCTGCGGAAGTGATCCTCAGCGGAGTCAACGAGTGAAACATCGGTTCGCGGTGCTGATCAGCGGTAGCGGCACCAATCTTCAAGCCATCATTGATGCCATTCAGGCCGGCGACCTGCAGGCCGAGGTTGCGGTAGTGCTGAGCAGCTGCACTACCGCCGCCGGCCTGCAACGGGCGATACGGGCCGGCATTCCGACCCTGACGCTGGATCATCGCAACTACCCTGATCGCTCCGGTTTCGACCGGGCCATGATCGCCGAGCTGGACCGGTTCAACCCGGACACTGTGGTGCTGGCCGGATTTATGCGCATCCTGACAACAGAGTTTGTGCGTCACTATCATGGCCGGCTGATCAATATCCATCCGTCATTGTTGCCACGCCACAAGGGGCTTCACACCCATCGCCGGGCGCTGGAAGCAGGCGACAACGAACACGGCTGTACCGTGCACTTCGTCACCGAGGAGCTGGATGGTGGCCCCGCTATCGCCCACGCCCGGGTGCCGGTACTGGCGAACGATGACGAAGAAACGCTGTCGAAACGCGTGCAAGCCCGGGAACACGACATCTACCCCCGGGTACTGGGTTGGCGGGCAACTGGCCGTCTGGTACTCGATCCGCAAGGAGTCCTGCTGGATGGCAAACCGATTACTGCTGAAGGCTTCGATCTTGACCAGCTGCCTGCTGATCCCGCTGCTGTCGCAGGCTCAAACCGCATCTGAGGAAGCCGGCTTCCATCAGGAGTTTCGGCTGTCCAGCTCCGGTGTTCCGATTTCCATTACCGCAGAGCGGCGGCTAAGCCAGCTTGAAAACGGTCTCTGGCAGATGGAAGTCGAGGCTGGCGCCCTGATTGGCAAGGTCCGCGAGGTTACCGAGTTCCGCTGGAACCAATGCACGCCACAAACTACCCGCTACACCTACCTGCGTCAGGGACTCGGACAAAAGCGCAAAGCGTTGCTGGTGCTGGACCGGGAATCCGGAACGGCACTGGCGGTCCGGGCCAATGGCCAGCGCCGGGAATTCCCGATTGCCGACTCCACCACCGACAAGCTTTCCCAGACGCTGGCGCTACAATGCATGCTCAGCCGCGGTGACCCCGAGTTAGTAGTTGATGTTGCCGACGAGAAGGGGCGCGAACAGCTGCGCTACCGGCGTGACGGTGAGGAAGTTTTACAGACCCCGGCCGGCCCCCTGCAAACCGTCCGACTGGTGCGTGAACGAAACGACAGCAGCAGACAGACCTGGCTCTGGTTTGCCCCGGAGCACAATTTTGCACTGGTGAAACTGGTGCAGGAAGAAGACAATCAGCGCCACGAAATGTTGATCCGGTCTCTCTGAATGCGTTTTGCTCCGCTGCTACTGCTATTGCTGACCGGCGCGCTGACCGCAGCGCCACTTGCGCCCTTTGAGGCGGAATTCCGTCTCCACGTTAGCAAGATTCCGACTCCCATCAAGGCAACCCTGTCCCTGGAACCCCTGGATACGCCAGACCATTACCGCATGCGCATGCACAGCCGCTCTTTTCTGGTGAAGAGTCTGGAGCAAAGCGAGTTTTCCTGGAATGAGTGCGCTCCTCGCAGTCAGCAATACCGGCATGAGTTTCGCGGATTCGGCATTCGCCGCGAGCACACCATGTCATTTGACTGGGAACAACAGGAGGTCGTATTCGATGATGGCGACGGAAAGGGCCACTACCCGGTCACCGATAACACCCTTGATGAGTTGACCATGCTGCTCAAGGCCCAGTGCCTGTTTGCCGAAGGCCTGCGGGAATTCACTCTCGATGCTGCCTACGGCGACAGGGTCCGCAGCCACACCTTCGTCATCACCGGCGAGGAAGAGATTGAAACGCCCGCCGGCAAGATCCAGACACTGGTGATTGAAAAACGCCGAAAAAAAGACAGCCAGCGACGCACCATTTTCTGGGTGGCGCCGTCACTGCAGTACATGCTGGTGAAGGCCCGTCATGTGGAAAACCGGGCGCTGTTCGGAGAGCTGCTGATGCGCAGCTATGAAGGCCCGAAACCGGATGACACTGTCTTTGAAAGCGCGCCTGCCGATGACGAACCTGACGAAGATCAGCCGGCAAATACAGGCCCGTCGGAACAATCTGCTGAAGAACCCGGCGACGCCGAACCCGATACAGAGTAATCAGGCCTTCGGCAGGGTTACGCCCTGCTGGCCCTGATACTTGCCGCCGCGATCCTTGTACGACACCTCGCAGACTTCATCGGACTCCAGAAACAGCATCTGCGCCACGCCTTCGTTGGCATAGATCTTTGCTGGCAGCGTGGTGGTATTGGAAAACTCCAGCGTCACATGCCCTTCCCACTCCGGCTCCAGCGGAGTGACATTGACGATAATACCGCAGCGCGCATAGGTGGACTTGCCAAGACAAATGGTCAGCACATTACGCGGGATGCGGAAGTATTCCACCGTGCGCGCCAGAGCAAACGAGTTCGGCGGAATAATGCAGCAATCACCGCGCACGTCGACGAAACTCTTTTCATCAAAATGCTTGGGATCAACGGTGGCCGAGTGAATATTGGTGAACACCTTGAATTCATCAGCGCAGCGAACGTCATAGCCGTAGCTGGACACACCATAGGAAATCACCTTGCCACCATCTGCGCCCTGCCGTACCTGCTTCGCCTCGAACGGCTCGATCATGCCGTGCTGCTCGGCCATGCGCTGGATCCAGCGGTCTGACTTGATACTCATGGTGACTCCCTCGATATCCGGTTATGTCTGGCGAAGCGCGCATCTTAACCGCAGCTATCCCGCCTGTCAGTGCTCCATCCGCACCCGGGGGAAAGCCCGCTGACCGACCCCGGTCAGCGATAACCGCGCCGCCATGCGCCGGGCCACCTGCCGATACGCCTCCGCCTCGACACTGTCCGGCGCTGCGATCACGGTCGGCCTGCCGCCATCAGCCTGCTCCCGGATAGAACGTGACAACGGCAAGCTGCCCAGCAACGCCGTGTCATAACGGGCAGCGACCCTCTGCCCTCCGCCCTCACCGAAAATATGCTCGACATGGCCGCATTGGCTGCAGACATGCATGGCCATGTTCTCGACGATGCCAAGCACGCGGATGTCGGTCTTGCGGAACATCTCGATGCCCTTGATGGCGTCCAGCAGGGCAATGTCCTGCGGCGTGGTCACCACTACCGCACCGGCGACCGGCACGCGCTGGGCCAGAGTCAGCTGGATATCGCCGGTACCCGGCGGCATGTCGACAATCAGGTAATCAAGCTGGTCCCACAGGGTTTGCTCGACCAGCTGCAGCAGGGCGCCGCTGGCCTTCGGCCCGCGAAACACCACCGGTGTCCCTTCGTCGATCAGATAGCCCATCGACATGCTCTGCAGCCCGTGCGCCTCCACCGGGACAAACAGCCGGTTGTCACTGACCTTCGGCCGCAGGCCGTCCGGCACACCAAGCATCAGCGGCAGACTCGGGCCGAACACATCGGCATCCAGCACACCCACGCGAGCACCTTCGGCCTGCAGCGCCAGCGCCAGGTTGACCGCAGTAGTCGATTTGCCGACCCCGCCCTTGCCTGACGACACCGCAATAATATTGCTGACCTGATCCAGCGCCGCCATGTTCTGCTGGGCACGGTGCGGCTGCACCTGCCAGCCGACATGCAGCTGCAATGGCGCCCCGGCCAGCAATGGCGCAAGTGCCGTGCGTATCTGCTGCTGGTAATCGGCCAGACGGCTGTCGCACGGATAGCCCAGCGCCACTTCCAGCCGGACCCCGGCGTCAGTCACCTCCAGCCGGGTTACACAACCGGCGCTGACCAGATCAGTGCCCAACTCGTCCGGCACGATTGCCGCCAACGCCTGTCTCAGTGCCTGTTCGGTGATTGTCATACTGCCTCCCGCGATAACGGGCGCCATGATAGGCCGCTATGAAGAAGACGTCACCGAACCTGCGCTCGACGCTAAATCTGCCCAAGGGCTGTTCAGCGGCCGGCATTGCTCTGCACAATCCAACTCATTGACCGGGAGTTCTTGCTATGCGCTATTTCCTGCTGACCATGGTCGCGCTGTTTGCGCTGACCGGCTGCGACAATCAGGTTACCAGCAACACCACGATACCGGAGTCACTGTCACCGCATGTCGAGGTTCAGGGGGTGGCAGAAACCACCGCCACACCGGACCGTTTCCGCCTGCGCGTCAGCTTCAGCGAAACCGGTACCGATGTCGCGACGATGAAAACACGACTGGACCAGCAGGTGGCGGAGGCGCTCGCGGCGGCACGAACCCTTGGCATCGACGACAAGCAGCTGCGGGCCGATTCCATCAACGTTGAACCGGAGTGGGAGTGGCGTCCGGAGCGCCGCTTGATCGGCCAGCGGGTCTCACGCGATGTGCAGATCCGTGTGGACGGCTTCGACACCTACACCGCCCTGCTGGAAAAACTCACCGCCCTGAAACCCGGCGCCCTGCATCAGGAAGGGGCCGAAGTAAGTGATCTGGCAGCGCTAGAGGATCAGGTTCTGAAGCAGGCAGTCGCCAATGCCCGGCATCGGGCGGCGACGCTGGCCAGTGCCGCCGGCCGTGAGCTTGGCGAGGCACTGGTCATCATCGAACAGAACACCCTGCTGCCAGGCCCGTTGCCAATGCGTGTCATGGCCATGGAAGCGAGCCCGGAACCAGCCGGCTACAGTGCCGGCGAAGCCACGGTGCGCGGCCAGGTACTGGTGCGCTTCCGGCTGGACTGATTTTTCCAGCGGCGCCCTAGAACAGCAGGGTAACGGCCAGACGCCAGTGACCTGCCTGACTGGCAGGTTCGGAAATTGCCAGCCCACCGGCTGGCGAGGTCAGCACAACAACACCGCTCTCGTCGATACGCGAGTGCTCATAGCCAAGACTGACCACGGGCGCGGCAGAGGAAGCGCGAAACGCCACGGCCAACCGATAGCCGTGACTGTGCGGCAGAGCAATCACCGGCCTGCCATAACCAGCAAAACGCAGGTCGACCTCAAGTTGTGCGTCGTACAGATAAAACAGTTCTGCCCGCAGCCGCCAACGCTCTGGTGATCCAGGTTGCAACCCTTGCGATAAACCGAGGTTTACCTCGGTCCATTGATACTCTTCATACAGACCACGGATGTCGCCCCGCCCCTGAATAGCACGCTGACGCAAATAACCGCTGACACCGGCATGGAACTGTTGCCAGCAACCGGATGTGCAATAAGCCAGCGCCACAGTGCCGCGATACACATCAATATCAGTCGTGCTGCGAAACGGCACGCCAAACTGGGTCTGACCGTCATAATCTACCGAGCCACTGGCCAGCTCACCGGCAAATTGCAGCGACCAGTAACCAGGCAGTGACCACGACAGGTTTGCGGACAAAGCCGGCAACCAGCCGCTCTCCCGATTCAGCGTCGTGCCGTCATTACTCCGCTCACGACTGTCATAGCGCATAAGCGCCAGCGATATAGCGCCATCCACAGCGATCGCCGGAGTGCTCAGGAGCAGCGTCGACAACAGGAAAATCTGGCCAAGAAAAAGGCGCACAATGTGCGCCTTTCTCCTTACTGCACATACAGGCATATTTATAAGGGAAGCTCAGACAACGATACATTGACCATACCGCAGCCACTGAAAACAACTATGATTTCAAAGGCCGAGTCGGAGGACGAAACGGTTATCGTACCGGCAGAGAAGCCGCCATCAGGACAATCACGTACCAGACCTTCGGCAACAAAATCCACATAGCCGTGGGTGGGGTCATAGACGCGAGCTGCAACATCAAAGTTGATACCGTTGTCAGTCACATTAACGTTCTCGACCCGGTAGATGATTCCGTTAGTGCCGACAAAGTCAGAGGTGATGCTGCAGGTATAAACCTCGCCTACCTGATTACAGGTAATGGTCATATTGTCGATTCGCTCTACTTCACCGGTGAGCGTGTTCTCTATGGTAAAGTTTTCATAGTGAGTCGTGCTGGACGTTTCCGTGGCAGTGACCGTCACCACACCATTGATAATTATGTTGCCGCTTTCCTCATCAGAAACACACCAGTTCTTGTACTTCAGTACCGTTTTATTATCGGAGACACTGTAACTGGCGGAACCACCACAATCACCGGGGATGCTGAAGTCTGCAGCACTGGCCGTTTCCGCCAGCCCGCCGGCCTGATCAAAGTCGCTGGCGTAAATCATCAGACATCGTTACCCGCCCTGCGGACAGGCTTACGGCAACGGGAGCATCTGGTGGTGCACCCTGAACGATCGCCGCGATACTGGCCTGAGTGGCAGCATCGGCAAGATCATCCGCATTATTGCCATCAATTGTCGCTGCCGTACTTTTACCGCTGTAGCTGGTGGAACCACCACCGCCGCCTCCGCCGCCACAGGCAGTAAGCGCTGCAACAAACAGCACAGCGAGAAACCCGGCAGCAAAACGCTGCGGCCAGAAAGAAGAAGTTTGTGAAATGGTCATAGCACCCTCCTTGGGAAGCACAAAGCACCGAGCGGACAGCCCGCTCAGCAGCGCAAATACTAACCCGTTGCCCATCAGCAATACATCCACCGGGCACCAGGGCACTGGCACACCAGTGACGTGCCTCACACTTTTCAATGCCGGCTTCTCAGCCTAATGTTCTGGCCTGTCAGACAAAAGCGGGCACCCGGAACCGGTTAGTCGCTATACTCCGGGCACCGTCACAATGACCGGTGCCCCTATGAAACGCGCCCTGAAACAACTGGAAAAAGCCATTGAACACGCCGCCACCTACCAGGAGTGGCGTGAGGCCAGCCTCGAGCACGACCGTCTTTCCGGTGCTGAAAACTGGAAGGAAATTGATCGCTCACAGCATTACGACTACGAGCTGATTCGCAACCGTCTGGCGCAGATCCGTCAGGCCAGGGAACGCAACGACGTTAACAAGCTGGTATTCCACCTGCATGAGGGCCTGCATGGCAACCTCGGCAATATTTCCAATCCGGCGCTCTATAGCCATGCCCGGGTTGGCACCAAACACCTGATTGAACGCTACCTGGCGGAAGTAACTGCGGCACTGGATTACCTGTGCGACAACGAATTCGAAGAGTTTCCGTTCAAGGAAAAACTCGATTTCTTCCAGACTACCGGGCAGGCCTTCGGCCAGAGCTGCCTGATGCTGTCTGGTGGCGCCGCCCTGGGCCTGTTCCACATCGGCGTGGCCAAATCACTGTGGGAACAGGACTTGCTGCCACCGGTCATTTCCGGCTCCAGTGCCGGTTCCATTATCGCTTCCGTGGTTGGCACCCACGACGATTCCGAACTGATGACCAAACTGGAGCCGGAAAATATCTATCTGGAAGCCTTCAAGGTGGTGGGCTGGAGCGGTGCGCTGAAGGGCCAGCCGGTACTGGACGGCAATTATCTGGAAGCCTGCCTTGAGGAAAATATCCTCGACCTGACATTCGAAGAGGCGTACCGGAAAACCGGCCGCGAGATCAACATCACCGTCAGCCCCTACGACCGTCATCAGCATGCCCGCCTGCTGAACTGGCGGACTTCGCCGAATGTGCTGATCCGCAAGGCCTCGCTGGCTTCCTGTGCCATTCCCGGCATCTATCCACCGGTGACGCTGTGGGCAAAGAATATCGAGGGCGAGAAAGTCCCCTATATCCCGAGCCGCAAATGGGTGGATGGCTCGATCAAGGACGACCTGCCGATTCGTCGTCTGGCCCGCCTCTACGGCGTCAACCACTCGATCGTCAGCCAGACCAATCCCCACGTGGTGCCGTTTCTGGCCCGCAAGGGTGGCGGCCGGATGATCCCGGCGCTGGGCAACCTCGCTTTGCGCAACATCACCATGAACGCCCGCTTTGTGCTCAATATGGCCCAGCGCCAGGTGCAGTCCAACGACCTCGGCCTGATCCTCGACAAGGCTGAATCGATTCTCAAGCAGAAATATTTCGGCGACATCAACATTATTCCGCCGCGGCAGGCTGCCAATATCCTGCGCGTACTGCGCAACCCGACGGTGGAAGATATCCGCGCCTTTATCCGTACCGGTGAACGTACTACCTGGCCGAAGCTGGAGCTGGTGCGTAACACCACCACGATCAGCCGCACCTTCCGCAGCTGTCTGCAGCGTCTGGACCGGATTGAAACGGAGAAGCTGCGGCACCTGCGGCTGATCCGCAAAGAGGGCTGACACCGCCAGCCGGCGGCTACCACTCGTCGGCTGGAGGGGGCAGCGAGGCTTGTGGCCGGGCACATCTGCGCCTAGGATACGAACAATGTCTTAGGAAACAGGCGTGACGCACAAGGACTGTGCACAGAAACACGGAAACGTGATAATGACAGCACTACACTTCCGCGCTACCGGGGAGTATATGTCTGCGCATCTGCCCCGGGTTCCCGGGAACTGGGCGCCCGCCGACCACGGCAGGCGTCACTGTCCCGACCCGTTAATGAGGTCGCGACAATGGATGCTACTACTTGCACCCGGAGACTCCGCTCCGGAGCGGTGACATCAATATTTCGACAGGTCCATGGAGGGTCCTGATCATGTTTAACCGATTGCGCCGCTACCATAGTGAAAACCCCCTCGCCTTCCGCCTGATGGGCGCTATTCTGCTGATCAGTTCGGTAATTACTCTGGTGGCGATTCTGTTACTGCTGGCCCGCGAGTTTGATGAGGGGCTGTCGGACATGGAACGCAATCTGGAACAGGTTGAACTGACTGCCCTGCCCGGCATCACCAGAAGCCTCTGGAATTTCGATGAAGAGCAGCTGCGCGTGCAACTGGAAGCTCTGCTCAGACTGCAGGAAGTAAGTGGCGCCGAAGTGCAATGGAAGGACTGGAATGGCCAGACCCGTAGCCTGCTGGTGGGCAGTCCACGCGGCAGCGCCGCAAGCCAGCGCACTAACAGTTACCCGATCATTTACCGGCGCCGCGACGGCAGCGCCGAATCACTCGGCGAGCTGCATATCCAGCTCAGCCGTGACGCCCTGTACCAGCGAGTTGGCGAGCACGCTGCCTTTATCATCCTGTTCCAGAGCGTGAAAACACTGATTATCGCCGTGGTCATCATGCTGCTGATGCGCCACATGCTTGGCCGCCACCTGCGCGCCATTTCCAGTTACGCCCGCGAGCTATCGATCACCCGGCTGCATCACCCGCTGAAACTGCCCAGACAGAACATGCAGCGTGACGAATTGCAGGATATCGCCGACGCCATTAATGAAATGCGCGAAAGCCTGCGCAGCGATATTGTCCGCCGCGAACAGACCGAGGAAGCGCTGGAAGAAGAACGGCAGCAGCGCGAGCAGAACGAAGAACAACGCATCCGTGCGGAAAGTGCCAACCAGGCGAAGAGCGAATTCCTCGCCACCATGAGCCATGAAATCCGCACACCGATGAATGGCATCATCGGTGTGCTCGACCTGCTCGCCAACAGCGATCTGAGCGAACGCCAGCGCCATTACGTGGAGTTGATGCAGCACTCCGGTGACAACCTGATCGCGGTGCTCAACGACATTCTCGACTTCTCCAAAATTGAAGCCGGCCAGCTGTCGCTGGAATCCACCCCGGTAGATATCCAGTCGCTGACCGAAGATGCCGTCAGTGCCTTTGCCGGTGTTGCCCGGCAGCAATCGCTGGATCTGATCATTGATGTCACGGTCAGCGAGTTTCGTTGGGTCTATGGTGATCCGGTGCGACTGCGGCAGATTCTGCTCAACCTGATCAATAATGCGGTCAAGTTCACCCGCGAGGGCCATGTACTGGTGAGAGTCAGCGAACAACTGCTCAACAGCGGTCAGCGCGGCCTGCATATTGAGGTCCAGGATACCGGGGTCGGCATTGCGGCAGATCAGCAAAAACGTATCTTCGATGTCTTCACTCAGGCAGACCAGAGCACGGCGCGACGTTTTGGCGGTACCGGGCTGGGGTTGGCGGTCTGCAAGCGACTTGCCGAACTGATGTCCGGCGAAATCAGCGTCATCAGCAGCCCGGGCGAAGGCTCCTGCTTCTGGCTTGACCTGCCTCTTACACCGTACAGCAGCGCCAGCGAACCGCGCACACCGGTCAAGCGCGATGTGCTGGTGCTGACTCGCTCGGAAGCCGAGCAAAGGGCTCTGCGACATATGCTCGAACATGCCGGCGCTACCGTGACCTGCGGAACCGACCTTTCCCATATCGAGATGGCAGAAAACTTCGACCAGATCCTGATCGACAGCTCTCTTGTGCTGCAGGCAAATCCGCAGGCCCGCCAGCGCCTGCAACGTTGCCGCGAACAGATTACCCTGATGGCCAGCATTGACCAGTCGTTCGAGAGTTATCCGATTATCAACAAGCCGGTCACGCCCTCGGCGCTTGGTCATTTTCTCAGCGACCAGGCAATGGCGGAGCAGACCCTGCCGATCAGCCAGATCAGCGAACACGGCCGCTTTGACCACCTCAGTGTGCTGGTAGCCGAGGACAACGACGTCAACCGTGATGTGATCCGCGCCATTCTCGGCGCCCTGCGCATCCAGCCGGTGCTGTGCCGCAACGGCGAGGAAGCCGCCGCCGCCTACCGCGCCGCAGGCGGCGCTTTTGATCTGGTGCTGATGGACTGCGAGATGCCGGTCATGGATGGCATTACCGCCACGGAAAAAATTCGCGAAATCGAAGCCCGCGCCAACCTGCCACGGACACCGGTGGTGGCACTGACCGCCCACGTCCTGCAAGAACAGCGCGAGCGGATGCAGAAGGCTGGCATGGACCAGTTTCTGAGTAAGCCGGTGCGCAAGGATGCCGTGCAGAAACTGCTGTCCGAACTTGGTCTGGAGAAACGCCTGCAACTGGTGCGCTCGGACCTGCGCCGGGAAAAGTAGCCCGCCGTACGGCAGTCGCTTGCCGCGCTGCCCCCCCTGCCCCGATAATGCCGACCGGATTCCCGGAGGCCACCATGACAATTGAAACCGGCAAGGTCGTGCAGTTTCACTACGACCTGTTTATCAACGACCAGCAAATCGAAAGCTCCCGCGACGGAGAACCGATGGCCTACCTGCATGGTGCACAAAACATCATCAGCGGCCTGGAAGACGCTCTCGCAGGGCATCAGGCCGGCGACCATGTCGAGGTCACGGTAGCGCCAGAGCAAGGTTACGGCCTGCGCGAGGACAACCGCATCCAGCGCGTTCCAGCAAAATACCTCAAGCACGCCGGCAAACTGAAACCGGGCATGCAGGTCCAGGTCAGCACCGATCAGGGCGCGCGTCTGGTGACAGTGGTAAAGGTTGGCCTGAAGTCTGTGGATGTCGATGGCAACCACCCACTGGCCGGTGAGACACTGCGTTTCGTGGTCGATATTGTCGATATTCGTGATGCCAGCGCCGAAGAGAAGGCACATGGCCATGCCCACGGCGTTGGTGGCCATCACCACTGATTCGAACAAATAGCCGACAAAAGAAAAGGGCTGCCCGAGGCAGCCCTTTTTTGCTCTGGAGCGGATGGAGGGAATCGAACCCTCGTATGCAGCTTGGGAAGCTGCCGTTCTGCCATTGAACTACACCCGCTGTGCGCCGCGATTGTGAGTCAGCACTCAAGCCGGGTCAATTGGTACACGCAACAGCGCCGTCCGTCCGCTTGTATCTTGCCCTGATGCCAGAGCGCGCTATGCTCTGGACCTTCCTGACAACGGGGTGGCTATGAGCAGAACCGCATTTGTGACCGGCGGCACCGGCTTTCTTGGTGGCCATATCATCCGCCAGCTGAAAGCGGCGCATTGGCGGGTTATTGCCCTGCACCGCCCGGCAACCAGCCCCGATGTTCTGCTGACGCTTGGCGCCGAACCGGTGGCGGGTAAACTCGACGATCCTGCCAGCCTGATTGCCGCCATCCCGGAGATGGCTGATGCAGTGTTTCATACCGCCGCCAACACCTCGATGTGGCGCCGGCAGAATCGCGAGCAAACCCGCGACAATGTGCTGGGTACTCGCCATATGGTTGATGCGGCACTGCGGAAAAATGTCCGTCGCTTTATTCATACTTCATCCATTTCGGCCTGGGGCATTCAGGCCGAACGGATTGATGAATCCACCCCGTCAAATGCGGCCGGAGACTGGATCAACTACAACCGCACCAAGTATGAAGCCGAGCAACAGGTACGCGGCGGTATCGCCCAGGGACTGGATGCGGTAATCCTGAATCCGTGCGGCATTATCGGTGCCGGTGACAAACACAACTGGTCGCAGATGATCCGCCTGATTGATCAGGGCAAGCTGCCGGGGGTACCGCCGGGCAGCGGTAATTTCTGCGATGTCCGCGAGGTCGCCGCTGCTCATTTGCGGGCCTTTGAGGTCGGTGAGCGTGGTGCCAACTACATCCTCGCCGGCGTCGAAGCGAGTTTCCTTGAGCTGGCCCGTACCGTGGCCCATCTGCTCGGCCGGCGCGCACCACGCCACGCCATTCCGAAAACCGTGCTGCGTATGGCCGGGCAGGTCTATCCATTGCTGTCTCTGGTCAGCGGCCGGGAACCGGATCTGACCCCGGAAAAGGTCGCACTGATCACTAACCGGGTGGCCGCAGATGGCAGTCGTGCGGTGCGCGAGCTTGGTTTTAATGATCAGGTTCCGCTTCAGGAAATGCTCGGTGAATGTATCGACTGGATGCGCCGCGAAGGCATGCTCGGTCGCGACTGACATCCCGCAAACACCACCACAGCAATCCCGATCGCCCCTTTTTCGAGACACCCTCTGGCGCCTTAGCGACGGGCCTGCCAGACCCGAAAGCGGCGATTCTCCACCAGCACCTCAACCTGTCTGAACGCCTGCTTCAACCAGTCGCCATAGGGCAAGCCCTGATTGGCTACCAGCAACAGCCGGCCGTTATCGCCCAGGTATCGGGGCGCTTCACGAATCAACCTTTCGCTGATCGCGGTAGTGCGCTGCAGGCCGTCATGGAACGGCGGGTTACTGACAATCAGATCAAACCGGCCGGTTACTGCACTGTACAGGTCACTGCACTGCACCTCGCCGTTCAGCTGGTTGGCCTGCAGCGTTGCCGTGGTTGCTGCCACTGCCGTGGCGCTGACATCCACCGCCATCACCTGCAAGCCGGCGCGCGCCAGTACCGCACTGAGAATGCCGGCGCCGCAACCGATATCCAGTACCGACCCGGACAGCGGCAGAGCCGCCAGCGATTCCAGCAACAGGGCGCTGCCGTCATCAAGGCGACCATGGCTGAACACACCGGGGTAGCTGACCACCTGAATACCGTCGTGCTGCCACTGGCGCGTGTGCTGCGCCAGCGAGAATGGCGCCGGGCGCAGCCGGCCACTGTACAGCTTGCAGTGGCGGGCACTGTCTTCCAGCGCCACCGCGTCGGCGTAGTCGGCGAGATCGGTGGCGCCGCCCTTGATGCCGCCCGTCGCCGGCCCGGCCAGCCAGATACGGATGGGCTGCTCTATCTGCCCGGCCAGCGAGGCCAGCACCAGGCGCAGACGCTCACGGGATTTGGGCAACACCACGACAATCAGGTCAGTGTTTGCCGGCACCTCCGGCAACCAGTGCGATTGCCGGCCCGGCAGTGAACTGTCGTCACTGCACAGCATCAGGGACCGGGCCGGCAGGCTCGGCAGCGCCGGGTCATCTGCTTCCGCCAGCAAAACATGGGATACCGCCAGAACCTCGTCATGGCGCTGCAGCAAGCGGGTGGTGTTTTCCATGGACGATCCATATCGGGAAGCAGGCGGCGCAGTATAACGGCAGCGGTCGCCGACGGCAGCCAGACAACATACACTGACGGCCATGACCAACCTGCCTCGTATTGCGAGAACAATCATCACAATGCGCTATCTGATGCTGTTGCCCCTGCTGCTGGTCATGCATGCCGCCGCCGATGAGCTGGACTGCCACAGCTGGTTTGCTGATCAACAAAGAGCCCTTGAGCAGGCCGGCATCCACGATGCCGGCAGCATCAGGCTGGAAGGCTATCCGCATCTTCGTGCCAATCGCTGGTTGGCCTTTTTGCACGGTGAAGCAAACAGCGATGCCCGCCGGCAGTTGTGGCTCGACCTGGCCAGGGAAGAAGCACTGCGGGGCTGGCGTGCGGAGCTTGCCCGGCTGGCCCCCGAACAGCCCTGGCAGGACCAGCTTGAACAGTGCCTGTACCAGCTGACCAGACACAGTGCCTTCTACGGTGTGCCGGTGCCGGAAGTGCCGGACGGCTATGCTACCTGGCTGCGGGTGCTTGGCGTCTACCCGGTCAGCAAGATTCTGGCCGGCCCTTCCATGCGCCGCTACCAGCGCGACATGCAACGACGCCTGCAGCGTCCTGCCCGGCTAGCGCTGCATCATTACCTGCCGGAGGACTTCAGCGGCAACTTGCCGGTACCGGAGGATCTGGCACCGAATGCGTTTGATATGCCGCTGCCACGCCAGGCGACCCGACTGGCCTTGCTGGCCCACTATGCACCGGTGCTCAGTATTGCTGACCCGAAGGACGTCAACCAGCCGGGCACAGTCGTGCTGAATGACGGCCATCCGTCTGTCGATGTCGATACGGCGACCGCCTACCAGTGGCTCAGCTGGACCCGCTACCGCGGCCATAACCTGCTGCAGCTGAATTATCAGTTCTGGTTTCAGCGCCGGCCGCAAGACGGCTTGCTGGATATCTATGCCGGTGAGCTCGACAGCCTGATCTGGCGCGTCACCCTGAAGCCGGATGGTAATGTGCTCTACTACGACACCATTCATGGCTGTGGCTGTTACCACAAGGTGTTTGCCGTCGCCCGCGGACTGGACCCCGCCAGTCAGATTGGCGACCGACCGATTTTTTCCCGTGAGCTGGCGCCGAACGCTGCCAATGGCCGTATCAGCCTGCTGCTGGAACCGGACACGCACTATCTGGTCCGGGTGCAAGCCTTCAAGGCAGAAGGTGAACTGCATCGCTACCAGGCCGTAGATGCAGATCGATTACGCCAGCTACCGGATCAACGCGGCGGCATTGGCAGCCTCTACGATCATCGCGGTCTGGTGCCGGCATCCCGGCGCCCTGAGCGCTTTCTGCTCTGGCCTCTGGGTGTGCCCTCGGCCGGCGCCATGCGCCAGCCCGGGCGACACGCCATTGCCTTCATCGGCCGGCGTCACTTTGATGACCCGACCCTGCCGGCGCAGATATTCGCACAATAACGGTTACGAAATTGACCGGGACGACGGAGGCATCCCGGCGTTATGATGATTTCTGCTGACCAACGTATCACCCTTGGAGTCATACCATGCTGACCTCTTTCGCGTGCCGATGCCTTGTGCTCTGTGCCGTGACCCTGCCCGTCACGGCCGTTGCGACCGTCGACCGGCAGGCGGAGGTTTTTGCCAAAGCGCTGGCAGCTGCCAGAAACAGCCAGTGGGCCACCGTCAACGCCCTGCAGCCGGAACTTGGCCAACATTTCGTCCTGCAGGACTACCTGGACTTTCACCAGCTTCGTGCACGGCTGCCCGGCGCCCCGGTTGAGCAGGTGCTGGTCTACACCCGCAAGTATGATGACTCTCCGTTAAGCATCAGCATGCGCCGCCTGGCCATGGATCAGTACGCAAGGCAAGAACGCTGGACGGATCTGCAGGCGGTCAGCGCCGGGGTACCGGCACCACTGGCACTGCGCTGCCATTACTACCACGCCATGCTTGATGCGGAACGCGAACGCGCCCTGCGGGAAGCGCGTCAGCTGTGGCTCAGCGGTGAATCACGCCCGGATGCCTGTGACCCGCTATTCAGTGCCTTGAAACAGGACAAACAGCTGGATGATGCACTGGTCTGGCAACGCCTGTTACTTGCTGCCAGAGCCGGAAACGAATCCCTGATGCGCTATCTGCGCAGTGAGCTGTCGGATGGCGAGTGGTCGGCAAGGGCCGATTCGCTGCTGCACCTCTACCGGCAGCCCACCCAGGTACGCCATCTGAGTGCCGCGGAGCATCACGATGAATTGGCGGTGGTGGTTCTGGAGCGGCTGGCCGACAAAAATCCGGAAGAGGCTCGCCGTGTATTGCCAATGCTGGCCAAGCGCCTGTCACTGAGCGAGGACCAGCAACGCCGTATCAGCGACCGGATTGCCTGGTTCTCCAGCATTCGTGATATTCCGGAAAATCGTGGCTGGCTGGATCAGTATCTGAACGAAAGCAGTGACCAGCGGGTGCTGGAGCAGCGCGTCCGGCGCGCTGTCCGCGAGCAGAACTGGGATGACGTCGAGCGCTGGGTGAATGCGTTGCCGGCATCCGAGCGCACCGGTGCGCGCTGGCGTTACTGGCTGGCCCGCGCCTTTGAGCAACGCGGCGATCAGGAGTCAGCGCAGCGCTATTATCAACTCGCTGCCAGTGGTCGTAACTTCTGGGGCTTTCTGGCGGCGGACCATCTCGGGGTAGCGCCTGCACTGAACAACCGTCCGGCATTGGAAGAGGACATCGCCCTGAATGAACGCAGCGAACGGGTATTGCAGCGCGTTGCCCTGTTGCTTGCCGTGGGCGAGGCCGGTCATGCCCGGGAGGAATGGCTGTTCCTGCTACGCCATCTGGATGACGCCAGCCAGCAGGATGCGCTGGCCGGTATTGCCCTGCAGCGCAACTGGCCGCATCTGGCCATTGAAACAGCACTGCACACCGGCCGCCACGATGTGCTCGACTGGCGCTTTCCGCTGGCGCAGCAAGCAGAGTTTGAAAAAGTTGCAGAAAAATACCAGGTCGACAGCTGGCTGCTGATGGCCATTGCTCGCCGGGAAAGCGCATTCAATCCGCACGCGCGCTCCCATGCCGGGGCGCTGGGTCTGATGCAACTGATGCCCGGCACTGCCAGAGACATGGCACGAAAGGCAGGGGTCAGCCTGAAAAATACCGAAGCAGTACTCGATCCGGCCATCAACATTGAACTCGGCAGCCGCTATATGGCCAGCCTGCTGGAGCGTTATGGCGATAACCGGATTCTTGCTCTGGCGGCGTACAATGCCGGCCCACATCGGGTCGATCGCTGGTTGGATGAAACCCACACGCCGTTCGATGTGTTTATCGAATCAATTCCCTTCTACGAAACCCGCGAATATGTTCAGGCAGTACTGGCTTATCGCGTCATTCTGTCGCGCCATGAGAGCGATCAGCCGCTGGTTGCGCTGCTTGGAGAACGGGAAACCGCCAGACCCTACACGCCGATGCAGTTGGCAGCAAACCGGAACCGCGCGCCCTGAGGCCGTGGTGGGCTTTATGATGATTACCTGGTCGGCGTCGCGCACCTCTATCGAAACGCAGCGACACTGGACCGAGTAGATTCGTGCCGAGTGGTCAGCCCATCGCGGCCAGCGCCTGTCTGGTTGGCGCGTACCAGTAACTGCCAGTCTGGGGCGCGGAAAAGCGGGTTAACTGATCGCGAATGCCATCCTCGGTCAGGCCATACATCCGCCGCAGTAGAAAATCAAACCGCTCTACCTCACAACTGAAGGCAAGAAAATACAGGCCATGCTGACTGCTGTTGCCCCAGGGCACCGAGCGGCGCCAGATTTTCTGCGGTACACCATCATGCTCGGTGTCAGTACGACCGACATGCGCATCGTCTGGCATTCGCGCCTCATCGAACTCAATGGCATCGGCCTTGGTCCGGCCAATCACATTTTCCTGCTCGGCCACCGACAGCTGATTAAATGCCGCCAGATCATGACGCCAGAGCTGGGCAAAAACAAAGCTGCCACCGGCGCCCGGCTGCCCTTCAGGCACCAGCGCCGCCGTCAATGCCTTGTCACCTTCCGGGTTGCCGATGCCGTCGACAAACCCGGTCAGATCACGCATGTCGTGATAGACGAAGCCGTCCTGCTCAAGTTGCAAAGAGAAAAATATATCCAGTTTTTCACGACACTGCATGGCAACATCGAACAGGTCACTGCGATGTTCACCCTGCAACCAGATGAACAGATCCGCTTGCGTCGCGGGCACCACGCCATCAAGGGAAAAATCGGGGAAGCTGACATCAACACCAAGACGCTCGCACAACGCCGGCCCGAAAGCGAATACCCGTTTGACGCTGCCGTGGTGGGCGCCCGCCACCTCCGCCAGTGCCTGACGCAATAACGCCGCATCAATACCGGGGCGAAGAATCAACTCGAGAAACAGGTGCTGGCGGCTGTTGCGATCAAAAATGGCCGGCTGAAAATCAGTCACCACAGGTCTCCGTGTCAGTCAGGGAGACAGAACCATACCACAGCAACCGTCAACGGACAGTCAGGCGCTTTTTCGTGACGACATGTAGGCTCGCCAACCCGCAAATGCAGTGATGTCCTCTGCACCCTGTACACCGCCCTGCTCACAGATAAAACCGCAAACCCGGCGGCCATCGGCCAGCTCCACCTTGCCGATGCCGAGGGGGGCCGGAATGGCGGCAACAAAACTGCCAAATTCCGCTTCCGGTAGCGACCAGACTTCCACCTCGATTGCCGCGCCGCTATCGGCGCGGACCATGGCCGGACGCCAGGGCGGACCGCCGGGCAAGGCATAAAGACGATAACAGGGCGCGCTACGCGTCGCCTGCACCAGCCAGCCACCGCGACTGCTGAGCTGATGATTGAGCGGCATGCCGCTCAGGTGGGCGCCGCAAACCACTACCTCGATGCGGCCGGTTACCGGCAGGGGCGAGGCATCACGCAAACGATGGCCACAGGCACCGATCGGCTGGTCATAACAGCCGAGCCAGCGCTGCGCCAATGCCAGCAATGCGGCGTCAGTAAATGCCGGCGCCGACAGCGTCATGCCAAATGGCATGCCAGCCTCGGTAAAACCGGCCGGTACCGCCACCGCGCACAGATCAAGCAAATTCATAAAATTGGTGTAGTAACCGAGCTCATTGTTGCGGGCAATCGGCGCCTCATTGACCTCGCTGATACGGAAATGCCGGCCGGCAGTAGGGGTCAGCAGAACATCGCAACCATCGAACAGGGTGCTTGCCTGCTGACGCAAAGCCGCCAGCCGATATTCGGCAGAAAAATAATCCGCCGCCCGGAGCTCGCCTGCATTGCCAATAATTTCCTGAATCTCCGGCAACACGGTTTCCGGGGCATCGCGCAGAGTCGCTTGCGCTGCGAGCCAGCGCTCGGCGACCCAGGGCCCCTGATACAGCAGCCCGGCAGCTTCGCTGAAGGGCGAAAAATCGACCTCCGCCACCGAGGCACCCAGCTCTCGCCACTGGCTGATGACACGGGCAAACGCTGCCTGATAATCGGCGTCCGCAAAGAAACGCAACTGATCCGCACGCGGTACGGCAATGCGCAATGATTCACTATTGAACGCGATATCCCTGCCCTGTCGGCGGTACGGGTCAAGCGGATCGGGCCCTTCAAGCAGCGCAGAAATGATCGCCCCGTCGTGCGGGTCCAGGACAAACAGCGACGGGCAGTCGAGCGTCCGGCAGGCCGGCACCATGCCGTGACAGGACCAGCGGCCGCGACTGGGCTTGATCCCGATCAGATTATTGAACGCCGCCGGGATCCGGCCGCTCCCCGCCGTATCAGTACCCAGTGCGAAACAGACTTCACCAAGCGCCACAGCCACCGCTGAACCTGAGCTGGAACCGCCGCTGATATAAGCCGGATCAAAAGCATTGCGAGTAGCGCCAAACGGCGAGCGGGTGCCGACCAGTCCGGTAGCGAACTGATCCATGTTGGTTTTACCAAGTGGAATCGCGCCGGCATCAATCAGCCTGCTGACGATGGTAGCGGTCTCGGTCGGCAACCGGTTGAGCCCCTCGCATGCCGCGGTGGTAGGCACGCCGGCCAGATCGATGTTGTCCTTGATGGCAAACGGAATGCCGAACAGCGGCAAGGTATCCGGTGAGTGACCATCGAGACGATCCAGCACCGGCTTTAATGCGCGATTATCGAGCACGGTGATCCAGGCGTGATGATCGGCATGGGCCTGAATCCGCAAACGCAGCTGATCCACCAGCGCCCGCGGCGTGACGCTGCCCTGTCGATACAGATGATGCAACTCGGTTACTGACATTTTCATGCGCCGTCCTCCCTGATCACCAGCAGTACCTGTCCCGTAGCAAGGGACGTGCCGGGTTCGCAAAGCAACCGGATCACTTCACCGGAAACGTGCGCCTGTACCGGAATCTCCATCTTCATCGATTCGATCACTGCCACCGTATCGCCTTCACTGACCCGTGCACCAATCTGCACCGGCAGCTGCCAGAGACTGCCGGGCACGCTGCTGCTGATGGCGTGTTCACCAATGCCGAGCATGGTATCTTCATTTACCGTCGTGACTTCCTCGACACTGAGCAGATCCTGCCCGGCCGCCGCCCAGCGTTCGCGCTCGGCATCGAAGGACGCCTGCTGGTGCTGCTTGAAATGCCGGATGCTGTCCGCTTCACGCTGCAGAAACGCGTTGTATTCGCGCAGGCTGAAGCGGGTTTCCTCGATTTTCAGTGACGCCCGACCACGGGGAAAATCCTCACGCCACTGCATCAGTTCCTCGTGCGACACCGGATAGAAACGCAGTTGGTCGAAGAAGCGCAGCAACCATGGCGAATCCTTGCTGAACTCGGCGGTCTGACACCAGCTGTTCCACATCTGGACGGTACGGCCGACAAACTGGTAACCGCCCGGCCCCTCCATGCCATAGACGCACAGATAGGCACCACCGATGCCAACCGCGTTCTCCGGGGTCCAGGTCCGTGCCGGATTGTATTTGGTGGTGACCAGTCGGTGCCGCGGGTCCACCGGTGTCGCCACCGGCGCGCCAAGATAGACATCGCCCAGGCCCATCACCATATAGCTGGCATCAAAGAAAATCCGTTTGACCTCATCAATGGAATCAAGGCCGTTAATGCGACGGATAAACTCGATATTGCTCGGGCACCAGGGCGCATCACGACGTACCGACTGCATGTATTTTTCGATTGCCAGCCGGCACTGCTCATCATCCCAGGAAATGGGTAGATGAACGATCCGCGATGGTACCTCCATGTCCTCGATTGCCGGCAACCGGGATTCTGCCTGCTGCAGCAATTCAAGCAAGGTGTTTCGGGACAGGCGAAGATTATCGTAATTGACCTGCAGCGAACGAATGCCCGGGGTCAACTGCAGCACGCCATCGATGTGTTGTTGTTGCAACCATTCCATCAACGCATGAACACGAAAGCGCAGATTCAGATCCAGCATCTGCGGGCCGTATTCGACCAGAATGTTGTCGTCGCCGGAGGCGCGGTAGACCACCGCCACCTGCTCTGCCGTGGCCTCACTTTGCGCCAGCACCGGCGCGGTCCGGCCAACCGTGATTTCTACCGGTTGCACCTGATCCAGCGTGGCAATGAACTGATGTTGCTGCCGCTCCAGTGCTTCGGCACTGGCCTGATCCACCGGCATAAAACGAATCCGATCGCCGGCGCGCAACTGGCCGAGCATCCACAGATCGGCCTTGATGATGGTGACCGGACAGACGAAGCCGCCAAGGCTGGGGCCATCCGGGCCGAGAATCACCGGCATGTCGCCGGTAAAATCCACCGCGCCGATGGCATAGGCATTGTCATGAATATTCGACGGGTGCAGACCCGCCTCGCCGCCATCACGACGCGCCCACTCTGGCTTCGGGCCGATCAGGCGGATGCCGGTGCGACTGGAGTTGTAGTGCACTTCCCAGTCGGTGGCAAAGAAGCTGTCGATATCATTTTCGGTAAAGAAATCGGGGGCGCCATGGGGGCCGTAGATGACTCGCAGGGTCCAGTGATCGGTCAGAGTTGGTTGTAGTGATGCCGGTAATGTATCGGTGCTGATGACAACGCCGTCAGAGATTTTCGCGGCCGGTCGGCCGCTCCTACAGGGGTGAAGTACATCACCGCTGCGCAGGGCGCGACCGCCGTGGCCGCCGAATTTACCGAGCGTAAAAGTACTGCGTGAGCCAAGATAGCGCGGGACATCCAGCCCGCCTTCGATACACAGGTAAGCTCGACTGCCGGCGCCTTTTACCGCAGCAAAGCTCAACTCCGCACCGGCCGGAATTTCGTGCACCGACCAGTTCGCCAACGGCTCACCCTGACAACGTGCCTGCATGTCGGCGCCGCACAGGGCAATACGCGTTGCCTGACGAAAGCGGAAGCGGCCGCCGGTCAGCGTCATTTCCAGACCGGCGGCCTGCTCGTCGTTGCCCAGCATACGGTTAGCAAGGCGGAGGCTGAGTGCATCGCAGGGCCCGGACGGCGGCACGCCGACGTGCCAGTAGCCGACCCGGCCCGGCCAGTCCTGCACCGTGGTCAGGGTGCCGCCGTCGAGCACGTCGATGGCAGCGGACTGGAACGGGAAATCATTCAGGAACGCGGTGGTCTGTTTGCCCTGCCGGAACACGTCACTGACCACCACCTGACGCAGCCAGGCCAGATTGGTTTCGATGCCGCGTATTTGTGTCGCCGTGACCGCATCGCGGATCGCCTTGAGTGCGCTGGCACGATCCGCTTGATGCACAATCAGTTTCGCCAGCATCGGGTCATAAAAGGCCGGCACTTCCAGCCCGGCACTGACCCAGGTATCGACCCGGATATCATCCGGAAATACAACCTCAGTCAGCAATCCCGCCGCCGGCTGGAACTGCTTGCCCGGGTCTTCCGCATACAGCCGCACCTGCATGGCATGGCCCTTCGGCTGATAGACAAAGCCGTCAAGAAAACTGCTATCGCCGGCGGCCAGCCGCACCATCCATTCGACCAGATCGACACCGCCGACCATTTCAGTAACACCATGCTCGACCTGCAACCGGGTGTTCACTTCCAGAAAATAGAAAGTCCGGGCCACATCGTCATAGATAAACTCGACCGTGCCGGCATTACGGTAGTTCACCGCTTCGCCCAGACGCACGGCGGTGGCACACATGGCCTCGCGCACAGACTCCGGCAGATTTGGCGCCGGAGTTTCCTCCACCACTTTCTGGTTACGCCGCTGCAGGGAACAGTCGCGCTCGCCCAGTGACACCACCCGTCCCTGACCGTCTCCGAAAATCTGCACTTCAATATGACGGGCGTGCTCGACAAACTTTTCCAGAAACAGACCATCGTTGCTGAAATTGTTCCGGCTCAGACGCTGCACTGAGGCAAACGCATCGCGCAGCTGGGTGGCGTCATAGCAGCGCTGCATACCGATGCCGCCACCGCCTGCCGTGCTTTTCAGCATCACCGGGTAGCCGATCGCAGCGGCTCGACTGACCGCATCGTCAACGTCGGTCAGCAAGCCGGAGCCGGGCAACAGCGGCACACCGCTTTGCTCCGCCAGTGCTCTGGCAGTGTGCTTCAGGCCGAAGGTCGAGATCTGCTGCGCGCGCGGCCCGATAAAGACAATACCGGCCTGCTCGCAGGCGGCGGCAAAGTCCAGATTCTCACTGAGAAAACCGTAGCCGGGATGAATCGCCTGGGCACCACTTCGCCTTGCAGCATGGATGACTTTCTCAAACGACAGATAGGTATCTGCTGCCAGCGCCTCGCCCAGGCAGATCGCTTCATCGGCCTGCTGGACATGCAGCGAGCCGGTATCGGCACGGCTGTATACCGCCACCGAAGCCACGCCCATTTTTTTCAGGGTCCGCTGGATACGGACGCTAATAGCACCGCGGTTGGCAATTAATACCTTGTCGAACATGCTCTCGGACATGTCACTCTTCCCGTTCGCGAGCGGGTCGTCCCGCGATGGTCGATCGGCCCGGCGGGTCGTCCTGCCGGGCACAACACAATCAATCCCAGATCAGCACTTCGATCGGCGTCGGGTTATAGGCATTGCAGGGATTGTTCAACTGCGGACAGTTGGAGATCAGCACGATCACATCCATCCTGGCCTGCATCTCGACATATTTGCCCGACGCGCTGATGCCATCGGCAAAGGTCAGTCCGCCCTGCTCCGTCACCGGCACGTTCATAAAGAAATTGATGTTGTGGGTGAGATCGCGCTTGTCCATGCCGAACTCCGGGTGCTTCATCAGAGCCAGCAGATAACTGTCGCGACAGGCGTGCATGCATTTTTTTTCCAGGGCATAGCGCACCGTATTGCTTTCGGTGGCGCAGGCCCCGCCCAGCGTATCGTGCCGGCCGCAGGTATCGGCAGTGATTTCCAACATCTCCCGGCCTTCCGATGACATCAGCCGGGTACCGGCGGTCAGGTACAGATTGCCCTGATGGCGGATGGTATCCATGGCACTGTAGCGCTCGGCCGGATCGGCCGCGCTGTAGAACAGAGTATCCGCTGCCTGATTCCCTTCGAGATCGAGAATGCGCAGGGTTTGTCCGGCACGCACTACATGGATCCAGTAATCTCCCGCCAGCACTATTTCACGGTGGCTGGCCCGTTCGGCGACCAGTGCGCTTTCGCGAATCATCAGTGACCTCCTCCATGGTGGTGGCAGGCGCCATGGTGGTAATGCAGGTTATTCAGGAAGCCGCGGCGGTTCTCATCGCAGTGATCGCGGCAGATATCGGTATCGCTTAATGGTGCTGCTTCAAACACCTGATACCGCACCGGTCTGGCCGGCCATTCACTGGACATATCCAGCGGATGCGGACAGGTATGCAGCACCACCAGCGTATCCATCTCGAAGCGCAAATCGATATGACTGCCGGCCGCCGCCGGCTGTGCCAGCGCGATATTGCCGTCCGCATCTGCCACCACCTTGCTGAACAGATTCAGGTTGGCAACGATGTCGCGGCGACCGAGACCATGCTTGGCCAGCTCGATCAGAAAGCCGTCACGGCCATTCCGGTGCATGTCATTGCGCGCCTGCTGGTAGGTCTTGCGGCCCCAGCGCTGTTCCACCAGATCGGCATCGCAGGTACCGCAAACACCATCATGCCAGCCGGCGGTATCTTCAATAATCGAACACAGCACCCGGCCCATATCGGTGTAGATGCAATGGCCGGCAGTCAGGCGAAAAGTGTGCTGACACTTCAGGGTGTCGGGAATATTGATGCGATCAAGCAACTGCTCGGCGTTATACAGCAGCATGCCGACATTGGCGCCGCCCTGTTCATCAACAAGACGCAGCACCTGACCGCGGCCAATCCGGAACGACCAGTGACAGCCGGCCGGCAAAATATCCTGATAAAGTACTTCACTGTTCATAGCGTCGCTCCCGAGAGCAGCTGGCTGGTTTGCGCCACCTCGCTGGCAATATTTTTCTGCAAGGCCTTGTCCGCGTGCTTCAGCGGCAGGTCGTAGGTAATGGTGGCACCGTAAGCATTCGGCGCCTGGGCATCGCGGCGGATCTTGTCGAACACCATCAACCGGGTGCCGAGCGAAAACCCTTCTTTCAGGTCGTGGGTCACCATAAATACGGTGACCCCGGTTTCCCGCCACAGCCGCAGTACCAGTTCATGCATATCGGCACGAATACCCGGATCAAGGGCACCGAAAGGCTCGTCCAGTAGCAGAATGCGCGGCTTCATGATCAAGGCCTGGGCAATCGCCAGACGTTGCTGCATGCCACCGGACAATTCCGCCGGATAGCGGTTCAGGGCATGGCTGAGCCCGACTGCATCGAGCAGGGATTCGGCTTCGCGACGGATCAGCGCACGCCGCGCACCGAATGCGCGGGCAAAAATACCGCCTGTTTTCAGTTCCGGCCCGAGCATCACATTGCCGAGTACGGTCAGGTGCGGCAGCACCGAATAGCGCTGGAATACCACGCCCCGATCCGGTCCCGGTTCGGCAGGCAATGGCTTGCCATCCATCAGGATCTCGCCCTGGCTCGGTTGCTCCTCGCCAAGCAGCATGCGCAGGAAAGTGGTCTTGCCGCAGCCGGAGGTGCCGACCAGCGTGCAGAACTCACCGGCACTGACAGTGAAGTTGAGCTTCTCCAGCACAACATTGTCGCCGTACTGTTTGCCGACCTGATTCACCTCGATCAGTTTCATGCCTCACCCTCCTGCTGACGGTGGAACCAGGGAAACAGACGACGTGACAGCAAACGCAGGCTCAGATCCATGAAATAAGCCAGCACGGTAATCCAGATCACATAGGGCAGGATCACATCCATGGCCAGATAACGACGGACCAGAAAAATGCGGTAGCCAAGCCCATCGGTGGAGGCAATCGCTTCTGCGGCGATCAGGAACAGCCAGGCCGCACCAAGGGAAAGTCGCAGCGCCGCCAGCAAACGTGGCAGCAGCTGTGGCAACACCACCCGCAGCATCAGATGCCAGCTGTTACCCCCCAGTGTCTGCAACTTGATGAACTGCTCACGGGGCATATCCAGCACCCGCTGGGCCATGTCCCGGATCATTACCGGCGCGGTGCCAATGACGATCAGCACCACCTTGGACAGCTCGCCCAGACCAAAAACAATAAACAGGATCGGCAGGATCGCCATCGGCGGCACCATCGAAATGGCTGCCACCACCGGCCCCGCCAACGCACGGAACATCGGCAGGGTGCCGAGCAGAATGCCGATCAGTAACGCCAGCGCCGCCGACACCGCCAGCCCGATCAGCAGACGCTCGAGGCTGGAGGCAGTATCCATCCACAACAGGTACTCGCCGGTGCGGGTGTCTTCGGTAAAGGCCAGACGCTGCACTGCATCCACCATGGTGGTCAGGCCAGGCAGCAGCTTGTCATTCGGATTTTCGGCGAGCCGGGCGTTCGAGTTGCTGATATACAGCAACAACAGAATGATGAACGGAATAAAGCCGAGCGCCACCGCAAGTGGCCGCGATGGCCGCAGGTTGATTAATCGCATGCAGCGCTCTCCCGGTCGGGGACAGCACGAAAGGTGCGATCGCCAGCGAATGGTTTTCTCATAAAGCCTCCTCCTGCAGCGCGAACGCCGGTTACACGGATGACCGGAACGTCTCGGCGATGCTGGTCTCCCGGGCTTTTATCCCGCCGTGTAACCCTTCCGCAGGAAAGGCCGGCAACTCTCGGACCAGACATCGCCACGGCGACCGGAACCCTAGTTGCGCTTTGCATCACCCGGTGCCCGCAGGCACCGCGTTTCAATAACAGGTTTTGCAGAATTCGTGCCACGCACAAAACGCTTGATTGCGGGCCGAAGGCACAGAAAGAAGCACATCGATGCACCAAAATAGCTCATTCGCCCCAATGTCGGGCATCCTGGCGCCAGCTGGTCCGTTCACAGCCGGAACCGCCCCGGCGTCTTCAGCCAATCTTCAGGTCTGGCTCATTACTTGCTAGTCAAGCTCCATCATCACGTTGGAGATCGACCATGAAACAGTCCATTGTCATTCGTCTGGTTAGCACCCTGCTTGCCGGCGTCATGCTGTTTGCTGCTCCGGCAGTGCTTGCCGCCGAGAAAAAGAAGTTTTCCATTGCCTGGACCATCTACGCTGGCTGGATGCCGTGGGATTACGCGGAAAGCTCCGGTGTCATGAAGAAATGGGCCGACAAGTACGGCATTGAAGTCGAGATTGTCCAGATCAACGACTACATCGAGTCGATCAACCAGTTCACCGCCGGCCAGTTTGATGCCGTAGTGAGCACCAGCATGGACGCCCTGTCGATTCCGGCGGCCAGCGGCGTAGACACCACTGCACTGATTGTCGGCGACTACTCGAATGGCAACGACGGTATCGTCTCCAAGAGCGCCAAGTCGGTGAAAGACCTGAAGGGCAGCAAGCTGCATCTGGTCGAGCTGTCGGTATCGCATTACTTGCTGGCCCGGGCGCTGGACAGCGTTGGTTTGCGCGAGCGCGACGTCACGCTGGTGAATACCTCGGATGCCGATATCGTCTCCGCCTACCAGACCAAAGACGTGACCAACGTAGTCACCTGGAACCCGTTGCTGGATGAGGTTGCTGCCTTGCCCGGTTCAAACCTGATCTACGATTCCAGCAAGATTCCCGGCCACATCAAGGATCTTACCGTGGTCAACACCGAAACCCTGAAGGCCAATCCGGCGCTGGGTAAAGCGCTGGTCGGCGCCTGGTTCGAGGTCATGGCCATTATGGAAAGTGACAGCGAAGAAGGTGCCAAGATGCGCGCCCTTCTTGGCGAAGCCTCCGGCACTGATCAGGCCGGTTATGAAGCCCAGCTGAAAGGCATGAAGATGTTCTGGCAACCGACAGAAGCGGTTGCGTTCACAAAAAGCGAGCAGGCATTTGCAGCAATGGATCTGGTACGCAAATTCTCCTTCCAGCATGGCCTGCTCGGCGAAGGTGCCACGGATGTCGATTTCGTTGGCATCAGCTTCCCGAACGGCAAGCTGCTGGGTGACAAGGGCAACATCAAGTTCCGCTTCGATACCAGCTATATGGAAATGGCTGCAGCAGGCAAGCTCTGACACCTGACTCCCCAAGCCACAGAGACGGGGGGCGCAAGCCCCCGTCTCTGCCCACCAGGAGGTAACCGAGGCGGTCTCCGGTTACTCGCACGGCCCGTACCATTCGCCGCGAGCGGCAGCTGACAAAAGCGATTGTTCACACTCCGGGACGGCTCATGCAGATGCTGCAGGTGCCGCCCGGGTAACATCTTGAAACAGCTTTAACAGGCCCTGATGCCCTGCGCCAGCAGGAAGGTTCCTGTCTATGTTTGGCGCCGTTGTTTACACTTTCATCCTGATTTCACTGCATAACGAGTGCCCATGAGCCCATGGCTTGGTCTGGACAAACTGGTTTTCACCATCGCCCGTCTGATCCTCAATCTTTATACCCGCGCCACCGAACAGCTTGATGACCTGAACGATCTCGGTATCTACCCCGATGGTCCGGTGGTCTATGTGCTGCGCGACGCCTCGATGAGTGATCTGCTGGTAGTCGAGCGGGAAACCCGACGCATGAATCTGCCGTCGCCACTGGCCAACGCCAGTTTTGCCAGCCAGCATCTGCGTCGGCGCAGCTTCGCCATCTACCGCCGGCCGCTGTTCGGCCGCGAGCGCGTCAGTGCCAGCCCGCAACGGCTGGAGAACCTGATCAGCGCGCTGCGCGAGGACCCTGCTCTGGACATTCAGCTGGTGCCGGTCTCGGTGTTCTGGGGCCGTCGTCCGGAAAAGGAAAACTCGCTGTGGAAAATTATTTTTTCGGACAGTTGGTCGGCTCCCGGCTTTCTGAAGAAACTGCTGATCGTATTGACCCAGGGGCGGCAACTGCTGATTCATTTCAGCCAGCCAATGTCGCTACGTCAGCTGGTCAGCGAGAGTGATGACGAGCAGCGAGTATCACGCAAGGCGCAGCGTATTCTCCGGGTCCATTTCCGTCGTCAGCAGGAAGCGGTGATAGGCCCCGACCTGTCGCACCGGCGGACGCTGGTCAACAGCCTGGTGGAAAGCGCCCAGGTTCGCACTGCCATAGAAGGCACGGCCCGCGAAGAGAACACCACCGAGGCAAAAATTCGTGCCCGTGCCCGTGGCTATGCCCGGGAAATTGCAGCCGACTACTCCTATACCGTGATCCGTTTTCTGGAGCTGATCCTGAACTGGATCTGGAACCGTTTATACGCCGGTATCCGCCTGTACAACATCGACAAGCTGCGACAGATCGCCCGTGACCATGAAGTGGTTTATGTGCCTTGCCACCGGAGTCATATCGACTATCTGCTGCTGTCGTTCGTGGTCCATCGCAACAACCTGGTGTCCCCGCATATTGCCGCCGGGATCAACCTGAACATGCCGGTGGTCGGCAGTATCCTGCGCCGTGGCGGCGCCTTCTTCATGCGTCGCAGTTTCAAGGGCAACCGCCTGTACGCGGCAGTGTTCAATGAATACCTGCACACCATCATTAGCAAGGGTTTCTCGATCGAGTATTTTGTCGAGGGCGGCCGCAGCCGCTCCGGCCGGATGCTGCAGCCGAAAACCGGCATGCTGGCCATGACGATGCGCAGCTTTCTGCGCGATACCAACAAGCCGGTGGCGTTTGTGCCGGTCTATATCGGCTATGAAAAGGTCATCGAGGCACGCTCCTACATCGGCGAGATGCATGGCGCCAGCAAAAAGAAGGAATCGCTGTTCGGCCTGATCACCTCCTCTGCTTCATTGCTGCGCAGTCATTTTGGCGAGGTCCATGTCAACTTTGGTGAGCCGTTGATCCTGTCTGACTTTCTTGATCGGCAGGCGCCGAACTGGCGTGTCGATGGTGATATCGGTGAAGCCTCGCCAGGGTGGTTCAAGCAGTCGGTGAACAAACTCGCTGATGAAGTGGTGACCCGCATTAACAGCGCAGCAGTGGCCAACCCGGTCAACCTGCTCAGTCTGGCCGTGCTCGCCACGCCCAAGCACACCATGGATGAGGAGCAGTTGCGTCGGCAGCTGGCGCTGTACCTGACGCTGTTACGCGACGCCCGCTTTTCTCCGGACAGCACCATTGCCGAGAGTGACCCGGAAGCCATTATCCGCTATGGCATCGAACACGAATTCATCCGCCGAATCGAACATCCGCTGGGTTCGCTGGTCAGCACCGATCCGGTCACTGCCCTGCAGATGACCTATATCCGCAATAACAGCCTGCACCTGTTTATTCTGCCGGGTCTGATCAGTGCGCTGTTCGATAATGCCCGCCGCATTGAGCTGAGCCAGCTGTACCGGCTGGTAAACCTGCTTTACCCTTTCTTCCGTACCGAATATTTCCTGCCCTGGCAGTCCGGCGCCGAGCTGGACGCGATGACTGACAGCACTATTGCGGTGCTGGTTCAGCAGGGTCTGATCAGTCGTGATGGTGACTGTCTGGCCGGCGCTTCTGTGCATTCAATCGAGGCGGATCTGCTCGATCATCTTGGTCAGACGGTACTGCAGGCGCTGGAGCGGTTCTCGCTGACCATCCGGGTGCTGGTGCAGCATGGCAGTGGTGTGCTCGACAATGCCCGTCTGGAAGAGCTGGCCTATCAAACTGCCCAGCGGCTATCGTTGCTGCATGAATTCAATTCGCCGGAGTTCTTTGATCGTAATGTGCTGCGCAACTTTATTACCCAGTTGCGGGCGCATGGACTGGTCAGCAGCAATGGCGAGGGCAAGCTGGTGTTTGATGATCGGCTGCAGTCGCTGGATGAAGAGGCCGGGCTGATTCTCAGTGTCGAGATCAATCAGGCGATCTTGCGCATTACTCGAGTACCGGCTGGTTTGGGGTCATCGGAGACGGCGCCGGTTGGGCAGTGAACTTCTACCGCAGGAGCGAGAGCAAGAGCCAGCCCCGGGAACCTCTGAAAAACTGTGGCGCCCGCTGTAGGAGCGGCCGACCGGCCGCGATTTCTCTGGTGCGGATCGCGGTCGATCGACCGCTCCTACGAGTTGTTCAGAGGCTCCCTCGCATCGCATCCTTTCCAACATTGCCACGCAAGCTCCGAAGTAAATCGAACGCGCTCAGTAGCGGAACGGACTCGCTCAATGAACCCGGCAATTAACCCGGGTGACAGGGATAGATATCAAACCTTACGGTCTTCCCTGGCAGCGATGACGCTGGTTTGTGGGTGCCGAGGTTGGGTGCACGCAGCGGGCGTTTGACCACCACCCGGCGTCGGGCTGCAAACAATGCAGCGTCAAGCAATGCCGCTTCGCCCGCTTCCGTGTCCATTCCGCACAGCCACTGCAGCCAGAGGAGCTCTTTCTTGATGGCGGCGGATTTTTCCCGTTCCGGGAACATCGGGTCCAGATACACCACTTCGGCGCAGCGCGGGTGCTGCAGCAGCCATTCAGTGCTGTCGGCACGGATCAGTGACAGGTGGCTGGCCAGCTCCGGCGCGCGGGCAAGGCCGTCTGCCAGCAGCGCCTGCAGCACCGGTTGCCGTTCAAGCATGCTGACCTGCCAGCCGGCCTGAGCCAGTAACGCGGAATCACGGCCGAGGCCGGCGGTGGCGTCAATCAGCATGCCGTTATCGGATTGTTTGCCGACAGCGCGCACCAGACGCTCGTGACGGACGCGATCGGCAGCGAGACGGTAGCCGAGCGCGCCACTGGTAAAGTCGACGCTGAGCGGCGTCTCATGGCCTTCCGGGCGCCACAGGGACAATCTGTTGCCGTCGATCCGGCCGAGCACGAGATCGGCATGAGCAGCACGGGCGGCGGCTTCGTCGGCGACAGTGTCGACGCCAACATCGGCAACACCCGGCAGCGCTACCAGTTTCACAGGAAAAACAGCACCAGCACGGCGCCAAGCAGCAGCCGGTAAATGACAAATGGCAGCATGCCCAGACGGTTTACCAGACGAATGAAGAAGGCGATGGTCAGGTACGCCACCACGGCCGACACCAGACAAGCGACCAGCAACTGCACCAGTGAGTAGATATGTTCCTCGCTGGCGACATCACCCAGCATCAGCACGACAGCGCCAAGAATCACCGGAATCGACATCAGAAAAGAAAAGTTGGCCGCATCCTCGCGACGCAAGCCGAGCAGCAGTGCAGCGGTAATAGTGATGCCGCTACGCGAAGTACCGGGAATCAGTGCCAGTGCCTGGGCAAGGCCGATCAGGGTGGCAACCGCAAAGCCCATCGCCATCATCGAATTGCGCTGCGAGCCCTTGGCATCAGCCAGCCACAGCAGCGCGCCGAATAACAATGTTGTGGTGGCAATCACCGCCACCGAGCGGCTCTGCTGTTCGATCATGTCCTTGAACAGAAAACCGCAAATCACCGCCGGTACCGTCGCCCAGGCCAGCAGCAAGCCAAGCCGCAGGTGTTCGTTCATCTGCCGGTTCCGGACGCCGTGCAGCGCGCCCAATGTCATACGGGCGAGGTACTGGCGGTAATACAGCATCACCGCCAGCAAGGTACCGATATGCACGGCGACGTCGAATGCCAGCCCCTGATCCTGCCAGCCGAACAATTGCGCCGGCAGAATCAGGTGCGCAGAACTGGAAATCGGCAGGAACTCGGTCAATCCCTGAATCACTGCCAGCACCAACAACTGCAACCATTCCATTCAGTCAGCTTCCACGGCAGTTAGCGCATAACCATCAATAAACTCGGGTGGCATTCGCCGCGGTTTGCCGGAATCAATGGCAACACAAACCCAGCGAGTACGGCCGCGCAGCAGGGTCACGCCATCGGCGGGACGACGAACCTGATAGCGGCGCACCATGCTGATGCGTTGATCGTTCTCGACAATCCAGGTGCCGATCTCCAGCTCGTCATCGGCAAAAGCAGGTGCCAGATACTCCAGTTCGGTATGACGCGCCACCATGCCACGGTTGAGCTGCTGGTATTTTTCCCAGCCCAGCCCCAGCGCCCGGGTGTGATCCCAGGCTATCTGTTCCAGCCAGCGCAGGTATTCGACATTGTTGGCGTGGCCCATTACATCGATGGCCGCGGTCGGCACGGTCATGCTCATGATATGCGGGTTGGGCAGGTCCCAGCCGGATGGCTTGCTCATCGTATTGCTCCCTGAATCACCCGGTCGCGAAGATACACCGGTCTTGCCTGTTCTGCAGCGACACCAGCACCAGCGGCATGTTCCACCGCTGCCAGCGCCGCTACCGATGCAGCATGAGGTAGCTGCGTCGCATCCCAGTCAAGCAGCGCTGGCCAGGCGTTGCGCATGGCGTCCAGATATAACGCACCGCTACCGGCACCGCGCCATTGTCCGCCCGGCAGCGCCGGCAGCGCCGACGGTGCGGCGACGCAATCCTGCAACAGCGTTTGCACACTACCCTGCGTCACGCTGTAACCACCCAGGTAAAGCTCACCCATACGGGCATCAAACCCAATCAGCCAGTTCCCATCACCATGCTCAAGCGCCGCACCATGGGCGCTGGCCGCCAGTGTCGAGATACCGATCAACGGAATATCTGCGGCGAAACCCAAACCCTGTGCCACTGACACCGCCACGCGCACGCCGGTGAAGGCACCGGGGCCCCGGCCGAAGGCAATCGCATCAAGCTGACTCAGTTTCCAGCCCGCCCGCGCCAGTATCTGTTCCACCATCGGCAGAACCCGCTCGGTCTGCCGGCGCTGCCCCGCTTCAAAGCGCTCGTCGATGAGGCCATCATCCCACAACGCCACCGAGCAGCTGTCTGTCGCCGTTTCAAGTGCCAGTAGTTTCAAGCGTGCCCCGACTTTCGATATAACGGAAAAAACGTTCCACCACCTCGACCTTGCGGGTGCGTGTCATGCCCGGGAGGCTGTTGAGAAACAGCTTGCCGTAACTCTTGTCGATCAGGCGCGGGTCGGCAATGACCAGCACGCCATGATCCTGCACATCACGAATCAACCGACCGGCCCCCTGACGCAGGGTCAGGACTGCCTGCGGCAGCTGGTAGTCGCGAAACGGATTGCCTCGCTCGCGCTTGATCCGTTCGATCCGCGCCGCTGCCACCGGATCGCCCGGTGAGGCAAACGGCAGGCGGTCGATTATGACACAGCTAAGCGCTTCGCCCCGCACATCAATGCCTTCCCAGAAGCTGCTGGTGCCAAGCAGAACTGCGTTGCCGCGCTCGCGAAAATCCTCCAGCAACTGCCGCCGTCCTGCCTCGCCCTGCACCAGCAGTGGATAACTGATCCGGTCGCGCAATAACTCGGCCGCCTCACGCAGCGCCCGGTGGCTGGTAAAAAGAAAGAATGTCCGGCCCTTCGCTGCCTCAATCACCGGCACCATGTTGTCGACCAGACGCCGGGTGTAATCCGGCATGTCCGGTGTCGGCAGATCTTCAGGCACATACAGCACTGCCTGTCGGCGGAAATCGAACGGGCTTTCCAGACGCAGGGTCTCGGCGTCGGCAATGCCAAGGCGGTCAATAAAATGGCTGAAGTTACCGGCCACCGACAGGGTTGCCGAGGTAAATATCCAGCTGCAGCGCTGCCGGGCACGGTGGGCATCAAACATCTCTGCCACTGACAAAGGCGTGGCATGTAGCAGAAACGCCCGCTTGAAGGTTTCGAACCAGAACACCAGATTGTCGTCATCGCCATTCCGGAACCGGGCCAGGCTTTGCCGTTGCTCCACTGCGCGGCGATGACAGGATTCCATGCCACGGCTACCTTGGGCGTGCGGCTCGAGGAACTGTTCCAGCGCTGCTAATGCCTGCGCCAGCGCCGTGGCTGCACTGATCACTTCCGGTGCGTCCGCCACCGCCGACCAAGGGTCCTTGCGGCCATCATTGCCCAGAGCGATGCGCAAGTCCGCCATGGTTCGCTCCAGCGCGCTGGTACAGGCCGACAAGCCCTGCACATCGACGGCGGTATGGGCTGCCTCGCTGATGGCATCACTGCACAGCTCCTGCAGCTGTCTGGAACTGAGCGTCGAACCGAAAAAGGTGGCGGCGACGTCGGGTAACTGATGCGCTTCGTCAAAGATCACCGCATTGGCGGTTGGCAGCAGTTCAGTAACGCCCTCGCCCCTGAGCGCCGCATTGGCGAAAAACAGATGGTGATTGACCACCACCAGATCCGCCTCCTGCGCCTCCTGACGGGCCCGCATAACCGGACAGTTATTAATTTCCGGGCAGTCCTGACCAAGACAGTTCTCCGCCGTGCTGGTCACCCAGGGCCAGACCGGCGCGTCTTCGGGAATTTCCCGCAACTCGGCAATATCACCGCTGGCGGTGCGGGCAGCCCAGCGCGATACCACCTGCATCTGCAATGCGGTGTCACGGGTCTGGAAACGCGCTTCCTCAAGGTGCAGTTTCATCCGGTACCGGCACAGATAATTGGCCCGGCCTTTCAGCAAAGCGGTGCGGCGGCTCACACCAAGCGCCTTCAGCACCACCGGCAGGTCGCGGAAGAACAGCTGCTCCTGCAGGCTTTTGGTGCCGGTGGAAATAATCGTTGGTCCGTCCGCCAGCAACGCCGGCACCAGATAGGCTAGTGTCTTGCCAGTCCCGGTTTCTGCTTCCACCACCAGCACCGAAGCATTATCCAGCGTCTTCTCTACCGCCTGCGCCATCTCCAGCTGCGGTGCACGCGGGGCAAAACCGGGGATCAGACTGGCGAAACGCTCGTCATCACACAGCACTTTTTCGACACGACTCAACAGGACTCTCCTCAGCTGGCGCAAAGCATACCAATCAGGCCGCGCGACAACCATTGGCAGACAAATCAGGATGCCGCAGCGACAATAGCAATTCATACAGCTACCCGCAGATCGGCATGAGCAGAATCCGGACCACCGACACCCCCGAATGGACGCTGGTAATACTTGCCGGCGGGCGCGGATCGCGTGCCGGTGGCATCGACAAGGGTTGGGCCAACTGGCGTGGCAAGGCCATGATTCAGCATTTGCTGGAACATTTCGGTAAGCAGAGTCCCAGCGTGATCGTCAGCGCAAACCGCAATCTGGACGCGTACCTGGCTCTCGGCGTGACCGTTGTCACAGATCGGCGTACCGGCTTTTCAGGCCCACTGGCTGGCCTGGAAGCAGCTTTCGCCGTGGTCGAGACAGAATGCCAGGTGATTTTCCCCTGCGACATGCCGATGTTACCTGCCGACCTGCCGCAGCGGCTGATGCAGGCGCGACACGATGATCCAGATATCAGCGTCGCCCACGATGGCGTCCGCCAGCAGCACCTGTGCATGGCCCTGAATGGAAAATACTGGCGCGAGAACCTGTCGGCCTGGCTTGATCAAGGCGGGCGTAGTGTCCATGGCTGGCTCGCTGACAAACCACTACGCCCGGTCAGTTTCCGGAGTGACAGCCGTGCATTTGCCAACTTGAATCATCTGAATTCGAATCAGAGCTAAGGAAGCTCTGAATACCCCCGGAGCGGTCGATCGACCGCGATTCACACCAGAAAGATCGCGGCCGATCGGCCGCTCCTACAACGGATGCCATCGTTTTTCAGAGATCCCCGGAACAGGCAGCCATAAAAAAGCCCCGCCGAAGCGGGGCTTTTTGTCGGACCAGAAAAGATTTATTTCTTGGCCGGACGACCGCGACGTGCGGCTTTCTTCTTGGCCGGAGCCTTGCGAACAACTTTCTTCGCAGCAGCTTTACGCGGCGCCTTCTTTGCTTTTACTGCCTTGCGTGGAGCTTTTTTGGCCTTCGCCTTACGCGGCGCTTTCCTGGCAGCAGCCTTACGGGCCGGAGCCTTGCGCACTACACGCTTTTTGGCCTTGCCCTTGCGAGCAGCTTTCTTGGCCTTGGCAGCCGCTTTCCTGGCAGCAGCCTTTTCGCGGGCAGCAGCCTTGCGAGCAGCAGCCTTGGCTTTGGCAGCGGCCTTGCGGGCAGCGGCTTTCTGCCTGGCAGCGGCTTTACGCGCGGCTACTTTGGCCTTGGCGACAGCTTTCTTGGCAGCCGCTTTCTCACGAGCAGCAGCCTTACGGGCAGCTACTTTCGCTTTGGCGGCGGCTTTTCTGGCAGCGGTCTTGGCTTTGCGATCCGCAGCGCGGTGCGCAGCCTTGAGGCGCTTGGCTTCACGGGAAGCGGCAGTTTTAGCTGCACGCAGCTCCTTGCGCAGGTCGGCCATGCCATCACGCAGCGCTTTCAGCTGCTGACGCATGGTGGCGACACGGGCCTTGGCGGCGGCGGTCAGTTTGCCTTTAGCGGAAGCACGCTGAGCTTTCAGCTTGGCAGCGGTAGCTTCAACCTTCTTCTTCTGTGATTCGAGCTTGGCTTCTACAGCGGCCATTGCCTTGTGGGCAGCGGCGGCGGCCTGCTCTTTCAGCTTCACTTTGTCATTAACAGCGGCCTTCCTTACTGCTGGCTTGGCTGCCTTGCGTTTCGGTGCGGCTTTCTTTTTGGCTCGAGCCATGACTGATCTCCTAAGCTATAGCGTTGTTTTTACTGCGACCGAGAGAAAAAATAGCATAAAAAAAAATCAGGTGGTACATAATTTGCTCACCCCCCTTTTTCAGCCCGCACTCAATTTCATTCAACAGCGCTCCAAACACACTGGCAAAATTCGTCACTCCGGCCGTTTCAGCTCTATCGAAATAAACCAATTTGCGTTTTTTCCGCAGAAAAAAGCATTCAAGAGATAATCATATTCGGGCGCCGGCCCTCCGAGCGCGCACACCGAAGCTGCTTTTGAGGGAATATTTTTCTACCTGAAGCGGATCACTCAGGCCGCAGTACGGCAGTCCATCCAGGGGGCAGTCGCGACCGCGCGACCGGGTCAGCAGTGAAAAGTGTTACCGCCGTAACACTTTTCCGGAGCGGCGAAGCCGGCAACGAAACTCATCGAATCAGGATATCGGCATTGGCATACAGGGATTTTGAAAGACAAAAAAAGGAGGCCGAAGCCTCCTTTTGGACATTTCCTGACACGTCAGAATGTCACTGTTTCAGTGCCGCCAGGACCTTGTCGCGAATATCGTCCATCGAGCCAACCCCGGCGATGCAGACGTAACTCGGCGCCTTGTCACCACCGGCAGCCGCCAGCTTCTTGTAAAAATCCACCAGAGGGCGGGTCTGCTGCTGGTATACCTCAAGACGCTTGCGTACGGTTTCTTCCCGGTCATCGTCGCGCAGTACCAGATCATCACCGGTCTGATCGTCCTTGCCTTCCTGCTTCGGCGGATTGTACTTGATGTGGTAAACACGACCGGAGGCCGGGTGTACGCGGCGACCCGACAGGCGCTCGATGATTTCCTCATCGTCGACGTCCAGCTCGACGACGAAGTCGATATCAACACCGGCGTCCACCAGCGCCTGCGCCTGCGGAATTGTCCGCGGGAAACCATCAAACAGGAAACCGTTCGCGCAGTCGTCAGCGCGGATACGTTCCTTAACCAGGCCGATAATGATGTCGTCAGACACCAGCCCACCGGCATCCATGACTTTTTTTGCTTCGATACCCAGCGGGGTGCCGGCTTTTACGGCAGCGCGCAGCATATCTCCGGTGGAGATCTGCGGGATACCGAACTTCTGCATGATCAGCTGGGCCTGGGTGCCCTTACCGGCACCCGGGGCGCCGAGCAGGATGACTCGCATAGATGACTCCGACTTGAATTCCGGTACCGGATGGCGCCGGGTTTGTCCCCGAAAAAGGGGGGCACTCTACCGTGACACCGCCCGTCCGACAAGGCGGTCAGCGGTCCCGCTAAGGCATTCGTCTTACTGCGATTGAATCTCTGGCTGCGACAACCGAACCCGGGCGAACAAGGCCCCGGCAGAGCCGCTGACAGGCGCCAGCTCGGCATTCTCGCCCGCCTGTTCAACCCCGCCGCCGCCGGCAGCACTGTAGCGGGCTCCGGCTACCAACTCGGTACCAGGCGCGGGCATGGCCTGCAGCCAGTTTGCCGGAGCCAGTTGCACAGACATCGGGAACCGGTCCGCCAGCACTCTCACCGCCGCCAGTGGCTGGCCAACATCGCCGGGACGACGCAGGAACACGAACAGGTTGCCACCGGCCTCTATACCGTCGCCGGCCTCCACCAGCACAGTCAGATTCTGATAATGCTGCTGGGCGGAGAGCTGGCTACGGGCATCCTCAACCATTTTTTCCAACAGCGGTCGTGCCTCGCCATCCCCATGCCTTGCCAGTAACGCCTGCCAGGCTGGCAAGGCACGGGCAAAGTCCTGACTCTGCATCGCCGCCGAGGCCAGCAAAGTCAAGGCACCGTCGTGGCCCGGATACTGCTCAAGGATGATATCCAGCAACCGGCCCGCCTCATCATTAAGACGGCCTTGCTCCTGCTCAATCAGACTACGCGCCAGAAGCAATCGCGGCTCCAGCGCGTTATCACTGATTTCCACGGCGCGCCGGGCAGCCATCACCGACACCTGCGGCGCCTCCAGCTCACTATATATAAGGGACAGGACATACCAGCCCTCTGCAGACGGGGTCAGATGCAGTTGCCGCTGCAGCACCCGGGCCAGAGACTGCAATGGAATCTGCGCCGCCAGTTCCGGGTCCGGGTTGCCAGCCACAACCTGGGTAGCAAAACCCTGATAGGCCTGCCAGTCCGACAGCCAGCGACCGGTGTCCGGGTGCTGTCCACGCCATATATATAGCAGCAGAGCCAGCCCGGCGACGGCGAGCACCACCGCTACGGAGGGCACACGCAGTACGACGCCCTGACGCAGGGCCTCGCGACGCCACATCCACCACAACGACAACGCTGCGGTAGCGGCCAGCAGCACAATCCCGGCATACAGCATCAGGTAATATCCTCACCTCGGGTAATCCGACGAGCACGACGGATCTGGAACACGACCAGCAACAGACCTCCGCCCATCGCCATTAGCGGCGCCAACCAGAGAATCATGGTTTGTGGTGTCAGCGGCGGGTGATAACTGACGAAATCGCCATAGCGCTGAACAAAATAATCAACGATCTCCTCGTCACTGCGGCCGGCACGAATCATTTCGGCAACCTGCTGACGCATATCCTGAGCAATCGGTGCATCGGAATCGGAAATCGCCTGATTCTGGCACTTCGGGCAGCGCAGCTGCACCAGCAGTTCGCGAAAGCGCTGCTCATCGATAACGGAATCAAACTGGTAAATATCCTGCACCGCCTGCAACGCCAGCGGCCAGCAGCACAACAACATCAGGACCAGACGCTTCATCACTCTGCCTCCTTCTGCCAGACGGGTGCGAAACGTTGCTGCCAGGAACGATCATTCAGTTCGCCGACATAACGCAGCACAACTTCACCTTCAGGATTGATTACAAAGGTTTCCGGGGCTCCATAGACACCGAGATCAATACCATAACGGCCACTTTCATCCGCCGGCACCTCGACAAAGGGATTGCCATACTTCGCCAGATACTCACGGGCCTTCCCGGCATCATCCTTATAGTTCAGACCGACGATACGAACACCCTGCTCCGCCAGCTGCATCAGATACGGATGCTCGACATAACAGGTCGGGCACCAGGTCGCCCAGACATTCAGCAAGGTCCAGTGACCGATAAAGAAATCGTTGCTGACTTCACTGCCTGTACGCATCAGCGAGGGCAGTTGCATGGTCGGCAATGGTTTGCCGGCCAGCGCCGTGGGCAACTCCTCGGTATTGCGGCCAAGTTGGGTGGCGAGCAGCACTGCCAGACCGATAAAGGCCACCAGTGGCAGAAACATCCACCAACCATTACGCGATGGCATCAGCTTGCTCCGACGATTTTGACCGGTAACGGCGATCGGAGGCGGCAAGGAAGCCACCAATACCAAGCAGCAGCGAGCCTATCCACAGCCAGCCGATGCCGGGCTTGTAATAGATACGCACCGCCCAAGCCTGCTCAGCCTGATCTATCGGTTCACCCAACGCCACGTACAGATCACGGAAAAAATTCGAATGCAGTGCAGCTTCCGTCATCACCTGACCGCTGACCCGGTAAGTACGCTTTTCCGGGGTCAGGGTAACAATGTCACGGCCGTTCTCGGTCACCGGGACAATCGCCCGAATAGCGTCGAAGTTGGGGCCCGCCCGCTCGACCACTTCAGAAAAAGCGAACTGGTAGCCTGCCACCTCAATCACATCGCCGGGCACCATGCGCAGATCACGCTCGACCTCGCGGAAACTGACCTGGGTAACGCCGGCGACAATCACGGCCAACCCGATATGCCCCAGCAGCATGCCGTGATAAGCCCGCGTTAACCTGCCGGCACCGCGTAACAGACCAACACGAAATGCCAGCGCCTTCTGCAACCAGTCGCTGAGCTGCGCGAGAATGACATAGACCACCATAATCACGGCAAGCACACCAACAAACGGCATCTCGCCGTCACTGAATGCCACCAGCGCAGCTCCTGCTACCACGCTGACCGGCGCCAGCCACAGCAGCCGCTTCAGCAGCGCCTTGCCGTCCTGCTTTTTCCAGTTACTGAACATGCCAGGCACCAGCAACAGCATCAGCACCAGCGTTAGCGGGACGAAAAACGCATTGAAATAGGGAGAACGCACAGAGATTTTGATATCCAGTGCTTCACCAATCAGTGGAAACAGGGTGCCCATCAACACCACAAATGTTGCCGTAAGCAACAGCAGGTTATTACCGAGCAGGAAACTGTCTCGCGACAACCATTCAAATCCGGCGCGGTGACGCAAAACAGGCGCGCGCAGGGCAAAAAGTGTCAGTGAGCCACCGACAACAATGGCAAGGAAAGTCAGAACAAAAGCACCGCGGGCGGGGTCATTGGCGAATGAATGCACCGACGTCAAAATTCCCGAGCGGACCAGAAAGGTTCCGAGCAGACACAGCGAAAACGCCGTCAGGGCCAACAACACGGTCCAGGCCCGGAACAAGCCGCGCTTCTCGGTCACCGCCAGAGAGTGAATCAAGGCCGTGCCAGACAACCAGGGCATCAAAGAGGCATTCTCAACCGGATCCCAGAACCACCAACCGCCCCAGCCCAGCTCGTAATAGGCCCACCAGGAACCCAGGGCGATACCAAGCGAGAGAAACGCCCAGGCCACCGTGGTCCAGGGCCTGACCCAGCGCGCCCAGGCCGGATCCAGCCGGCCGGCAATCAGACCGGCGATGGCGAAGGCAAACGCCACGGAAAAGCCGACATAGCCGGTGTACAGCATCGGCGGATGAATAATCAGCCCCGGGTCCTGCAGCAACGGGTTGAGATCCGCGCCATCGAGCGGGAACCACGGCAGATTTCGCTCAAACGGATTCGACGTCAGCAGCATGAACAGCAGGAAGCCGATACCGATCATGCCCATCACTGCCAGCACCAGCGCATGTATATCGGTGGGCACCTTGCCGCGCAGCAGTGACACCATCAGTCCCCACAGCGACAGGATCCACACCCACAGCAGCAGAGAACCCTCATGCCCACCCCAGATTGCCGATATCCGGTAACCGAGCGGCAGCTGGCTATTGGAATGGCCCGCCACATAACTGAGGGTGAAATCATGGCTGTAGAAGGCCCACGCCAGCGCCAGCAGGGCGATGGTGAGGAACAACCACTGTAGCAACGCCGCCGGTCGTGCTACAGCCTGCAACCAGGGCTTGCCCGACACGTATCCGTAGACAGGCAGTGATGACTGGAGAACAGCCAGCGCTAGCGCCAGCCAGAGACAGAAGTGGCCCAGCTCTGCGACCAAGGGATTCTCCGGGGGACTTTCGGGGGCCCTAGAATGGTCAAGCCGCCCTCGCATTGCAAGCCCGAGAGCGACGCCCCGGTCATCACCCTGTCATCGGCCGGCGCAACCATGCACGATAGCCCATACTGACAAACTTACCGCCCCCATGAGGGCTGTCACAATTGGTAATGCCTGAATTGACCGCATGGTGACAACCCTTTGCTATGATGCACCCCGATTTTGCTGATCTGGATAGTCAACGTGGATAGTAGTGTGACCAGTACCCGACCCTCCTCTTATGACAAGGAAGCGCTGTTAGCCTGCGGGCACGGTGAACTGTTTGGCCCGGGCAACGCCCGCCTGCCATTGCCGAATATGCTGATGATGGATCGTATTACCCACATCAGTGATCAGGGTGGCAAATACGGCAAGGGCGAGATTATCGCCGAGCTCGATATCCAGCCGGATCTCTGGTTCTTCGACTGCCACTTCGAAAGCGACCCGGTGATGCCCGGTTGTCTCGGCCTGGATGCACTGTGGCAGCTGGTCGGGTTTCACCTTGGCTGGCTTGGCCATCCGGGCCGCGGCCGGGCGCTGGGCGTCAGCGGCGTCAAGTTCAGTGGACAGGTGCTGCCCACCGCAAAGCGGCTCACCTACCACCTGGATATCAAGCGAGTGGTTGCCCGCGGCCTGATCCTCGGCATCGCCGATGGACGAGTCAGTGTCGACGGACGCGACATCTACCACGCCGAAGACCTTCGGGTCGGGCTGTTTACCTCCACTGACGGTTTCTGACGGAGTCTGACCATGCGTCGAGTAGTTATTACCGGTTTCGGTATTGTTTCCTGTCTCGGCAACGATGCCACCAGCGTGACCCGGTCACTGCGGGAAAGTATCTCCGGCATTCGCGCTCGCGAGATCTACAAGGAAATCGGCATGCGCAGTCAGGTTGCCGGTTTGCCTACCATTGATCTGGATGAACGCATCGATCGCAAGGCCCGACGCTTTATGGGTGATTCCGCTGCTTATGCTTACGTCGCCATGGACGATGCCATCCGCAGTGCCGGTCTGGAGGCTGATCAGGTCAGCAACGAGCGCACCGGCCTGATTGCCGGCTCCGGCGGCCACTCGTCGATGAACCAGGTGGAAGCCGCCGACATCGCCCGCGAAAAAGGCGTCAAGCGCGTTGGCCCGTACATGGTACCGCGAGTTATGGCCAGTACCGTGTCCGCCTGCCTCGCCACGCCATTCAAGATCAAGGGTGTGAATTATTCGATTGCCTCGGCCTGTGCCACCAGCGCGCATTGCATCGGTAATGCCATGGAGCTGATCCAGCTGGGCAAACAGGACATCGTCTTTGCCGGCGGCGGCGAAGAAGAACACTGGACCCTGAGCATTTTGTTCGACGCCATGGGCGCACTGTCGAGCAAGTACAACGACACCCCGGAAACCGCCTCACGTGCTTACGATGCCGAGCGCGATGGCTTTGTCATCGCCGGTGGCGGCGGCATGGTGGTGGTCGAGGAACTGGAGCACGCCAAAGCCCGCGGCGCCAATATTCTCGCCGAAATCGTCGGCTATGGCGCCACTTCCGACGGCCACGACATGGTGGCCCCCAGTGGTGAAGGCGCGGCCCGCTGCATGCGCCAGGCCATGGCGACTGCGAATACGCCGATTGACTACATCAACACCCATGGCACCAGCACGCCGGTAGGTGATGTCGCCGAACTGCGGGCGATTCGCGAAGTGTTCGGCAGCAACATGCCACCGTTCAGCTCAACCAAATCGCTATCCGGTCATTCGCTTGGTGCTGCCGGTGCTCAGGAAGCCATTTATTCGTTGCTGATGATGCAGAACGACTTTATTGCCGGCTCGGCCAACATCAGTCAGCTTGACCCGGCAGCAGCGGACTGCCCGGTTGTGACCAAAACCCGTGATGCCAAACTAACGACTGTGATGTCCAACAGCTTCGGTTTCGGCGGTACCAATGCAACGCTGATTCTGCGCAAGTATCAGGGTTAGAAGTCATGATACCCGTCACGGGAGTGGCCGGGGTCAATGAGCGGGGAAATGAGTCCAACCATCAAGCCAAGTGGAGATACTGCCTGGCCGGACGGCGCCCAGATAGGTTGCGGACTCATCCCAGAACTCGCCTTTCGGCGGCCGCCGGCCGCCGCTCATGGCCGGCGAACTACGCGCGGGCACGAAGCTGGGGTTAATACTGTCTCGAGCGCTGCGCGGCAATGCCGGGTCACGGTCGAGCAGCAGGCCGCTATTGTTACTTGCCAGCCACTGCGCCTCATCGAAACCGGCATCGTCATCACTGTCACCACTTTCATCATCAAAACTGGCGGTGGCATGGGTGATCAATCCTTCGAAGCGGATATCGCCCTGGCTGGCAAGTTGCGCACTGCTGGCATCGCTAATATCAATAAGCTCGCCAGAGAAACCACTGACAAGAAAATTGTAAAACTGACCAGCGGAGCCTCGCCGGATCGTCATGGCGCGCTGAAGCTTGCCACGACTGCGAGGTGAGACCAGAGTCGCGTTATAAATGACCGGTTCAGAGCGCGGCTCGGCATCATGGTCGGCCTTGTTGCTGTCACCTTCGAAAGCGTTGTCACCCGTGTCCTTGTGCTGCTGCGCTACCAGAAACTGCACTTGACCACGCCACCCCATATCCCAGTCCAGTGAATCGTCAGCAGCGCCGGTAATAACGATATATTGCAAGTTGGCGCTGCCGCCGAAAAGCTCGATACCATCGTCCTTGCCACGATGGACTTGTATATAACGCGTGATCGTATCGCTGCCGCAGCCACCCAGCGTCAGTCCGTTCAGTTCGTTGTCCTTTGAGATTTCCTGACCAGCAAACTCGATGCGCACATATTCCATAACACCACAGCTGTAGCTGATATCGTTACCCCCGAAGTCGCCACGCGAATCGCCGGATTCGATGCCTTCGATATGGGCGTTGCCGGCATTAACCGGGGCGGCGCCGAGCAGCACGACGCCGCCCCAGTCTCCACTGACGCGATGTCCTTCTGGCTGAGCGCTGGTAAACACCACCGGTTCACTGGCAGTACCGCGCGCGAAAATACGGGCGCCACGGGTGACGACCAGAGCCGAGCCCGGTGCACCAAGCACTGTGACCCCGGGCTCGATGGTCAGTTTGGCGCCGGACTCAACGAAAGTCAGTCCATCGAGGCGTACGGTACGGCCGGCGCGCCAGCGTTCGTTGCCCTCTATACTACCGCTGACAACCTGAATGCCGGACACAGCCTGCCTGATATCCTGATAGTAGCGCCAACCCGCGTAACTACCGAGCAACAGCGCCAGGGCGATCAGGGATATCACCGGGACACGTTTCGAACTGCCTCCCCGTCTTTGCGTTTGTGTTTGCATTTGCGGTGCAGATTCTGCGCGATTGCCTGGCTGAGCATACTGGTGGCTACTGGAAAGCAAAGCGGCATTTTTCTGGTCAACCGTGATCAGCTGCTGACCCAATGCGCGCACTTTCTTTACCGAGGAGTGTGCGGCATGACGAATTACTTCGTCCCGGTACTGCGGGTCGTTAAGCAGTGTATTGAAGTGAACAAAGCGGATTTCGCCGGCGCCGCCGGACTGGTCAAGTTGCTGCTTGAGCTGCCATAACAGTTCTACCAGCCGAGCGCGGGAAATCGTTGCTTCATTCATGGAATCACCTTCTGATTGTCGGTTTGTACTGCACACGATAACCACAGGCGATCCGTTGCCATGCTTCCGGGCAGACAAGCATCGCACTAACAGGTGACAGAATATTTTCTGAAAATTGATTGTTCGATGACCGTCACAACACTGCCACCGTCAAATCTCGCAGGACGCATAGCAGGACGCATAGATGTCGGGGATGTGGGGCAAAAAAACGCCCCGCAATGCGGGGCGTTTTTCAGTGCGCCGTACAGGGATTTGATACACCCTGTTTCAGCAGTTTTCCACAGACATTGATCAGAAGCGAGCTGCCGCACGCAGGCCAATTACGTCTACGTCATCCTGAGTAAAATACTCAAGCTCGCCACTTACCGTCGGAGTGAAGAAGTAGCGTGTGCCCACACCAAAGCCGGTGTCCACGCCGTCTACATCAGTCTCAACAACCCGTACTCCGGCACTGAACTGATTGCTGAAGAAGTAATCACCCATCAGGCTCAGCATATTGTCGCCGTCATTCGTCTCGATCTCTGCTTCCAGATTGACAAAGCCACTACCAATATCGGCAACATACTTCACACCGGCCAGAAAGCTGTTTTCATCAAAGCTGTCACCATCTTTTAATCCGACATAGCCGAGCAGGCTATCGCTCATCATGTAACCGAGGCGCGCAGAGTAGTCGTTAAAGGTTTCATCAAAGAAGCCGTCATCTACACGGGAGAAGTCTGCCGCAACATAAATGTTCTCGATCCAGAACTCCGCAGAGAGCCCAAGAGTATCGATATCTGCCTCATCCACAGTCATATAGGAGGCGCCAACATTGCTGTTACGGCCGAGGAAGTAAGCTTCAGCCAGAGGGCGATCCTGAGTGTTCACGGATTCGATGAAATAAGTGAAATCGAGGCCAATGGCACTATCGCTGAAGCCGTCAACATCTATATCAATGTAAGACAGGCCTGCTTCCGCCTGATAGTCCTGCGCATGGACCACACCATGGGTCGCCAGGGCAGCGGCTACTGCTACAGCAAGATAGGTCTTTTTCATGTCGTCATCCCTTTATTAAGTTATTAGCTTCGAACCAATGCCCCAATACATTGGTGCTCCGACTATATGACGATAAAATGAATAAAAAAAGACCTGATTTGGTGCGATATGCGCTTTATGCCCCCTCCCGGGGCTTAAATTGCACCGGATTGCGGCATTCCGGACACAAAAAAGCCCGCACAGGGCGGGCTTGAATGTACCGGACAAATCAGCCCGGCATTGGCAGCATCCCTGCTGCCCGATGACAGTGCCAGCTTAGAACTTGTGCTCGAGACCGATACCGAACACCTGGTTCTCGTCGTCGGCCACATCGCGCTCAAGGCTGGTCATGTAGACGAACGCCTTGCTCGCTTTGGCCAGTTGGTAATCTGCGCCTACGCCCATCATGGTCACTTCCTCGTCGGTCACATCACCTTCGGTAATGCCGTACTGGGCCTTCAGCTTGATGCGGTCGATCTTGAATGCACCGCTGACCACCATGCTGGTGTTCTCGGAGTCGACACCAGAGGTCACTTCTTCAGTGATCTGGTACAGAGCGCCCACTTCAAAAACGTCAGCACTGTAGTGAGCAACCAGACGGGTCATGTCGACGCGAGCAAACGGATCGGCAATGTCAGTTTGCGCATCAGAAGAGTCCGCTGCGTGGGCCAATGCCAGATACAGACCACCTTTCTCGAAAGCTACCGATGCCTGAATGGTGTCCGCCAGACCGTCATCAGGCTGAGTATCGTTGTCGACGTCAGCGCCTTCCGCCGGCATGAAGGCCAGCTTTACGGTGATGGTGTCAGCCAGCTTCGGGGTGGTGTACTGGACGATGTTGTTGGCACGATCCTGCCCGGCAACGAAGGAATCGATATCACCGGCCAGATCATTGAACTGGTCAATTTTGCCTTCAGCAGTCTTCATCGGGGTATCGAACTTACCCGCCTGCAGGGTACCAAAGCCACCCTTCAGCCCGCCGAAAATGTTGCGCTGGCTGAACGGAGCGCCGCCACCATCGTCGACATTGATTTCGTACTCAGCCTGGTAAATAGCCTTCAGGCCACCAACTTCCAGATCAAAGTCACCCTTGACGCCCAGACGGGAGGCATTCGAGTTCAGCTCCCACTGATCAGAGCCAGCTGCCGGGAATGTGTCAGCGCCAAACTCGGTGTCTACCGAATCCAGCGTGATGTTAATCTTACCGTACACAGTCGGGCCGGCGGCCAGAGCGGCGCCCGGCAGTGCAACTACAGCACCAACAGCGATCGCAAGCAGCTTCTTGTTCATTCGATCCTCTCCTCAATTCAGGGCAATGTTGTGTCTAAATAACAGCATTGGCGGAACCCCTGTAGCCAGTTCCTGACTGCTGAGGCGGAGTATGGTGAGGCAGGATGACGGCAAAGTTTCACCAATGTGAACTTTATATGACAGGCAGGTACTGCGGGAACTATCCCTTGCACCAGAAGAGGGCGAAAAACTTCGCGGCCGATCGGCCGCTCCGGCTTTTGTAGGAGCCGTCGACCGACGGCGAAATTGATCTGGCAAGTATCGCGGCCGATCGGCCGCTCCTACGGGCGGACAGCTGTTTTGGCCTGTCGCCAGAGCGGCTCCAGGGCATCAGCATCCAGACCCGCCAGATCCGCCTGCCCTTCCATATGGCGGAAACGCCGGCTGAACTTGTCACTGGCCCGGCGCAACGCCATGTCCGGGTCCAGCTTCAACTGGCGGGCCAGATTGACCACGCTGAACAGCAGATCGCCCAGCTCCTCTTCAATATGGTCGCGGTCACTACTGGCCATGGCCTCGGCGAGCTCGTCCAGTTCGGACTGTACCTGCGGCAACACCGCGGCCGCATCCGGCCAGTCGAAGCCCACTGTCGCCGCCTTTTTCTGCAGTTTGACCGCCCGCTGCAACGCCGGCAATCCGGACGGCACACCATCCAGCACGCTGGCATGATCACGGCCTTTTCCGGCGCGCTCGTCACGCTTGATCTGCTCCCAGGCCCGCTTGATCTCGGCGACATCGTCGGTGGCCGTTTCACCAAACACATGCGGATGCCGCCGTACCAGCTTCTCGTTCAGCGTCGCCACCACATCGGCAAACCGGAACAGGTTCTGCTCCTCCGCCATGCGCGAGTGAAACACCACCTGCAGCAACAGGTCCCCGAGCTCCTCGCGCAGCTCCGGCCAGTCGTGCTCGGCAATCGCCTGCGCCACTTCAAAGGCCTCTTCAATGGTGTAAGGCGCGATGGTGTCGAAATTCTGCTTCAGATCCCACGCACAACCGCGCTCAGGATCGCGCAGGGTGGCCATGATGGTGAGCAGTTCATCGATTGCGGACATAAGAACTCCATAAGACTCAGGGAATCGCGAGATCCACCGTAGGAGCGGCCGACCGGCCGCGATCCATGCCAGGGGAATCGCGGTCGATCGACCGCTCCTACAGTTTCCTGGAGGTTCCCTGAAAACTATCTTACTCAAACAGAACGGACTTACTTCTTGTAGCGCCGCACTTCCAACACCCCCGGCAACTGATCCATCTTCGCCAACACCTTGCCAAGATTACCCAGCGTCGAAATCTCGATGGTCAGCAACATGGTCGCCGTGTTGTCCTGCGGATGCGATTCAGTATGCGCGGCTGTGACATTAACCCGCTCATTGGCCAGCACCGACAACAGATCGCGCAACAACCCCTGTCGGTCCCAGGCACGAATAAAGATATCCACCGGATAGGCAATCCGGTCCGCCTGGCCCCAGCTGACCTCAATCACCCGCTCCGGGTCCTCCGCCTGCATTGACAAAAGATTCGGACAGTTGGCCTGATGCACCGTGACACCACGGCCCTGGGTGATATACCCCATCACCGGATCACCGGGAACCGGCTGACAGCAGGCGGCAATATGGGTCATCAGATTGCCGACACCCTGAATGGTGATATCGGCCTTGCCGGTCGCTTTCGGTTTCGCCGGAACGAAAAGATCCTGCTGGCGCTGATCCGGGCTGAACAGTTCCTGCGCCTGATTCACCACCTGGGAAATACGCAGATCTCCGGCGCCGAGCGCAGCCAGCACATCCTCGCCACTTTTCAGATTCAGTTCCGGCGCCAGCTTGTCGAGATCGACTTTCTCCAGCGCCAGCCGCGACAGCTCCTTGTCGAGAATCTGCTTGCCCTGACTGATATGCGAACCGCGATCCTGCCGCTTGAACCAGTGATGGATTCGAGCCCGCGCCGAAGCAGTCTTGACGTAGCCCAGTGACGGCGTCAGCCAGTCGCGACTCGGGCCGCCCTCTTTGGTCGTCAGAATCTCGATCTGTTCGCCGGTTTTCAGCTCGTAATTAAGCGGCACGATATGGCCGTTAACCTTGGCACCACGACAGCGATGTCCCACCTCGGTGTGAATCTGGTAGGCAAAATCCACAGGCGTCGAGCCGGCCTCCATATCCAGCACATGGCCTTCCGGAGTGAATACATAAATGCGCTGGCCACCCTCGTTGCCGCGCAGGTCTGCCACCACATTGTCGAGACCGGATTCACCGAGCTCGTCATGCCATTCCAGCACCTGCCGTAACCAGGCAATCTTGTGCTCATAGTCAGCACCACGCTTGTCGCGCTTGCTGCCTTCCTTGTAACGCCAGTGCGCACAGACACCCAGCTCGGCATCATCGTGCATATCAAGGGTACGAATCTGCACTTCCAGCATTTTCCGGTCGGGCCCGACCACGGCAGTGTGCAGGCTCTGATAACCATTTTCTTTCGGGTTGGCGATGTAGTCGTCGAACTCCTTCGGTACATGCTGCCAGAGCGAATGCACCACGCCGAGCGCGGCGTAGCAATCACGCAGGTCTTTGACCAGGATGCGCACCGCGCGAACGTCATACACTTCGTAGAAATCAAGATGCTTTTTCTGCATCTTTCGCCAGATACTGTAAATGTGCTTGGCCCGGCCCTGAATCTCGGCATCCTGAATGCCGAATTTTTCCAGCTGGGTTTTCAACTGGGAGATCACCGTGTCGATGTAACTTTCCCGGTCGAGCCGCTTCTCATCAAGCAGCCTGGCAATCTTTTTGTATGCACCCGGCTGCAGGTAGCGAAACGACAAATCCTCCAGCTCCCACTTCAGCTGGCCAACTCCAAGACGATGGGCAAGGGGCGCATAGATATCGAAAACTTCCCGGGCAACCTTTTGCCGTCTCTCCTCGCTGGCATCCTTGACCGCCCGAATAATCACGGTCCGTTCCGCCAGCTTCAGCAGGGCGACACGAACATCATCGACCATCGCCACCAGCATCTTGCGAACGTTATCGAGCTGGCCGTCATGCTGGCCAAGCACCGCTTTGCGAGTGGGATTAAGCACTGCGCCGATGGCAGCCATACGCAGCACGCCTTCAACCAGCCGTGCTGTTTCGTCACCGAATTCACGCTCAACCTCAAGCAGGGACAAATGCCCCTCACGCACCGAGCGATACAACACCGCCGCCGGCAGCATGGCACCATCGGCACGCAGCTCGACAAGGATGTCGACCATCTGCAGGCCGATACGGTAGCAACCGATGACGTAGGGCCAGATCCGCCCGGCACGCTCACCGGCATCCTCACACTGACGGGCGCGCTCGCAGGCACGCGCGAACAGCTCGCGATCCGGCACATGGCACTGCTCGCTGGCCCGGTTCAACCAGTTCTCGAAGTTACCATCCAGATCGGCCGCATGGGCCTGTTGTTGCCGTCTTACCGTGACCATCAGCGCTCAAACAGGGCAATGGATTCAACATGGGTGGTATGCGGGAACATATCCATGACCCCCGCTGCCACCAACCGATAACCGTGCTTTACCAGCTCGCCGGCATCGCGGGCCAGCGTTGCCGGGTTGCAAGACACATACACCACTTTCTTCGCTCCGGTTTTAGCCAGTAGCGGCATCATTTCCAGCGCGCCGGTGCGTGGTGGATCGACCAGTATCCGGTCATAGCGCGCGGTCGCCCAGGCCTGCCCGGCGACATCCCGGGTCAGATCAAAGGCATGAAAATCAACATTATCCAGACCGTTGCGGCGGGCATTTTCATAACCGCGCTCGACCATCGTCTGACTGCCCTCCACCCCGGAAACATGGGCGGCCAACCGCGCCAGCGGCAAAGTAAAGTTACCCAGCCCGCAAAAAAGATCCAGCACCCGGTGCTCCGCCCGGACATCAAGCAATTCCAGTGCCAACGGCACCATGGTGCGATTGATTTCGGCATTGACCTGAGTGAAATCAGTGGGATGGAACGCCAGCCGCAGATCCGCCGACGGCAGTGAATAGAACAGCCGTTGCTCACCCTCCGCCGGCCAGACCCGGTGCACACTCTGCTCATTCCCGGGCTGCAGATAACAGTGCCAGCCACGCTGCCGGCAAAAGCTGACCAGTGCCTGCTGGTCATGCTCGGTGAGCGGATCCAGATGGCGGAAAATCAGGGCGACGTCGTCATCGCCGGCGGCCACTTCGATCTGGGCAATGCGGCGTTTGCCATCCAGCGTGCCGATCAGGGCAGCCAATTCCGGCAGCGCCGCACCGAGTGGTGGCACCAGCACAGCACAGGCGTCAATCGCGGCAATGAAGTGATTACGTTTCTCACGAAAACCGACCAGCACCTGTTCACGGGCCTCGATATACTTGACGCCAAGACGGGCCTTGCTGCGATAACCGGTAACCGGGCCGCGCAGTGGCTCCAGCCAGCGCTTCGGCTTGAGTCCGCCAAAATGTTTCAGTTGCTCCTCCAGCATCATCTGCTTGAGACGCACCTGCTCGTCGCTGTCCAGATGCTGCAAACTGCAGCCACCGCAACGGTCCGCGTGGGCGCACGGCGGCGTCTGCCGATGCCCGGACGCCACCCGCACTTCGACGGTCCGGCCTTCATCAAACTTGCTGTGCAGCATGGTGTACTGGCATACCACCGTCTCGCCCGGCAGGGCGGCATCAATAAAGGTGGCTTTGCCGTTCGGCCGGGCGATACCACGGCCGTCGTGACTGAGTGCCTCCACCACCAGCTCCTGCGGCGGCGGCAAGGGTTTGGGTTTGCGGCGGGCCATCAGACGCCCTCTGGCCAGGCGGCAAGGAACTCGTCAAAATGCGGCTGCTTTTCCTGCTTGAGCCAGTCCCGCAACAACGCTGTTTCCTTTTCGTAGCCAATCGCATCAAGATGCCCGCGCATCAACTGGAAGCGCAGGAACACCAGCCAGGTATTCAGCACATCGGTTTCGCAGTAGTCGCGAATACCTTTCAGATTACCGGCCTGGAATTCGTCGAATACCTTGCCACCGCTCATGCCCATCTTGCCGGGAAAACCCAGCAAGGTAGCGATCTGATCCAGCGGCGCATTGGCGCGAGCGTTATACAGGGCCAGCATATCCATCAGATCAAGGTGGCGGGTGTGATAGCGGCTGAGGTAATTGTTGTAGCGGAAGCTGGTGTCGTTATCACCGGTTTCCCAATAACGCGGCGCGCTGACGCCATGGCGTAGTGCCCGGTAATGCAGCACCGGCAGATCAAAGCCACCACCGTTCCAGCTGACCAGCTGCGGCGAAAATTTTTCCACACCCTCGAAAAAACGCTCGATCAGTTCCTTCTCGGTACTGCCTTCATCACCGAGCGACCAGACCTTGATGCCTTTCGCCGAGCGCAGCACCACAGAGATGGCAACAATTTTCTGCAGGTGCAGACGCAGAAACTCGTTGCCGGTTTCCTGCCGGCGAAGATTGAACAGGGCGCTGGCGGTATCCTTGTCATCCAGACCATCGAGATCATAGATGCGCCGCCCACCCTCAATATCCGGGATGGTTTCGATATCAAATACCAGTACGTTCATGACTAATCCCTGAAAGCAGACGGCGAGAAAAATCAGCCGTTGAAAACGCCGGTGGACAGATAACGATCCCCCCGGTCACAGACGATGGCGACGATCACTGCATTGCTCAGCCCGGCACTGAGGCGCAGGGCGCCGGCCACGGCACCGCCGGAAGAGACACCGCAGAAAATACCCTCTTCCCGCGCCAGTCTGCGCATGGTTTCCTCGGCGGTTTGCTGATCCATATCGATGACCTGATCGACCCGGCTGGCATCGAAAATGCTCGGCAGATACTCCTTCGGCCAGCGGCGGATACCGGGGATCTGCGCGCCGTCGGAGGGCTGCAGGCCAACAATCTGAATGGCCGGATTCTTTTCCTTGAGGAACTTTGACACTCCCATAATGGTGCCGGTGGTGCCCATGGAGCTGACGAAGTGAGTGATGCTGCCATCAGTGTCACGCCAGATTTCCGGGCCTGTGCTCTCGTAATGGGCCAGCGGATTGTCCGGATTGGCAAACTGGTCCAGCACCCGGCCTTCGCCGCGGGCCTGCATCGCCATGGCCAGATCGCGGGCACCTTCCATGCCCTGCTCCCGGGTGACCTCGATCAGCTCGGCTCCGTAGGCGCGCATGGCGTCCTTGCGCTCCTGGCTCTGATTCGCCGGCATGATCAGTTTTATGCGATAACCGCGCATGGCCGCCGCCATCGCCAGAGCGATACCGGTGTTGCCGCTGGTGGCTTCGATCAGCACGTCACCGGGACGGATTTCACCACGCTCTTCCGCCTTGCGGATCATGTTCAGCGCCGGCCTGTCCTTGACCGAGCCGGCGGGATTGTTGCCCTCCAGCTTGACCAGAATGGTATTGGTAGTATCCCCCGGCAGGCGCTTGAGACGCACCAGAGGCGTGTTGCCAACGGTATCTTCGATATTGAGTATGCTCATGGAGGCGGATTGTACCCGTCCCGGCAGTGACTGGCACCGGGTCCGTGCTGGCCGCATAATGCCGCTATCGTTTGCAGGAAAGGCACCTCGTGGAACAGAGTCTGCGCAGCCGTATTCAGTTTATTGCCGCCTTGCCAGCCATGCTCGCCGTACTGGCGCTGGGCAGCTATATGCTGGCCAGCCGCATGGATGATATCGCCAGCCACAGCCAGAGCCTGCAACGGCTGGTGGTGGACAGCTATCTGGCCCAGCTCAGCACTCTGACCCCGGCCCAGCGGCGTGATCAGGAGCGTCTGTTGCAGGTCATTCTTGACGAACCGGATGTTCGCGCTGCCACCCTTTGGCATCCGGATGAGGGCTGGTCCATCCATGTCGGCCCGCGCATGCAGCCGCTTCCGGACGACACCTCGGTGCTGGATCTGGTGCGCCACACCGGTGAAAGCTCCCGCTGGCTGACCCCGGTGAATAATAGCGGCGCTGTACTTGAGGTAGAGTTTTCCAACCAGCGACAGCAAATCGAAATCCTGACCACAATGCTGGTGCTGCTGCTCGGCGCATTGGTGATTGTCATTCTGGCGCTGTTGATGACGGCCCGCCTGAGCCGATCCGTGACCGCGCCGATGCAGTCCCTGATCAGTGGTATCGAACGCATTCGTGATGGCCGTCTGGACACCCGCGTCCAGACCAGTGCCCCCGGCGAACTGGCCCAGCTGCGAGATGCCCTGAACACCATGGCACGAGCACTGGAGGAAGCCCAGACCGAGCTGCAACACAATGCTGATCAGGCCACCGAGGATCTGCGTGAAACACTGGAGACCATCGAGATCCAGAATATCGAACTGGATATGGCAAGAAAGGAGGCGCTCAAGGCAAGTCAGGTCAAATCCGAGTTTCTCGCCAACATGAGCCACGAGATTCGTACGCCGCTGAACGGCATCATCGGCTTTACCCGCCTGCTTTTGCGCTCCGGCCTGACCCCGCGACAACGCGATTACATGAACACCATTCGCAAGTCGTCAGAAGCGCTGCTGGCAATCATCAACGACATTCTTGATTTCTCCAAGATCGAAGCGGGCAAACTGAGCCTGGAACAGGCGCCACTGAACCTGCATGAACTGATCGAAGACGTCCAGACCATGCTGGCACCAATGGCGCAGGACAAGGGACTGGAGCAGGCTGCCATTATTTATAGCGATCTGCCGCCGCGGATACTTGGCGATGCACTGCGCATTCGCCAGATCCTGATCAACCTGATCAGCAATGCCATCAAGTTTACCGATCATGGCTCCGTGGTGGTGCGTGCCATGCTTGAGGAAGAACGTAATGATATCGCCACCATCAAGGTCACCATCAGCGATACCGGCTCGGGCATGACCGAAGCCATGCAGCGGGACCTGTTCAACGCCTTCACCCAGGCCGACCAGAGCGTCAGTCGGCGGGCAGGTGGCAGCGGCCTCGGACTTGTCATCTCGAAGCGACTGGCCCAGGAAATGGGCGGCGAAATCGGCGTGGCGTCAGTATGGGGCAAGGGTTCCACGTTCTGGTTTACCCTGCGCGCCGAAATTGACGAGCAAGATGTACCGAATACTTTCCGCGCTTTTAAGGGACAGTCGGTACAGCTTGTGGAAGCAAATGAGCATGTCCGACTCGGCCTGCATCACATGCTGATCGGCTGGGGCATGAACGTTACCGAAGCGGCGACGCTTGAACAGCTGACTAACGATGATAGCGATGCCGGCTTTCTGATTATCGGCCTGCCCGCCGTGGACCTGCAGGATGATTACCTGCTTACCGGTCTTGACAAGAAAATGCGCCAGGGCGCCCGCTGCGTTATTCTGACCGGCCATGCTGACCGTCTGCAAAAAATTCTTGATCAGCAGGCCGGACACTATCGATTGCTGGGCAAACCGCCCACCCGGCTAAGCCTTTATGATGCGCTACTGGAACTGTCCGGCGAGCAAGCCTCCACCGGAGACGCTCCGGCACCCACGCAGCGTTTCAGGAATATTCGGGCACTGGTCGTGGATGACCACGAAGGCAATCTTCGCCTGGCGGAAGTATTTCTGGCCGAGATGGGCGTTCAGGTTACTGCCTGCAGCAACGGTCTGGATGCCATCGTCCAGTTTGGCAAACACCGGTTTGATATTGTGTTTATGGATATCCAGATGCCAGGCATGGACGGCATCGAAACTACCCGCCGCTTGCGAGAACTGGAAAAGGCCGGACAGCATGTACCGATTATTGCACTGACAGCCCACGCCATGGCCAGCGAACGTCAGCAGCTCCTGAGCTCGGGACTGGATGACTATCTGACCAAACCACTCAATGAAAAACACCTGACCCATTTGCTGGAGCGCTGGACCAGCCAGACCCGGCAAGCGGGTCCGCAGACTGAGCAGGACCATCCGGCTTGCACCGACGACAGCGACCACCTTGACCCGCAGCTTGCATTAAGCCGTTGTGCGGGCAAACCGGATCTGGTCACAGACATGCATGCCCGGCTGTTTGATCAGCTGCCGGATGATGCCGAAGACCTGCGTCAGCTGGAAATCGGTGGCGACCGCAAGCAACTACTGGAACACGTTCACCGTCTGCACGGTGCCACTCGCTACTGTGGCACGCCGCGCCTGGAAGCGTTGGCCGGCAAACTGGAAACCCTGTTGAAGAGCGAGGCTGGCGACGACGAAATCCGCCTGGCGCTCAGCACCCTGATCAAGGAAATGCAGTTACTGAGCGATCAGGATTCGCTCTCGATTATCACGAAAGCCAGCGCGTAATCCTGTTCATCACTGACCGAAAGATGGCAACGCCTCGCCCCGAGGCGTTGTCCTGCCGCTCCGCTCAGGGCGAGCAGAGGCTTGCCGAGATCATCGTGGAAAACGCTGATATCGTGCCAGCGAATGCCGCCACGCAGCCCTGTTCCCAATGCCTTCAACACCGCTTCCTTGATGGCGAAGCGCTTGGCCAGAAACCGGGACGGATCAGCGTGATCTGCAAAAAACGGCAGTTCCGCTGGCGCCAGAAGCCGTTGCGCCAGTGCATCACCACGCCGACCCAGCGCAGCCTGCATGCGCGTAATCCGAACAATGTCAGTGCCGATACCGTCAATCATTTGGCCAGCGCGGCTCCCTGATCGATCAGTGCCCGCATGCTTCGCACCGCCTCATCCAGCCCGGTCAGGACGGCACGGGCGATAATACTGTGACCGATATTCAGTTCATGAATACCCGGAAGCGCAGCGATCTCAACGGTGTTGTGATAATGCAGACCGTGGCCGGCGTTGACAATCAGCCCCGCAGCCCGACCCTGTTCGACGGCCCGGCGAATACGCTGCAACTCGCGTTGCCGGCTGGCATCATCTTCCGCCTCGGCATAGTGGCCGGTATGAATTTCAATCGCCGCCGCCCCGCACCGTTGCGACGCTTCAATCTGGCGTCCGTCGGCATCGATAAACAGTGATACCTCGATGCCTGCATTCTGCAGCCGGGCGCACGCTTCACGCAGCGAGGCCTCATTGCTGACTATGTCCAGACCTCCTTCGGTGGTGAGTTCTGCACGTTTCTCCGGCACCAGACAACAGTGCGGCGGACGCAGCCGCAGGGCAATACCGATCATCTCCTCGGTTGCCGCCATCTCCAGATTGATACGGGTCTGGCAGGTCTGCATCAACAGCTCGACATCACGGTCCTGAATATGACGACGATCCTCACGCAGGTGCACGGTAATGCCATCCGCTCCGGCCTGCTCCGCCAGCAGCGCGGCCTGAACCGGCTCCGGATAGCGGCTGCCGCGGGCCTGACGCAAGGTCGCGACATGATCGATATTGACGCCAAGATAAACACGCTGCATCAGGTTGCTCCTTTTCCGGCGTGACGAAACAGACTGCGACTGACCAGTGGCCGGCCACCAAGGTGCGGGGCCAATGCCTCACGCATCAGGTCCCGGGCAATACGGCGCGAGTCATCATGCCAGCGACCGTTAGCAATGTCGTTCAGGTTTGCGCCTGCATAGGGGCCGGAAACATCGGCAACCAGACCCTGTTCCGGCAATAGCCGATAGCGTAACCCGGCCTGCAATGGTTGGCCCTGATTATCATGCTGCAAACTCAGCGCATACCCCATGGCGTTCAGCAAACGTATTTCGAAATGTCTGAGCACCACATCAAGCGGACTGTCAGCCACCGCCAGCAACGCAAGTGCAGTCTCGTAGGCCTGAACCAGATCCGGTTGCGGATCATCCCGGTGCAGCAGACGAACCAGCAATTCGTTCAGATACAGTCCGCAGTACAGCGCCTCTCCCTGCAGGGAAACCGGCACGCCTGCAGCCTCGGCAGAGCGCAAACTGCGCAACTCTCCCCGCCCCGCCCAGTGAGCCAGCAATGGACGGAATGGTTGCAGCAGGGGATCCCGTTGACCTCCGCGGGCCACTACTGCCAGACGGCCAGTCGCGGCGCTGAACAAATCGACAAGCAGGCTGCTGTTACGATAGGGACGCCGGTGCAACACCCAGCAGCGGCCGGAAGTCAGCGCCTCAGAGGTCGCCATAACCGAGCGAGCGCAGGGCACGAATATCATCGGACCAACCCGAGCGTACCTTGACCCAGAGACTCAGCATTACCTTACGCTCAAGCAGCCGCTCGATATCCTGCCGCGCCTGGGTGCCGATACTTTTGATCCGGTCTCCGCCACTGCCGATCAGAATACGTTTCTGGCCGGGACGCTCAACCAGAATACAGGCTGCAATATCGGTCAACTTCGGACCGTCCTGCCACATCTCGATCTCTACCGTGACCTGATGCGGCACCTCATCACCCAGCTGCCGCATGACCTTTTCGCGAATGATCTCGGCGACCATAAAGCGGACACTGCGGTCGGTAATCTGATCCTCATCAAACCAGAACGGCGCCTCAGGCAACCGCTTTGCCAACGCTTGCTCAAGGGCATCAAGGTTATGGCCCTGCAACGCCGACACCGGTATCACCTCATCAAACTGACGCAACGAACACAAATGCTGGATATGCGGCAGAAGCGCCTCTTTGTCACCCACCTTGTCAGTCTTGTTGATCAGCAGAATAACCGGCGTGCCATCCTGAGGCAGTAACTTCAATACATGCTCATCGGCAGCCGTCCACTTGACCGAGTCGACCATGAAGCAGACCACATCTACCCCGCCCAGTGCGGACAGAGCGGCCTGATTCATATAACGATTCAGTGCACGCTCTTCGCCGCTGTGAATGCCCGGAGTATCGGCGAAAACAATCTGATAATGATCCCGGGTAAGAATGCCGTGAATGCGGTGTCTGGTGGTTTGCGGCTTGCGGGAAGTAATGCTGACTTTCTGGCCGAGCAGGTGATTCATCAACGTCGATTTACCGACGTTCGGACGGCCAACGATCGCCACCATGCCACAACGCTGTACCTGATCAACTGTCATTTTGTTGCTCCAGCCAGATCAGCGCTGCCCGGGCGGCGGCCTGCTCGGCCTTGCGTCGGCTAGGCCCACTGGCAACGAATGCCTGATTATGTTGTTGCAACCGACAGCGGACATCGAACTGCTGCTTCGGCGCCTGACCATGAACGGCAATAACCTCGTAGTCCGGCAAGGCAATCTGTCTGGCCTGCAGGCGCTCCTGCAGAGCGGTTTTCGGATCCTTATTCGCAGACAGTGGCGAAATGGTCTCCAGTCTCCCGGCGAACCACTGCAGCACACATTGCTCGCAAACCTGCTGCCCGGCGTCGAGGTAGATAGCGCCGATTAGCGCCTCTACGGCATCGGCCAGAATGGACTCGCGGCGGAACCCGCCACTTTTCAGCTCACCGCCACCCAGGGAAAGATAGTCACCCAACCCCATTTCAAGCCCCATCTCCGCCAGCGTCTGGCCGCGAACCAGGGACGCCCGCATTCTGGTCAGCTGCCCCTCGGACGCCTCTGCGTGATGACGAAACAGAGCGACTGAAATGATTTCACTCAGCAACGAATCACCGAGGAACTCCAGCCGCTCATTATTGTGGCGCCGACTGGCGCTACGATGCGTCAGCGCCAGCGCCAGAAGTTCTCGATTTGCGAATCGATGGCCGAGCCGAGCCTCAAGCCTGTCAAGGTCTGGTGTCACTGGCGAAGTTCTTTGACGAAGTCCTCTTTGAAGGTCATCATCAGGTCAATGTTCCCGTACAGATTACCCCTCACTTCATAGTCCACGCTGAGCACAAGACGGGGACCCTCACGGGTAATAACGATTTCGTCGGGGCTGATGGCATCGATATTATTGATATTGAACCGCTTGCCCAGATCACCCATGATCTCTGAATCAGCCTTAAAGCCGATTTTGGGGTCTTGCAGAACACTGTTAATCACGCCGCTGATAGTATTGAACTCAAGAAATGCCGGCACAATCCTGATTCCGGCCGTAGCAAAAACAATCACCACCGCAGCAATCAGCATCCAGCCGACAAACGACATGCCTCGCATCCTTGACGGAAGAGTTGTTGTTCTCATTTTGCTTCCTCCACCTTGTCAATCGCACCATTACGGGAAAAATCCGGAATCGAGAACAGTGAAGTCCAGTGCATCCAGATTACCACTGCCTTGCCGGCCACATGACTTTCAGGGACAAAGCCCCAGAAACGGCTGTCCTTACTGTTGTCCCGATTATCACCCATCACGAAATAACTGTCTGCCGGAACTTCCCACTCACCCTCCGGAGACCGGGAAACCAGCTGGCCGGTATAGGGGTTAACCAGCCATTCGTGCCGCATCAGATGTTCGATATCACCCAGACTCTCGGTAAACACCGTCTCCTGGCTGCGTTGATCACCGCGTTGCTCCAGCAACCGACGCTCCACCTTGTCGCCATTGATATACAACTGGGCCCCTTCTATCCGGATACTGTCACCCGGCAAACCAACAACCCGCTTGATATAGTTCTTCGACGGCTCCTCCGGATAACGGAACACCATGACCTCGCCACGCTGCGGGCTGCCGGTATCAAGCACCTTGGTGTGAATCGCCGGTAAGCGCACCCCGTAGGCAAACTTGTTAACCAGAATAAAGTCGTGAACCTTCAGGGTCGGCAACATTGAGCCTGAAGGAATGGTAAAGGGCTCGAACAGAAACGAGCGCACCACCAGAACGACTGCCACCACCGGCAGGATCGAGTTGGAAAATGCCACCACTTCCTCTACCGGACGGGGATAGCTCTCCCCGCCCTGACCCGAGCGGGTCTCCGGGGTAATTTTCAGGACCCGGTCGGCAAGCCACAGGACAATGCCGACCAACACCAATACGGTCAGCCAGAGGCCGATATCAAAGAT